>Ga0307985_10001952_pt1 | contig 11687 bp, 1 predicted proteins | sample EllFjometageno80_FD_203155 | JGI IMG/M metagenome (GOLD analysis project Ga0307985, IMG submission 203155) | Marine microbial communities from Ellis Fjord, Antarctic Ocean - #80 | ecosystem: Environmental > Aquatic > Marine > Unclassified | place: Southern Ocean | collected 2014-10-09 | reverse complement strand
ACCACTTCTAATCGTACCACACATCACTCTGCCGGTAGCGCGCCTTTCAGTATTCAAACTCGCTTCCCAACCGAGGTGAAGAACATACCAAGGTAAGTACCACTGCTGCATACATGCTCTGCGAGGCTGCGTACCGTACCGGCTCCGCTCTACTGCGTACCGTACTGTACCGGCTCTGCTGCGTACCGTACTGTACCGGCTCTGCTGCGTACCGTACTGTACCGGCTCTGCTGCGTCAAGCACCGCTCTGCTGTGTCAAGCACCGCCTTCCCCCCTCTAAAACTCGCTTCGCTCGCACTCACTTCTCGCGCCCCCTCAGCTCCTTCATGGGCTCCCTCAAGCAGTACCCCATCCTCCCCGCGCCGCCAATCCCCCGCCCCGCCCCCCTCCCCCCCTCCGACACGAACAGCGACGGCACCTCCAAGGTGCCCGCCCAGCCCCACACCGCCCTGCTCGCCGGCGTCTTCAAGCTCACCCACACCAACGCCACCACCGTGCAAACGTACTTCGGCGCCACGTGGGACTCGGCCGACGAACCTAACAAGCAGCGGGCGCTCCTCGCTACTTCCTCCCACCCGCACGCCGGCATCACGAACTCCATTTTGTCCTCTTCCGACCTAACCTTCGCCAACCTTGAATACATGCTTGTCTACGACTTCACGCTGCCCCCCGAGTTCAACCTCACCGACGTCTCCAACCACCTCTCCTCCGTCGTAACCCACCACACGACCGAGCACAACCGCCTCCGCGTGGTCCAGCTGACCAAGATCTACAACTTAGTCCGCCTCCGCAACGCCTTCCCTCGCTTCTACGCGCACACGCTCGCCGAGCGCGAACTCGAGCGCTTCGCCGCCGCCGTCGAGATGCAGAAGTTCGGTCGCATCTACATCGCAACCGTGCGCGTGCAGCGAATCCGGCAGTACCAACACGACCAAGCGAGGCTCGCTGCGATGGCCATGTACGCGCCGATCCTCGCGAGGATGCTCAGCTCGACGTACCGCGGTTACCGCGCAAGAGCGCGCGTGTTCGCGCTCGAGAAGAAGCGCCGTGAAATGCGCCTCCTGATCAAGGTGCAGACACGCCTCCGGATGATCCTTGCGAGGAATAGACGGAGGCGACAGAAAGAGCATGCGCAGATGTGGCGGGCGGCGAAGCTAGTGCAGGTGAGTGACAGCGCTATTCGTGGGCGAGGAGCGCCACAAGCGGCTCGGAAGCGCTATACTGTACGCGCTGAACGACCGGCTCAAAAGATCGTTCATTCGCTTCGCACCGCTCTTTGGCCTCGCTTCGCTCTTTATCACTAACACTCGCTTCGCTCGTGCAGCGCAACTGGCGTTTCCGCAAGAACATACAATCTTCAGGGGACGTGCTCATCAAGTTCGGCGAGCTTAAGGAGATCATCCTGCTCGCCAAATTACGCGACGAGAAGGCGGTCATGATTCAAAACACGTACCGGTCCTACATCGCGTTCAAGAAGGGTCCCGAGGCGATGGAGAAGGCCCTCAAGTTCCGCGCCCAGCAGAACGGCGCCGCTACGACCATCCAGTCGCGGTACCGCGGGCGGGCCGGTCGTCGTTCTGCTGCCATTTGGCGAACACACGTCGCAAAGCAGGCGCGCCTCGGGCTCCACGCCCAGCGCCTCACGCGTGGCTTTCTCGCTCGCGTGCACTACTATTACGAGCGGAAGCGGGTGCGGATGCTAAGGGCTAATGCGGCTACGAAGTTGCAGGCCATGTGGCAGGGGAGAATCGGGCGCGCGCGCGCTAAGGCGGCGTGGAATGAGGCGCACAAGAACTTGATGGCGACGCGGATTATCACCATGGTGCTCGGGTACCTCGGCCGGTGTCGCTTCCGGCATACGCTGATCGAGATGAAGGGGAACCTCATGGCGACGCGGATCCAGGCCTGGGGCCGCCGGTACATAACAATCAAGCGCATGCCGCAGTACATCCAGGATCGCCGCCGCTGGGACAACCAGCGGCCCATCTCGCGCGGCTTCCGCAGATACCGCGGGATGAAGCAGGGCAAGCTCAGGCAGCTCATGGTCGAGTCCGGATACTGCGCCATGGACCCAACCCAGAAGTCGATCTGCTTTTTCGAGTACACGGGGCAGTTCTTGTGCGAGCGTTCGCTCGTTTCTGCCCTCGCCCTCCTCAACTCCCGCGGCGAGCCGTGGCAGTTCTCTCCCTCCTCGACCCCTGACGACCCAATCCGTAACCAGCTCGGTAACATGTGGGACCTGCAGTTCTTCATAGGCGACAAGGAGAAGAAGAACTACGACCGGCAGAAGCAGGAGTTCTTGAAGGAGGAGCTCGCGGCGAAAGCTGCCATTAACACCGAGGAGGATGCGCTCTCCCAGCTCAAGGAGCAGCTCTCCAAGGCCAAGAACCCAACTCAAACCAAGACCCTCGACGGCATCATGAAGCGGCGCAACGCCAACCTGCGCGTGTCTCAGATCAACCTCGCCAACGCGACCAGGCGCATCCTCAACATCCAGCCCCTCCTGCGCACCCAGATCTGGATCGAGGAGCAGAACAAGCGCGGCCAGCGCACTATCACATACCTGAACCGGTTCACTGGCGAATCGCGCCGCACGCCCCCCCCGTCGTGGTGGCGCGCGATTGCGTGCGCCAAGTGCATCCAGCACCACTGGCGCACGTACAACGGTAAGAGCATCGCCGACGTTGGCGCGTGCGACGTCTACCCGACTCTTGCGGCCAAGTTCATGTGCTTCTTCGATCCCCCCGGCTCCGGCATCATGAAGATGTCCATCCTTGGGCGGTCCGTCTACCTCAACAACGGCAACGGCATGATGAAGCGCCACGTCGTAAAGACGTTCGAGCGCGTCGCGATTGAAGAGCTCTCGGCGACCAAGATCCACCGCATCTGTAAAAAGTACCGCATCAAGTGCAAGTTCCACAAGCTCTGGTACGACATCAAGAACATGCAAGAGAAGGGCATCATCAAACTGCAGCGCTGGTGGCGCTGCAAGTCCATGGAGATGATCTACAAGTCCGCCCTCTGCCTCCAAATCTACCTCGAACAAACCATCCGCACCGAGCGCCACTTCGTCACCGTGCTCGACGCCGCGGTGCCAGACGCCGAGAAACTCCAAGCGGCACTCGCGCAGGCCCGCCAGAACGAGATCGAGGCTGCCGACGCCAAGAAGCGCATCGCCAACCTCTATGCCACTCAATACGTCGACGACTACGACGACATCGTCGAAGTCACGCAGGTCGCACTAGCGAAGGAGAAGGAGCTTGCGCACATCCAAAAAATCAACGACGAGACCGCCAAGGCGCGCGGCGAGTATGTCGAGCCCGTCGACGACGACCAATCTGCTACTGCCAAACCCCCTCCCCCTCCGCGCAAGAAGCTCAAACTGCACATGATCGAAACCCCTCCCACCTCCGACGAGGAAGAAGAAGCTGCCTCTGCCCACTCCTCCCGCTCCGACGCCTCCGACGCCTCCGACAACTCCAACTCCTCCTCCGCCTACGAATCGCCGCGCACGCTGCACGACCGAGTCTTCGCTGAGCAGAACGCCCTCAAAGACTGCTCTGGCATTCTCAAATGGGTGCTTCCCTTCCTCGTCCCCTTCCCCACTTACCAGGAGACCATCGCCCCAGAGCTCGGCCAGCGCCAGATTCTCCTCATCGCGGAGACCCGCTCCGCCACGCTCATACAGAAGCTATGGCGAACTCGCGTCGCTTTCAAGAAGGCGCGCGAGGAAATTCTCAAGCAGGTCCAGGCGCGGCGGGAGGCCGAGCGCCAGCGCATTCTCCTTGAGAACTACTCCATCACGCGCATTTCCAACTGCTACCGGTGTTTGATCGCGCGCCGCATTCTCAACCGACGAAAAATCGCCCGAGCGCTCGCCGTCACCCTATCTACTCAAGTGCTCGACGTGCCCACCCACCACTGCAAGCACGAACGTCTGTACAACCAGCACAAGGGCTTCCTCGGCCAGGTTTCCCTCGAGGCGCAGGACCTGTTGCGAGCCATTGCGTGGGACCGCCGTCCGCACCGGCACCCGCTCGTGAACCAGGAGCTGAAGATGAAGGCTTTCCCAAAATCCCAGCAGCTCGTGCAGGGCACGGTCACGCTCGCTGCTCGATCGGCGCGCATTCCCATCCCCTTCCCTCCCCCGCCGCCCGAGCAAGGAGTCACCGTCTTGCACCGCGGCCCCGGCGGCATCATCCCTCTCCCCATGACGCAGGGCGATCCGGCCCTCTTCAAGGGCATAGACGACGACCCGCACTTCGCCGACTGGGAAGGGCGCAACCTCCCGCCCTTCACGCTCAAGCTGCAGCTCATCTCGGCGAGAATCAACAGAGACGCAACGCCCTTCTCTTCAACGGCCAAGAAGAAGCTCAAGGGCGTGCTCAACATCGTCGGTCGCATGGGCATGGACTCAAACACAATGCGCAAGAAGCGCGACCTCGCAGAGTCCCAAAGGTTGGCAGAGCTCGAAGCTACTTCCAAGGGCAAGTTTAAGGTCCACGAAACCACCAAAACGGTACAGCAGTTATACGAGGAAGTGTCAGAGCAATTACTAGCGCGGATAGAGAAGGCGTTCGTGGCATGCGACGTTGACGGCGACGGCGCGCTGTCGCGCAAGGAGGTCACGATGGCTGCGCTTACCAACGCCGAGGTCCGCGACTTGCTCCAGCTGCCCGCAGTGTTCTCCCCCGAGTTCGACATCGTGTTTGACAAGCTTGACAAGGACAAGAACGACGCCGTGTCGTTCGAGGAGTTCCAGCACTTCTTCCTGCCGCCCAACGACTCTGGCACGGATGCCAAGTATGCCAGAATTAAGGCCGGCTTCGACCTCATGGACGTGAACGGCGATGGATCCCTTTCCAGGACGGAGATCCTCACGGCTCTCATGGGCGAGCAATCCATCCGCGATCTGCTGCAAGTATGCGATCCCGAGACGGAGGAGTTTGAAGACATGTACCGAAAAATGGACACGGACAACAGCGGCGAGATTTCTTGGTGCGAGTTCCGCGATTTTTTCTTCCCGGAGTACCACGCTGAAGTCACGGCGGCCAGCAACAAGCTCTTCGTCGTGCAGAAGAAGAAACAGCAAGAATCGCAGAAGCCGAAAGCCAAGTTCAACGCCGAGGCCATGTTCAAAAGGGCACAGAGCAAGATCACGTCCGTGCGCATGCTTAACTCGCTTACCGGCAAGGAGATGGCCGTCGAGGTAGGCGGCGCCTCGCCCGAGGAGCTCGTGCAACTACTCAATATGAGCAAGGTCGGCGCGAACAGTACAAATCTCGTCAAGGCCGACAAACTCAGCGCGGACGTCACCAAGCTCTCCGCTGAGGAAAAGCTGCGCGCGCATCGTCTGAAGAAGAAGGCGAAGATGATCAAGGGTGCGAAGTTCCTTCTCAACAAGAATGGCTCGCTCGAGGTCCTGGGCAAGGGCGGTGCGTCGGATTCAGCGGCCGCCGACCAGAGCGACTTGCAAAGGAAGGATTCCACCGTCGGCTTCAGCCTCGAGGCTGCCCTAGACGTCGCTGCCGATGAGCAAGAGCTCCTCTTCGACGACCACTCGGACGTGGACGAATTTGTCGACGACAACGACGACTTCGGCATACTCTTGGAGATCTGCAGCGCATCTGACCTGGGCATGGCCGACGGCGGTTTCTTTTCCAAGGGCGCCTCTGACCCGTATTGCCTGGTCAAGCTGAACGATCAGACTCTGCACAAGACCGGCGTCGTGTACAACGACATCAATCCGACTTGGAACGCCTCCGAACACAACAACAAGTTCATTCTGAAGATTGCTCCCGACAAGTTCTCGGACCTGACCATCGAGGTGTACGACTACGACGCTCTGGGCGACGACGAGTTTCTCGGCATGATCGAGTTCCTGCCGATGGCGCTCGAGAACCCGTCCGAAGAGAGGGAGACCCAGCATTTGATCCGCAATCCCGCCTTCAACAAGAAGAAGAACTCGCTGGTGCAGGGCGATCTCACCTTCCGCCTGTCTCCAGCCACCGAGACGGACGTCGCCGAAGTGTCCCTCGGCAGATCGGCCACCGCCAAGGCCGGCACTCCAGGGGGCATCGCGTCGTCGCTGTACAACCGCGCAAAGTCGTCGGTGCCCATGTTCCGCTCGCAGACGGCGTCCATCGAGCCCGACACGCTGGCGCCGCCCTGCTTGGACATGACCAAGGACATTCGCGCACACGTCGACTGGTGCAACGGGGGACAGGGAAGCGGCGAAACGCCCACTGCCATGTTCACGCAGCCCACGCCGAACTGGGGCAACACGGCGCTCTTTTACCTGCCCATTCCGGAACGCAAGGCCGCGTTCCAGAAGACCACCCCGCTCGAGATTCAGTTGAAGCGGGGCCGTGATTTGTTCGGGTCCGTGACCATGACGCACGCCGACCTCCTATCTGCGATCGGGTGCACGACTGAGTGGGATGTCTTCAACAACGTCGAGGGTGGCTACTCCGACACGCTCCTCAACTTGGACGTCGAGGAGAAGAACAAGCACGTCTCCGGTCAGGTGCAGCTCATGCTGTCGTTCGAGCCGCCATCGAGGACAGAGGCGAGGATGATCGTCGCGGAGGTCACCAACGATATTGTCGCCGACGTGCTTGCCTTGATTCCGCAACTTGTGCCGCGTGTGGAGTTCCAGGTCAATGCGGTCCAGGGCATCCAGTTGAAGCGGCGTGACGGCTCCGCCGTGAGACCCACCGTAGTCGTGAAATGGAAGCACAGTGAATGCGGACGGGCGAAGCAGTTCAAGTTGAACCCGGTGGACCTCGTGTGGGGGGTGAAGCGCGCGTTCGACTTGATCGACGTCAACGGTGACGGGCAGCTCGATCGCATCGAGGTCGTGAACGGCGTGCTGCAGAATGCCGAAGTGAGAGAGCTGCTCAACATGCCCGCCGTGATCGACGACGCGTTCGATCAGTGGTTCCGGGAGCTGGACAAGGACAACGCCAAGTTCATTTCCTTCGATGTCTTCGCTGACCACTTCTTGCCGCCCTCTGCCAAGGCACAGATGCACGAAGAGCAGGCTAAGCGCGACAAGGCGCAACTCGACATGCTGGCGATGATGAGCGAGAGTGAGGGCGGCGCGGGCGCGAGAGGCGGCGACGCTGCCATGTTTAGCAGCGACGACGAAGGCAACACGCACACACACTGCGATCACCCCACCATCGACGAGATTGACGGGGAGTTGCAGCACTCGCACCACGAGGAAGACCCCGCGGAGTTCGAGATCTCGCCCGACGGGCTCATTACGAAGAAGAAGCCGTCGGTGTTCGACGATGAGAACTCCGCGCCATTCTGGGGAGAGGAGTTCTTCCCGCTCCCCGTTCCCGAGTACTGGCCCCCTGCTGAAGACGAGCAGGAGAGCAGCGACGGTAGGAAGAAGCGCAACTTCGTGCGTGCGTCTGGAAGCAGCGACAAGGGCGGCAAGCTCGGGATGCCGATGGGCTTACTCGAGGACGACACCGACGTCCACCTGTGCTGCGAACTGCACGACTTCGACAGCACTGGTCCAGTTGCCTTGGACGAGCCGCTGACGAGCGCGACCTTGCTCGGCAGCGTCGTCGTTCCCACGAGGCAGATGTACCGTCCCACTCAGACCAAGCTCGACTTCAAGCTGGAGGGAATCACGCCGCTGGGCAAGCAGCTTCTCGACGACGGCGCCAAGCTCCAGGTCGAGCTTGCAGCGAGGAGAGTGCGTACGCCGCTCTGGAAGCTGAGACTGGGCGTCGTTGGCCAGCACGTCATGAACGACATCACGACAGCGATCGCGAGAGTTCCTCAGCCACGCGCCGAACTGCAAGTGCTCGAGGCCATCGACATGCCGGAGCACGTGAAGGATCTCAAGTGCGTCATTCTTTGGGGCGACAGGAGCAAAGAGACTGGCCACGTGGGCATGGAGATTCGCCAGATCCCCATGAACAACAGGCTGTCGAAAGACGGCAAGATCGTTTGGGACCCGCGCATGCGCAACAAGAAGCTGTTTCTGCCCGAAGAGGACTTGAGGCGGCAGGACCTCGAGATCCACGTGCACGGGCTCTACCACGACGAGAACAACCCGCGCGTTTCCGGCCAACCCGTGTGCTTGGGTTACGTGCAACTCAACGGCGACGCTGCGTTCCTTCAGCCCCGGCAGAACCCTGATAGGGAGGGCCACCCGAGCAAGGAGATTCTGTACTTTCCGCTCGTACACTCGGTCCACCACAGCACGAGCGGCGTGATGCGAATGATGCAAGGTCAGCTCGGCATCCAGCTTCGGAGTTGCGAGGTGCCGAACCATATCAACAAGCAGCTCAAGCCTCCCAATCCGACCCTCAAACTCATGATTCACGACGCGAGCAACATCGCCCGCGCGATTCCGTTCGGGCTGAGCAACCCGTACTGTAAGATCTACTGGGGCGGCGAGTACGTTGCCAAGACGCTGGTCGAGCACAGCACGCTCAACCCGGTGTGGAGGGAGGAGCAGTTCGTCATGCCCTTGCCCTTCGATCCGAAGCACGAGAAGTTGACGGGGAAGCGAGAGCAAGTGTACATGCTCGACGTGGAACTCAGGGTGGAGCTCTGGAGTCAAGTCAGAAAGAAAAACAGCACCAAGGGTCTAGACGACGAGGTCGACGACAAGTTCCTGGGCCAAGTCACTCTCAAGGGCAAGGATCTTCGGCGGATGCCCATGTTTTACTATCCTCACGACCTCAAGCCGCGGAGCGAAAGCAGCGACCCTCGGGAAATGGTGTTCGTGCAGGGCAGCATCGGACTCGGGCTGGAGCTCGTGGAGATGGAGGTGGAGATGCCGGAGGTCTGGGACGACGAAGAAGTTACTGAAGGCGTTGTCAAGAAAGCGCAGAGCTTCATCGGTGGCACGACTGTTTCGGAGCTTTTAGAGAATGCAAAGCTCGTCCTGCACGTTATCGAGGCTTGGGGATTGGCGAAGGCCGACATGTTCGGCAAGAGCGATCCGATGTGCATCATTTACTGGAGCGGCAAGGAGGTCGGGCGGACTAAGGTCATCTACGACACCATGGAGCCCGTCTGGACGGATGAGACGTTCGACCTCATCTACGGCAATGTAGGCACCAACCCCACGCTGGACATTGAGGTTTACGACATGGACATCGGCGGGCCTGGCGATTTCCTCGGCATGGTGAGTCTCTACGGCAAGGATTTGCTGAACCCGCCTCGCGACAAGGAGCTCGTCAACGGCCACGGCTTGCCGGGGAAGAACGTTGAAACACTCGACCTGGGCGGCAGGGTGTACGAGCTGCAGAAGAAGCCGGGGAAGAATCCCAGATTTAACAAATTGGTGCAGGGAAGCATCATGGTCGTGTTTGACGAGAGCGACAGTGTTACGCGGAGGAAGGGGCACCACGACGTTGTCAAGCTGGCGCGTCTGGCCGAGGCCCAAAAGGAGGCCATGGGCTCCGCCCTCAAGCACAGTTACCGGATGGCCAAGAAGCACATGAAGAAGTACTACGAGCGCATGATGCAGAACCCGAGGAACAGGGAGGACAAGGTCGCGTGGACCACTTACCGCGCGCACCACAAGGAGTACGAGAGAGCCAAGCAGTGGCTGCATGACCACCAGTTCGCGACCGCAGCTGACTTTCATAGCGACCTGGCGGTTGATCCGGAAGAAACCGCGAGAATCGAGAAGGAGCTGGCACAGAAGAGGGCCAGAGAGAAGCTCAAAACGGGCGGCAACAAGAGGAAGGAGATGAGTTTGGCTGACAAGCTCGCCGCGGTGGGCGCGACGACCGGGGTCGTCGTCGGCCCCGGAGGCGAGGTGCACCACAAGCACAAGAAGAAGAAGCACCTCGACGAGGACGACGAGATCGACTTCGAGAAGAGTCTCGCGCTGCAAGCCGAATGGGACCTGGAACACGAGGCTGACGAGAGAGACGAGATGTTCTCCGAGGATCCGCTGTGTCATAGCTGGTGGCCAAGCGAGGCGAACGAGAGACGGCTTATGCAAGAGGAGGGAGTGGACGAGATCGGGCTGCCCAAGGACGCCCCCGACTGGGACGATCCCGAGCCTGAAGACTTTGACCCGCCCATTTTGCCGGAATGGAACGAGGACTGGAAGGTCGAGCAGGTGAACTTGCCCATGCTTCCGATCGCCCGGAAGACGCTCTTCGTGCGACTCATCGACTGCAGAGGTCTCGAGCGGGTTAGTTTCAGCTACCTGCGCGTGTGGTGGTGCGGCAAGGAGGTGGGCAGAACCGACTACCAGTTGCTGGCCGAACACGCGAGGGCCACTGGCAGAGACGATGCGTTCATCACGGACCCGATTTTCAAGTACGAGCAGCCCTTCTTGCTGCCCTGGCCGGACAAGGACACCGACGCCCATCTGAGCGTCGAGTGCTGGACTGGGCCAACGTGCAGAGGACAAGTCACCCTCGAAGGCACAGACCTGTTGAGACAAGCTTACACCAAGGACGACGAAAGGGACAAGATGCGAGTGCCCTTCCAGATGTTCCCGTTGCGAAGGACGATGTTCCAGAAGGCCGAGGACAGCGTAAGAGAGTTCGTGGGCAAGCGCCGGATGGCTCAAGGCAAGATGGGCATGATGATCACCATGATGACCCCCGGCAGTGTGTACCCTCCCAAGTGGCCCACCAAGCAGCCCAGAATGAAGGAGTTTGAGGGCGTTCCGGAGTGGCAGATCAGGTTCCCCGTCGTGTACAGGGGCGTGAAGACGTTGAAGGCAGAGGAGGATGGGAACGCTGTGGACGAAGAAGAGCAGGGGGCAGGAGATGTGGAGATGAAGGAGGAACTGTTCGAAGACAAGGGCGGAGAGAAGAAGGAGGAGAAAGCGGTCGCAGCTGTAGTCGATGAGGAGAAGAAAGAGGACACCCCCGCTGCTGTGGACGACGAGAAGAAGGAGGACGATCCGGTTAACAGGGTTACAGAGGACGAGCAGCTGAACAGAGGCAAGCTCTACAGCAAGGACGACATGGACTGGGACAAGCTCGCTACTCTCAAGTACCCCGACTACTTGTTCAAGTTCCAGATCCTCTCCGCACGCGGACTCGCCAAGGCCGACTTCATGGGCAAGAGCGACCCGTTCTGCATTGTCTCCCAGGGAGGCGATCTTGTAGGCTACTCTGAAGTGGTGGACGAGTCAATGGACCCCATCTTCCGCCGCGCGACGTTCGAGGTACCCTTCCGCTTCCTTACGGGCAAGAGGGCCTGTCCGATCGTCATCGATCTGTACGACAAAGACTTCTTCAAGCCCGATCCCGAATCTCCCACGCCTCCCAAGGACGCAGACTTCATGGGCCAGGTCGTCATCAAGCCTGAGGAGATAATCGATCTGATCGGAAACGCTCACCACTTCGAGCTGAACCCGCCCGAGGGCGAGCGTGGCGGTCGCCTGGTCGGCGGCGAGATCTGTTGCACGGCGTGGGTCGTCGACGCGCCACCACCAGAGCCTCGCTACGAGCTGCAGATTCTGCGCGCGCAGGGGCTCGGCAAGGCGGACAAGTTCGGGAAGAGCGATCCGTTCGTCGTCATCAAGTGGGAGGGAAAGGAGGTGGGCCGAACCTTGGAAGTGGAGCGCACCTACAACCCGGACTGGTACGACGACGAGTACTTCACGCTGCCGCTGCACGTGTCGCGCGTGAGTCCCGAAAAGTACCAGCCCGATCTCCAGATCGAGTTGTACGATATGGACC
>Ga0307985_10001947_pt1 | contig 11702 bp, 8 predicted proteins | sample EllFjometageno80_FD_203155 | JGI IMG/M metagenome (GOLD analysis project Ga0307985, IMG submission 203155) | Marine microbial communities from Ellis Fjord, Antarctic Ocean - #80 | ecosystem: Environmental > Aquatic > Marine > Unclassified | place: Southern Ocean | collected 2014-10-09 | reverse complement strand
AGCCGCGCCACAAAGCCCTGAAGAGCAGGCCCTGAAGAGCCCCACCTGAAGCCCCTGAACCCCTTGACAGGACAGCTTGACAGCTTTTCCTTAGACACCTTTTCACTCCCCCTACCCTTCTCGCCATGCACATCGCCATGCGCCGCTTGAGCGCTGCCCCCTCGCGCATGATAGGCCTTCGCTCTCGCTACCTCAGCGCCACGCCTAAGCTCCCCCTCACAACAGATCAGGTCTCCTCTCCCAATCGAGTTTATGCTGGGGATGTACCGCTCCCCCTGACTACTACGATGAATATTTTCGAAGCGGACAACACGCCTCCTGGCAAGTGGCCCGTGTTCAGAGTGATGGATGAAACCGGCGACCTCCGCGATCCCTCCACAGCCTCCAATTACATTGATCCTAACCTGACCCAAGAACACGCCCTGGACATGTACCGTACCATGATCCGACTCAAGCAGATGGATGACGTCTTCAACAACGCGCAGAGGCAGGGCCGCATATCTTTCTACATGCAGTCTTCCGGCGAGGAGGCCGTGCACATTGGTTCCGCCTCTGCACTGTCTCTGGCCGACTCCGTCTTCTCCCAGTACAGAGAAACCGGCGTGCTCATGTGGCGCGGGTTCACGATGGAGCAGTTCGCGGACCAGTGCTTCTCCAACGCCGGCGACCTCGGAAAGGGCCGGCAGATGCCCGTCCACTACGGCTCCCGCGCCCTCAACTTCCACACCATCTCCTCCCCTCTCACCACTCAGCTTCCTCAAGCGACGGGGGCGGCGTACGCGATGAAGCTGAAGGCGATGAGGGAGGGCAAGGACAGGGCTGACGGTTGCGTCGTGTGCTACTTCGGCGACGGTGCCGCGTCCGAAGGCGACTTCCACGCCGCGCTCAACTTCGCGAGCACCCTTGACGCCCCTGTGCTCTTCTTCTGCAGGAACAACGGCTTCGCGATCTCCACGCCGGTGGCGGATCAGTACCGAGGCGACGGGATCGTGCCCCGCGCGAAGGGGTACGGCATGGCTGGCGTGAGGGTGGACGGGAACGATCTGTTCGCCGTCAACGCGGTCACTGCCGCGGCGAAGGAGTACGCTATCGCGAACAACCGGCCGGTGCTCATTGAGACCATGAGCTACCGCGTTGGGCACCACAGTACCAGCGACGACAGCACAAGGTACAGGTCGACCGAGGAGATCAAGAAGTGGATCACGGAGGACAACCCGATCGACAGGTTCAGGAGATACATGGAGAAGAGGGACTGGATCGACGACGAGATGGCTCAGTCGATCAGCGATGAGGAGCGGATGAAGGTCCTGCAGGCGTTAGATTCCGCCGAGAAGAAGGGCCCGCCGTCGCTAGAGAGCATGTTCGAGGACGTTTACAAGGAGAAGACGCCCAACCTCGTGGAGCAGGAGGAGAAGCTGCTTACGCACGTCGCCAAGTACCCCGAAAGATATCACGGGTCGGGGCACTAATGTGTAGAAGAAGACGTGGCTTGCAAATCAAAGCACATCGTAGACTATTTATCGCTTAGCTTTGCCAGACCCTTTTCCCATACCGAATAGCTGCGCCACGGTGGACCGTTCTCCAACAATCTCCACGGGCGACGCACCGCCCAACGCCAACTCCCCCTCCTTGTCACCTCCCTTCTTCTTCTCCTTGAGCCCCGTCGCGACGAAATCGCCATACGCAGCGTCGCTCTGCGCGTGCATCAGCGCCCTCCCGATCTCGCTCTTGACGAACCTCGGCCAAACATCCCTGTTCATGACATTGCCGATCTCCCTCTGCGCGTCGTCGAACGCGTTCAGCGTAACGTTCCCTCCCATGACGTTATTTATGCAGCACTCCCTCTGCGCGCTGTTGATGTTGACCTCGCTCGGCGCCCCGGCGGCGATGAACGCGTGGCAGAGGCGCTGAGCGCGGCGCGAGACCGTGTCGCGGTACATGGACACCTGCTCGAAGAACAGGAGGTTCTCGAGGTTGTTTTCCTCGTTGCAGAAGTACCTGAAGCCCTTCTTGAACCGCGCGACCTTCATCGCGGCTTCAAGGTTGACCATCTCCGGCACCCCGCCCTTCAGCTCCCCCACGCTCGGTAGTTTCTCCCCGTCCTTCTCAGCCTTATCCTTCAGCCTCGACCAGAACGCGAACTCTCCCACCAAGTCAGACTTGTTCGTCCCGTCGCTCGCCCCGTCGTCCACCGAAGCGCTCTCGCTCTCCCCCTCGTCACTGCCTCGGTCGCTACCAGCGCTGCTACCCCTCCCGTCGTTGTCTGACATTGCCAACACCGTCCTCCCCAGCTTGTTAGTCCTCTTCATCTGCTCCTTCATACTCTCGTTCCTTATCTTCTCGTTCTGGATCATGCAATACAGCCGCCTATCAGCGCCCTCGAACTGGCGCGAGTTGATGATGGCCACGAAGTTGTAGGAGAACGAGAACACGAGGACGAGGGTGAAGCCGGGATCGCCGTACCCGAGAAGCAACATGGCGACCTCGGCCGTTGTGATCGCGATGATGACCATGACGAGGTACGGGAACCTTAGCAGCGAGATTTTGGGGATACCGAACGACAGTTTGAGGCATGAGATCTGGGCGCCACACACGTGTGTGAGCAAAGGGGAGAGCGAAGCGAGCGGAAGTATTACTTTATGCCTCACCTGGCCACCATACAGGAACCATTGCCGGATTAGGTACAACCGGTCGTCGCCGGCGTCCACTTTGAGGAGGCAGCCGGCGAGGACTGCCGCGACGCCTTCCATCGAGCAGCTGATGCAGCACAGGGTTTGGAGGTATCGCTTCGTTCTAGTGAGGTAGAAGATTGCTGTGAGGAGCACGTCTAGTATGACTGCCGAGAAGGAGATGTAGGCGGATAGGTGAGCTTTCTTGTCGGACCCGAACAGTGTCATGTACAGCGTGCCCACGAGAATGAAGAGGGACACCCTTGTGAGAGTGGAGGATATGAAGCCCCTCCGCATCCTACCATTATGGTCATCCTTGTACTTGTCCTCCTCTGTTGCCTCTTGCCATTTCAGGGTGAGCCGGGAGAGGGTTGGAGCGAAGGGGCGGGCGTCACCGTCTACGGCGCGGGACTCCTTACGTGCCAGGGAGAGGGCCCGGCGGGAGAGAGTGGGGGAGGGGGCTACCTTGGTCTTTGCCATGGTGCTTGCTATGTGAAGGGAGGGGGGGAGGCTGTGCACAAGGCGGGAGGGGGGTAAGCAGGGTGTGAGGGGGGGTGGAGCTAGAGGCGAGACGACTGGCTGGTGTGCGCTTGTCCGGGCTATGTCTGTGCTATGCGGCGGGGCAAGATTACCCCTCTCTACAGGCCAGACCAGACCAAGCCTCGGCTTGTAGAAGAGGAAATTTACGAGAGAAAAACCGTTCTGTCAGCAGGTTGCGGTGGCTCCTGTGCCAAACATGGTGGGCGGGATCAGCGTGGAGTTGAAGAGGTAGTGGGTAAGGAAGGAGGAGGCAGTGTTGAAGGTCAGGCGGAAGAGGGAGGGAGCCAGGGAAGTTAAAGTCGCCGTTGTCTGCTTGGAGTACGAGGAGGGCTTGGAGGGAGACTCGTTGGATGCGCCTTGAGCCTGGGTTTCGTGGGCTTGCCGAGCGACATTCTGGTAATGAGAAGTCTGAAGGAGACGAGGAGCAAGGTTGCGAGGAGTAAGAGGTTGGTTGGGAGCAGGGGAGCTGTTGAGAGAGAAGAGCAGGAACCAAAGAAAGTGTCGGAAGTGTTGGGAGTGTAGTGGATGTAGCCGAGTGATAGACATGCTAGTGAGAGAGAAGAGGAGAGGTAGTGCTCGGGTACAGTAGAAGTTGGAGAGGAAGAGCAGTGCAGAGGGCAGGAGCATCTAGATGCCGTAGAAGGACAGGAGAGGTAGTAGGAGCTTGTTGGAGGACGTCATGTGTTGACAACAGGTTGTCGGCTTTTGATTGCCACAAGGGCGCACTGACGCGAGGCGTCTCCCAGAAAATTCCGAGGATTCAACTGAAACGTAGCCAGCCTAAGACGAGTGCGCGTCCGTCGCGTGCGAGACATCGCTCATAACCCTAACCCTAAATAAAGATGTGTAACTACAAGTACAAGTGTACTAATTTCTTCTGTTTTTCTGTTTCTTCTGTGCCTGATCTTCTGCATCTAATTCTTTTGCCTAAGCTTGTGGAACAGCACGGCAGCGACGGCGACCCAGGTGACCGTGGCGATCTTCCATGGCGTCGCTGAGCCAGAGGAGGCGGGGCCGACCGCTGTTACACATACGCGTGAACAAAGGGTGCGTGAACAAGGGTGTGTGAACAAGGATTAACAATTGCATATTTCAATGTATCATTCAATAATGTATCATTCAATGCATCATTCAATGTATTATTCAATGTATCATTCAATGTATCATTCAGCCCCGACGTATTCGCATTCATCAGCCTGCCATCGCATCCTTCGCCGCCCGTCTCGCGTCACTTCCCTCGCCTCACCTCTAGTGGCCGAAAAGTCAACAGCCAACACCGGATTCGGCTGACTCTTGTCAAGGTTAGGAGCAATGAAGTCCCTCTTAACAGCCAAGTGATCAGCGTGCTCTGCGTAGTTCTGGAGCGCCGCTCGGTTCGCGAACCGGCACGTGATCGCGTAGTTGTATCCCCCGCGGCGGTCGTCACTCCCGTTGGGCACAAACGTGGGCCCACAAGTGATGCTCTTGACCCCGGGTAAGGTAGAAAGGGTCTGGATTGCCGAGGTTAATTCTGCAGTGTTGCGAGGATCTAGAAGTTTCAGAAGAACGAGGTGGTCGACTACGGTGGCTGGCATGCTGGGATACTGGGATGCGGCGGCTGGGGGCGTGTAAGCGGCGTGGCAGATTTCCTCAAAAAGATCCGCTACGGTCTTCTTTTTCCTCTTCTCAACGTGTTGCACAAGTCTATCTAACACACACTCCTCTACTATTAACTACATGAGATTCTGGGCCTCTTGCCTCAGCTTCAGCTTGGCGAGCTCCCTCTTCACGACCGAGCCGTGGACGTTCTCGAAGGTGACCGCGCTGATGGGGCGCCCGTCATCGTCGAGCATGGGATTTGGGCCGGCAATTCTCTTGCCCTCTACCTTGACCCTGCTTCCCATGATCTCCACTTCGTGGCTGTACGTCTCCACGTCGCCGGTGATTTCGTGCTCCTTCGTCAAGCTGCTGGCGCTGAGCAGCCTGGGCTTGCCGACCGTGTTTCCCAGCCGGTCGTAGTCCTTCTCGGTGGTCGGCTGGTTGTCTACGAATGTTGGGTCCACGAACAGTCCCGCTGACTTCTGCGGCCTCTTGAACGTGACCAGCTGCTTCTTTACCTTCTTGCCTCCCCCCTCGACCACTGCCGGCGTCAGCAGCGGCGACACAAACTCCGCCTTCCCTCCCACACCCATCTTGTTCTTAGGGGACGGAAATCCCTTCGGCCGCGTCATGGCGAGCATCGGGACGGTGCTGACATCCAAGCCCCCCACATTCCCGCCCCCAATCCCCTCTTCCCCCTCAACCTTGTCATTTTCTTCCCAGCCCAACCTGCCTGTGCTCGCCGACTCGCGCATCTCCTTCACGACCTCGATCTTCTCCACGACCTTGCTCTTGCTCTTCTTCTCCTCCTTGCCCACCATCGGCTCCCTTGCCCGCCGGTACGTCGAGCCCATCTCGTAGTGCTCCTTCCGCCTCCGCAGCTCGTTCCTGAAGCTCGGGTCCTCGGCGTCCAAGTGGGCCAGCCTCGTGGTGTGTGTCTCCTCCTCGCTCTTGAGGTTGTCCCCCAAGCTTCCGACGGTCGAGATGCCCATCGAGCTATAAGTGCCGTCGAACTCCTTCTCCTTCTTCTCCTCCCCGCCCCCCTCCTCCTCCTCCTCCTCCCCTTCCTCCACCCACTCTTCCCCGCCCCCCTCCACCTCCGCCTCCACCTCCACGCCCCCTCTGCCCCCCCCCCCGTACCGCTGTCCGTCCTGCAACAGGACCAGAATGTCCCTCGCCACATCCCCGAGCGTCTCCCTGTCTTTCACGCCAACGTACTTGAGCTGCAGCGCCACGTTGCTGCCCAACGCCACGAGCGGCCGCTGCAAGCCCTCCTCAATTAAGCTGTACGTGAAGGTGCCCAGCGGGTAATCTGCGATCCTCTTGAGCCCTAGCAGAACCGGCCTCAGCAGCGGCAGCGGCACACCCTTCGGGTCCTTGCCAGTCTTTCTCACGAAGTCCTTCACAACCGTCGCGAACGCCGCCACGCACCCCTTCTTCACCGCCATCGGCACCACCCTCACAGTGTCCTTGCACAGCTCGCTCAGAGCGAACGCCGCCCAGTACCTCGCCCTTCTGTAAAACTCGCCGCCCTCAATAACGAGTTCCACGAGCATCTCAATCGAGTTATAGTTGGGGGCAAGGATGTAGTCGTTGGCGGACCCAGCGCTTCCACTCACGACCATCTGGCTCCCAGCCAGTCGCCCGAACACGCACGCGATCTCTCCTCTGACAACAAGATCCATGCCCTTCTTCCCGCTGCTCAGATGAAAACGCTCCACGCACCTCTTCAAGATCCCGCTGCTCTGGATGGCCAGCTTTCCCGCTGGTATGCGGCACAAAGACGCCACGAACTGGAAGCACGACGCATCAAGGCCCAGTAACATGTCCACCTCCCGATCGGCCTTCCTCTTGACCTCGACGTCCAGCGCCCCTTTTCCCTCTTCTCGGGCCGGCCCCGCGTCCAAGATGGACGGCTTCTCTGGGAACATGTGCGCCACGATCTTGGCCGCGCCCATGTCCAGCAAGATGCTGCTCGTCTCCGCCGTGCTCGCGAGCTTCGCGAGCGCAATCGCCGCGTTGTTCACCGCTCCCTTCGCGGGACACGAGTGCACAATGGCCATCAGAGACTTGGCCATCTGCTCAATCAGTCGCTTTAAGACCTTCAGGCAGCTGCAAAGTTGTACGGAAGAGGGTGAGAGAAGAGGCCACACACGTGTGAACAAAGGGCTCGCACATGTGAACAAAGGGGGCGACGGTGCGAACAAAGGAGGCGTTCTGAATGCAATCGCGCGTGCGCCATCGAGTCCGACATCGGCGTGTGTCCCCTTTCGTACGTACCAGTTGATGTCCTCCCTCAAAGTAATGACGCTCTCCTCGTCGCTCTCGGCATGCAGCTCGGCCACGGGCACCCTGCTGATGCTCGCTAGCAAGCTCGCCGCTGCGTCTGTGCAATCTAATTTGGACCCCCAGTCGTCGTCCAACTTGACGGCCGAGAACGACAGCAGCTCCTCGACCTCTTTGTAAATGTTCTCGTTCGCAATCACGTCCAGCACCCTGCTGTCTCCTCCCGCGGCGAACTCCGCGATCTGCGCCAACCCCCTGCACGCGGCCTGGGTGGAAGTGAAGAACAGCAGCTTCTCCGCGCTTGTGTGCCCGAAGTGGTGGTCCATGAAGCTGGTGAAGTTGGTCTGGACAATGAACGCGAAGTACTGCAGCACCGCTGGCTGGTCTAACACCTGGCACGCCTCCTTGTGCAGCGAAATTCGGTGCAGCACTACACCGCCCATCTGCTTGTGTTTGGCGGACAGGTCGAAAAACAAGTTGACGTTGTCGGGGCGGCACAGAAAGTTGATCACGAACTGCAACACCTCCATGTCCATCAAGTGCTCGACCGACTTAAACGGAGCGCGCCCGGGATGGGTGAGGAGGGACATGAGATCGACGTAAAGCTCGTGCCGAGGCGGGGGGGCGTGGGAAGGGCCAGCGAAGATGATGATGTTGTCGGATTCGGAGTCTTGGGCGAGGCTCACAAATGCTGTTAAAGCGAGCACAAAAATCTGGGAGTTGGTGGCGAGGGAGCCTGCGCGAGCGAAAGGTGAGGAGTGAACGTGCGCAGCACACATTGTGAACAAAGAGGGGGCAAGGCAAGGCTATGCCGAGGGCGCCAAAAGCGAGCTCGCGCTTACCACAAACCAACGGCAGAAGCATGTCGACGACCTTCGACAAGATCATGCCGTCCCTCCCGTTCTGCTTCGTTGCGAGCTGCTTGATGAGCGCGAGGCACGCTGCCTGAATGTTCGGGTCTTGGTGCTGCAGCGCGGTCACGACCTTCTCCAGCGCCCTCCCGGCGTACGCGATCAACTCGATTAACACGTTGTTGTACCCTTGCGTGCAAGCGAACTTGTGCAGAACCATGACTGCGCCTAGAAAGAGGTTGGGATTCAGGGATTCCAGACAGACGATGATATGCTGGAGGAGGAGAGGCTGGACGAGCAGCTCCACGATGGCCCCCCTCGTCGCCTTCTTGTAACGCGTCTTCTCCGTCTCGTCCTCCAGCTCGTCCGGACACGCGCTCGCGTCGTCGTCGCTCGCGTCCTCGTCGTGGTACAGCCTCGCCTGTCGGTTGTTCTCGTAGATCGCGTAGTCGTCTTCGGTCATGTTCGCGTCGGATGCCTTCAGCGCGTTGGCGCCGAGCGTGTCTAGACAGTCTAGCGCAAGACAGATGTCCTCTGCCGGTAATTGGTTGGAGTGGGCCAGTATCTTCTCGAGGCCCTCGTGGGAACGGGACCGAAGGATGGAGAACAGCAAACAGCGCTCCTTGGATATCTGGAGAAAGAGGGCCGCGGCAACTTGGTGAGCGAAGACGAGGCCGGCTTGATCAAGGGCGAGGGCACCGATGGAGACAACGGAAGGCTGGGACAGTGAGGCCGTGTCTAGTCCGAGGTTCTCGTCGCACGTCTTGAGGCAGAGGGAGATGGGAAGGAGGCCGTTGTGAGTCACAATCTCGCGGCGGTTGGAGGTGGCGTGCCGAGTGTTGTCGGGGTCGCAGAGGGCCAGGAGGAAGCGCAGGTGCGACAGCTGCACTTCGGGGGGGAGCGCGGAGGAGTTGGCGGCGTCGTGCATAGCGCGCCACTTCTTGTTCAGGTCCTCCGTCTTCATGTTGAGCGCCATCTTTTTACGGATGAACCGCTCCGAGGTGAGAGTCTCCTTTTCGGCTTGCAGCTCGCGGCGGAGGCGCCGGACCTTGTGTCGCCACTGCAGGAGAGACGCGGCGAGAGCCATCTCGTGAGTGAGGATCTTGCACACCTTCTTGATCGGCCCGAGCATGGAGAACGTGTCGGCGAACCGAGGACATATTGCCGCCAACAGGTGGGAGAGGTTCAGGGCCTCCTGGGCGATGCCGTCGACGAGAATACCGGGGAATGCCTTGTTCAGGATGGACTCAGACACCTAACGCAGGTGGGGACTTGTGAGCCACAAATTACAGGCACACACGCACACCGATGGCGTAGTTTGGCTCGTCCAGGTGTTCACTCGTCAATTCGATATGCTCGCTTCGCTCTCGCTTCGCTCTCGCTTCGCTCTCGCTTCGCTCTCGCTTCGCTCTCGCTTCGCTCTCGCTTCGCTCTCGCTTCGCTCTCGCTTCGCTCTCGCTTCGCTCTCGATCGCTTCGTCCGCTTACCTTGGTGAGGTAGTTGACAGCTTCCTGGTGCCGATCCAGCAACCTCAGCAGCATCCTGATGGAGAGCTCCTGTCTCTTAATGTTGGAGTTCTTCTCACACTCCGTAATGAGCGTGCCGCACGCGGACTCGATCTCCTGCATGGACCACTCGGACGTGTCCCAGTCATTGTCGAGCATGTTGTTCTCGTCCTCCTGCGTCTCCGTGGGCGCGTCTGAGGGATGCAACGTGGCGTCCTCTTCATCAGATGAGGAGCTGTCAGAGTCAGAGTCAGAGTCGGAGGCGTTCGCCTCCTTCTCCTCATCGGAGGTCGGGTCACCTCCGTTGTTCAGCCTTGCCTTCTTTTCGCGCTCAATCTCCTTCCTCTCGTCATCCACAACCGTCCCCTTGGTAATCTTCATGTGGTCAGCCCCCAGTTTTGCCACAGCCTTCCACTTCTGATCATCCCCCGTGTCCTCGGCGCCGATGCGCTCGAGGAACTGGATGTTGGAGGCGCCCACCTTAGACACGCGGGTGAAGGCGTCCGTGCCCTCGTTGAACTCCCAATCGTGAGGCACTTCCTCGGGAGGCAGACCAAAGTTGTAGTCAAATGGGGCATCCTTGGGCTGGGGGGGGGACGGCATTGTGGAAGGACGAACAGTGGCAGAGGAATTCACTCTGTGAAGGGGTAGGGGGTAGGGGGATGAGGGCGAGCAAAGGAGGGCGTGGATTGGGGGGACAGAGGTCTGCAGGAGGTCTGGTGTGCGTTGCGGTGCCAGGGCAGGCAAATACTTAATTTACACTCACAAACTCTCGGGCGGTTGATGGGAGAAGCGGCGCTGCACTGGGCACTGGGCACTGTTGCCCACTGCGGAAAAGAGAGTGAGTGGCGCTCAAGAGGGCGTTAATGTTGAGGGGGTTCTTGATCCCCGTCTCCCCGTCGTGTGTTTCGAGATCATTTGCCGCGCAGCGCTGCGCCTTCCGCGCTGCGCCTTCTTCTCATTATTGCTCCGGTAACAATGAATGCCTCCAAATGCCATGGGTCATTTCTTGTGTTGGCAGCGCCATTCCGGGCCACTGCTTGCCGAGCCGCTAGTTGCCGGGTCGCTAGTTGCCGGGCCGTTGGCCATTGATCGCCGGATCGGTGTTTGCCGAGCCACCACCTTCCACATGAGCACATGGGCTCAATAGCACGTGACATAATGGTGTTGAGTGGTCGACAATAGCACCCGCTCTCCAATAGCACCCGCTCTCCAATAGCACCCACTCTCCAATAGCACCCGCTCTCCAATAGCACCCGCTCTCCAATAGCACCCGCTCTCCAATAGCACCCGCTCTCCAATAGCACCCGCTCTCCAATAGCACCCGCTCTCCAATAGCACCATCTTTCGGACTAACAACTTCTTTTAGGCTTTTCCATGTCCAATCCCGCCCCCGAAACAGGCGACTTTAGTCTGGCCGCTGACAACAAGAAAGAGCTCATGGCGCGCGTGTCCTCGCTAGGCGGCGATCTGACCGGCATAGAATCCAACCCTAACTACGCAAACACTGCCTCTGACTGGGTGGCACCAAGGAAGCCGGGTCGCGTGATCCAGTCGAAGAACCCGCGTGTGAAGTCGTCCGTGTCCGCCTTAAAAACGTTCACGAACGATAAGAATTTGACCACCAACTGGTTCGGGAAGGATCTGGGGAGCGAAGGCGCCACCGACGGGCGGGACAAGTTCTGGGTCCCGTCAAAGAGTGCCATCGACAGCGCCGACATGCGCATGCTGGCGTGCAAGGAATTCACCACGTCCGCGGTGGAGTACAGCGACGCGGAGGTGTTCGCGTGCGGGTCCTTGCCGAGCCAATACCTGCCGTCCAAGAGCGGCAACGCGGGCGTGCTACACCCGCCGGACTTGGTGGACGCCACTTCTGCCAAGAGCCTGGTGCAGACGAGCAGGGGGAAGGGGGAGGAGGTCAAGTCGTGGGACGGCACTGTCAGAGACACGGTCAGCGCAAAGCTGTGGCGGTTGAGGGAGAGCGTCAAATAGTAGCCGAATGTTATTCACGAATGTGTAATGGGGTTAGCGTCTACCGGCTCACAACGCAAACCCGTTCTGCCGCCGAAGGGATGGAGGGTTAGTAGTGAACATTGAGGTAACCTTTCGTAAACTATTTGGGTGTTAAGTCGCACGCAGTAATACTAATTCGACTGTTAGGGTTAGTAGGGAAAATTGAGGTAACCTTTCGTAAACTACTTGGGTGTTAAGTCGCACGCAGTAGAACAAATTCGACCCCGCTCTACACGATGGCACTATTTAGAATATTTTTC
>Ga0307985_10001946_pt1 | contig 11703 bp, 9 predicted proteins | sample EllFjometageno80_FD_203155 | JGI IMG/M metagenome (GOLD analysis project Ga0307985, IMG submission 203155) | Marine microbial communities from Ellis Fjord, Antarctic Ocean - #80 | ecosystem: Environmental > Aquatic > Marine > Unclassified | place: Southern Ocean | collected 2014-10-09 | reverse complement strand
TAAGGCACAACGTGCTGAGTTAAATCGACATCGGCCAACATCCAGGCAGTATTGCTTATGCCCAGACGAGAAAAAATATGGCGCCTGCAGTATTCGGGAAAAGGAATACCGGATTTCAGCTCGACGATGTATCCGAGAATTCCGAACGATACATTTGTGTATTCGAATCTGGAATCAGGCTCCCAGTCATGAAAGTTCTCTTCAGCATTGTAGAAAGCACCGCCGGGCGTGAAGTATTGCTCTAGCCAGACTGATAAAGAGAATCGAGGGTCGCCACAGGCGTATTGTCTTGAATAGGACAAACCATCACGAACAAATGAGCTGTGAGTCATTAATTGACGTACAGTAATTTGATCTGTTGGGCTTTTGGGATTACGCACGACAAAGGGCAATATCGAATTTAAATCTTCATCGAGCTGCAGCAAACCTGCCTCATAAAGTTGCATGATGGCTGTAGTGGTGAATGTCTTGGAGATTGAAGCGATGTTTTGCAAGCCATCCAAACTCATCGGTATTCTCTGATCGATGTTTGCCCAACCGTAAGCGTTGGACCAAATCACCCTCTGGGTATCGAAAATACAGGCGGCCACTCCCGGGATATGATCGTGCAGCATCTTCTCTTCAATAAATGCATCGACACTATTCTGATTTGCCGCGAACAACAATTCAGCAGACAAATAGGCAGCTGCTCCTGTCATTGCAGACTGTTGTAAAAAGCATCGCCGGTTCATGCCGCTGTTCCTCTTGGTTCTTGTTCTTGTTTTAGTTTCTTCTTCAATTGCGTAGCCCTAATGCATTTTTTGACTTTACTGCTGAAAAAATCAGCTCTCGGCCAATAGCGTATCGTTTGAATTACCTGAGAGTTAATAGACTGGCACGCATTCATCAAGCAGCCAGACAATCTTTGGTTGCCTACCTAACTAAAGCAGCTTGCAGCCAAAAAGTTTCTAAGTAATGGGTCGCCCGACTACAGTGCCTTCTCGCCTGAGCATAGCACCGAGATTAAAAAAAGGAGCCGGGAAAAAATAGGCGGAGCTCAGCAATGACGAGATGCCCAGCCGTAACTAGCCTTGATCCTGATTATTCCACATTCACTGTAATGTAACTGTCATCATACAACCCGCCATCATCGGCACGCCCCCAGAGCACATAGGTCCCCGCTTCATCGAAGGTCGCGGTTACTTCGATCATGCCATCTTCGGGAATTTCAGGTGGCAGCCATAATGAACCCCAGGGCGAGTTAGCTGCAACGCGGGTGTCTTCCCATACTTTGGTTTGCGGAGGATCGAAGGTAACCTGGCCTTGGCCGCGATAGATATTCCAACTGAGGAACAAGGCATTAATTTTGTTTACGGTGGGCTTTTGAGGCGCGCGAAACATGGCGCGATGCAGATCATCCTCATCCCTTGTGGTACGGGCCCTGGATCTGGGCAGTCCATCATCTTCAAGATGAACCCGCAGAGTGATGGCCTCACCCACTTTAGCAGAGCGCACATCATCGCCTTGAATTGTAAGCGAAGGCGGAACATTTGCCCTGGACTCGGGGCTACTGACACCAATCCCCAGAGAGCCTGTTTCAGACGCAATTACTATATTATCAACCAGATAATCCGGCTTTAGTGTTCCGTAAGCCTTTGATTCCACGCCATTGATATTCAAGCTCCAAACCAACTCGCGATCACCCCAATCGGCAGGTACGGTGACCTCAAAAGTAAAACGATTGCGGCGCGGCAAAAAATTGGTTGGCTGGCCCTGGTCCGCGTTTCCCGGTGAGAAAAAGTTATTGCCTCCCACTTCCACCAATGGTGACTCTTCCCAATTTTCGTTCATGTAACCGAACATTAAATTAAAAGTCCCATCCGGATTTGGCCGCCAACCCTCGAAGGAAGGGTAGACAGGCGCCCCATGCAATAGAGTTTCAGCAACCACGGTAGGCGATAGAACCAATAGAGTTGCAAGTAATAGAGATTTGCCTCTGCTTCCAAATTCATTCATGAAGGTATTCATAGTCGTATCCACTTCCTCAATTATATTCTCTACACCATGGAATCTAATCGTCAGCATCTGTCACTGGCGACACAAGAGTCGCCGTGCACAGCGGGCATCCTACTACGTGATCGTTAGGGCCTAAATTGAGAACTTGTTGCCTCTCCTCCATGGCTTCCAGAAATTGCTCCTGATTCATGGACACCCGAATGCCCAGATCGAGAAACATATTCTGGGTAGAACGATTGCCAGATCCCTGCCAGTTACGTGGATCAGGAATGTTAATATTGGTATCCGTATTATTCATATAACCGGTGATATGAAGAATGGTACCTTTAGGCAGTAACGGTGCGGCAGAATCTTCAAATTGATAGGTTCGCACCCAGTTGTGGTCGTAGCCTACACATGACAAGGTCTCGACTTGATGGCCCCAGATCGCTTCCAGGCACATACGAGATCCCGGGGCGTGCAGATGAGGTTCAAATGAGACGATCTTGGTATGAGATTCAAGAATACTGTAAGCATGCAATTCCTGATCTGTCTGATTTGGAGCAATGCTTATATCAACCCCATTGCCGGTAAAGTTAATCGAATCTCTATACTTCGGCTCGAAGTCTCGATCATGGAAGGTGAAACCAATCTCAAGGTGACCGGTTGTATCTCTGCCGTTAGAGTGCAAATGAATCGAGTCAGAAACTATGGCAGACCCTGCCTCTAAAAGACGGCCGGTATTTGCGTCGAAAATATCGGCATTACGCCCGACTTCATGGACCGGCCAGGGCGCATTGAACAACGAGCGCTGAGGATTTCCTTCACTGTCCAATTTCGCGGTGAACCAGAGCATGTGATGGAAGATATAACGCCCGCCTACGGTGCCAGAAAGTTGGGTCATATCGACGTCGTTAACCTCAACAACCTCCACAGACTTTATATAGCGATCTTCGGTCATCCCGGTTGGCACAGTCTCCAGCTCGCCCCACCAGTCTGCGGTTCCAGCCAGTTTGGTAATCTCAGGCAGTATGACCACCAGATCTGGCTCACCGGCTTTCCACTTGATACTGTCATCAAAATTCAGTGGCTCCGGTGCGTCCGCAGGATCTCCCTTCACAGTGCCACTTCTAGCCCAGACAGATAGGGCGGCAATTTCTTCATCGCTCAGGGAAGTGTCATTTTTAAATTGCTGAATACCGACATTCTTCTCTACGTACCATGGAGGCATGGCCCCAGCCCGGTCTCGCAGACCTGTCTTGAATTCAATCAATCCGGCGAAGGGTGCGACTTCATCATAGGTCACCAATGGCATAGGGCCTCCACCACCCACCCGATGGCAGTTCTGACAGCTACGCTGCAAGATTGCCTCGATGTCTTTGTGGAAGGTAATTTCGCTGGATTGACCGTAGGAGATAGTTGGAAGCGCCAACAATGCCAACAGTATTGGAAAAAGAATTTTACTGGAATATTTCATAGCTTTGTCCTTTGTTTCCGAGACTGATTATTCAACTATGGCTGATCGGTAGGCTTTTGTTCCATTCTGGCAAGCCACCCAGTGCCTAAGCTATTGAGGTGCCTAGTATAGATACTAAATAAATGTACCACTTTCACGAGCGCAATTGGAAGAAGGCGGTTTGAATGAACAACTAGCAGTTTTCATAATGCTGGGGTCGGTGGTTTAAGTCCACCCATTGCTAGCATATTTCAATAGGTTAAAAACAACCCCTTCGGTACTCATCTTTCAATACTAAGCATGGGTTACCGTAGGGTTACTTTTGTACGCTAATCTAGCATCTACTGCCTCAACCAGAACCAAGCCTCTAGATACCCCCTGCTATAAAACAGGAACACCCCCCTTGCCTATTTGAGAAGCCAGTGGCAACGTATTCTGTCCAGCTAATATTCAAGGCATTCACAGGTTGATCAAACTCCAGTTGCTTGAAAATAATTACCGGGGCTGACCCGATTCGGCTATTCCAGCATTAAGTGAGTATCGATAGCTGATTACAAACAGTGCAACAGCAAAATCGGATCACCATGGAGAACCCAATTAACAGAAATTTCTACTGTACCTTTCTCGTTTCAACACTACTTATCTTTCTTTCATCCTGCGCGACTAATCCAAGCTCTTGTGTGGCAGATGGTACCTGGGATTTCACCATGAGCAGCCCCTTCGCAGCACTCACCGCCACGGTTATTATGGCGGCCCAGGGCGATACACAGACTGGATCCTTTGATCTGGGTGACGGCCGCGCCTGGCCGATCGACGAAGGCGTAGCCGAGGGCAACGAGATCTCCTTGCGTCTTGACCGTGACGGTTCGCCGATGGCCTACGGTATGTCAGCCACCATAGCGGTGATAGCATTAGCTGAAACGCCATGGGAACCAAAGCTCCCTGGACAATGACTCGCCGTAGCTAGTTTTGACAGTTGAAGGGATAATGACAACTTAAGGTGAGGAATTCCCGCTGCGTACTGGATTGCCAGGGAATACATCTGGAACGGCTTCTCCGCTCATAACCACCGCCACACCATTCACAAATACGTATTCGACTCCTTTCGAAAAACTAGGGCCGGTTTCAAAGGTCGCCGTATCGATAATAGTTTTTGGGTCGAACACCACAATGTCGGCATCAGCGCCAACCTGAAGTCTACCCTTGCGAGCCATGTCAGGTGCTACATTTTCAAGTCGCCTCGCCGGCAGCAAAGTCATTTTTCTGATAGCAGTTTCTAAATCAATTACTCCTTTCTCACGGACGTACCGCCCCAGCACGCGTGAAAAGGTACCCGCTGTACGCGGGTGTGCTCCCGGCTTATAAGGCATGCCATCCGATGCTACGATAACCCAGTCATTTCCAATCGCTTGATCGATCCACTCTTCTTGCATCATGTGAATAATTACTACGCCACCCTGCTGCCTATATTGTAAAAACGTCTCAGCATTTAACCTTTCACCCGTTGCCTGCCATTGCAGCCCATCATAGGAAATACCGTAACTCGATTGCCAGTCCCCGTCGAACAAAGCAGACTGAATACTGGTAGAACCGGCAGTGTATGGATAAGCCTCTGCGGTAACATCGACTCCACGCGCTTGCGCTCCCTGAATAAGCCTCAACACAGGATTGATATCTGCCAGACTGACAGAGTTAACATGCACGATATGTAGCGAGGCGCCTGTAGCTGCAGCGTTGGCTATCACCTCTTGAACAGATGACAATCCTCGGCCACGAACATGAGTGAAGATTGGTACGTCTAAATTTTTAGCAATCTCAAATAGATTAAATACCTCAGCGCTACTCGCTCCTGGATAGTAGGCATGAGGCATGCCAATACCTATAGCGCCTTCATTGAAGGCGCGTTCAAGCTCTTCCTGCAGAAGCTGTTCTCTTGCCGGTGGCAGCGGAGCATAAAAGGTCTCGCGGACGATAGACTGAATTCGCCCCAAGGGTTCTTCAATTCGAACAGCCTCCGCCAACTGGCTGCGTAGAAATTCACGGTCTGCTTCTCTCTCGGTCAAAGCAAGAGCCCGGATTGCAGCATGTGATGCACTGGCACCATAATTAACACGCGACCGACCACGCCTGGAGTCCAGAAAGCTGCCTACCTCTGCATAGCCCCATTCAAGTTCAAGGGCAGTTGTCACGCCATCTCTAACTTGATACTCATGTGCCTGGTCACTCTGTCCATGAACGTGTAGATCAATAAAGCCTGGAGCTACAACCAAGCCCTGAGCATTAATCTTTAACACCTGCTCATCGAGAACATCAGTGGAAGTCTCTGTGATAGCAACTATTCGGCCACCACTGACAGCGATATCTCGAATTGCATCCAGTCCAGTTTCAGGATCAATGACCCTCCCATTGTAAATTACCAGGTCAATGGGTTCATCGGCTGCCTGCGCATGAGCAGACCCAAGCGTGCCAAACACGCAGATTACAATAAGCGAAAATCGAAATCGCTCATAAAGAGTATTTAGTTGCACTTACTTTCTCCGTGGAATACAAAAATTGCGCCTTTCTCTGCGGATATCAAATACCGCTCCAAATTGAATTTGTTTTTCAGACAGAACCAAGCCTCGAGATACTCCCCCTTAGAAAAACAGGAACACCCCCTCGTCTATCTGAGACTCCAGCGGCAGCATTATCTCTAAACCCAAATTTTTGAACTTCAGTTTATACCGGCTTTCGGCCAAGAGCGGTCGTTACAGTTACCTTGGTATCGCATAGCCTTGTACGGTAGGTTTCTGCTGGGCAACGCTATCCACGACCGACTGACTCACCACGTTTGTAAACCTCTGCCGAATGTTAAGTGGCCCATGATTTGGCAGCTGGATGAACATAAGCCCGATCAGATCTTCGACCGGGTCTGCATAGTACAACGTGCCGCGAGCTCCACCCCAGCCGTAGCTGCCAGGGGACAAGGTATCAAATGAAACTGTCGGATCGATCAATACGCCGAAGCCTAAACCAAAACCGTATCCCGGCCCACGAACGTAAACATCCTTGTCGCCTGTATGATTGCTTATCATGAGATCGACGGTCATTCGACCGAGTAGCCGAACACCGTCTAGTTCTCCGCCGTTCGCGATCATCTGTGCGAAGCGAATATAGTCAGACGACGTGCTATTCAGTCTACTAGTACCAGGGAAGTAGGTAGTTGGCTCATTGAACTGTGGTGCTATTTGTAACTGCGCCTCGTTTTCTTCGTTCAACATGTAGGTCGCCGCCACGCGATCTACTTTGCTGCGAGGTATGTTGTAGAACGTGTCCACCATGCCTAGGGGCTCAAAGATCCGTTCCCGTAGAAACTGGTCAAGTGATTGACCAGAAATTTTCTCGACTAGTACGGCCACGAAATCAGTTGATGTGCCGTACAACCAATGATCACCCGGGTGAAATGTGCCTGGAATCATAGCAGCTCGAACAACACGTTCACCAAGCGTCGAGAACGGTTTACCGTTATTACTTACCCACTGCATCTCCTCTTCAGATAGCCCAGCGTTTGCAGGATCCAGCGTTAGTCCTGAGGTATGGGTCAGTACATGGCGAATTGTGATTGGCCGCGCCTGGGGCACGCTTCGTTTGCGTGGCCCGTCGCTGTCCAACACCCTGTGATCTGCATATTCGGGTATCCATTCTGAGATAGGATCGTCTAGCCGAAATCTCCCTTCTTCGAACAGCATCATCAATGCGGTTGATACTATCGGTTTAGTCATCGATGCCAGATAAAAAATGGTATCGGTTGTCATTGGAATATCCTGCTCACGGTATTTCCAACCGAGCGCTGAGTGATGCACTATCTTACCGTGCCTAGCGACCAGCGTTACTGCGCCTGCGACTTGGTTGTCATCAATGAATCGTTGGAAATACTCGTCGATTCGGGCTAAACGCTCGCTAGAAATTCCGACAGATTCCGGCCTTGCCGTTGGAAAATTTTCTGACGCCCATCCAGTTACCGAAGTCGCCGCCAATAAGCCAGCGAGAAAAATCCCTCGAACCAAAACTCTTGCTAATTCACTCTGTTTTTTATTCATCGGTCCCACTCCTTCTCACAAAAAGGTATAACAATTTTTAGGAGGTACTATCTTATCTCCTCAGCGCCAGCTCACTTCATTACTGCTTCCTGCCAAAAGCGGACAGCAAAATCTCAACTACCGCGCTTCGAATATTGCCTTATAGTGTGTCTCGTAATTCTCAGTCAAATCAACAAGGTCAGCCAGGTAGCGAGCAAACTCCTTGTTCGAGGCCATCAGCGCAAGCATTTCATTCTGTAGATTTTCAAAGTCTTGTGCGGACCATCCAACCAGATCACGTTGATTGTACCCTGCTCCAATCCCCATTCTGCCGTCTCGCGTTTTTTCCACTCGCAATTGTTTCAGAAACCGGGGTTCGCATTCCTTTTTCAATAGGTGAGTTCCTGTAGGCCTACGCTTGGTGCAAATGATGTCCATACGGGAAGAACTATTATTGGCATTAAAGAAATTATAAATTTCTGCTTCTTTCTCATCGATGCGAAGACGCAAACGGGCTAGAGACTTCTGACCCACAACTGTAATTTCTTCAATTGGTCTCGCCGTTGAAGCTGTGATTGTCGTGTCAGTAGAATCGGACTCTTGAGCGAAAGCCGTGCTGGTGGTTAAGCCAATGAGAATGCATAGAATAAATAGCTTGTGTAAAAATCGAATCATAGGGAAAATCCCGATTTTGTAACGCCCAATACTCACTAATGCAAGGCATCATAGATACCAAGGACAACCACCAAAAGCAATGACTTTGTTACCTCGGGTGTAGCCCTTAGAAGCTGAGCGTGTTTTCTGAGATTGCTATAACTCAAAGTTGACTCTGTACCAAGTCAACTTTGTATGAGCGCACTAAAGCGTGTAAAGAATTAGTGTGAATAAGACCACACAGACCGACTACTAGAGCTTGCAGGAGTTAAGCCTAGCTAATTAGCTAAACCCCTCGATGTAGATCCAAAGCAGAAATATTGCTAGTTGCTAGGTTATTCCTGACTGAAAGGTCAGCTTTCGGCCAAAAGCGGGCAATAGAACTGCTGTATTCTAGCCTTGATTCCCCAATTTTTAGGGATTACGGCAAACAAAATTTTCGGCCTCATCGGTGCTACCACTCCCATCGTAAACTGCTAATTCTGGATACGGGCAAAGCGGCCTGCTTCTATCAACGGCGCCGTCAGTTCGATGAACGGCAATGATACTGTCAGGTGCAATATCTTTCTCAACCCAGTTTTCCAGCGCCGTAAGAGAATCAAAACTATTAGGCCCTGGGCCCCCGGCACAATGCCCCATGCCTGGTGCCATAAACAAACGCATCGAATCATGAATTTTTTCCCGGCCTCCCATAACAGTGCTAACTGTTTCATAGTATTGAGTTGCATTTGCAGGAGATATTTGTGGATCACTCCATCCGTGATAAGCGATGAGCTTGCCACCCAGATCTACAAATTCAAAAAGATCCGGATTTAATGCATTCAGAGTATCGTCGTCTTTCCTTTCGGCGCTCGCAACATCACGATCGAACTCAAACCGATCGATTGTCCAGTCTTCATCTTCGTAGACCAAGTATCGATACTGATCTAACCCGGTTACTCGGGCAGATTGAGTCCAACCAAGATCGGTCCAGCCCAATTCACTACCTGGCAACAATCCTGTTATAGGTCGACTCGTTCGAGGATTAATAGGAGAAGAGTAAATCATTTTGGCAGTGTCAACCTGCGCTTCTGACAAACAGGCACCGGCATTGTTACTGTCGCATTTCAAAATCTCTAGATCGATTCCACACTGTGCTGGATTGCTTATAAGACCGTCTTGCACACCATCGTTGCTATCGCAAGAATCCAAGGCTGTTCGATAAAGTAATTCACGCTGTGCCTGCATTAGTCGGGCAGATGGGTTTGCTTCAAGATGGGTGGCAATGCGTAAAGCTGCTGCCGCTCTACCAGTCCAATCGAGACCCGGAGCGCCGGCCACTATCCCATCGAAATCAGCAGGAAATCGCTGCGCCTCTTTCATTGCTTGCCTACCACCAGCAGAGCACCCGGTGAAATAGGAATAGCGCAAACCGTCATCATAGTAGGTGTCGATTAAGGCTTTTGAAGTCGCGGCCATCTCGTGAACCGCTCGCCAAGCGAAATCGTATACTTTCTGGGGATGGCCAAGAGCGAACCTCGCTGTATTGCCCAGATGCCCCGTGTCGGTTGAACTAGACGCGTAGCCACGGCTTAATGGCATAGCCATGGAGGAGTGACGAACGTTTCCCGTAAAAGCCCCATTGCCAACGGCAAGATACTTGCCATTCCAGTTATCCGTAGGTAGCCACAATTCCATCTTAATGTCTGAATCGGCAGTGGGCGTGAGAGTGAGCAACACGCGGCAGAACGCCGGTAAGTTCTGATACCTCCTCGAGCTGTTAGGATTGCCGCCCGATGGTGAAAAACTTCCTGCGGCAACAACTTCCGCTGTATCGACTTTTACGTTTGGCAGCGAAAATGAATTTAGACTTTCACAGAATTGCGCAAACGCGGCTGAAGGCAACAACAGGACTAGAACAATCGCTGGCCAACTTGGAATTCGAATGAGCATGTATCTATCCTCTCTCTTTTCCATCGGTTTTTGCTGTACACCGCTAGAAAATTAACATTTTTATGAAGCATATGCTCGGTTTAGTGACAGAAAATACCTGAAAGGCTAACCATTCGTCCGCAATAGTATGTATAGGGGTGCGCTCGAACCTACTGAGACAAGTGGGAGGGGGGGGACAGCTAGTTAGCAGTTAATTTCTGGTAACTAGGGACATTTAATTTCTGATGACTCAATGAGTAGTTCCGATAATTCATTTGTCGAAAACCCTAAAACCAAATCCGTGATGTCTCTGTACTTGCAGGTATTATACATTGCCAGCATAGCCTTTAGTTTCGCGTCCCAGATCTCTGCGTCCATTAGGCCAAGTTTGTATTGAAGAAAATCATTTTCATAAAGCATCCAAATTTGCCATATAGCATCTCTTATCGTAGCTGTATCTTCTGGGTAAGTTCCCTATACGATTCCATGCATATATTCCACAAAGCTTGAATCACCTTCGTCAAATCCTCCAATAATTTCGATAAGCACCTCAGTTCTAGCTTGTTGTTGTGCAGCTAAAGCTATTTTTTGAGATTGATCCATTTGCAACCCAACAAATATAAGCGAACCTATAACTCCGAATATGCCTATTACGTTGATAGTTCGTTCTATACTCATTACATCAAGTCTCCGAATAAAGGAGGCATTTTTATTGTTAGTAATTCCATAGGCTTTTCTCAGGGATAATTAACCGTTCGTCCAGAATAGTCTGTATAGGGCTGCAATGGAACCATCCTGAATTAGGGGTATGTGCCCCCCCGGCTGGGGTCTTGACTGAACGATTGATTGTCATTTCTAGTGGATTATTTAGAAATTTAGCGAAAGATTTGAGGTGTGCCGAAGCTGATGATATTGAGCTGTTCACCGGCGGATACCCCTCGCTCGTTCCATTGGGACACTGTCGAGCAGTGCCTTTTGCGTATACGACTGCGTATCGAGACTTCCCGAATACACAGTATCTCGGTCCAGACCCTAACCTGAACCGCGTTATAGGCGACGATTTCCTCATCCGACATCATATTAGGGTTCAATCGAGAGCCATCATCAGTTGCACAGGCAGTCAGTAGCGCTAATAGAAATACGGCGAATGGCAGATTTTTCATAATTTCCTCATGGTCAAGCAATGATAGAAAGACAATATAGTCACGGAATATAGAGGCTCAATATTCAGCATAAACCCTGCATTACAGCCCCACCCATCTGTTATCATCTTTGATATCGAGTGCGCAATTTGAATTCAGCGAGACCTGTCCAGTGTGAATACCGCGACAACGCCATTGAATGCCTTGTCAGCAACATACGCCCTCCAGTTGTCAGTCGCCAAGGCTATCGGCACTGCAATTAAGATGACTAAAAATTCTACACTCAGTTGTTTACAATTAATTCTCATGCGGAGTCACTCCAGCATCAGCAGCAATAGAAAAGCAGAGCAGGGTTATTGTTGTTAATAGTTTCATAGCTATAGCTCCCCTTTAAATATATTTACAAGAGATACTCCAACAATAATTAAAAATAGCCCCACTACTGCCTGCCAGCTTAACGCTTGCTTATAAAATAGATAATTTAAGACCGCTACCAGGCAAACTCCCA
>Ga0307985_10001944_pt1 | contig 11708 bp, 10 predicted proteins | sample EllFjometageno80_FD_203155 | JGI IMG/M metagenome (GOLD analysis project Ga0307985, IMG submission 203155) | Marine microbial communities from Ellis Fjord, Antarctic Ocean - #80 | ecosystem: Environmental > Aquatic > Marine > Unclassified | place: Southern Ocean | collected 2014-10-09 | reverse complement strand
ACAGAATATGGTGATATTTCACCACGTACCGCAGCGTTTGCTGCTAAAGAAATGCTTAAACGAGGCATTCCATACTTAGTATTAGAGAAGTTCGGTCAGGCACGTCCATTGGCCAGCAAGTCTTCAAAAGTACAGAAGTTCCGTCGCTATTCCAGCTTGGCATTAGCCACTACTGCATTGACTGAAGGCGTCACGCCAACAGCTAAGCAGCTAGCCGCTGTAGACGTTACTGCCACCCTACAACAGTACGGTGACTTAGTAACCATCAGTGACGTGATTATCGATACTCACGAAGATCCAGTGTTGAAAGAAGCGTCTGAAGTATTGGGCGAGCAAGCTGCACAAACTATTGAGACGATTCGTTTCAACGTTTTGAAAGCAGGTACTAACGTAGTCTACTCAAACGGTGCTGCACGTAACGCTGTAAACACTGAGATGACTCTTGCTGACCAGCGTAAGGCAACTCGTACACTAAAGCGCCAGAACGGCCGTGCCATCACTTCAGTAGTGAAAAGCACTCCATCTTACGGCACTGAAGCTGTCGCACCTTCGTATGTTGGTTTGATCCACCCTGATATGGACGCCATCATCCGTGGCTTCGCTGGATTCGTTCCAGTTGAGAAGTACGGCACGATGACTCCGCATGAAGGTGAGATTGGTAAGGTAGAGGACGTACGTTATGTATGCTCCACGATCTTTGCTGCATTCGCTAATGGTGGCGGTGCTACTGGTGCGATGATCTCTGCTGCCGGCACTTCTGCTGACGTTTACCCAACGTTGATCGTTGCGCGTGACGCTTACGGCATTGTTCCACTGAAAGGTGGTGCTTCACTAAGCCCAGCAGTTGTTAACCCTAAGCCTTCCGATAGCGATCCATTGGCCCAGCGTGGTCATGTTAGCTGGAAGTCTATGCAGACCGCAGTAATTCTAAACGACGCCTTCATGGTGCGTGTTGAGTCTGCTGTAACCGACTAACCACTAGGTTAGTTTTTCCCTAAAGGGCGCCCTAATCGGCGCCCTTTTTTATTGGAGTAAAGAAATGACTGATGTAGATACCGTTGAGGTTACTAAACAAAAGCCAGCCGCTAAGCGGAGCGCTACCAAACCCAGCCGTGTAAATGTGATCTTCCATAATCAGGAAGGCGACCTTGGTAAAACTGACATCTTTGTATCTGTTAATGGCTATGCCTACCAGATCAAACGTAATGAGCCAGTGTCCTTGCCGCCCGAAGTGATTGAAGTGATCGACAACGCGGTCGTAACACATATTGAGCGAGTTAATGGGGTCGATGAATCCCGTGACTTACAGCGTTTTACCTACTCACTGGCGGGTTAAGCTTTGAACTATCTGGCACTTTGCGACAAGCTGTTAAAAGAAACAGGGTTAAACGACTCAGGCGTAGCCTCTGTTGTTGGCCAAACTGGCCTCAACAAGAAGTCCGTTGATTGGATTAACCGTGCATGGGTTGAAATTCAGAATCTCAAAGAGTGGAATTTCCTATGGCAAACCAGTTCTTTTGACACCGTAATTGGCCAACAAAACTACGATCCCGTGTCTAACTTGGCGCTTTCGCCAGCGTTAAACAAATGGGTAGCTAGTTCTGTACGCATCACTGAAGATGGATTGACTGGCTCTTTAGCCTACATCCCTTGGTCTACTTGGTTGCGTACTACACTTTCAAGCGGGAAGCCTGTTGGCTTCACGCTTAGGCCGGATAACAAAATGTCATTCAACACACTGCCAGACGCCGTGTACACGATTGACTTTGATTATTACCGGACACCACAACAACTATCTGCAAACACAGATGAGTTGCTACTAGCGGAACAGTATCAAGACGCGGTTCTCTATAAAGCCATCCTCTATGTAGCGGCAGAGCAAGATGCGCCTGAGTTATATCAAGACGCACAAGCTCAACTTAACATTAGGCTATCAGCTATGGGCGTGACAGAACTACCCACGATTGCTATAGCTAAATCACCGGTGGCATAACGATGTCTGTACAGACTCAATACTGGCCACTTGGCGGAGGTCTTGACCTAGTTAGCCCAGCGATGTCGCTTGGACCAGGTAACGCTATATTGGCTCAGAACTTTGAGTGCGCATTAGGCGGCGGTTATCGCCGCATGGAAGGCTATACGATATTCGATGGTCGTGTATCCGGTACACCTTTAGCAGTAGCAGGTAGCGGTCCTATCCGTGGCATCTGGGAGTACAACAGTGATGTTTATGCCTTCAGAGATAACGCAGCAGGTACAGCGTGTGTTATGCACAAGTCTACTACTGGAGGCTGGGTTGTTGTAACAACGCCAGCACTTGCAGTTGGCGGTACTTATGACTTCTTGAACTACAACTTCGGCGGTCACTCAGGTTCAGGCAAGATGTACGGCTGCGATGGTGCGAATAAAGCCTTCCAGTTTGACGGAACCACGTACACACAAATCACCACTGGGATGACAACAGACACCCCAACGCATGTTGGCGTTCATAAGAACCATTTGTTCTTATCGTTCACTGGGGGTTCAGTTCAGCACAGCGGCATTGGTGCCCCTACTAGCTGGACATTGGCGACAGGCGCTGGCGAGCTAGGTCTAGGTACTGAAGTAACCGGCCTGAGAAGTATGCAGGGTAACTCTTTAGTTATCACAGGCGAAGATCGCATTAACATCCTTTACGGAACATCGGCTTCTGACTGGGATTTACAATCATTCTCAATGGTAGTAGGGGCCACAGAACGCTCCCAAGCCTACATTGAGACGGGGTTGTACTTCTTCAATGGCGATGATCTCTCCAGCATGATTACTACGCAATCGTTTGGTGACTTTGAAACCAGCAGCATAAGCGCGGCAGTAAACCCGTATTTAAAACCTCGAAAGGGTTTGATTGTAGGCGCTAGCGTCAACAAAGATAAAAACCAATACCGTCTGTTCTTTAGCGATAAGTCAGTGCTAGTTGGCACGATCGCCAACGGAGTCGTTATTGGATACACCAATTGGCTGTTAAACGATACCCCAAGCTTTATTGCTGAAAACCATTTCGGTAGTACCGATGGAAAAGTAATGAAGATGGATACAGGTAACTCGTTTAACGGAGTTGCCATCCAGTCATTCCTACGCCTAGCGTTTACACCACTAGGTACTCCCCAGAACAAGAAAAGATACCGCAAAGCCATACTTGAAGTGGAGTCGGGAGGTCAGTCTACTCTGAGCTACGTTGCCGACTATGACTACGGTACAGGTGGCTCGTCCGCATCAGTACAGGCGACCATTCCAGGTGGCGCTGTATCAGGTGGTGGCGGTGGTGGCTTCTGGGACGTAGCTACTTGGGATAATTTTGTATGGTCGAGTGCCGTTGTGGCATCGGCTGAAGCGTACCTGAACGGAACAGGCAGAAACATTAGTCTGCTTATCGTTCACACAAGCGCAACTGACCCTGCATTCACAGTACAGGGCGTACAACTGAACTACTCGATACGAGGATTAAATAGATGAGCAACACTTTTACGAAACCGTCAGACCTTATTGCCGGTACAACTGCCCGTGCCGATGATATTAACAACCGAGTAGACGCTACTGAAACAGGTTTTGATAACGTAGAGGTAGTCACTAACCGCTCATTAAAATTACCCGTAGGAACAGCGGGCGACCAAGTAATTCTTGAATCCGGACCAAACCGCGCTCTTAAAGAGATTGGCTTTGACGCTAACGGTGATTTAGTTCTTATTGGTTCAGCCTTCCAATGGAAAGGCGACTGGTTAACCACCACAGCGTACATCAAGAATGATGTAGTTCGTGATAGTGGCACTAAGAACATATATACAGTTCAATCGGACCATACTTCTGGCGTATTGGCGACTGACATTTCTAGCGCTAAGCTATCCTTAGCTATTAATGTTGCGGACGTAGAAACGGCAAAGGCCGCAGCACAAGCTGCTCAGACAGCAGCCGAGACAGCAGAAACACACGCAGAAACAGCCAGAGACTTATCCCAAGATTGGGCAGAGAAAACCACAGGCGTAGTAACAGGCACAAGCTACTCCGCAAAGCACTGGGCCACCACAGGCACAGTGGCAACAGTCAGTACCAACATAGCCGACATAAACACCACAGCAACCAACATCGCCAGTGTTAACACTGTTGCTACAAACATAACCAAAGTAGTCAAGGTTGCAGATGATCTCCTAGAAGCCATCTCCGAAATAGATACAGTCGCCTCGGATCTACTAGAAGCTACCAGCGAGATAGAAACCGTTGCAGCCTCCATCGCCAACGTGGACATCACAGGCACAAACATCGCCAGTGTAAACACAGCCGCAACCAACATCGCTAGCATCAACACCACAGCAACCAACATCGCCAGTGTTAACACTGTCGCCTCCGACCTCAACGAAGTCACCTCTGACATTGAAGTTGTCTCCAATGCCATAACCAACGTTAACACTGTCGGCAACAACATAGCCAACGTCAACAAAGTAGCCGCAGTGGACACCGATGTCACCTCCGTAGCCGCTATCGACTCCAACGTAACAACCGTTGCAGGAATTGCAGCAAACGTCACCACAGCCGCTGGAATTTCAGCCAACATCACAACTACCGCTTCAATCGCATCAGCCATCTCAACTAACGCAACCAACATTGCAGCAATCCAAACTGCCGATGCAAACGCCACGACAGCAACCACTCAAGCTGGTATCGCAACTACCAAAGCAAGTGAAGCCTCTACCAGCGCCACCAATGCGGCTACTAGCGAAACTAACGCTGCCACTACATATGACAACTTCGATGATCGGATGCTCGGCAACAAATCAGCCGACCCCTCAACCGATAACGATGGTGGCGCACTCCTTACAGGTGCAATGTACTTCAGCACGTCCGCTGGTGCGATGAGGGCATACGATGGATCAGTTTGGGTAGCACTGGCCCCTAGTGCAGCAGACCAAGCACTTATTAATATTGTTGGTGGTGATCTCGTTTACTCTGAGGACTTAGGTTCTATTACCTCTGCGGTTACTACAGGATCTGGCAGTGCAATCACTACTGTTGGTGCAGCAATTACTAACATTGACATATTGGCTACAGCAGTAGCTAGCGTTAACACAGTAGCTGGCGCAGTAGCTAACGTAAACGCCGTAGCTACCAATGAAAGTAACATTAATAGTGTAGCTGCTAACGCTTCCAATATTAACGGTGCAGTAGCTAATGCCTCTAATATTAATGCGGCAGTAGGGGCTACCACTAACATTAATTTAGTTGCTGGCTCTATCGCTAACGTGAATACAGTAGCAACTGGAATAGCAGATGTTAATAGATATGCTGAAGAATACAAGGTAGCTGCTACGGCACCTTCTTCCCCTAGTACGGGAGACTTGTGGTTTGACACAGCAGCAGCAGTTATGAAGTTTTATACAGGCTCTACTTGGAGTGGGATTGTTTCAGGAATAACAGATGTTGTTGTTGATATAACCCCGCAGCTAGGTGGGACTTTAGATGGTCAGAATAACAGCATCACAAATATCGGTACTGTATCTGGTACTAACTTACAGATGGACTTTGGAGGTCTATAACAATGAGTAAAAAACTACAACTACGTGGTGGAACGACTTCCGAACATTCTACCTTTACAGGTGCTGTACGTGAGGTCACTGTCGATACTGATAAGGACACTCTAGTCATACATGATGGGGCTACAGCAGGTGGCTTTACCCTCCCTAGAACTAAGGCTGAGGTAGATGCTTTAGGTATTGCTGCTACTAGTGTCACTGGAAGTCAAGCTTCTGCAATCTCAGCTAACACATCTAAAGTCACTAACTACAACCAAACCAAATCTGACATTGAAGCTTTAGGCATTGCCGCAAGCTCAATCACTGGCGCATTGCCTGCTATCAGTGGGGCAGCATTAACCAACTTACCTATCCCAGTATCAGGCACAGCAGACTTTGTAGCTAGTGGTACATTACCTGATGGTGTTACCGTTGTCCTTAAGGCTGACGGCACAGTGTCTGCTTCAAGAGAGCTTGTAGCGCATAGCCAGTCTATACCGAAAGGTTCCGAGACTACTATAGCAACGATGGCAGATTCGTATACGCCTAGTACCACTTCAGTAGCTTTTGACCCGACCACACCCGGGCGTTTCATCATGAGCTACACTCCTTGGACTGCTAGTGATACGGTGCTCATTATAGGTCAGGTGTCAGGATCTACTATTACTTTCGGTAATTCGTTTCAGGGAGATTTATCACCCGTAGGACAGATTTCATTTGACAGCTCTGGTGTTTTTATAGTTTTGAAAGATAGCAACATGGTAGCGTCAGGTACGATCACAAACAATACGATCGTTCTGAACACTGCTGTAGCACTCCCTACAGGTATGGCTGTGGCGAACTTTGAGTTCGACCCCAGTGTTGCTGGAAGGTTCGTCATGGTCGCATCTAAGAACATCAGTACAAACAATTATGAGTTATATGTTTTTGCAGGTGATCTTTCTGGAACTTCAATTAACTTTCATACACCATTACTAGTGAAAGCATCCTTGCATTACCAAGCGTCATTAGTGAATCTATCCTTTGATCACAAGGTCCCCGGTAGATTTGCTATGGTCTGTCGGAATATCGTTATCAGTAGTGGTACATGGGGCATAGAAGTATGGTCTTTCACTACCACAGGCAATGTGATCACTGTTGGGCCACAAAAGCGTATAGACGTTGTTGGGGGTAGTACCGACACAGCTATCGCCTTTGACCCTAACACTGCAGGCCGTTTCCTTGTGTCCCATGCACAGCAAAGTACAGGTAATGGTGTTATACATCTGGGTACAATTACAGGTAGTAATGTTATAACCCTGAGTAGTCTTGTAGCGTACACTGCGAATTATTCGGCCTACGTACGAAGCATAAACCTAGCGTTTCACAAGGACGTTCCTGACAAGTGTATTCTGTCATACGTAACATCTTCATATAGTAACTACCTTCTGTGCAGAGTTGTTACCACTTCGGGTAGTACGCCTTCAGTAGGCAGTATAATCGTACTTAACTCAAGTTATACGGGGAGTTCAGCACTGGCGGCTGATCCTCTTGACCCCGGCAGTTTAGTAGAGGTCTACTCAGAAAGTGGTAATCCTTCTTCGGTACGTACGAGGTTGCTCCAGTTACCAGCAACCAAGATCGTTGACAACTTAACTTCAACCAACTTCCTTGGCACCTCAACAGCCGCATACACTGACGGTCAAACAGCCACAGTTATGCTAGGAGGTGGAATCTCCACCAACCAAACTGGCCTAACCACAGGTACGGGTTACTACGTCCAAACAGACGGCACACTTGCTACAACAGCAGACTCAATCTCAGTATTCGCAGGTAAAGCCTTATCAACCACTTCCTTACAACTAGATGGGCCAGAAGCGGAACCAGCGGCAGTATCAGGAACAGCAGACTTCGTAGCAACAGGTACATTACCTAACGGCAAGCCTGTAGTGCTAAAGGCTGATGGTACTATCGAAGTGGTTTCAGGGTCTGCATATACACAAGCCATACCTGCAGGAACTGCGTTGCAGCATAAGGCTTCCTATACAACAAACCCACTGGTTGCCTTTGACCCAAATGACTCTAATAAGTTTGTCCTTGTGTATGGTCAGCCCGGAATTGCAGTTGTAGGTACAATCTCTGCAGGTGCTATAACATTTGGAACAGCTGTTCAGTTCAACAACCACACTCAGAAAATCGGGTTAGCCTTTGATCCAACTACTGCTGGACGCTTTGCAATTACGTTTATTAATGGGCAGAACGGTAATCATGGTAGTGCGGTGATAGGTACAATTTCTGGAACCTCATTAACTTTTGGAGCAACAGCGGTACACACTGCAGGTGAGTGTGGCACAAGTTCCGTAGCTTTTGACCCCAACAATGCTGGTTCTCTCGTTGTAGCTGTAGGTAGACAGTATGATGGAGATAAGGGTTCCGCAATCGCAGGCACTATATCCGGCACTACTATAACATTCGGTACACCTGTTATATTTAAAGCTAACTACACTACCCATCACTATATAGCTTTCGACAAGCATACAGCAGGTAAATGTATTATTAGTTTCTACGATAGTGCTAACTCAGGTTATGGTTCGTTGGTGGTAGGTACAGTCTCTGGAACAGCTGTTAGTTTTGGGGGCAGTGTGTATGTATACTCGTCTACAACATCTACTCACTTCGGTGGTATAGAATTTGACAGTCACAACTCAGGTAAATTTCTAGTAACCACTCGCAGGCTTGTTACTGCAGGTCAAAGATCTGGTAATGCTGTAACCCTAGGATCACCTGTTGATTTCACTTCAGGTTCCTCAGAGGGCGATATAACAATAGACCCCTTAGTTGCTAATAAGTTCTTAGTGGCTTATACGGCTGGATCAGTCCTTAAGTTTAAGGAGGGTTCCATCAATGGTACTGTTATTACATACGGGTCTGAGATTAATACTGGACTTGCTACTGTAGCTAGTTATGCTTATATATCAGTTGACTATGATTCTACAGCTCCGGGGCTATTTGTAGTCTCTTATAATGATGGTTCTAGCTATGGTACAGTTTTTGCTGGGCAGTTAGAGATTATTGACACAAACCTCACCTCTTCAAACTTCTTAGGAACCTCGCAAGCGGATTACACAAATGGTCAAACAGCATCCATTATGCTCCAAGGTGGTGTTTCCACTAATCAAACTGGACTTACCATTAATGGAACTTACTACACTCAGGCAAACGGTACTTTTGCAACTACGTCAGGTGCAGGTACTCAAATCGCAGGTAAAGCTTTATCTGCAACATCAATCTTACTTAAAGGTATTTAACCCATGAAGACAATTATCGAAACATCAACCAACATCTCTAAGTACATCTTTGATGATGCACATGATCTGGTTGTAACCGCTGAAAACATCACTTGCCCACATTTCATCATTGGTGATATGAACTCAAGCAATGCCACTATCGTTGAAGGTGTTACACCCCCAGCAGATTGGGTAGGCTGTAAGTACACCTATGCTGACAGCACTTGGACTGTTAACCCAGACTACGTGGAGCCAGTTGAAGAAGAAGACGAAGCTGCTTAATGCGGTCAACCGTCACTGAGGTTTACCCAGTCATAGCGCCACTATACGCCCCAGCGGGTCAGGTGCTATTGGTTGAACCTAAGACGGATGACCATATACGGTATAGCGTACAACGCATCACGGGTATTGTTGCTTACAAGCAGCACGGCCCGTTATCTACATTGCACTGGGTTACTAAATGTTAGCTGAATTGATGGTAGCTAATGCCGCATTTCAGGTGATTAAGAATACGTTATCTAATGGCAAGGATCTGTTAGATGCAGGCGATGCGGTTGGCAAATACTTCAAAGCTGAGAATGACATAGCTAAAGAAGTATCAACTAAAGGCAAGGGATCAGCACTAGAGGCTTTCCAAGCGCAGCAGCAATTGCGTAAGCAAGAAGATGAGCTGAAGTACATGCTCAATAAGCAAGGCTTACTTGGCTACCACAACTTTCTTCAGTTCAAAGCCCAACATGCCCGTGACCAAAAAGCTGCCGCCAAAGCTCAAGCAAAAGCTAGGCATAAACGCAATAAAGCCATCGAAGAAAACTTAACACTTGCCATCAAGGTGGGTGTAATGCTGTTAACTATTTGTGCTGCACTCTTTGGTGTGGCCCTCTACTTGAGATGAACAAAATGGACGCTGATGTGAGATTTGACAGACTAGAAGCTAAGATCGACAAGCTCGCGGACGCGATGGTTAAACTTGTGGAGATAGACACCAAGATTGATGGGTTAATAACCCACAATGACACACAGGATAGACGCCTAAATAAACACAGTGAAACCATTGATGAGCATGCTATTAAGTTAGCAACGATAGCTAAAACTAGCGGCGCCAACGAATGGTTTGTTCGCATCTTAATCGCGGCTTTAGTTTCAGCCGCAGCCTTTATGATGCGGGGTTAGTCATGTTCAAACTTAGCCAGAACTCCCTTAATAACCGAAGTGGTGTAGATCCACGGCTCATTGAGATTTCAGACCGTGCGATACAGTTATCTATTATTGATTTCGGCATCCCTTCTTCTGGCGGCCTGCGTACCACTGAAGATCAAGCCAAGCTGTTCACCAAAGGAGTCTCTAAGGCTGACGGCAGAAAGAACAAGTCCTACCACCAAACAGGAAGGGCGGTTGATGTGTACGCTTACGTTGACGGCAAAGCGAGCTGGGAAAAAGAGCATCTTGCCTTGATCGCTGCGGCAATGTTGCAGGCATCAGCAGAGCTTGGTTACAAATTATCATGGGGTGGGTTGTGGACCAGTTTCAGCGACATGCCTCACTTCCAGTTAGGAGATTAGTATGTGGGGATCAATCATTGGCGCAGTCACTAACCAAGTGGGTGGCTTCTTCAAAGGCAAGCAAGAGCTGGCCAAGGTTAAGCTAGAAGCTGAGAAGGTTGTCATCAAAGCTAAAGCTGAGACTGAGATGGCTGTAGCTAAGTCTAAAGCGAAGATGGCCGAGTCTGGTCAGATGCAGTCCTATGACCTAGACCGCATCGCAATGAACAACATGGAGAAGAGCTATAAGGATGAGGTCATTCTTGCAGTCTTTCTCACTCCAATGGTATTGGCCTTTATACCTGGCTTCGACCAGTACGCATTACGAGGTTTTGAAGTGATACAGAAGATGCCTCAATGGTATCAGTACATCATCATCGGAATGGTCGTAGTGATCTATGGTATGCGCGGCATGCTAGATAAATTCCTCAACAGTAAATTACCCAGTTTAAAGTAACCAATAACACAATGGAGAGACAAAATGGCTCTTGGTCCAACACCTTACCCTAACCTGCAAACTCTGAGCGCACCTACAACACGTCAAGTAGATGCGAACTCAACAGTTCAGGGTCAGCTTAATAACATCATGAACTCTGGCAATCCGATACTGGAACGCGCCAAAACCCGTGCAGCACAAGCCGCAAATAAGCGGGGGTTACTTAATACGTCTATGGGTGTCCAGGCAGGGCAAGAGGCGATGTTTACCGCAGCCACACCGTTAGCTGAGGCAGACGCAGCAACATATAACAATCAAGCGTTGACCAACCAGACTGTTCAAAATCAGTTTAGCCGAGACACCAATGAGTACATTCGACAGCGTGGTTTGAACGATCAAGGTTTCCGTAATACCTACAATCTTAACGATCAAAGCTTTAACCAACAAACTGGTGGCGGTACATACGGCTCCGGTTTAATTGGCGCTGAGTTAGCTGGCAAGAAAGAGCTGCTAAACCTTGAGCAAACCTATGGGGCCGACCAATCCCAGTTAGGCAGAGACTTTACAGTTGGAGAGAACCAGAAAGGCAGGGACTTTAGCTCTTCCGAGTCGCAGTTAGGCAGAGACTTTACAGTTGGAGAGAACCAGAAAGGCAGAGACTTTACGGGTGAAGAGAACCAGTTAGGCAGAGACTTTAGTTCTTCCGAGTCGCAGTTAGGCAGAGACTTTACAGTTGGAGAGAACCAGAAAGGCAGAGACTTTACGGGTGAAGAGAACCAGTTAGGCAGAGACTTTAGTTCTTCCGAGTCGCAGTTAGGCAGAGACTTTACCGTTGGAGAGAACCAGAAAGGCAGGGACTTTACGGGTGAAGAGAACCAGTTAGGCAGAGACTTTACGGGTGGAGAGAACCAGTTAGGCAGAGACT
>Ga0307985_10001943_pt1 | contig 11710 bp, 12 predicted proteins | sample EllFjometageno80_FD_203155 | JGI IMG/M metagenome (GOLD analysis project Ga0307985, IMG submission 203155) | Marine microbial communities from Ellis Fjord, Antarctic Ocean - #80 | ecosystem: Environmental > Aquatic > Marine > Unclassified | place: Southern Ocean | collected 2014-10-09 | reverse complement strand
GCCCCCATTACCCCCTGCTGTTCCATCACCGGTCCTCCATCCTCTAACTCTACTGGTTGTTTGCTAACCTGTTTGCTAACCCCCCCCAACCCCACCAGAAAAGATGGCCAGAAAGCAGAAGTCCTTCCTCGCCTTCATCATGAACACGGCCGCCTTCTATTCTTCTCCCGTGAACTTCTTCGACCTCACGCACACGTTCTGCTTGTACGGCTTTGCTCCCCTCTTGATCCTCAAGGGATTTAGCATGGAGCCCAGGCCCAGCATCATTGACCTGATTAACATCATAGAGTAAAACCAGGTCATTTGTTTTTGGTAAATCGGCGATTTAACCCTAACCTTAAACCGGCCATGTTGCACTTCTGCCGTACTTGGCGTCGTCCCACCTGTTGAGCGGGTAGTTGGCGCGGCGATCCTCCACCAGTTTCAAGATGCCGACGCACGCCTCGTCCGTCTCCTTTCCCACGCAGGCCAGCTTGACGTTGAACCCGATGAGGGTATCAGCGTACGCGTATCTGGCAAGTCTGTGGGTCTCGTCGCCGTCGTCGCCGTCCCTTTCTTCGCCCCACTCCAGCGTAGTGCCCGTCCTGACCGTGCCGTCGTAGTCCAGCGCGTCGAGGTAGATCGCGTTCGGGAAGTACCAACCGTTGTCGAAGTTGTTGTACGCCTCGTCCAAACTAACTTGCTTGTAATACTGCCCGAGCTGCGCAATATCCATGAGAGTGGGAGGGCACCACCCGTCCCCGTTCTTGTCGTACAGCATGCCGTCTGGCATGTTGAAGCTATCCGTGCACTTCTTCGTCTGCTCTTCCTTGTTCGCGAACGGGTCGAACTTCATCATCGCCACCGCCTCAACCTGCGTGTCCCCCGAGCTCGTAGCCATGCTCCTCAAGTACAGCTTGTTGTTGCTCTTGTCGTTGGCGCGGAGATCTTTCATGCTCTTGAACATGGCAATCTCGCTGTTGTACGCGTCCATCTCATTGTCCACGCTGCTTCCCAGATTGTTGTCGACCAGCGTCCCGTCGAGCGCGAACTTCTGGTTAGGGCCGCCAGTGAACTCGTCGTAGTCGCCGACGTACGGAATAAGACGGTGGTTCCTCTCGCGAAGTTCTGCAATCGTCGTGACGTTCATCTGCGAGACACTAGTGTCGACAATGACGCCCTCGAACACCTCCACGATCTCTCCCCAGAACTTCCTCTTCTCGCTTTTCGTCACCTCGGGATACGCGTCGCTCCCCGTCGCACCGCCGTTGCCGTGCTTGCTGATCCAGAGAGCGACTATCTCATCAGGGTGAGCGTCGAGCCACTGACGGATCTCCTTGTAGTAGTTCAGCGCGAGGTCTTTGGACTGCACGCAGTGGAGGGAGTGCCACGATTTGTCAGACTCCTGCAAGCGAGCGAAGCGAGTGTTAGAGAGAGAATGTGTGGCGCGTGAACGTGTTCTTCTTCTGTCGCCTTTCTCACCTGCATCTGCCTGAAATCCACGAAGCGCACGCCGTTGTCGAGCTGCTGCGTGATAGTAAGCTTCTGGGTCGTCGCCTGCTGCCGGATGAAGTCCTCAATGACGGAGGGGACGACGCTGTCCGAGAACATGTGCAGGATTTTAGAAATGTCGTCGTGGTCGTCAATCCCGCCGTCGCTGATCGTGAGCGAGAGATCGTAAGTGAGGGAGTCGTGTGTGCCAGGCAACGTCAGGTCAAGAAGAGTTAGGTTCTCAATGATCGGAGTCAGCGTGGACATCCAGTCGGGGAGGAAGGAGGGGACTTGCGTGATGGCCGGTGTGAGCGGGCAGGTGTTGGCGTACTTTAGGTACGTATCAGAGGAGCAGGGGTTAAAGAGTGATCCAAATTTGTGGCACACTGAGTCTGAAGGGCACCAGTTGCAGCCGAGGAGCGGTTCGAGGGTGAGCGGTTCGAGGGTGAGGGCAGGGGTTGGGGCTAGCAGACTGGCGCTCGTTGTGCAGCTGGCGCAGTCCTGAGGTGCGTATAAGGGGGGGTAAGGGTAAGGAATAAGGATGTGAAAACCGGGGACAATATGAGGGGGGCGCGGCAGGGCGGGCTTACGGTGAAGTCGTTGCAAGAAGAGGCGGTCGCGAGGGGCGCCGCGAAGGCGCTAAGCACTAGCGCTGTCAACTGTAACGTGTTCATCACGGCTGGAGATATCGCGCGAGCCGAGAACGCTAGCAAATCAATAAATTTATCACCTCCAACAGCCAATTAAATGAGCAGGAGGGGTGGGTGTACATCAGCTCATTTGTTCCGCATACCGAAGCGCAATCTATTTAGAACCTGCCAACCTCCCAGTCCTACGACACCGTGCAGCAAAGCCCGGGCGGTCCGGTCGCCGACGGCGTCGGCGCATTAACCTCCGGGCTGATCCCCCCCCCCCCCTCCGCGAAGTTCACGCTGTCGTCCGGCGCGTACCCCAGCTTGATGATATCCACCAACTTCGCCACGCACGTCTCCTCCCTGAACAGGTACTCGTCGGACAGCGTCACCGCATACGCCTGCTCCAGCAACCCCTTCAGCTGGCTCACCGACATGCTGTCCATGATGGTCGTGAGCGGCGCAGTCTGCGAGATGGTATCGGGCGGCAGGGAGCTCAACTGGCCCATGTGTGCCAGCAGCTTTTGGAGAATCTCCGCTTCGGCCATGCCGCGGATCAGGGCGGGGTCTACCGAGAAGCTGCCGGACGAGGGTCGCCCCTGGTCGGCGCCCTGCTCCCCCCTGGCGTCGTCGTGAGCATCAGCCCCCCCCCCCCCATCGTCAGCGGCCGAGCCGAAATCCTTCCGCCCCCCCTTGACGATCTTCAGCTCCCCCGCCAAGAACCTCCGCTTGCACCACGCCCTCGCGATCTTCCCGCTCGTCGTCTTGGGCACAGTCTTGGGCTCGAGCAAACAGACCCACCTCAGACCCAGTCCGTGCTCCTGCATGACCCTCTCCCTGATCTCCTCCACCAACCCCTCCACCCCCGTCATCTTCCCATCCCTAACCTCCATAACAACCCCCACGTCCTCCCCAACCCCTCCCCCGCCCGTCGTAGTCTCTTCCCCGTTGCTCACGACGAAGCACCCGCAGCACCCCGGCCTCAACTTGTCGCTGACGGACTCCACGCAGCCCTCGACGTCCTGAGGATAATAATTGCGACCCCTAACAATAATGAGATCCTTCAGCCGCCCGCTAACATAAAGCTCCCCTTCCCTAACAAACCCCAAATCCCCCGTCCTCAACCACCGTTCAGGCCCTTTCGGCTCCGAGATCTCCGCCCGAAACACCTCTCCGTTGGTCTCCTCCATCCCGTAATAACCGGCACTCTTGCTCCCGCTAGTAACCCAAATCTCCCCCACCCTCAAGTCCCCCACCACTTCGCAGCTCTCCGGCTCCACAATCCTAACCTCGATCCCCTCGATTCCTCCCACATTCCCGCACCCAACGAAGTTCCTCCCCTTCCCAACCTCGTCACTCAACCCCTGCGCCAGACACACGTGTGAACAACGGTAGAAGGCGGTGCGAACAGGATGAATGTTCGCGCTTACTCCATGCAGGTATGTTGCTTGGGCGCTCATCACTCACCTTCTCCTCCAGCACCGTAACGACACCCTTCTCCTCCCTCCCATAAACCACACTCCCCGCCCCCCCACTACAAACAAGCACCGTATGTTCCGCCAGCCCGTACGTCGGATACAACACCTGCACGAGCGAAGCGAGTGTTGTGTTAGCCGGGCGAGCAACAATATAGCAACGGGTCGGTCATTTCGAGCCATCGCGTTTGCGCAGCCACGCCGGTTGTTTGTTCGCCTAGCGAGCGGAGTGTGTGCACCAGGATAGTCATTTCGAGCAATCGCGTTTGCGCTGCCAAGCCGGTTGGTTGTTCGCCTTTCTCGCAGCACTCCAGCACTCGCCACGCTTGTTCCGCTCTCACCTCCTTCGGCAACCTGCACTCCTGGTTGAAAAGATGGATAAATTCCGCGCAAGTTGCGTGATCGATCGGTTCCGCCGCGTTAATAATGTGCTGCGTCTTTCCAAGATCCAGCGTTAGCCCTTTCGCCGCCTTGAACCTCTTCACGCACAGCCTGAGCGCGAAGTTGGGCATCTGCAAATGCGTCGCGTTGCAGCTTGACCAGAGGCGGAGGTACGCGAGGGGGTTGGTGATGAAAGTGAGGGGGGACATGTAGTGGCCAGTGCCACCGCAGTAGAGAAGGCCGAGGTAGGAGCCGATGAGGCCCATGTCGTGATATTGGGGAAGCCAGGAGCAGCAGACTGTTGCGGGGGTGGTGCGGAGGGAGGCAGAGATTGCGGCCAAGTTATGGGCGAGCGAAGCGTGAGTGATGACCACGCCCTTGGGGTATGACGTGGAGCCGGACGTGTATTGAAGGAAGGACGTTTTGGGGAGGGTCGGGGATGGTGCGTACTTGGGGATGGTTTTCAGGAAGGACTTGTCCTTGACGACGGTGGTGTCGGTCACCGTCCAGATCAAGTCGGGCCACTGATCGGCCTTGCTGCGCCCCCCGAACATGCCGGCGAGGTCTGAGACTTTCTTGACGTGGTTGTACAGGGACGAGGTGAGGACGTTGGTGGCTCCCGAGGAAGAGACGATGGACTTGAATTGGGAGAGGGTGGACTTCAGGGAGCGGGGATCAGGGGGGAAGACGGGAACGGGGATTAGGTCGTGCAGGAGGAGGGCCTATTGCACACACGGTGTGAGCCAAACACACGGCCACACACGCGGTGTGAACCCACACACGCGGCGCGAACAAAGGGGGAAGGCGGTGTAAACAAGGGGGCCACACACGCTACACACACGGTGTGAACAACGCTGGGCAGCGGCGCGCCGCGAATATCGCGTTCTGTCGCAGGCGTTCTTTTGTAGGCGTTCTGAACATCGCTCGCGAATAAGAGCGTGTGCACATGCTGCTCTTTTAATGTGCTGCTGCTCCTGCTGCTGTTGCTCCTGCTGGTGCTCTTACTAGAAACGCAAAGAGGAAAGCTGGGCAAGGCGGGTACACTAGCAGGACTTTGGAGCCGACGGGCAGGTTCAGTTTCTTGATGAGCGGGGACAACGCGTACACGCACGACAGAGCCTCTTGGTACGTGAAGGCGTTGGCAGAGGAGGAGGGAGGGGGGGGGATAACAGAGGAGGAGGGGTTGGACGGCTTGAAGGGGGGGACGGAGGCGTAGAACAAGATCGCGGGCTTGGAAGGAGTAGAGGCGGCATTTGCATGGATGCGCGAGAGGAGAGAGTCTGGTGTTTTAGCGGGAGATGCCATCTGAGAGCAGCCGTGTGAAATATTCGCTACCCCGAAGTTGGTTTCTCATCTGCTCCACTTCTGCTCTGTACGAACGGTAAATGAGCATGTGTGTACATTCTTACATATTATTAAGTAGATTTCTTGCCGCAGTACAACGTTTTGCCCACGAAGCTGCCGGTGACGTCGTCCAAGCACCGCTTTATCACCCGCGCCAACTCCCGGCGCGTCACGTCCGACAAGCAGTCCGCGCGGAACTCCAGTCGTGGCTCGACGGCCGTGGATAAGGTGAGGGTTTCGTCCACGATTTCGGGGCTCCGTATTATGGTGAAAGGCAGGCAGGTCGATTTCAGGTACTGCTCGCACCGGTAAGTCCAATAAAGGCACGCCCAACGCCGCAATTTGAGGTCGAAGTCGGGGGGGGCGTCGGCGTGGTTTGAGCCAACATACTCCTCGCCTGCGCGAGTGGGTTAACGAAAGCGCTCTGGAAAGCACGCCGGCCCACGCGAGTGTGTGAACAAGGAGCGTTGCGCGAGCGCTTTGCTCGCAGCCCAAGGGGCAGCGGTGGCATCCGAAGGCGGAGTTGCTCGCAGCGCTTTGCGGGCAGGACATGCTTCGCTGCCGCGTCGCTGCCGCGTCGCTGCCGCGTCGCTGTCGCGTCCCTGCACTCGCCTCGCTTGCAACTCACCGTACGGTAGAACCAATTTTCGCCTCTCGTCAATCTTCAAAAGTGCCCTGGAGTTCAGCGCTACTAATGAAGACAAACTCCGCCCTTGTTATCCTCCGCACCAGCTTGATCCAATCCATCGCGATGGAAAACTTCGCCGTCTTGTGGGGGTGGTTGGGGTTGATGGCGTCTCAAGGGTCCAGCGCCAAGGTATCCAGCGCCAGGGTGTCCAGCTCCAGGGTGCGCTGCGTATGGCAACACGTAACCATACCCACTCGTTGCGTTCCAAAACACGACGGCCCCGTTCGTCACGGGGTTCTGACGAGGCGATTGCTGGCGCATCTGTTGGGCATGGTTGCGAGCGGCAATCGCGGCGCCCGTCGCGGCGCCTGTTGTGAGCAGCTCATAATCCACATAAACAAGACAATCGACGTCCGTGACCGCCACGTCAATGCCGTCCATAATCCTCAGAAACACAGTGTCAATCGGCGCCTGAGCGATGCTGCTGCTGCTCAGGTCTGGGACTGTGAGGCGGAGCGAGTAGAGGGGTTGGAGGAGGCGGAGGAGGAGGGGGGATGAGGGTCGAGGTTTAGGTAACGAGGGATGGGAGAAGGGCTTTGCCTTGCAATGTTGTTGGTAATCCTAACCCTGGGCCTAACCCCGGGGTGGGAGAGAAGGGGGCACCGAGGAGGTCATTGGTTTAGATTGACGAGCGAGGAGAGGAGGTGGTGGGGAGAGAGGGGAAGGAGGGGATCACGATGAGGAAGGAGAGCAGATTTCGAGTTCGCCGGCCGAGGCGGATGGGGTTCAGGAGGGAGATTAGAGGTGAGGAAAGAACCAGTAGACGGGTTCTGTGCTTCAGGCCTTGAAGCAGCAGAGGACGCGAGAGCCAAGTGCGTCGCGGCCGACGAAACTGTTAGCTGTGGCAGGTTTCCAACAACAAAGCAACTACGTGAGCAATTCATCAACAGGACAACGCGTAATCTTCTGTACTTCGCCACCTCGTGTACTTCGCAACCTCGAGTAAACTATTACTGTCTCCTCTTAAACTATTACTGTCTCCTCTTCTCTCACTCTACTTCCTCATCTTCGCGGCCGCGGCCTTCATGTCGTCACTGACCTCGACGCCGGAGGCGATCTCAACATAGTCGGGGAGCTTGTCGAACTCCAAGTACCTGTAAGTGTCCGCCGCGGTGGCGTCGAGGAACTTGGCCTTCTCGAGGTACTCCGCGGGGGTGGGCAGGCTGCCGGTGATGGCGGCGACGGCCGCGAGCTCGGCACTGGCCAGGTAGACGTTGGCGCCCTTGCCGAGCCTGTTAGGGAAGTTCCTGGTGCTGGTGCTCACCACGGTGCTGTTGTCCGCGACGCGCGCCTGGTTCCCCATGCACAAGCTGCAGCCGGGCATCTCGGTCCTCGCACCGGCGCTTCCGTAGATGCTGTAGTAGCCCTCGGCGGTGAGCTGCGCCTCGTCCATCTTGGTGGGGGGGGCAATCCAGAGCCTGGTGGGCACGGCGCCGGGGTTGGCGTCGAGCATCTTGCCGGCGGCCCTGAAGTGGCCGATGTTGGTCATGCATGATCCGATGAAGACCTCGTCGATTTTGGTGCCGGCGACCTCGCTGAGCAGCTTGGCGTCGTCGGGGTCGTTGGGGCAGCAAACGACGGGCTCCGTGAGCTCGTTCAAGTTGATGTGGATCTCATCGGCGTAAACGGCGTCCTTGTCGGCCTTCATGAGCTCGGGGTTGGCCATCCACTCCTCCATCCGCGCGATGCGCCTCTCGATAGACCTGGCGTCGCCGTAGCCCTCGGCGATCATCCACTTGAGCATAACGACGTTACTCGTGAGGTACTCGATGATGGGCTCGGCGTTCAACGCGATGGTGCAGCCGGCGGCGGAGCGCTCGGCACTGGCGTCGCTGAGCTCGAAGGCCTGCTCGCACTTGAGGTCGGGCAAGCCCTCGATCTCGAGGACCTTGCCGCTGAAGGCGTTGATCTTGCCCTGCTTGGGCACCGTGAGCAAGCCCATCTCGATGGCCTTGAGGGGAATGGCGTGGACCAAGTCGCGGAGGGTGATGCCGGGCTGCATGTCGCCGCTGAACCTGACCAAGATGCTCTCAGGCATGTCCAGAGGCATGACGCCGGTGGCAGCGGCGAACGCGACGAGGCCGGAGCCAGCCGGGAAGCTAACGCCGATGGGGAACCTGGTGTGGCTGTCGCCGCCGGTGCCGACGGTGTCGGGCAGCAGCATGCGGTTCAGCCAACTGTGGATGATGCCGTCGCCGGGGCGGAGGGAGACGCCGCCCCTGTTCCTGATGAAGTCGGGCAGAGTGTGGTGGGTAGTGACGTCCACGGGCTTGGGGTACGCGGCAGTGTGGCAGAAGGACTGTGTGTTGTGTGTGTGCGTGTGAGCCAATGTACGTGTATATGTGAACAAGGGGGGGGGGGGGCTCGTAGCTGCCTCACCTGCATGACCAGATCCGCGCTGAATCCGAGGCACGCCAGATCCTTGAGCTCGTCCCTCGTCATGGGCCCGGTGGTGTCCTGGCTTCCGACGGTGGTCATCTCGGGCTCGCAGTACTGCCCGGGCATGACGCCGGGCACGCCGCACGCCTTCCCGACCATCTTCTGCGCGAGCGTGTACGTGCCGCTCTGGTTAGGGTCCACTGGCATCTTGAACTCGGTGCTCGCGGCCAGGCCGAGGGAGGTGCGCGCGCGCGCGGTCAGGCCACGGCCGATAATGAGAGGGATCCTGCCGCCGGCCCTGACCTCGTCGAGGAGCACGTCCGTCTTCAAGGACCAGTTGCAGATGACCTCGCCGGTGGCGTGGTTCTTCGTCACGCCCTCGTAAGGGTAAATCTCGATGACGTCCCCAGTGTTGATGTCCGTCACGGGCATCTCAATGGGGAGGGAGCCACTGTCCTCCATGGTGTTAAAGAAGATGGGCGCGATCTGGGTCGTGCACGTGTGTGTGTGAGGAATGGGATTATAAGTCGGTGTGAAAGAAGGGGCGCCACAGACACACACTGATGGACCCCACCGTTGGTCCAGAACTTATATATCGGTGTGAACAAAGGGGCGGCGTGTTTGTATGGTGACTATCGCGTTTTGAGCCGCGTAATAAAGTCTCACCTTGTCGCCGATGCAGAGTCCACCGGTCCTCTTGTTGGGAACGTACGGGATGTCGTCGCCCATGAACCACAGCACGCTGTTCGTGGCACTCTTCCTCGAGCTGCCGGTTCCAACCACGTCGCCGACGTACGCGAGCGGGAAGCCCTTCTCCTTGAGCTCGTCAATCTGGTTCATGGGCCCGCACTCGCCCTCCTCGTTCGGGGTGATGCCGTCGCGCCCGATCTTGAGCATGGCGAGGCCGTGGAGAGGAATGTCGGGGCGGGACCACGCGTCGGGCGCGGGGGAGAGGTCGTCCGTGTTGGTCTCGCCAGAGACCTTGAACACCGTCACGGTCATCTTCTCGGCGACAGCGGGCCTCTCAAGGAACTGCGTGTGAAGCACGTGTGAGCAAAGGAGTAAGGGCGCCATACAGATGCGAGCACAAGGAGGGGAGGGGGGTCTTTCGTCTTTCGTGCGCGGCTTGCTCGGGGCGCCGGCGGCGTATAGCTCGCGTGTGTTACTGCTTGTCACTCACCCACTCAGCGTTCGCCCAACTGTCCATAACGAGCTTCGCGTGCTTGTTCCCTCCCTTAACGAGCTCCTCCACGTCGTAGAACGCGTCGAACACGAGCAGAGTGTGCCTGAGCTGTTCCGCGGCGAGGGCGGCGAGGGTCTCGTCGGCGTCAGAGAGGATTTCGACGAGGGGGGCGACGTTGTAGCCGCCTTGCATGGTGCCGAGGAGCTTGATGGCGTGGGCGCGGTCGATGGCGGTGGGGGACTCGGCGCCGGTGGCGACGGCGGCGAGGTAGCTGGCCTTGACGTACGCGGCCTCGTCGACGCCGGGGGGGACGCGGTGGGAGAGGAGGGAGACGAGCTCTGAGGGAGGGAAAGAGCGAGGAGGGGGTTAGCGAGGCCACACACATGGCACATGGACACACACATGTGCGAACAAAAGCCACACGCGGTGCTGGCGGCGTGATATTTTTTCGCCATTCTTCTAGATACACAGTGTCCACCACAATCTCAGCATTAACTCACCCTCAGTAGGTCCCTGTCCAGCCTTAATCTCCTTCAAAAGCTCATCCACCTGTCCCGCATCCAGCGGCTTCGGGGCAATGCCAGGTCCAACAGTGAGGCGCTCGGCGACGTGCTCGTTGTAGTCGCTGATGAAGTCGAGGGAGGTGGGGGTGGCGTGGAAGGAGCGGGTGAGGGGGGTTCGGAGGCGGGCGAGGCGGGGGGCGAGGCGGGAAAGCATGGTGGCTAGGGGGAGGGGTTAGTGGAGGTTAATGGGTTTGAATAATGTGATGTGGATGTGTTGTATTGCAAGGTGTATCGTCACAACGGATAATGATAAATAGCGGTTGTCGGTTGAGGGGGGGGTACCGCTCTAGCAGTGTTCGCTGCTAGTGTAGCAGTCGTATGTCACCCTATATCTCGATACATATAACTTGATATTAAAATGGCGGTCGTTTACTGACCTTCCGAGGATGAGGATAGTGTAATCTCCTAGATCTGCACGACGGCCCCTGCACGACGAGGCTTCTGTTGCAGCCGCGGGCCCTCGCAGACAGCAGACAGCAAGAGGGGGGGGGTGTACATCCAAGAGACGCACCGCGTTGCATTACATGAGGCAATGCAAGCTGCAAGCCGCACGCCCGCTTCGTAATAAAGCGGCGCGTCCACCAACAACGTGTCGTTTGTGCTTTTCAAGAAGTGGCGATGTAGCATAGCCTAAGTCTACAGGGAGCTGGCCGCAAGACACGATCATGGACCGCATAAGATCCCTACCGACCGTGTCTGTGAGCCGTCAGTCCAGCGCCAAACGATAATGAGTAATTATAAAATCAGGCCCTTATTCTGGATATCCAAGGATAATTTCTTCAATTTCTTCAATTTCTTCAATTTCTTCAATTTCTTCAATTTCTTCAATTTCTTCAATTTCTTCAATTTCTTCAATTTCTTCAATTTCTTCAATTTCATGTCCCCAATGACCAGCCAATTCCCAGTCTTCTTTCTGCTCCTGCTCTTGCTCGCGGCCGCCCACCCCGCAGCACCAGCGTCTCTCGGTCTTGGCCTGCTCTCCTCGCTTCTGACAGCCGAACGGAAGAGTTATAGGTCCTGTCACATTGTGGACTATGGAGCTGAGCCGAGTGTGGTGCAAGAGTTGAACAGACACGAGGCGGTTATGAGTTGGAGCGTGGTTACGCACGACCCCGTTATCGGCACAAGACTCCGGCAAGCGTTTGAGAACTCTAATCGCGTCACTGTAAAGACTCTGCTGGGGGATTTCTCCAGCTGGACAATGGGGAGTGAAGTTGGCATGGCGGCCCCGGATGTTAGGGAGGAGGAGGGGACTTTGGCTGAGTTTGAGGCGTATGCGAACGAACTCAAGTTTTTCTCGGCGAAGGATAACGAGCAGTACTGGGTGTTGAACTACGGGAAGGCGAGGGCTGATGTTGGCATCGCCGCGCTCCCGCTGCTGGTATCCAAGAAAGGAAAGATGCTCGTCAGTGGATGGGCGACGAACGACTGCGTGAAGGCCACGCTCGAGCGGTTCTACGACGTGGTCGAGAGCGACGGGGACGTCGCTGTGCTCATGCCCAAGCCGAGGAAGTGGCTTGCGCAGATGCTTGCGGGGGGGGCGGTGTACGACTGGTGAGACCGACGGCGAGGCGCGAGCGAGCGAAGGAATGGCG
>Ga0307985_10001942_pt1 | contig 11712 bp, 9 predicted proteins | sample EllFjometageno80_FD_203155 | JGI IMG/M metagenome (GOLD analysis project Ga0307985, IMG submission 203155) | Marine microbial communities from Ellis Fjord, Antarctic Ocean - #80 | ecosystem: Environmental > Aquatic > Marine > Unclassified | place: Southern Ocean | collected 2014-10-09 | reverse complement strand
GCCTTTGACGACCACCGCGCCACGAAGGAAGCCGAGGCAGAGAACTTACTCTCGCAGCACGAGGCCGCCATCGCGGAGCTCAATTCCACGCACGACGATCACCGCGCCGAGAAGGAGGAGGAGATCACAAAACTTGCCGAGCAGCACGAGGCGCTAAAGAGCGTCCACGTGGACTCTACTTCTGAGCTCATTGCGCAGCACGAGGCCGCCATAGCGGAGCTCAAGTCTGTGCACGACGACCACCGCACCGAGGTGGAGATGGAGATCAAGACGCTTGCCGAGCAGCACTCGAAAGCCTTTGACGACCACCGCGCCACGAAGGAAGCCGAGGCAGAGAACTTACTCTCGCAGCACGAGGCCGCCATCGCGGAGCTCAATTCCACGCACGACGATCACCGCGCCGAGAAGGAGGAGGAGGTCAAGAAACTTGCTGAGCAGCACGAGGCGCTCAAGAGCGGGCACACGGATTCTACGGCCGAGCTCATTGCACAGCACGAGGCCGCCGTCGCCGATCTGAGGGCTGCGCACGATGATCGACACTCGAAAGCCCTCGACGAGCACCGCGCCGAGTCTTCTTCCAATATATCTCGCCTCAAATCCGAGCACGACGACCGCCTTGCTACGCACTCGGAGACCCTTGAAGAGAAGGAGGCCGAGATCAAGAGCCTTGTCGCTCGCGGAGAGATCCTCGTTGCTTCCCACGAAGCTGCGATTTCTGCCGCGCACTCCTTCCACGGGGAGGCACACTCAGCGGCCGTTGCCGGGCTCAGCGAATCCCACGAAGCTGCCCTCACCTCCTCCCAGCAAGTTCACGACGCTCTGGAGCGCAGCCTCGCTGATCTGAAGGAGGAGCTGTCAACGAGCCTCACCGTTGTCAAGGAGCAGGAGGAGACGATCCAAGCCAAGGATGAGGAGATGAGCACGTTAGCGAAGTTGACGGACGACTTCAGCCTTCAAATAACCGAGGCCAACGAGACCAACGCCGCTCTCAAGAGCCAGGTGGACGACTTCGAGATTGAGACGTCGAACAACGAGGAGTCTTACGACAAGCTCGTGAAAGAGATCACCGATCTTCAGAAGGCGCTGGAGGACACTAGGAAGGAGGCGGCAGCCCGTATTGAGGAGATGAAGGAGACGAAGAAGCAGACGGAACTGGAGCAGACGGCGATTCTGTCGGCGCTGAACGAATCCAAAGGCCGCATGGAGTCTACCAGGAGCGAAATCGACATGCTCAACGAATCGCGCGACGATACCAACATGCAACTCGAGGCGTGCCAGGCGGCGCTCCACGAGCACATGGACACGTGCGAGGAGCTCTCGACCATGAGCGAGGCTCAGGAGGAGCTGATCCGGAAATTGGAGGCTGAGACGTCGGCACACAACGACAAGGTCACGCAGATGGACAAGCAGATTGAACAGGCCGCGACCAGCAAGCGCGAGAACATTGACAAGTTCGTTAAAATGGAAGAGGAGCTCGGCGAGGTTGGCAACGAGGCGGGGCTTTTGAAGAAGGAGCGGAACAAGTTCGAGGCAGACTTGGGGGCGTTGGTGAAGGAGTTCGAGGAGATGAAGACAGACTACGTGGCGAGCAAGCTGCAGACTGCGGAATCGAAGACGGACTATGAGACGCTGCAGCAGAAGAACAGGATCTTGGAGCACGATTACGTCAACGTCAAGCTCAAGCTAGCGGAAGCTTGCGCGAACTTGGACGACTGCAGGGCCATCGTGGCCAACTTCGCCAAGATGAGCAATCTCAAGAAGAGCAGCAGCAGCAGGAGGAGCTCGAGGAGCGAGGACCCCGGGAAGTAGGGGGGAAGTAATGTACCAATATTATTGTTCGATTATTGAAGACTCGAATTACGAAGGACTCAAGTACTTCAGCATGGTGTCCACGTCGCTCACCTCGAACGGATCGGGGTCGCTGTTCTGGGTGATGCCACCGCCCTCAATGAACAGCTTCTCGAGCTTGCTGTCGTTAATAACGGCAGAGTAGCGCCACGAACGCTCGCCGAAGCCGCGGTTCGAGTCCCACACAGTGGACATGCCCATGCCTCGGGTGAAGAGCGCCGCGCCGTCAGGGAGGAGCTTGACGTTCTTGAACCCAAGCGAGCCAATCTCAAAGCACTCGGGGAGGTTCTGGGCGCGGCCCCACTGGCGCATCACGAAAGCGTCGTTGACGGAAAGGCAGTACACCTCGTCGACGCCCATGGCCTTCATCTTCTCGTAGTTCTTCTCGTACCCAGGGAGGTGAGTGTTGGAGCAGGTGGGAGTGAAAGCACCGGGGAGGGAGAAGAGGACAACCTTCTTGCCCTTGAAGAGGTCGTTCGTGGTCAAGTCCTTCCAGTCGAAAGGATTGGAGTCGGTGGGGGGACCGATGCGCGTGCGGGTCTTGAAGGTGACCTGAAGAACGAAGGTCATTGGGTGAGCAAGCATCCGGCATTACAATGAAGTCCGGTGTACTTACATCAGGGATGGAATCTCCCTCGCTGATGGGCGTGGAGAACTTCTCCTCGTTGGCGGGAGACACGCGGCCAGCGTTGTCGAGCTTGGCTTTCTTCGCAGTGGTTGCCATGTTGCTGAGTAGTTAATGAACGCGTGGAGGGAGGTCTTAAAGGTCGGGCTTGATGATGAGGCACGATTTTGTCACAAGGCGAAGGCACGCGTCGTCAGTTCCAGTCCTGAGGGCTACGTTTTGGCTAGAGGTCAAACACTTCCAGCAAACAGCTAGTTACGATGAACAGAAAGTAAAGGATGAACAGAAAGTACGCGTACTCTCTCGGAGGCTTGTAGTCGTACTTGACGAACACCACCCCGCTGCACCCCAGCGTGAACAACAGCGTGATCATTCCCGCCAAGTTCTGAGTGTCAATCGACGTGGCAAAACTCCCGTTCTCCTTGCTTGTCGTGACAGTGAGCGCGATGCCAAGCCCCACAAGCGCACTCAACAACGGACTCCCAAAGCAACTCGCAATCGCCGTCTTGACCTTCCCCGCCTTTGCCGTCGCGGTGTCCGCCACTAGATCCCCAACAGAATTCCCCCACGCCAACACAGTAAGTCCGAGAATGCTGGTGCTGACTCCGAGCAGCAGCCCGATGGTCTCGAGCATCGCGACGATCTCGTTCGCGATCAGGTCGAGCCACACCACGCTCATCAAGAACGCGAACAACACGGAAACGTTGAAGTACCGGGGTTGGGCGGTGGCGTTGGAGCAGAAGAAGAGCGTCACTGACACCATGGTGCCGACGATGAGGGCTAGCACGCCGAGGGGGAGACGGAGGTACTCTACTTCAAGGGTGAAGCCGTCCGCACCTTTGACAACCAGGACGATGAGTTGGGAGGCTAGGATGGGGGAGAGTGCCGATAGGACTCTACGGTTCTGGTCCCAGAACGGATCGGCGGCGGGGATGCTGAGGTGGCGGAGGAGGGAAAGGGGAAATTCAACCCACCACAAAAAGAACGCTAACTTCCCGTCGATGGCCAGGTCGGGGTAGTCGTTGAACCCGAGCAGGCGGCTGTCTTCCGCTTCAATCGCGGCAGCGTGGTGGACGAAGTGACTCGCGGTGCTGTACTGGCGGAAGGAGTCGCGCATGCCAGTGTGATCGTCGCAGGACGGCGGTTTGGTTACCGAGAGGTCTCGAGAGTCGGATGGCACGAGGGGCTCCGAGTGCGATAGCACCGACGCAATCTCGTCGTATTCGTCCGCATCGTCGAGGGTTGGCGTGGCGGTGACGAGAACGAAGACAATGTAGAGCAAGTACCCGACAAGGAACATTAATGCCTCGAACATGTCCACTTTGCCGTCGACTGCGACGAAGAAGACGGCGAGTGTGCACAGCATGTACATTCCGAGATCTCTCAGGAAAGGTTTTCGGTCGACTGCGAGCGTGGCGGGGTCGGTCACGAGGAGAACTGAGCCGAGGACTACGGTGTTGATGAAGATTCCACCGCCCATCAGATCGCTGAGCGCGAGCTGGAAGTCGTTCTGGCCGAGTCCAACCACGGCCGTGAAGATGTCCGGCGCGCCATTCCCCAGAGCTAGCAGCGTCACGCCGGCAACGTCGTCGGATAACTTGAGAATGGAGGATAAGGTTTGCAGCTCCACCACAAAGAAGTTGTCGGCGGTTGACGCGAGCAGCATTATGGAGTAGAGGAGGGCCAGAATGAGGAGCGTGACGGAGATAGGCGGGGAGGAGGAGCACTGGTAGAACGCTTCGTAGTTGATGAGAGAGTCGTCGCCGCAGTTTTCCTAACATAGTGTGTGTGAGCCATTAGAACATTAGAAGTGTGAGCCACTCATACACGCGAACAAAGGCCACACAACGTGAGAAAAGAGGCCATTCGAGAACGCGTATCGCATGCTGCCCCGGTCACGCTGTCGCGGTCATCCCTCTTCCATCTCAGCTCCCTCTTCCTTCTCAGTTCTCGACAAAACTCACCTGAGCAAATGAGCACCTGTCGGATGCGGGCTGGCTGTAGATGTCGTTACATTCGAGGTCGGCCATGTCGTCATCAGGAGAGGCGAAGTACATGGAATGTATGGCTGGGCAAGGGGCGAGGTTACGGATGTTCTGTAGTGGTGGTTATGTCAGCTCACGAGCAACACCGCGCGCAGTCCGAAATTCAACGCAAGCAATTGAAGAACCAAGAACCAAAGGGGGGCAGCCGTATCAGCTCCAGTTGTCTAGCCAGGGGAGTGGGGGATGGCGATCAACTTGTGAGTGGTTGGCGAGGATTGACAGCTCTCTCGTAGAAGCCTCACTCGGTACTTAGCGGTGCTTGTTGAGCGTCGCGTTGTCGGCGATTGCTTTTCACGATCGCTTTTCACATATATCTGTGAAAACACTTATTAACCTAGTACGCGGAGAAGGAGTGCATTCAGCTTGAACCAACGATAATACTTGCTAGCCTAAATAGTATTGATCGGCCTGCGAACGTTTGGAGACCTTACTGCTAAAAAAAAGTTCAGGCCATACCCGCCCCCCTCATCAGCAATCACAACTGCTCGGCTATAACTGCTCGGCTCCTCACAGCATGACGGACGACGAGCTGCTCGACGATGACTACGAGCCCATCTTCGCGGGCGATGACTGCAACGTAGATATTATCACGCCAACCAAGACTCTCCATTCTCTCCCTTCTCTCCCCTCTCTCCCTACTCCTCCTCCTTCTCTCCCCACTTCACCTCCTCTCGACGAAGACCGCGTTTGCCGAATCTGCCTCGTCTCGGAAGACGAAGAGGGACCCCAACACTTCATTCACCCTTGTTCCTGTGCCGGCTCTCAAAAGTTCGTGAGTGCCCGCCTTGTTCCACAGCGTTAACCAGCCAACGCTAACCCAGCCAACCTCGCAGGTGCATCTGACCTGCTTGAACTCGTGGCGTGCCAACGCCGCCAATGCCACCGCCCTCTCCACCTGCCTCACCTGCGGCTTCAAGTACAACGTCACGAGATCGCACCTGGCTTTGTTCATCTGCCAGCCGCTAACCCACTCAATCCTGTCCGTCTCTCTCCTCCTGATCCTCTCCTTTCTCACGGGAGGTGCTGCGGCAGCCATCTACCCCGACTTGCTGAAGGTCTTCTACCAAGTTGCCGGCGGCAACTGGTGGCTCGCAAATCTCTTCACTCAAACCTTCGCCTTCCAGCGCACTCTCCTCGGCCTCGCCCTCGTGTCGAACGCGTACTACCTCCCTCACCTCTACGGCGACCTCACCGCCGCAATAATAATGTTCCAGGCCGGCGATCAGAAGCATCTTGTGCTGTTCGCGGCGTGGCTGGGCAGCATGAGTCAGTCGTCGCACTTGGCTGTGAGGCTCGCGATGGTGGGAGGGAGTCTGATGGCGTGGCGGGTGGGCAAGGAGCAAGTCAAGGTGAAGCTGCAACAATACTCGTTCAACGTCTGCGAGCGAATCCTTAATAATGATACGTGATTTGTTAAACCAATTTACGCCGCCTCTGAATGGATTCTCGCACTCGCTCCGCTTCTTCTCCTGGAATTGTTCGCATTGATGCCCGCCGCCGGTCTCTTGTCCTCCGTCGGGATCATATCATCCGGCACCATTGCAATCCAACTCTCAGTGAACCACTCAGGACGCTCCGTCTTCCATCTCCACCAGTTCTCCTGGACCCAATCCTTCACGTCCTCTCTGATCTCCCTCCAGCTCAACTTGTTCTCGGTAATGACCTCCTTCTTCACAGAGTCATCCGACGACTTGAAGTAATCCTGAGTTGTCTGCTTCCCAGTTTTCGTGGAAAAGAAAGTCTGCCGGTAGTCATTCTTCATCAGCAGCAATAACACCCCAAAAATCGCCACCCACGCTCCGCTCAACGATCCAACCAGTGTCCACGCAACTCGCTCCTCTACCTCCCCTCCCCCGCTCTCGTAATACACGATCACCGACACGAAGCTACCCAGCAGCGCCAAGAACATGTTCACGGTCCAGTACAACCCGCCGATCTCAGCAGGGTGTCGAAACTGTAACACGCCCGTGAAATCAGTAACCGTCTTCACTATCACTCTGGCCAGCAAGCTCACGAACAGACCCAACGAGCCTTCTACTGGGACCCAGTAATGGAAGTCTCCCCTCGCCACCTTTTGCAGCAAATACAGCGCCATGTCGCCCGCAATGAATATCGCCAAGTACCTGCGAGCGGAGCAAGCATGAGTGCGAGTGAATGGGCGAGAGCGAGGATAGATGCAAATGCTAGCTCGGTTTTATGCATACACCCTGTTTGAAAGGAGGGGAACAGGCAAAGCGCTCGCAATAAGATAAGCTAGCAATAAGTAACACTCGCTTCGCTCGCGCACGTACTTTTTTCGCACGAGCATCAGCATCGCCGCGCTGAACGCCCTCACCAGCAGTAGCAACGTGCTATTCAGCGTCATGCACACCAGCAACACAGACCTCACGCCTCCCTCGTCTGGAATGTAGCCGTAGAACGCAGGGTTTAGATTCCTTCCTAAGGGGTTTGTATCGAAATCATAGGAGATAGTCGCGCTATGGTACCCCGTGGTCAGCGCGCTCACGGCCAAACTCGTCACCGCCCTCGTCGACGAGTCTCCAATCTTCAAAATCACGAACATCTGGAGCAAACATCCGGGTATACTCTCGCAGACCATTTCAGCAATCTTTGTTGCCACGAGCTCAGCCTTAGCATCGAACGAGTGGTGCTCCTCCATTTTCCGCCCGCTGCAGACAGACCAGGCGTCCCAAGCACTCTTAAATCCTGTTAACACGACCAGCATCTCCTTCGCCATCGCCCACGGCTTCTTCCGATTCTGCAGAAAGACAATCAACAACTGCAGCACCATACTCGCCACCAACATCCCCAGCAAACTGTACCCGTACCCCCTCGTCTCCTCCTTTCCCATGTAGCCCACAATAACTACGGCGTCCGTAATAAGATCTACGACGCTCAAAGTAGCGCCCGTGCCCACCCTCCACATGAGCCCCCACGGCGCCGTGTTCATGGCCTCCTGTGACACCTCCAGCATCATGCTCTCCACCCAACCATACCTCTCGAACAACTCCACCATGCTGCGGTTTTGATTCTTCCACTGGTACAGCCCCGCAAGCGCCGTCTTCCTCTGCTTCAGCGCCGGCATCAAGCTCCGCCCGATCTTCCTCGCCTCCTTCTCACTCAAGCACTCCAGCTTCGTGCTCACACTCCTCGCAAACACCCACTTCGACAGCACGACCTCCTCCAAGAATCCAACGAGCCAGTCATACTCGATACTCAGCTGATGCAACCCGCGGTGGTTCCTCACAATGTGCCTCACCTTCCTCCACCTCTTCTTTCTTTTCTCCCCGCTTGAGTGCATCAATCGCACGCCCAGCGCCTTTCCGTCTTTCGCGTCGTAGTCCTCCATCTCGACCATCTCCTGGAATTTCTCCTGGAGCTCCGTCACAAACCGCAAGTTCGATCCCAAATAGAAAGCGATAAAGAAGTTGGGCACGCCGCCTCCAAAGTCAGGTGTGATGACGTACTCGACAACCGTTTCGTTGTCGCCCTCCCGCTTGATCTTCATGGCGCTTCGGTAAGTTCCACGCACCACGCCGTCCGTCATCGTCCTCGACGTACTCTCCACGGGGCTGGTTACTAAGACGTAGCCGTCCACGGCTTTCTTCCAAACCCCCCTGCCCAAAAAATCCCTGTCCGCGAAGATCTTCGGCGTTCTCTTCTTGATGTAAACAACCTGGTTGTGCCCGTTCACCTGCTCCTCCGTTCTCTCCACGTCGTCCGCTCGCCGCGCCGAGCGCTGCATCGTGTCCCAGCAGAAGGCGAGCACCTGGGGTGAGCGAGTGTTAGGCGTGTTCTGGTCTGGTCAGCGCGTCCACAAAAACGTGCAAACAAAGGGTCTGCGGCCTTGCACGCTTACTCTCGCTCATTCCGCCGCTCTCTCCAGTGCCCGCTCGCTCCGCCGCTCGCGCTTTCTTCAGTTTCGTATCGCTCGGTCGTACCTCCTCCGCGCTCGCATGCACGATCGTGCTTGCACACCCCCAAGCTTCACTGCCGCCGCGTTTGTAAGCAATCTCGCCCGTGGTCAGTGGCGAGCTCATTTTGAGTGTCTTGATCTTCATCGACTCAAAATCTGCAAAGTGCTTCTCCCCCTCCTTCAGCACCTTCTCCTCTTCGTCCGAATAGAGTTCCTCGTGGCCAGCAATCATAGCAACGTACTGCGCTCTTTTCGCTCCGTCAACCTCCAAGCTTTTGTCGAATCGCTTCCTCATCATACTCGCGTGCATGAGCTGCTTCGGTAAGCTAGTATTGACAAAACTTAGAGGAACGTATCCCTTCATCTCGATTCTCTGCGTCCATGTCACATGTGTCTGCGGCATCTCTCCAATGGGATCGAGCCTTTTGTACACGTTGTAGACCATGTTAGAAGCCTGAACGAACTTTTCGCCACTCGCCGATGTGTAGTTCAGTCCCTTGATCGACTCGTAGCACACAACAACAGTGTCATCGGTGGGTTTACGCCAGAGCATGCGCAAGACCCATTCTCGAGGGGCAAAACCGGGCACGTTGAAGTCCTTCACGAAGCGGAATACAGCGCTGTGCTCGTTGTCAGACACAAGAGATCTCTGGCGACTATTCGAGGTCGTCAAGTTTTCGCGACTCATTTTGAGAGTGTCCCAAGCCGCGCACTCTTCAATCGAGGAGTCCACAGTGACGCTGACCCTGCAGATTATTCGTCGGTCTCCCTCGACGAAAATCTTGCCCATCTTCAATAAGTGGTCGGGGGAGGCCAGCTCATCAAAGGCGCCTTCTTCGAGCGCTCCGAGCGTGCTCTGTACTCGCTCGATGGTCGCCTCTTCTTCGGTGGTGTAAGTTTGAGGACTGTCGCGAATTACTTGCGCCTTGTCAGCCCTCTCGGCATCGTCGATCTCAACGTCACGTTGGAACTCTTGCCGCATCTCGACGACGGCATCGAGCGTACTAGAGAGCTTGGAATTGACGATGGCAGTCGGAATGCTTCCCGCGGCGTCCGCGTATTGGAAAAGTGTCACTCTGCATTGAGACGGTGAGTTCTCCACCGGGAGGATGCGCATCAGCGCTAGAGTCACGCCCCGCACCGCCTTGTTCTTCATTCCATAATCAACTTCGTCAGGCACAGACGCCGCTGCGTACAACAGTTTGCCGTCGACCTCGGCCGCGATCAGCCTGCAAACAAACTCCCGGTTGGTGACCGGGAATGGAAAAACCTTGATTGTCGCAACGACAACGTCGTGAGTGGAGTTCGTTTTGTGCGTGATTCGCGCGGGGTTCCCCCCTAAAGGTCTGCGTTAGTAACAGCTAATGTGTGAACAAAGTGGAGCGCTCTATTCCGGTCGCTCGTTCTGCGCCGCCGTCTGCTCACCTTCGAGGCTGGTTGATACGCGGTCTCTGCTATTGAACGCAAACATCCACGCCAGCGCTTGCGCGGCCGGGCAGTCCACAGTGACCTCGGCTTTGCCTGTGGCGATGCTCCTCTCCCCCTTCTTGGGAGGTTTGTAGGTGATGAACATGTTGACAAACTTGTCCGGATACGCGAGCGACGACCAGGTCGTGGTTATGTTCTCTAGGCGTTCACAGCTCTCAACAATGCTTCTCTGGTCGGCGCTGAGGTGCGCAAGAGGGGGCGGCGGGGGGAAAGAATCGCGCACCTCCTTGTCAACTTGTTTCGCGTTACGCATAAACTTCCTCTGCATCTCCTCAACGTTCCCCAAGTTGGAGTTAATCCTGGCGTTCAATAGAGATGTCGGTATCCGACCCCCCAGTTCCGCCTGAACGAGATACGTGGCAACACACACGGCTTTCGCGAGCGGCTTCATCACCCAGAATCCCCTCGCCGTGCCCTTGATCGCGTTGGCAGCGAGCGGATCCTGCGAGATGATCTCGTCCAATCGTTGCACGGCCGCGGCATCAAAGGCGGCATACTCTTCAGCCGGCGCGAACGCGATAACAAATGAGTCGTCGGCCTCCTTCCTCCAAGAGAACCACGTTGAAAAAATGCGGTTGCTCAACGGCGTTGGGAACTTCACAACATTCACAAACAGCATGCTGTGCGAGTGCGGCACGAGGATCACCTTAAGCACGCCTTTGCCCAGTTGGTTGTGCTCGTAGCTGTTCTGGCACCACCTGTGCGAGAGAACTTGTGCTGCAGGCACGTCTATTGTCGCGACTGCCATAATTAAGCACGTGTGAGCAAAAGGACACACACATTGTGAACAAAGGGGAGAGGCAAGGCAAGGGAGCAAGCATTGCCCAGTGCTCATAAAATGCATTCTTTACCTGCCTTGCCCCAAGCCCCGGTGTGAGTTCCCCTCACGCCCCCCCTCCGCTCCGAGTACTCAATCTTCTCGTAGTAAGACACAGGCTCGGTCACGGTGCCTTTTATACGCCTGAACTTTGCCGAGGTCGACGAGTCGTCGTGAGCGTACAGGAGTGATCGCGTCACCAGGGAGTTCTCGTGCGGCTTGATTGGGGGGGCGTTAGGGACCCCGACGAGCTCGAACTGCTTGTACATGGCCGCGTCGACCTGCTCGTAGCGAGCATATCGCGTGTGGAGAGAGGGGAGGAGGAGGAGGATGTGGGAGAGGATGGCGCTGGCGTGGGATGGGGTGTTGGAGTCGGATATGGTCCTGAAAGATGAGCCGGAGGAGCCGGGGGATAGGGTCCTGAGGGAGGATTTGGGGGATAGGCTCCTAAGGGAGGCTCTGAGCGTGGTTTTCGGGGGGGCGACGCGCACAGCGGTGCTTGGAGGAGAGGGCGAGAGGCTTCCTCTTCTGCGCCCTGAGACAGGGGGGGAAAGGGAGGCTGTGACTGTGACGAGCGTGGTGTCGGGGGTTTCGGGCGTGAGGGTGATCTTTGCGGCGACGTTTTGGACGTCGTAGAGCGAAGGCGCTGTTGTAATGGCTAGCTCGTGGTCGCTGACCTGGGTTACCTGCGAGCGAAGCGAGCGTGAGTTAGAGTAAAAGGGGGAACAAGGCGAGCGCTCGTGCGCGGACGTTGATGGGAGGATAACAGGAAAATCGTAAGTACGATGAGTTACCCTCTGTTCGCTCGCGCCGTGGGTTCGCTCGCGTCGACGTACTTTGAGGCAAAAGAAATATGTCCTCTTGACAGCCCCCCCTGCTGGGGAATTGATGTCGGAGTCAATTGTAAGGATGCTCGAGGAGAAGGAGAAAGTGGGGGGGGGTGAATGTGAATGCGTGGCTGGGTCGATGAGGG
>Ga0307985_10001939_pt1 | contig 11723 bp, 4 predicted proteins | sample EllFjometageno80_FD_203155 | JGI IMG/M metagenome (GOLD analysis project Ga0307985, IMG submission 203155) | Marine microbial communities from Ellis Fjord, Antarctic Ocean - #80 | ecosystem: Environmental > Aquatic > Marine > Unclassified | place: Southern Ocean | collected 2014-10-09 | reverse complement strand
AAATCATAATTCAAGCCACCAACTGTACCTGTAATATTGTTTGAAGTATTAACATCCCAAAGATATAGTCTGTAATTAGAATGATTTGTATCTGCATATGATGAATTTCCAGAACTCGTATCCCAATCCATACTACGAACTCTTGCAGTTCCAACTTGAGTTGCTTGTAATGTAGTATTACTGGTCAAGTTAATCGAACCAAAAGGAACAGAATGTAATTGGCAAACTTCAGAAGATCCAACATCAAACAAACTGGTGGTAGTATCAATTACAATATAGTTCCCTACTTCTGATGTCATACTATAATCAGTAATAGATTCGACATCTCTACCTTTGTCTATATCAAGATAATTTGTTGCAATGCTTTCATATTCATACCCTTTTACATAAGCCTTACCTGCATCCAAACCAGCAGAAATTTCAGAGTCGTTGTAAATTATCACATCGGCTGTATTTGTGGGGAGAGTTGTCTGTACTGTCAATCTTGTATTATTAGCAATTGCTGTGACAGTTGAAGTTGTAGTATTAGATCCAAGATAAATTTCATCTCCAACATCCACTTCACTTTCAAAAAGAGTATTGGTTCCGAATACAGTAGTACCATCAACACCTGATGCTGCGGTTGTACCAGAAAGTCCTCTATGAGCTTTTAGATCTAAATTAAATGGGGTAACTGTATAGTCACCAGACTCATCGTGTGTTCGCCTTGCTAATGTTTTTTCAAGTTCCCCATACATGGGATACTTAACTTCTTCTTTCTTAACGCCATTAACAACTTTTAATAGCTGAATAAAATTTTCATCTGCAAGTTGTAAAACTGGATCGGTTGAGGTAAGTAATTTGACTTTTAATGCTAATTCAATCTTATATCTCGCTGCGCCAGGAGCCGCATAGTTATAAGTTCCTGAAGCGGGATCAAGTAATAGAGGATCATCGTCACTAGTTTTTGTTGATTCTGTAATTTCTAATCCAACACGTCCAGAGGGGATTTTGGAATAGGCTTCCATAACAATAGTATTTGCGGGAGTAAAGAGGAAGAATCCACCAACATAAAATACGCCTGTATCAACACTAACAACCGAACCATTAGAAGTGGCTCCAGAAATACCGGATGCTCCAGCCGCACTAACAACAGTTGCTTGTACTGCTCCAGCCGCGATTGTTTCACCATCTTCAAACGAATCACCTGACAAATAATGAAACATTAACGTAGGTTGAGTACTTGAAGTGGCTGCCTGCGAAGCCACTACACGCGCTCTTGCATTAGAAGTTGCACCAACAATAGTAGTTCCGGAAAAAGAAGCCGCATTAATATTGACTCCCGATTCCTGAGTTTCTAGTTTAACAGATTTAACTTCAGTATCTAAAGTTACTTCTCCACCAAAAACCTTACTACCGTCTTTGAACATATGTTGACCATATCGTTCAATTTGTTTTTGAAGTATGGTCTGTAATTGTGTTACTTCCCTTGCCTGAACTGCATACCCAGGTCTAAAAAGAATACGATAATAATTATTCGTTTCGTCATAATCATCATAATACGGCGTAACATTGAAATTTGTAGAAAGTGGCATTCAATCTTCCTCTAGTATAAAATGATTAGAATTCAATAATTAATTTAACATCTTCTATCTGGTCGTCTGCCCTTGTTACAGGTGCGCGGTTTTCAACATAAAGTACATCACCAGAAAATCTTTCCAGATCACCACCAACTACACCATTAGTGTTTGCTGATGCTCCACCAGCTCCCGTAATAGTTTCGTTTACTTGAAATGATCCAGTAATAGAGTCATATCCGGCAGTAGTGTTTGCTCCCATAGTAACATCGATTAGTCGAAGAGTTGTATTATTTTTAAAGTCTACAACTTTACCTGTAGCGGCTGATCTTGCACCAGTTACAAGTTCATCTTCTGCAAATGCTGTACTGTTCCAAGATTGAACTGTTACAGTTACACATTGATCAATCGTTGATGCTGTTGAAACATCACCATTAGAATACAATGGTTGTGCCAACAATCCAATTTTACGGAAATCGTTGTTTGTAGTAAAGTTTCCAGACTCTCCGTATTCCAATCGACTATTGACCATGACAAAAAATCCACCAAGTTCCTCAATTGCATCATCACCATGTCCACCACGTGGACCGATAATTGGTGCAACCACACCAGAAGTACCCGTGTTTGTAACAATCGTTGCTACTGCGTTACCATAGTTGTTACCACCGGAAACAACCACAATATCACCAATAGTACCGGATGCGGTATTAGTGGCACGAACATTTGCTCCATGTCCATCACCAGTAATTACTATTTTCGGACCGATAGAATATCCAGCACCGTCTTCGGGAATGTTGGCACTTGCCAAAGCTGGTGTCCAAGTTACAACATCAGTACTAGCTTGAAAATCTGTAATCGTTCCACCTTTACCAGTAACTCCTGATCCGGAATCTGAAGTAAAGTAAATATCATTGTTAACGATTGCATCGGTAGCCAAACCTGTACCTGAAATTTTACAAGTAGTTGTAGTTTCCGTGAATCCTGATTGAACTGTTCCTACTTCAAATGTGTAACCAGATCCGGCAGTAGTAACATGAACCACTTCAACGGCTCCATTACCTGAAGTATTTGCTGCAATTTCAACATCATATTGAAATGATGAATCAGTAGTATCCGTAATCGAATTATTTGCTTTACGAACACGTTGTGCAGGCATATAACTTGGAGTTACAAACTTAAGAGCTTTTGCTGCTGAAATCTGATACATAAACTTCCACTTATAATCGTCAGCGGTTGTAATTATGGTTGATCCAGTTCCAGTAGGTTTAGTTGTAGATGCTCCGCCAGCATTGTTGTTGGCTAAACATTTATAAACATTATAATCATCTGTCATCACGTAGAATTGTTGATCGAACAGAGAATTATTCGCATGAGTATATGCAAAATAATTTGTAGATGCTGTCCAATTATATCTTGGACATACATGACTCACATCCGTGGCTCCGATTTTCTTGGCTGCAATCATGTCTCGCCAATGATTGTAAGCCGTATTAGAAACGGAATCCGTAGGTGTAGGTGGGGCTGAATCGTCCGCCCACGAGGTTACTTTACCAATAAACAAGTACATATTAGTATTGAGCAACCCAGCCGAATCAGTTATTGGCGCTCCAGATGTTGCAGACACTTCATCAAAAGCCTCTACAAACTGCTTCGCGTTGTGAATTCGGAATTTATTGGTTACTATAGCAGGCATTTTTTTCTTCCTCCAAAAAAACTTATATTATGTTAATTAAAATTTGTCAGTTGCTCATTGTTATATTTATCAGATCACCAGAGTCTTTGTTATATTTATATGATTTATAAAAAGTATTTTGACTACTGACGCCAGAATACCGCATCAGTTCCACCCCAATGTTTTCTAGTCACAACCAATGATGTATCGTTAGTTATAGATTTAACTTTAAATTCGCCAGGCTCAGTAAGTATAACTTTGCCCCCATCCTCTAATTGTAAATCGTCTGTATCTGATTCCACATGTTCTTGATCCATTAAATCATCATCTTCATAAGTTATATTATCACCATTTTCCATTAACATAGTTGTGGTGTCTTCTAAAATAATATTCTCATCTGTTGTCTGAAAAATATCTCCAACTTTAACTTGTGAAGTAAATGTAGTGTTGGTTCCAGTTACAGTAACAGAATTATGTGGTATTGCAATTTGGCCTTGTAATCGTGTCAATACTCTACTATGCTGATATGCCGGAATCACGATCCATGATTGGTGTATACGATATTCAGAAGGAAATATTCTAGAGGTTTCCATTAGTATTTTCTGTAGGTTGTCCTCATTAATAATATTGTTACCCACACCTTGATCTTCTAATTGAATAAATTCAGAATAGGCTTCACCTGAATTCAAAAGATCTGTTCCAGAAAATAGACCGTCTTCAAACAACATATGATCCGTAACTAATAAATCATCTTCTGCAAGTAAAAGTCCTACCTCACCTTCCAGAGTCATTCGATCATGAGTAAAACTGATATCGGTTGCTGGAGATTTCCATTGCAATGTATAATGGGGTCTAAAAACTTGCACACCAAAAGTCGATAAACCAACGGTATCTTCTTTATAATTATTGATTACGGCATTGGCAAAATGGCCGGCGATTGTTCTTACAGTAGCGGCAGGTTGACCATAAGGAATTATTGTTTTACTCCCTGGACGATCACTTAATTCCATAGGAGATAATTCTAAAATGGTATGAGTATCATCCTCATTTGCTATATAAGAATCATCTTCTCCTTTTAAATGCCACCCCATTGACTCAACCGGATGTATGTATATGGTTGGCACAATCTTGCTATTATAATCAGACTCTTCTCTTATGTATGTAATTCCATCATCTGGAGAAGACGTAATTACTTCATTAGTAATTAAATCTCCATCCTCAGTTATGATTCTCCCCAGTATACTTGAAAAATAATCAATATATTCTATTGTGGGTACAATTCTCTTAAATCTTCCTTCATCTGAAGTTGTAACATGAGAATATTCTGTGAGCATCCTCTCACCAAGGACAGGCGCAGAATCATCTTCATATAAAAATCCACCCGCTTCATCCTCTTCTTGAAGAATGAGCCATCCTGTTGTCTGACTATTTGTCCAAGCAACTACAGTATCTACAATCGGAATACTCTCATATTGAGAATCTGGTCCTTGTGTATCTTCTTCTAACGAAATATATCTTGTAGGACCGTTACCCATTCCTCCAGAAGTTTCATCTAAGAGATAGCCAAATCCATAAGTCCCATTATCATCTTCAAGGAGTATATCACTATTAAAACTCATATCAATAGATGCTGATCCTGATTCCGCTATAGGAAATTGTATTTTTGGATAAAGAAAAGATCCTCCTGATTCAAGTAAAACTTCAGTACCATCTTCATTTATGAGAGAACCAGTAAAAGGTGAATCCCAATTTGTTGTAATTGCACGAAAAACATTTGCATATGCTTTCACTTCAGATTTGATATAATTTGTTGGCTCCATCAACAAATCACTTGAATCTTCCATTAGAAGACCGTTACCGGTTGTTTGATCTTCTAACTGAATATAAAGATACCCATCATAAAAGGAATTTGGAACGTCTGGTGATGGACTAATAGTATACGTGTTTGTGGTGGGTACTGAAGTAATCGCATATTCGTTTTGGAATTGTTGACTCGATTCATCACCAGAAAATACAATTGTATCACCAGTTTCTAGACCATGTAATGTTTCCGTAACTACGTACATTGTAGAATTGGTTCGTGCTATAGACGAAATTTCAACATAATTTTCTAACTGTAGATTTACATCATCACGTACTTCAAGTCTAGCATCCATTGCTTGCCAAGGATGATTTGCTGTGTAAATTTCTAATTCATTGTTACTACCGAATGTTTGAAACTGAACATTCATGCTAGAAGCATTTTGAGTTATAGTAATGTTATGATATTTTCTTCCAGAATTGTCTATTCCGGGCTGAGAAATAGTTCCTAAATCATCAGCATCGTTAGAATCTGCATCATACATTTCTACTGAAATTTTACTACGTATCGACAATTCACCGAACATTATCATGCCGGATGGATGAATCAATCTTTTTACTGAACTACGATAATCGTTTACATCAAAATCAGTTTTTAGAACATAAGAAAAGTTTTGGTAATACTTATTATCTTGAATTTTCGGTACACCACTTAACAATCCTTTTGTACCACTATAATACCCAGGATATGTTGCATACGCGCCGAGTTCTGCAGTAAGTTCAGCATTCTGATTACCAGAAGTAGTTGAGAGTAGTGGGATAGCAGAATATCCTGCCCCAAAATCATAAACTTCTGCAGTTTGAATCGCTCCAATTGCAATAGCGGAAACTTCAATTATAGCATTATTACCTTTTAGTGAGGTATCCATTGTAACTACATTAGCTCTGGCAAGCCATACGGATGAAACTGGATTTGCTCTGAGATCACCACTGGGAGAAGTTACCGCGGTATTTTCTGGTAAAGTATAACTGTAAGTAGAGGTGTTCGCAACAGTAATCGGATATACACCATTAAAGAGTGAGGTAGCTGATCCGGAAACTTTAACTTTATCGCCTGTCCTCAAATAATGTCCTGATTCAGTTACAGTAACCGTTTTATTTCCTGTGCCACCAGCTAATACCGTAATGACGCGGTTTGTGCCCCATGTTAACGCAGAATTATAACTGATTGAATATGTCTGACCTGATCCTATAGTTTTAGAATCTTCTACCGTAAACGATGTGGCATTAGTGTATCCTGTAATTGTTGAAGTTGCATCATCTGCATACGTAATAGTTCCACGAACAAAATCATTTGGAAATACAGTACTACCTCCTGTAACTGTGGTTCCTGATTGAGTGATCGTTCCTGTGGTGTATGTGGAAACAACATTACTATATGCGGTAACACGTTCACCTGATGTTTCTTCTGTATAAAATCTTTCTCCACCAGTTTCTGTAATAAGGAGATCATCATCTTCCATTACTAAGAATTCTACACAAGTTTCTGTTAAAAATAATCCACCACCGCCAGATGCAGAACCAATACCAGAATGAAGTCCTTGACCGGCAGTAAAATCTTCTAATACAAGTTTTTCATGTGAATAACTGTCATTATGAAAATTTCTTTCTTCTAATAATATAGCTTCTATGATACCACCAAAATCTTGAGTAGTAGTCATATCCACTCTAAGAGTTGTATTACCACTGGCAATGTATGGGATTTTAGAAGTTGTAGTGGATTTCGTGTCTATAAAATCAAGAACTCTCCCTCTTGCAGAATAATCATCATTATAAAGTAAAGAATTTTTTGTGATGTTATTTGCAATATGCATATATGAAAGAGAAAAAGTTTCCTTTTCAGGAGAAGCCGCACCATCAACTCCAAAAATTTTCTCTACAGCAACAGTGAGAGTAGTTGGACTAGTAACCGAAGTTACTTCATTCGTGTCTCCATTTGCATATGTAAGTAAAATTACACCAGAATTTGCATCAGGAAAACTTTCCTCACCATATAACGTAACAGTACCACCATTTTGTGCAATTGTTCCAGTAGTAAATGAATGTAAATTTATATTAAGTAAAGTGTTAGGAGAACCTACTACATCTAATGCGTTTCCTAAAATTGTGAGATAACTATTAGCAACAGTAACAGGAGGTGATGATTGGTAAAAACCTCCGCCCGATGTAAGAATAAATGTATCAATCGCTCCAACATTAACAGAAGTCATATTGAGTGCGCCTACAGCCCCCGCAACCACATCAGCACTTCCCCCATGAGCGTCAACTATAGTAAAAGTATCAGTACTAACAACCGCGGGAGTATTACCTGCTTGAAAAGTAACACCATTATGCATATTGTGTGAATCTACACGTGAACTCGCGGCCGCGGCGCCCAATTTAGTAAACTTAGAATCATATACTATTATAGTATCATCATTAACAAAATTCTGTACAGTCAACGCATCTAAATCTTTATCACGATAATAGGAACCAACTGAATATAAAAATGCAGTAGTATTGGCACTAATAATTGTACCCCAATAAGTATTACTTGCATAATCAACAGAAAATGTTTGACCTACTCCAATCGTATGAGCATCCCTAACCGTTAAAACAGTATTACTAGAAAATCCAGTAACAATATTAGTATTAGCATTTGCATAAGTGAGTTTGCCACCTATGATATCTAATTTTTCATCCTCAGAAACAGCCGATGTAAGAGTAACAGTTTTTGATGATTGTGTAAGGGTTACACCTGATGTGTTTACACTTACTAATTTAGCAATTCTGTCTCCGGCTAATATATGTGAGCCAGCAGCATAGTCACCCGCAACATCATAAAGTTTTGCGGATGATGTTTTAATCGTAGCAGAAAAAATTAAAGATGAATTTCCAAATAAATGAGTATTAGCCGTATGCGTATCCAATGTACCAGCAAAACTAGAGGCACTTATTGTTTTTGTTTGAAAATCTTCAATAATATCTGTATTTTTTAGGATTGCTCCTGTAGAAATAATTGATTGGATTTTTGCACCTGCGCCACTTCCACCAGTTCCATCATCAATAAATTCAACTAAATCACCTACAGAATATCCATCTCCAGAATCTATAATATTAATACCTTCAACAACAGAATCTAAAATGGATGCAACTCTTGCACGCGCACCTTGACCCCCGCCACCAGTAACATGAATTTCATCACCAACTATATAATTTGTTCCACCAACATCTACGTTAACAGTCTGCACAATTCCTGATGTGATTGCTTCTGCATATAATCCATCTGAATCAGTTTCGGATATAATTTGTTCATTGGGCTTGAAAAACAGTAAGTTTCCGTCAACAAGACCCTGAACAACATCTGATAATGACAATTCCGTAACTTGAAGGGAACCAACAAAAGTAGTAAGTTGTGTCTCCACTATTGCAGTACATTTGGAGAGTTGACCCGTGACTTTTCTTCCAGTAAATAAATTAATGTTATTTGCGCCAGCTGTTATAATTTTAATTGTCTTATCAATTATCCAATTTCCATCAGACAAGTTCAACAGATCTGATTTTGGATAATAAAATTCTATATCTTCTTTGGCAAACAATGATCTAAATAACCATCCAAAAGATGCTTCATTCCCCTTTGACCGATAAACTTGAATCATTCTTTTAAGAAGTTGTCGTCTATCAGTCTCGGCGGTCTTTGGAACATTTGTATAAAATTCCTTTTTCCATGCAGAATCAATAAGATCAACTGTGGCAGTATCAATATCTTGTAATTCGGTTAATTCTCTTATTGCAGCGGAGGGAGCTCTTGAACGATAAGATTCTACTGAACCTTTGGGGAATGTTCCATCAACAACACCATTTGCTAGAGTACCAAATGATTCAGAAACACTACCTGTAAGTTTTTCTGCATATTCAAATCCTACTGTACTAGTAGATTTTACAAAGGCAATAGTATTACCTTTTGAACCAGTAACAATCGCGGTTGCTCCACTTATATCGCCCGTAAGGGTTTCTCCAAGTGTGAACATGAGATTTGCATTACCGGCAGTATCACGTTCAGATTCTAATTGAAGGCGAGCACCATCTTCAAATGTAATATAAGTAATTCCATCTATTTCATCTTCTGCTATAATTTTAGCATCATTAAATTCAAATGAAGAACCAAAATAAAGTTGATGGGATTCCATAAATTCATAGTATTTCTCTACGAATTGTTTGAACTTAGGATGTTCATTGCTTATAAACTCAGGTAACTGAGTTTCCAATAAAACGGATACATCTTTTTTATCTTTGACTACAGCCACGTTTAATATCCAGTTGAGAGAGTTGTTCCATCAGTATCCGATGCGGAGCCTTTAACATACGTACCCGTCCCCGCATCATCTACCATAGTGATAGAAACATCGGCCGCGTCAATTAAGATAATTTGTTCTCTGAGGGGCAAAACATCTGATGAAGATGGTGTAATGTACACTTCCATTGGTGTAGTATTTCCAGTAGTTTCAGAAGAAATTACCATTGGTTTAAAACTTGAAAGTGACATTTTCCCAGTAAGATAAATTATTGTTCCTACACTATTATTAACAATGATTCGATCTTCCCCTGAAGGTCTATAAACTTGAACTACTCCATTCGCATCTTGTAGTCTACATCCATCCCATTGTGTGTCCGCGGAATCTTTATATGAAAATGTACTACTTGTTACGGCCCCCCAAAATGTATTTGAGGGATGATAAACTTGATTAGAAAAAGGTAAAGTATAGGCTTCACTCGACCCTATTTCTGGATACAGTAGTCTTTTTAATTGAATAGATGTCTGATTACTTTTAACAGAAATTTCTGCTTCATCAATTGCCTGAATTAACTTTGAATATCTAAATGATTTATCAAAGGTTTTTAAATTAGTATTTCCAAAATCTGTAACCGCGGTTGAAACTGTTGATTTAAGTACTGCAGAACTATTCGTGGTTGTTCCGGAATCATATTTAACTGTACTGTTAACTTTCAAATATAAATAATCTGGATTTACAACTTCTGGAGTAATTCCAACAATATTCCTTTTTGCTAATATTTCTTTTTTAACGTAAGACTTAGAAGATTCTGAAAGGACTGTTCCAGATGTTGGTTTAATTGCAACATAAACTTTTCCATAAACTGGAGGATCTGCATCTTCTCCACCCCAAGCAACAACTGCTTCTGCGGCTCCATAATCCCTTTTTACTAAAGTTACATAGTCATGAACTGTAACACATCGATTTTGCGCCTCAAAATTTTTGGGAGCATTAAATTTAATCTCTTCAATATCGGCGGCAATTGATCCACCATCAGCAGAGGATGTGGTTTCTATTTTTACATTAGAATATCCACCAATATCAGCCACAACCGAAAATGATTTCGCCCCATTAGTTATATCAGCATCACATATTAAACTTGACAATATAACAATATTTCCGTTTGCTAATTGTTTTCCCAATAACCCATCACCAAATTGAACTGAAAATTTCCCATCTTCAACTTCATCTATAAAATAAACCGTTGAAAGAGAATTTACTGTGGTAATATCACTAGCTTCTATATACACTATTGTTCCAGTATCAGTAGAAGAATTTTGAACTGAAACTTCCAAAGTACTTATATCTGTATTTCCATTAGGGAGAGTGAATTTTTGTTCTGAATCTCCCGTATTTGCAGTATATTTAAATGTTGTAGGTATCCCCTGTGTAAGACCCACAGAAGAAACCGTATAGACACCATTAGCATTAATATTTACTGAATGGGAATTGGATGTACACCAAATAAATGTTACACCATCTACATCACCTTGAAACTGTGTGTTTTTAGGAATGCTTATAATCGGCGGTACATCGGTTGGAGTAATAGTAAGAGTAAGTGTCGCTTTCGATCCTTGAGCTGAACGAGGACGATAACCAAGATGTTTCGCTCTTGCGACAACAGAATTTCTAAGAGAGGCAGAATCTAAAAACATCTCATTAGCGATCATATTTGCATAATATGAATTATAATGAGTATTGTATGCCATTAAATCAAGGAGAACATCAAAAGAAGATCCCGCGAAATTATATCCTACAAATTCAGATTGACTCCCTAAAAATCCTGTAAGGTTTTCTTTAATTTTCGTGAAGTCTAATTCTGATATATTGAGTTTACTGTCTGAGCTTGCCATCTGTTATCTATGTCCTTTCCAAATAAACTTCTAAGGATGCTTCTTTTGTATCATTGTCAGGTAAATAAACTATAAGTACCTCGTAAGCATTTTCTTCTTGATTAGCTTTTACAGTTATGTTTGCTATTTTTGCTCTAGGTTCATATTTTTCTATAGTATATTTAATTGTTTTTTTCAATCTAGAAGAAGTAAGCGAACTGAAATTTTCAAATAAAAGAATTCCTATACCACTATCTATGTCTGGCTGAAATAGTCTTTCATTTGCTTGTGTACTTAATAGGTTTTTTATAGACCTACTAATAGATACCGATTTTTTGACAGTGGATAAATCTCCATGAGATGGATGTTTTGTAAAATCCAAGTCAAAATCAACGTAATCTTTTCCGTATGTAGTAGCCATATCTTTCTCTTAATATTTAGTTAAATTAAAGTAATCCTAATACCAGTGCTAATAAATCTATTGGGTTTT
>Ga0307985_10001938_pt1 | contig 11725 bp, 13 predicted proteins | sample EllFjometageno80_FD_203155 | JGI IMG/M metagenome (GOLD analysis project Ga0307985, IMG submission 203155) | Marine microbial communities from Ellis Fjord, Antarctic Ocean - #80 | ecosystem: Environmental > Aquatic > Marine > Unclassified | place: Southern Ocean | collected 2014-10-09 | reverse complement strand
GTCAAGCCAGGGGTGGTGAGACGAATGGAGTGGCTGCGGGGAGGATGTGGAGCGGAAAAAAGCAGATCTTGAGGAGCCTCCAACGCGACTCTTCGAGTGCAGTACTCATGCAGCAAAAATATATTTGGCACGTTGTGAGAAAATTCCTGGTCTTCTCTATTTGGAGCAAGGAATTGCTGTACATCTATTACATCTATTACATCTATTACATCGACACGCGTCCGTACTCTACCCCCTCCTGTACGGTTTTTGCGAGGGTGTGTGTGTTCGATTTGTAATTGCCAAAATAAATGTTGCCTCGCTCTTCTCTTTACTTGACAGTGTCACCAACCTATCCATACAGCATGCCGGCAACTCGTCGCTCTTCCTCGCGCTCACGCGGCGCCACCTCCACCGCCGAGCGTACAGCCCGTTCCAAATCACCGGCCTCCGCGAAATCCCCCCCCCCCAACAAGCCAGTTCCAGCTGTCACCAATCCTCCCCTCTTATACCTCCTCTTCCTATCCACCTTCATCTGCTGCGCCTTCACCCAAGGCGGCACCCCCGTCGCATACGCACACTACATACTCCACTTCTCCACTCTCTCCTCCTACCACACCATCACCACAACCAAAACTACTTTCACTCCCCGAAAACTATTCCTCGCTCTGACAGCCATCTGCGCCGTCTCCTCCGGGCTCGTGATGGCCGGTTCCCTCCCCCTCAAAGGCCCCGCCATCCCCCTCCTCTTCCTCTACTCCGGCCTCCAACTCTGCCTCCCTGCCTACCTAACACACTACGTCACCACCTCCCTCCCCTTAACCCCCCTCCAAACGGAGCTCCTTCTCCCCACGTTCGCCGTCGTAACGGAGTATGTACACGCGAGGATCTTCCCGTACTCGAGCTACGGCATACTGCCATACACGCAGTATGGACAGACTGCGACAATGCAGGTGAGCGACGGGCGTACTAAGAATCGCCAAGAGACTCGATCTCTCGCCGCTCTTTCTCCCTAAGTCCCCCCTCGCCCCCCTTGCTCACACACATACACCCCAGCTCGCGTCCATCGGCGGCGTCTGGCTCATAGAGTTCTTCGTCGCGTTCATCGCGTCTGCCGCGGCCACCACGTTTAACAATCCCACGGCGAGTAACGGCAGCGCGAAGCGGATGGTCCTCGTGTTCGCAGTCGTGCAGTTCTTCGGCGGCGCTCGCCTCCGCCTCCTCTCTTGGGAGGGCAGCACGAACGCTCCTAATGTGCCCAACATGAGGGTTGCCGGGGTGTGGGTGCCGCACACGATGGTTGTCAGGGAGCACCTGCTGAGGCATCATTTGGGGCATTTGGTGGATGGCAGGAAGGGGCCGGGTGACAGCTGGGACAGCGCCGGATGGGTTGACGTGCGCACGTGGGCCAGCGAGGATTTGAAATTGGCCGAGGTCGAGATTGCTAGGGAGGCAGCTGCCGGCGCGCAACTCGTCATGTTCCCGGAGCTGTGCTTCGTCGCGTTCGACGGAGAGGGCGTGACCGACGACGGCAAGGTTGACTTCGACTTGAGCAAGGCCAACGTTGTCGACACGCTGGCCGAGTACGCCATCAAACACAACGTGTGGGTGGGTGCTGGAGTGGGCACGAACGAGCCGTTTAAGATGGTGGAGGGGCTGAGCAAGTTCACGGACGTGGTGCTGGAGAAGGGTGGGGCGGGGATGGTTGGAGTCGAGGCTAACAGGTTCATGCTGTTCCCGCCCACGGCGCAGGGGACCGACGGCTCTGCTATTCTCGACTACTTCAAGAAGAACCCCGTGGCCATCATTGAGAAGCCCTTCGGTGTGGCCGGCAATAGCAGCGTGCCAGTGACTAGCGTCGCTCTCGGGTCCGACCCTCACTCCCTCACTCGAGTCGGCAGCGTGATCTGCTTCGACATGGAGAATCCCTGGCACGTGAAGCAGCTCGGTCTGACAACCGACGTCATCCTGAACCCGAGCTACGACTGGCCCGGTCTGAATCCGTACCACGCTCGCATCGTCGCGTTCCGCGCGATCGAGACCGGCAGCACCGTGTTCCACCACTGCCTCGCGGGCACGACGGTCGCGGTGGACTATCTTGGCAACGTGCTCAGTTCCAGCGACTATTTCAGTAAGAACAACAACGGAGGACAGAGCTGTGTGCCGGAGCAGGCGGAGACGAGGTGAGTAGCCACACGCGCGGTCAGCACGCCCTACTGCATCAGGCTTTTCCATCCCGTAGCAGCCCCGCTAACCCGCCCCTCGCTCCCCTCAGATGCAACCCACCGGTGAACGTCGCCCAGCTCCCCCTCGCCGGTGTGGCGACGGTGTACGGCGTGATCGGCGACTCGTTGGTGTATCTGTGCGCGGTGGTGGGGGGTTGGGTGGTGGCGATGGCTAGGCGTCGGAGGGTTTGAGGGGGAGATAGTTGGGGAGTATAAAGGTTTAGAGCGACAGTTTAAAGAAAAGTACCTACTTAGGCGCTACGCCGTCAAGTTCTTCCTCCCCTTATTCATCCTCCTCTTGAGTATCTTCTTCCCGTTGCACTTGCCGAGGCGCGCGAGAAAACCGTGGCGGCGCTTACGGACGAGGAGGGAGGGCTGGAAGGTGCGCTTTATGGAGAGGATGAACTCGGAGAAGATGGAGGGGAGGGAAGGGATTGAGGTGGTGATGGCTGCGGAGGAGGAGTGGAGGTGTGTTGGGGGGGAGAAGTGGAGGGTGGAGAAGTTGGATGGTGTAGGTTGGATCAGCCTGGTGGTGCGGCTACCGCAAGCGGAGAGGGCGGCGCGGAGCATGCTGTTGGGGGCAGAGGGGCTGGGGGTGGGGGGTTAGCGATGGAAGAGAGTTAATCTCAATCTGTGTAAGGGCAATCAGTGACAGGGCCAGCAGTGGTAGTGCGCGCAGTGCCAGGGCGCGCAGGAAGGTGCCAGACTGTTTTCTAGAAAAACACCCCGGATATGTGAACATCCGGTTAGAGGATGGCTGGGTTGTGATGAATAGGGGGTATCGGCTTGGCCATTAGGTGGGAATTGAACGTTTTGCTTTAGCACGCAAGCACGATGGACATCGCGTCCGGGCACGTTGTCGGCTGTCGACGACCGTGCAGCTGTCGTACCGGCAAGGATTGTGCTGCTTCGCTTGCGAGGATGACTGCCACTTGTACGCGGCGGGCGAGGGGGTGGCGGTGCAGCGGGGATAGAAAGAAGAAGGCGGCGAGGATGCGAGAGGATGTGATCTTGCAGATGGACGGCAAAGCAGCCGGACTTATTCATTTATATATTTGTGGCCAGGGTGGCGAAATGTCTGGGGAAACATTCCGACATTCCGAGTATGCCAGTCGCCGCCATTAATATCCAATCAACAGCGCATCACTCATCGTGTCGGCTCAAATTAACCATGCACTCAGTCGCGTTCTGCCTTGTTGGATCATCCCCGTATTAGCGAGAGACCTGACGCTCACTTCCCTGGTAATCACGCCGTACGCCGCGAAAGCAATCTATTTCGGAGAGCGGAACGACAAGAGATCAAGCCCCAAACCGCCCCCCGCCACCTGGCCGTGGGCGCCGCCTGTGATAAAATCGCCGTTACCGAACACAGAGGAGGCTATAGAAGGAGGGCCCGGGGTATCCTCTACTAACATCTATGATGGCACATGGATGACAAATAGCTCTGGCGTGGTTGCGATCGGGGTTGATCGGGTCCTGGCCGGGCGACTTGCGCCGGCTGGGACTACTTGACTGGCTGGCCCTTCGACGGCCTGATCTTAACAGCACATGCCCAGCACATGCCCAGCAAAATTTCCACTGCTGCACCACATCCGTCTTCAGATAGCTTTTGCTCTCCTACTAACCCTCCCCACCCCCCAGACTGTCCTTACAGAATGTCTTCCAGCAACGCCCCCCCCCCTCCCCCGGAGCTCCTCTGCAAAGAGTGCTCCCAGCCCCTCCCCAAGAAGCAGCGAACTTCTTCCTTCTCCAGACGTACCCCCGACGCTCTCCCCGGCGCCAAGAGCAGCGGAAAGGACGCCACTGACGCCTCATCCGACGCTTCCGACGCCTCTGGCCCTTCGAAATTCACCGACGAGGAGCGCATCAACTTGATGAAGGGCGCGTGCGAGACCATTTTGCAGTGCATCGGCGAGGACAACGAGCGAGAAGGGCTCCTCAAGACGCCAGAGAGGTGGGCCAAGGCTCTCTTGTTCCTCACCCAGGGCTACAGCCAGACAGTCGAGGAAGTGACGAACAACGCAGTATTCGAGGAGGGCCTCGGCGGCTCACAAGACATGGTCGTAGTTCGCGACATTGACATCCACTCACTATGCGAGCACCACATGGTGCCGTTCACAGGCAAGGTGCACGTCGGATACATCCCGCGCCAGAAGGTGCTAGGCATCAGCAAGATGGCGCGCATCGCGGAGATGTTCTCGCGCAGGCTGCAGGTGCAGGTAGGTCCTAAGCCACGCGCAGCAAGCGCGAAAGAATGCAAGGGGGAGGGAGAACGAGCGAGTGGGTTTGAAGCAAGTGCTGGCGGACAGAACAACAAGAGCAAGCGAATGGCGCGGCCGATCGGCTACTATAATCGCGTGTTCGTACATTCACGAGCGAGTCCCGGCGAACGACGGGAGCAAGCGAATGGTGCGGCCGTACTGCTTCTATAATCGGTGTTCGTGCCCGGCGAACGACTCTAGCCACAAACGATCGGCTCCTAATTCGAGTGTTCGTACGTGCATTCGCTTCACGTCGCTCTAACATTTGTTAACACTCGCTTCACTCGTACAGGAGCGGCTCACTAGACAGATTGCCGAGGCCATCATGGAGTCCATCGATCCACTGGGCGTCGCTGTCGTCGTCGAGTGCAGTCACATGTGCATGGTCATGAGGGGGGTGCAGAAGGTGGGCAGCAATACTGTGACGAGTAGCGTGCTGGGGTGCTTTCAGTCAGACAGCAAGACGAGGGGCGAGTTTTTCAGCATCATCAACGGAAGAAGGTGAACGGGAAGAGAGAGGGAGGAGCGGCTGATTTTGAGAATGTAGCGGGCGGACTGTAAAACTAGTGTTGTGTTTGTGTAGGCAGAGGAAGGCGAGGTAGTCGAAGGCCACGCACACACACACACACCTCTGGCCCAGACCTTAGGAGGCGGTGTGAACACAGAGGGAGGCGTGTTTTTATCGCGAATCGTGTGGCGGGCTCGAGAATAGCGCGATTTTCGCCACTCTACGCGCGTTTCGGGCCATCCAGAACTCGCTACGCGTGTCGCGCTGAACGACCGGACCAGATCCCGCTGTGAGGGCACGATCTAGGTTGGAGCGGCGCGCGGCCTGACTCCGTATCAAAAATAAACATACAACGGCGGTTGGGCAATGCACTGGATCCCTGCGCTTGCCCGTGCAAACAAAATAGCGCTTTTGTGAAGAGGCAAAAGGAGTAAGACTGCGGCGCTCAGAGGACAACATACGGGCATATCTTGGCAGCTTCTCCAGGATTCCTTGATGTCTCGTGTGCCCCCCCCGCTCCCCCGCACAGTTAACTTCGTCCGGCCGTCTCTTGCTTAGCATTGCAGGGTTGCAGGGTATTGCAGGGGTATTGCCACCGCCTTCCCTTTTTGTTCACGGCGTGCTTGTTCGGAGATTATCTAACACCACAACAGCATACGTTTGCGAGCGCGTCGCGGGTCCTCGTAATGGGCGTAAAAGTGACCACAATAACCCCCGGTGATGGCGTAAAGTACCCCCAGAAGAAGGACAAGCTGAAGATGCACTACGTGGGGACGTTGAAGATGAACGGCAAGAAGTTCGACTCGAGCAGGGATAAGAACAAACCGTTCGTTTTCTTCATTGGGGCTGGACAAGTCATTAAAGGATGGGACGAGGGTATTATGAAGATGTCATTGGGAGAGACGGCACGGCTTGACATCACGGCAGACTACGGGTACGGGAAGACTGGAGTCGGGAACGTCATACCCGCTAATGCGGACTTGGTGTTCGAGGTGGAGCTCTTGAAAATTAACTCTCTTGCGGCTGGCTGGCAGGAGGCGAAAGGCTGCTGTGTAGTTATGTAAGGATAGGCGTTTTGGGGTTGAGAATGCAACCTTGCGTGCGTCATATTAATCTCATCCTACGCGCGTTAGGGTTTCCCGTCTCGTCGCTGCTCCCTGCTCTCTCCCTACTCAACCGCGCAGCTGTAGCTGTTCTGCGACAAGATAAGCGCCACAATCAGCCCGTACAACCCCAACGCCTCCGCGAAGATGAGAATGAGGATCATGCCAACGAACAACTTCTCTTGCTGGCCGACGGCGCGCACGCCGGCGTCGCCGACGATGCCGATGGCCATGCCGGCAGCCATGCCGGACAAGCCGCAGCAGAGGCCGGCGGCGAGGTGGGCGAATCCAGTGTACAGGGAGTACACGGACTGGCCGTTCTGAGGGGGCTCGATGGAGCCTTGGATGATCACCGCCACGATGAGACCGTAGATTCCGAGAACACCGGCCATGACCACGGGGATGATGTTGCGCATAACGAGGCCTGAGGGAGTAGAAGGTGTTAGCTCGCGCTGTGTGTTAACTCGCGCGGGTACTTGCTCGCTGGGGTGCTTGCATCGCACGTTTCCACGTCGCTCGTCTTCCATCCCTCGTCCCGCTCATACCTGGGTTCATAACGCCCATGCTCGAGATTCCAACGCCGGACTTCGCCGTCCCGTACGCCGCGCCGATGTTCGCGAAGACGAGGGCGGAGCTGACGCCCTGTGGGGCGGGGGTTAGGGGGCGAACGGAGGGGGGAGGAAGGACAATGATGGCGGGTGGTACTCATGCGTAACTATTGGCTCCCTCCACATGCGCTGGGGTTTACGCACACCGCTGATCTTCTCCCTTGTCGCATTCCAGCATCATCGCCCCGTCCAAACATCGCTTTACGCGACTCTTCTCGGCTACATACCATGAATCCGAAGAACGTCGCGCTCGGCGGGCAGGACTCGTACATAACATTGTTATCTCCCATAGTCTGTGTGTGGTGTTAGTGGGGCGTCGTTCAGTGCTGGAGGGAATGCAGGGGGGGAGGGGGGTGGCGGGAGGGGGGAGGGGGGTGGGGTGGAGTGGAGTTAGCGAGTGGTGTGAAGGCCCGTCAGTGAGCGGTGAGACGCGCCGTGAGCGGTGAGCGATGAAGGACGGAACTGGAGAGAACGGAATTGAGGGGACGCCTCAGCCCGTGGCGGCCCGGGGCTGTTACGGTACGTCAAACAAATAGGGCGGGGTGGGTGGAGTACAGATTGATGCGGAGGTGGACGGTGAGCACTCACGTAGTAGTTTAGCGGGTTGGTAAAAGTGTCAAGAGCGAGAAATGAGTACTCGTTTCGAAGCTTGAACGTGATCGCCCCGCCATGAGCGCGTCTTCAGCAAACGTACCGCAGACCCCGCTTGAACGTGATCCGTCCACCACGAGCACGTCCGACGCGAGCACATCCCCCATTCGCCCCCCGCGCGCGATCTCCACCACGCTAACCACCCCCGACCTTGGCAAGCGCCTCTCTCCCGACTCCTTCGCAGCCCTCGCCCTCTCCCTCGCCGGCTGCCCCTCCTCCCCCGCCGACTGCCCCTCCTCCCCCGCCGACTGCCCCTCCTCCCCCGCTGATGGAGCGTTGCTGGAGCGCAAAGGGCGGAACCAGCGAGCCGCAGCAGCAGCGGCGGTTGAGGAGGAGGAGGAAGCGCCGCTGAAGCACCCGCCCGCCAACGACCTTCCGGCGTCCGCCAACGACCTACCGGCGCCCGACTCTCGCCTGGCCGCACCCACCATCCCAGAGGGCGTGCCGCTCGGTACCTCCTTGGCTGCCTTTCAAGCTTCCCTTGAGGCGGCCGGCGGAGCGCTGGTTGAGCGCCTGAATCAGCGCCGGGCCCAGCGCAAGGCCGCGCTGCAGATCAGCCAGCGCTCCCTTCCCTTGACGCAACATGAGAAGGCTGAAAAGTCCGATGAGGAGCCCACGACTTGGGCCTGTGTGTGCTGCCAGACGCTCAACGACTTGTCTCTGGATTACTGCGAAAACTGCGCGAGGTGGAAAGACGCGCGGTCCTCCCTCACCGCGCGTACTCCTACTCCTCCGTCCCGTGCGCGCTCCTCCCCCTCCTCCCTGCGCACTCCTCCGCCCCGTTCGTCGATGTGGACGCCTACCAAGACGGGCTCCCGCAAGCAGATCAAGAACATCCGCTCCACATCGAGCGGCATCCGCGGCATCGTTCGTAACATGCTTCGTACGCCCGTCAAGCCCCCTCCCACGGCTCGCGAATGGCTGCCGCCGTACGACGACGCGCCCGCGCTTTACGAAGGCACCCAGTACTTCCACAAGTGGTGCCGCGGCAACCGCGCCATCTTCAAGGAGCTGTGTAAGACGACCAGCTGCTTTCGCTAGTCGCGCACGCCCAGTACATAATAGGAAACCCGTAGTCGTACAGTAAACATTGTTCATGTGGACCTCGACACGAGGACCTCCTTGTTCCAAACAATGGGCACTCTAATGTATTAGTTCTTCGCCGCCTTTCTGTCATCCTCCATCTTGTTGAGCATCGCCTCCCTTATCTTCTCGCTGTAGATCTTGAGCAGCGCGTCCGTGTCCTCCTTGATAAGGTGCTCGCAAAGAGGGAAGATGATGAGGCAGACTACGAAAAGGAAGACGAGGAGTAGGCAGACGCACAAGTAGTTCCAGAATCGGGCGCAGAACCACCAGGCGACGATGTTACCGAACAAGAGGAGACCGCCGCCGAGCTTAAGATTCTGGAACTCGGGGGGGAAGTTGAAGAGTATCGCGAGGCCAATGGCAGTACCTGGAGCCATGCATGTGTGAACGAGGGGGGAACGCGGCCATGCACGTGTAGCGGCCATACACGTGTTCACAAAGGTTCGAAGCGGGCGCGTCGCCAGCGGTATCGCTTGCGGCCACGCGAGACAAACAGCGCTGTCCTTTGTTCACGTGTCCTTTGTTCACGCCTGAGACTTGCGAATCATCCATAGGTGTGTGTGCGCTCCGCAATCGGTGTTTGTTTGCTCTTCGCTTACCCTCGCCTAACCAAAACACCCACCCCCCAGCACCACTCCACAACATGACGCACGCCGCCACGGGCACGCACGCGATGATGATCCTCGCCTCCTTGTCAACATCCCCTCCCCTGAACCCAACCACGAACCACAGCCCGAGGGAAGCTGGCAGCAGCAAGTACTTGTATTGAATCACCAGAAGAATGAAATATAGTCCTACGCACTTCACCAAAGCACTCAACAAATGACCACTGACAGCAGCATGCAACTGCTTCAAGCTACTACCCCCCGATCTATCGCTCTCCTCCGCCTCCCCCTCAGCCGCGTCAGGAGGCGGGTCCGTCGAACCATCATCCCTCCCCGAGTCCAACCCCAGCAAATCATACCTCGCCCGTAACCCGTCATCCGACAGCACCTTCTGCGCGCGCTTCAGACGGATGAACGTTGCCGGGTTACCGCCTTTGTCAGGGTGATGCTTGAGTGACGCTTTGCGGTAGCATTTCTTCACGGCGTCGGCGTCGAATGGCAGGGAGGAGGTTGTGGAGAAGAGCCAGGAGGCGGAGGTGGGGGGGGGGATGTTGAGGAGGGTGTAGAAGTCGTAGAACCGGTCACCCATTGTGGTTGAGGGCGTTGCTGAGAGTGGGTTGGAGTTAGGAAGGGTTGTGGGAGGACAAGAAGGTATTGCAGAAGAGCAAGCTTCAGAGCAAGTAGAAAAGGGTGACAAATACTTGTAAAGAGGTTCACATGGTGTGGGGCTCAACGCTTGGTCGGGGCCCAACGCTTGGCCGGGAGTAGCGGTGGTCGCAGCAGGCTGGGGGCAGCCGAGTAGGGACCGGCGCACGTGGGTAGGGTCGCAGGCGCCTACTACCGCGGGCAGGGAGAGACAAGGAGGTATCAGGAGCAGGTAGAAAAGGTAGACGATGGGAGGGGAAGAACTGCGGTGGTGGTGTGTGTTTGAAGCGAGGATGTTGGGGCAGTGGCAACCAGGCAGGTATATAGTAAATTGAATCGCACGGTTGGGTTCGCGGTGTACTCACTTACTTTGTATTGTGCCAGGCCATACGAAAGCACAAAATCAACTTTTGTTTGAGCGCGTATTCACCGGTGCATGCGCTGGAACGTTCACCCATGTTTGCTGCACGAAGGCTGCTTCATAAGAATGGCAATAAGTGCTCCAAGGTAGCGTGCTCTGCGTCCGATTAGCTGCAACCTTACATCCTCTACACCTTACACGTCGCTGAAGCGCTGAACCCTCTCCGACTTGCTCCCTCGCCCCAGCACACTCCCCTTGCTCATGTCCTTCTCCTCCTGGTTCATCTCCTTCTTCTTCTTCCCCATCCAGCAGCAGACGCCGCCGCCCCCCGACTCCTTCTCCCATTGCCCCTCCGCCAACTCTATAATTTCGCTGTCGTCGTCGTCATCGTTCTCTTCCTCGTCCTCGTCCTCGTCCTCGTCCTCGTCCTCGCTGTTCATCACATAAAGGCCCAACACTACGACCACCGTTCCCCCAAAGCTAACGTAATAAAACGCCGTCCCGTGGATGAAATAATCAGCCAAGAAGCTGAGGGGAATAACAAGCGCGCTCGAGATGGAGACGAGGATCGGATTCGTGAGGAAGATGGCGAGCGCGAAGGACAGGTCGAACACGAACGACAGGCCCGCGTTGCCGCTCACGATGAGCCACTGCGAGGCAGTGGGAAGTTCGAGCGTTTCGACTCCTGTAAAGTGAAGCAGGATCAAGAACGGCCAAGTGAATGCAGCGTTCGCCACGCCAATGATGAACAGTGATGTCATCGTCTCCATGACCGCGTCCAGCTTCCCCCTCTCGCCTGCCTGAACTCCATTCTTGTTCTTCCTGTTCGACGTGTATGTGTACCCGACCTCGTAAGCGCCCCACATCAAACCGGAGAGGAGAGTTAAGAGGGAACCCAGGAGCACGTTTTCTTTCGGGGGGGCTCCCTCTGTTGAATGGGCAAGGAGTGGCGGTAAAACCACAATCACAATGCCAATGAACGAGAGCAGCGTGCCGGCGGCCTTGGTTCGAGTGAACGTCTCGTTGAGGAATATCACGGAGAACAGCACCGTGAACACGCACTGCATCTGGTAAATCGCGTTGCTCGTGCTAACTGTGACATACACCAGACCCTGGGGCAAGAGCGAACGAGTGAACGAGCGAAGCGAGTGTTAAAGAGGGTGCAAGAGCGAAGCGAGTGTTAAGGAGGGGCATTGCGAACTTCGCTTCGCTTTGTTCGCTTCGTTTCCCTTACCTGCAACCACGCGAAGATACATATGTAATAACCCACGCTCACCAGCCCGTACTCTCTCCATATCTGCCCCCACGTAAAAGCGCCCCTCCATCTCTCCAAGTAAACTGTAAATTGCACGTTCTGGTACGCGCATATCCCGGCGATTATGGGGCCAAAGAGAATTAAAATGGTGTGGTTCAGGTAACATATGAAGCCGGGCTTCTCGTACACCGCACCGCCAGCAGCTCCAGTGGTAATTGCTTGTGCAACCTCCGCTTGTGATACCCAACACGTTACGTAGATAGAAATTATAGTTATTTGGAGAAGGGCAGAGGGGCCCTGGGAGATGGAAGAGGTGGAAGAGGATCGGGAGGGGAGGGATAGGAGGGGGGTTGCGTCATTCAGGGAGGAATCTAACATGGGGGGCGGGGGGTCGCAAGCGATGTGGGAATAAGGGGGTGGAGTGAGGCGTGGAAGTTG
>Ga0307985_10001937_pt1 | contig 11727 bp, 30 predicted proteins | sample EllFjometageno80_FD_203155 | JGI IMG/M metagenome (GOLD analysis project Ga0307985, IMG submission 203155) | Marine microbial communities from Ellis Fjord, Antarctic Ocean - #80 | ecosystem: Environmental > Aquatic > Marine > Unclassified | place: Southern Ocean | collected 2014-10-09 | reverse complement strand
TCCGTAGTTTTACAAGGAGGCAATATCGTGGATAATAGGAAAGCATTAAGGAGCTTGGCGCAAGATAATTTAATGAATCAAATGATAGAGGAGCAATACAAATGAAAAAGCTAATAATAATAGGTTTAATTTTAGGGGCTATTTCAGTCCAAGCAGAGAACATTGATATAACTGGTACTGTCCAAAGTCGGTGTACTATAAACACAGATACTCCGGGTGCTTATGGTAACCCTAATGCTTACACATTAACAACTGCTGTAGCTAGTGCTGGTCAAGAGCCTATAGTAAGGTTTGATGTTAGTTTAGCTAATGCTTATTTTGCACAAGTTAGCTATCCTACATCGTTTAGCTCAAGCCCATCATTATCAGATACAGTTGCTTGGACAGGAGCAGTTACAGTAGACCAAACATCAACAAGTGATATGAGTGGATACCAAGCGGCAAGTAGCCTAGCTGGTAGTCGTAGACAGTACGCTTTAACAGTAGCGGGTACTACATGGTTTAAGTCTACATCAATTGCTACTTATGGTGGTGGTCAGGCTAAAGCTTTTCCGGGTGGCGCATACAAAGCAGTAGTGTTAGCTGAATGTATCGCTCAATAGGGATATGTTTATTACTGTTTAATTACGCAGTATATAGTCATGAGATGACACCGACCTACCCCACTTGGAGTATGAGTGCGGTACAAGGTGTAAAGAAAACAACTATGGAGTTATGGAACTCTAGAGAAGATGTTGGTTATTATGAGGTTGGTGTCTTTGATAGTGAGTGGAAACCAATACCATTTGTAACAGCTTATAAAATTATTAAGATTGATTATTTAAGTAAAGTTAATTTTGATATTTATATAAGAACACAAGACATAGTAGAAGCTAGATACGTTTGTTCATTGTCTAAATTAAGGAGTAACGATGAGAGTAAGACCTTGTTAGCTACTAGAATATGCTCAAAATTCAAATAAGATGTTTGTTATTAGCTTTTCTTTGTACACAATCAATAGCTAATAGCACATCACTTAATCTAGCATTGCCTAGTGCTAGTACTGGTTATGGTACTGACAGTATTAAAGCTGGTGACCTTGACTGCTCTAACAGCATAGGCGGAAGCACAAATTTTGAATTAGGTTTGACTGGCATAGTTAACAACGCTACTTCTTTGTTTAGTACAGATGATAAAAACAATCCACAGACTAAAGATTTTGGAATTTATGCACGCATAATCGTGCCATTAGATGCACCAAAAGAAAGAATTAATTGCAACACCTTGTATCAGCTAGAGCTACAGAGACGTAGACTAGAGGTAGAAAAGTTGCGTGCAGAGATAGAACTGTTAAAATCTATGCAGATAGGAGATGGATTTGACAACTGATTTAGAAGACATAGTAAAACAAGGTGAAGAACTATCCAGCAAAAAAGTTAAAGTTGGAGGTTTAAAACTTAGCGGAGCTAGTATTATGGGCTTGTTAGCTTTAATTTCTACTCTAGTAGGTTCAATGTATGGTGGTTTTTTATTGTACCAAAAGGTTGAGAGCCTTGCTAATCTAGATTTAGGAGCTATTAGCTCGCAAATGAAGAAGACTTCTGCTGACGTATTAAGAGTAGAAGAAGTAGCTTCAGCAATTAAGATAGAGTTAAAAGAAGATTTGTCAAGACTACGTGACAGTAGCTACAACCTTGAAAACAGGATAGACACTAAACTTCAATCTATTGATGTACGCATTACTAACATGGACAACAAGCTAGACAAATTTGATTTACAACTAGATGCTACAGAAGAGAAGCTAATGAAACGAATACAACAGTCATTAGACAATCCATTAAACAACTGATAACATAGGAAGTATTATGCCAAAGAAACGTAAATTACCGCCAAGACCAAGAAGGTATTAATGACAACACAGGAAAGGATGCAGATGCAACTGGATAAACAAGATGGGCAGATTAACGACTTATTTAAGTCAGTCCGAGAGATTAAAAACATGAACCTTAGTAACAAGGCAATGTTTAAAGGCTTACTAATTGGTTTTGGTTTGATGGCGGCAACTGAGGTTGGTGTCTTTGAATTACTTATGAAACTTATATGATTAGTTTTTTAGCAAACATAGCGCCAATAGCACTTGGTTTTCTTGGTAAGTTATTTGCGTTAAAGAGTCAAGCGGCTCAAGAACAACAGAAGCTAATGATAGAGAACATGCAAGCTCGCAATGATTCTATTAATCAAGCAAGAGCGGCGGCAGACAAAGAATCCCCTATGGCGGCTTGGAACAGGCGCATAATTATTCTTGTAATATTAGCGTTAGTCATCTTTACGCAGGTAGCACCTGTAGTCTTTAACACCGAAATGGTAATCCCAACAACTAAAGAAGGCTTTAATCTTTTAGGCTTCTTACAGATTACGCCTGACGTTGTAGAATACGTAACAATACAGGCTGGGTCAGTAGTAAAAATGGATGAGCTTTTTGGTTGGGCGACCATGATAATAGAGTTCTATTTTGGAGCTCAGCTGGCGAAGGGTAAATAAAAGGAGAAGGTATGGCAGTAAAAATTGAGTATCACGATATGCCACATATGAAACCAGTACCAATGGAAACAAAAAGTAAAGGTTTGTTAGGTGGTGTATGGCTATGGATAGCAACAAGTAGAAAATGGGAGATTGTCGCAGATTGGAAATTTCACATAACCCATGATGGTAACACACATCCAACTTATTATACAGTTCCAAAAGGATTTATCTTTGATGGTGCTAGTGTGCCAAAGTTTGCAAGGTCATGGCTTTCACCTATGGGAGTTCTCTTGAGTGGTGGTCTCGTCCACGACTATGTGTATAAATTTGAAGTTCTTAGGTTAGGTGGCAAGAAGGGTGCTACAGAAAAGAAGTCTCAAAAATGGGCAGATGAGCTCTTTAGAGATATATGTATAGATGTAAATGGATTTAAAGTAATTAATTACCTAGCATACTACGCATTAAGACTAGGTGGTTTCATGGCTTGGAATGGTCATAGGAAAAGAAACATTAAATGGGATGCATAAAAAAGGAGGCTAATGCCTCCCCTTGGTTAATTAAATAGAATTATTTGTTTAGGTATTTCTTAACAATTAACTCTGCACCTCTAACTTCGAGCCAAGCATTCTCTGCACTATGTGGTCTCTTTTTAGGATACTTCTTGTAAGCCATCAAGTGACCAATAGAATGATTTAAGTTTTGCCATCCTCTGTTAGGGTTGATTGTAAAATAATATTGATTGTAGCTCTTATGTTTTTTCCAATTATGAGTTCTACCTGATACTTCAATAAATTCATGTGGAAACTTAGTTCCCATAACCTCTTTCCATATCTGCCTGATAAATCTTTTAGCTAAATTAAAGTCTGCAGGGTTCTTACCATATCCCCTGTAACCAACTGTAGCTGTTCCTGTTGAGTCTTTCCATATCTTGTAGACTTTACCATAGACCTCTCTAGCCTCTGCACTTATCTTGCTCATGCATTCCTCCATAAAGATGTTTGGATATTTTTAGGGGCATTCGATTTTCTGCCATACCAAATCTTAGCCATCAACTTCATTTGTCTATAAAGTTTATTGTCAAGTTTAGGAACATGGTCAAAATTCTTAGCTTCCTTGTTAGAGACTTTCTCAACTTGGACTGGGTATTCCATGAAGACAACCTGAGTCCATTTGCGACCCTCATTAATAACTAAAGCCATGCGATGTTGTTGTCTACCATTTTTTCGCATGAAGTGTGTGTTTACTGCTTTCAATTCTATCTCCTATTTAGTTAAAACACAGTCATTTTGTTTCAATGACGAAGTCATTATACCATACTTGATACTAAAAGTCAAGTCTAATTAATTAAATAGTTTTAGAAATTGAAGACAGATTGGGTTTCTACGTACCCTGAAGCATCATATTTCTTAGATTCTCCCTTTGGATATGTTTCAGTTTTATATTTTAAAAGTTTTGTTAATTTTCTCTTTTGCAATTTTGAACCTGTGAAAAAAATGTATCTATGTTTTCTATCTCGCTCTCTATGATAAAAATCATCTCCGTATTTTTCTTCCATACTTTCTAGGGTCATGCCTTCAGATAATGTTTTTGAATGCATATGCTCTAAGCCTTTAACTGCCCAGTCAACTCTAGAAGCTGATAATCCTGTATAAAGAAAATTAGTAGCTTGATAGATGTAGCCTACATGACCTTGCTTAGTATCAGCATAGCTTACTACAATAGAAGGTTTTGGCAATAATTTTAAAGATTGACTGACTAAAAAAGATGCACTATTGGGTTTGTCAGTTTCTAAAATTAATCTGTTTAATTCAACAACTTTGCTTTTGTGTTCTTCTCCACATACACCAACACATAATGATGGACTAGGAGGTGAGCCAAATGTGCAAATACCAACTAAAGAATCATCTTCATAAAGTCCAAACGCATACGATATAGAAGGCATACGCTTGGCATAATGTTTGTTTAAAAGCCACGTCTTTGTTTCATAGTTTTGTATAGGTCGTACAATCATATGTGCTTTAAAGCAAATTCAAACATTTCTTTGTCTTTTAATTTTGCTTGTAATTCCTTATCCTTCTGAGAGCCTCTTGCCACTCCCCCTTGACCTTCTACATAAGGTTTAAAAACTTTTTTAGGGTCTGTGCTTCTTTTTAATCTATTATTTGCCGCCGAGTTAGTAACACCAAGTTGTTTTGCTAATTGTTTAGACGTAACCTTCTGACCATCATCTAAGATGTAGGTAATTGTTCTCCGCTTTCCCATTAGAGAATATATTGTTCGTATTGATGAAACCACAATGCAATATAAACTATTGCAGTAACTTCAATTATAAATCCAACTGAATAGAAAAATATTAACCATTTCCAAATCTTTCTCATTGTTTTCTCCTATGTAAATCAATTAAGCCACTAAACAAAGCATTGCGAGTTTCGGTGTACACAGCCAATCTTTTTTTAAGTTCTATAGATTCAAGTGTTTCTTCGACAAGTACGCTTAAAATATCCATAGCCTTCTTATTGTCATGCAGTTCACCATCTGCAAACTTCATTAAGTCTTTGTCTGAGAATTTATTTTTCATATAAAGTACCATCCTTTATCGCTTTTTGTAATTCCCATGTTTGATTTATGTATATATTCATATCATCATAATCTATAAGATTGCCATAAAGGTCTATAGGATTGCCATCTATGTCGATAGGATAACCATCATCGTTGTATAATTTTTCATCAGGCATACCTAGTGTCATTAAAAGTAGCACAAGACCTGAACTAACAAGTCCTGTACCAATGAGTGCTATGACAGGCACAAAAGTTTCAAATAAGAATGTCATAGTTCTCTGCAATCAATCGTTTCATTGATTTACGTTTATCTAATTCAACACCTTGCAAACGTAATGAACGTTCAAGAGATTTTTTTGTAAAATTTTCAGTAATAAAATCTACATTTAATTGTTTAGACCAAAATGGTTTAAATTTGTTACTCATATTATTTCTCCTTATCTATATCCTTCTGAGTTAAGAAACCATCACATGCAGTTATGGTCTCGCTAGAACAGATTAATCGTGTATCACCTATAACATCAGGTGGTATTAACAACGAATCATGTTTGTCTTGCAATACACTACATCCTGTAACTAAAAATGCTAATGCAATTATTTTAAAATGGGATGTCATCATCAAACTCCTCGTCCATTGCTACTGGTGTTATGACCTCATGTGGTTTAGGCTCACCAAGCTCACCAATTTCCATTTCACCCTTAGCTTCCCCCTTGCTGTCTAATAATTGTAGGGTAGAATTGAATCCTGAGAGCTTGACTTCAGTCACATATTTCTTTTGACCAGTATTATCTTCGTAACTACGATGTGTCAGTTGCCCTTCGATATATAGCTTACTGCCTTTGCGAATCTGTAATTTTTGACAGATGTCGGCTAATTTGCCAAAAATAACAACCCTATGGTATTCAGCCTTAGATTTTTTTTCACCAGTTTGTTTGTCTGTCCAATTTTCATTTGTTGCTAAATTAAGCAGAGCTATTGGTGTACTTGCATGTTTGTATTCGACATCTTTGGTCAGATTGCCGATTAAAATAACCTTGTTGATGGACATTTTTTCTCCTTATATTAAATTAGGTGACTGCTTAGGGCAGTCAATCCAGTAGCTTTTGTCTTTAACTTACGAGGATAGGACTCCCCGACTTCAGCGTAGGTGCTACTATACCTCTGAGTTCTTTTCAGCAAAAGCTTTCGCTTGTGCTATGTTACTAGATAATTTTTCAGCAGACTTTTCTTGACGTGCTTTAGTCATACCTTGCTGACGTTCAATAAGAAAAGATTTTTGTATGTCAGACAACGTAGCATTAACTGCTGAACGTAATGGGTCATTGCCCCTCATATCCTTCTGACACTCAGAAATTTGTTCTTCATTTTCTTCGTCTATAGCCATCTGAAAGGATGTTGATATATAGGCAACTGCAACATCAAACGTTGCTTTGTGTACTCCGATGTTAGATTGCTGTAACTTAGCGTTTTCAATTTCCTCAAAACTTGCCAAGCTTCCATCAGGTGAATAGCCTAAAAAAGCAAGGCTACGCCCCACAGCACTAGTCTCACATGCCTCATAATGCGAAGTGTTATTAATGTTACTAGACCCTTCAAGCTCGTGAGCATGTCCAGTACCTCTGATAAGACCATCAACAACTGCATGTGCTTTAAAAATTACATGACCTTGCTCGTCTTTAACTATCTCAGTAAGTATTTGTCCATTCTCGTACCTTGCACAAAAAGCCTTAACCCTCTCATGCACCATTGCATAGTCTGCGCCACCTTGTACCTTAGTTGTTTTGACTGTTGTCATTATTATTCTCCCTTCCATAAATCATCTCTTTTGGCAACTGGAACGCCATACCCTTTGTAATGATACCTAGCAACGTATCTATCATGACCTCTCCTGTTTTTTACTTTGACAGGATATTCAGTATTAAAAATATGACCCTTGTCTTTCATGATAAAAATAGTTGATGCTAATCGTGTATCACCTATATGTTCAATCGCTTCTAAAGATGTAATACTGCCTTTAGTACGTACATAGGCTAAAACTTCAGTTTGGTTACTCATTATCGCTCTCCTTAGTTGGTGGTTCTTGGTTGTCTAATTCAGCAAGATGTTCCTCTGAATTAATTTCATCAAAATAGTAATCTGAAATGCTCATACAAATAGCTCCTTATAGTTATATCCAAGTGCATCATCTAAAAAATCTGTTATCTGCTCTGAGAAGTCGTATTCAATGTTTTCTTCATAGACCTGATATTTGCCTTCAAGAATTACAGAATAGTCGTAGAATCGCAATTTTGCTATCTTCCTGACAGCAGTATAAAGCTCAGTAATGTTACGTTGCTCAACAGAATTGTCAGCTTCAGTTATTAAATGCTCAACTTGGATAGTTAACTGACCTACCATGTCAATGCATTCTTCAAGAGCATCATCTTTATGGCGATTGTATTGAGTCTCGTAAGCATCACCACGTTTAAAGTCTTCATTAGTCTCCATTATTTACCTCCAGTTTTTTTAGCTTGTCTAGCTAGTTTTCTACGAACCTCACGAGAACCTACTAAAACACTCTTGGTAAATTTTCCATTGCCAAATGCAAACTGCGCTAATTTAGCTTTATTTGGGTCATTAACTTGTGGCATATATTCTCCTATTTTGTTATGTGATTAATTCAATCACGATGTGATTATACAACATTCGATATGATTTGTCAACCCCTAAATATAATTTCGTCTACTTGATTACGCTTACAATATTGATGTATATCCCAAGATATAAAGTTTTTAAGACGTAGAGTATCTAAAGCAACATCATCAATATCATTACGTACAACTAAATCTCTAGACTGTAAACTAAGATATTGAGCGTTTGGAAACTTTACTAAGTTTCTACGAGTCTCGTCATCAATTGAAATAGCAACTCTTGTCCACTTAGCTTTAACCCATGTTGAAAAAATCTCAACGTCTCCCTCACCATCAAATTTGACAGGTTGTATTGAGTCTTCTAATGAAACGCCAAACTCTCCATCTTCTAATGCTTTAACTGTAGTCATACATTCTCCTCTATTAAATTAGGCACAGGTTGTTTAAGAACCTCACCAATAATATTCCAATGCGCTTGTGAAGTTTCAAGAAAATCTAAGTCAGCTTCAAGCCATTTTTTGTGAACTTTTTTGCATTGTGCAACACTAGCACTACGTAAATAATGTCTGTACTCGTATGCCCAAAAATATGCAAGACCTAGATAGCTACGTGTACCAACAAAAGTTTCGTCAAGTTTGAGCAAAGCATCAGTAGCTTCCCAAGTAATTGTTTCAAGATTGATTGAATATGTAGACATTACTTAACCTCAGCGTTTGCTTTAGAATTTTGCTTCATACCTATTGCAAAAAAGTTTTTACCAACACTATCTAAGGCATCAGTAATTTCAAAAACAGTACTTTCAAGTTTCTTAATGTGTTTAACCATGGTGTCAAATTTGTCTTGTTGGGCAAGAATCAGAGCTTGTTGGTCTTCAATCTGCGCTTGTTGAGTTTGCATGACAGCGTGTACACTTCCTTGTGGAAAGCGACCAAGATTGTCTGTAAGCATTATGTTGTCATCACTTACAGCTTCAGTACCCCAACCATTTCTAATGTCAAATGCTCTATCAAGTCTTTCGTCCATGTCGCTAATGTCATATGAATCTATTCTGATATCTATACTCATTGTATCTCCTATAAGTTAAAAGTTTATCTCAATAACAAGGTTATTATACCACCATTGAGACAGAATGTCAAGCTTTATTTAATTAAATAGACAAAAAAAACCCTCGGTGAATAAAGCCGAGGGGAAACGTTACTTACGTTTATTGGAGAAGTTAGGCTACAAGTAACTCATTAAGCATAGGGATAGCTTTTCTTACCTTAGCCTCACGATTGTATATTGTAGCAACTTTATTCGCTTCATTCTTAAATTTCGCATGACTAGACCAATCAGTTAAAGTATTAAAGACTGCCCAAAGGTTCTTACCCATTTCGTCAACATACTTTAAGTAAGTTTCCTCAAGTAAAACCTCAAGTCTGTCACTCTTACCTGAAACTTTTTGAAAGATTGCAGTAGCCTGTGCATTAGTAACTGGAGACTGTGGGTATTTTTTCCAAAGCTCAGTATTTTTTGTATAGACTATAAGAGCAGTTTCAAGTTTAGCTACAGCAACGTCAATATCTAAGCTCCTTGTGTGTTTAGCACTATACTCAGAGAATGCATCAGCAATTACTTGACCGTTCATACAAGCCAATCTAACAGCTCCTACCATAGACATAAACTTCCAAGAACCATCGTAAGAGTTAAGAACCATAATTTTAAGGTCAACAAAGTCACCTGTTGCAATCTCAATCCTGTGAGATGGGAAAGTATAAGTAACAATAGTTTTAGCACCGTAATGAGACTGTTGAATGTCTTTAGTCATGTCAGTCTTGTCTAAATCAGAAGCTAAGATAACTTCGTGAAACTGAGGCATGATGTCAGCATTCTGAACTAAGTTGTAGTTCTTGCCTACTACTGCGATTGGTGAGCCATCTTCATTTGTGATAGCTTTGTGAGTTGTAAGTATCTTAGTTGTATCTTGTGAAGTAAAGCCAACTGCTAAGTCACTTTCATAAACTGTGTTATATTCATTTACTATTTCCATGTGTATCTCCTATAAGTTAAAGTGTGTAACCATTTCGATTACAGGGTAAGTATACCATCATTGATATGATTTGTCAAGCTTTATTTAATTAAATAGAATATCAGGCATAAAAAAAGGAGGCTGTTAACCTCCCTTGTGTTTTTTTAAATTGCTATTTTATAATTTTAAACCCCTTGCTTTTAAGAACAGCCATTGGTGTCATACCTGTTTGAAGGTAACCTAAATATTCTGACACAGTAAAATTGTTTTTAAGAAAAGTAACAAAACGACCTTGTAAACTTCTGTTGTATTTAAATCGTGCTATAAAAGCATAACGGTCATTCCAATATTTTTCACCATTATCTAAATCATAATGTACCCAACCTGAATCAATATTAAATTGGTCTCTGTTAAAGTTTCCGTAAGATTTATTCATTGTATCTCCTATAAGTTAAAAGTGGGGAGGCGAACCTCCCCGTTAAAGTTACTTGATGCCTAATCTACGCATCTCAGATTGTTCCCATCTCCATACCATAGTAGCAAACTCACCTTCAGTTGGCTCAATGTCATCTAGGTATAAATCAGCTTCAACAAAATTCCAGTTTACAACACTGGCTGAGTCAACGTTCTCAGCTCTAACTACTGACCTATCAAATGCATCTTGTAAAATAGCTCTACGAGCCTCACCTTTACGCATACGCTCTTGTGAGTCAAGTCTTGCAATCTCGATGTCATCTAGTTGGTTGTTAATAATATCTAATGTGTTCATTGTATCTCCTATGGGTTAAAGTTGGTAATTCATCTCAATTACGGGGTAATTATACACCATTTGAGGTCGTTTGTCAAGCTTTATTTAATTAAACAGAAAAAATAAATGCAAATAGGTTGACCTACATTTAATCGAAGGGTATGATTTGTGTTCTTGGTTTAGAGTTATTTAAGAAATTAGATAGCAAAAATCCCTAGAGTGATTGAAGCTCTAAGGATTTTCTAAACTGGTGTTTGCCCCACCGTTCTATGAAAGATTATACCATTTTCAGTTCAGAAGGCAACTATCAGGATACGACTGTAGATATGTCTGACTTCGGTTTCACTCACTACAGTAAAAAAAAGAGATTCAGCTATGTGTTCCAAGAAGCTGTTGATTGATGTTTAGATAAGAACCTTTATGTTGGTAACCACCTCGGAGGCTAAGAAATCTAAGCGCAGAGTGCAGAAGGCTGAGTACCTATTACAAGGTAGCGATGACTCTGACCTGATTAGTTGTAATGGTTTCAGGCATACGGATAATACTGCGAAGGACTTATGCCGATGACAATCTCTAACTGCTTTGATTAGTGGTTAGGGATTTCTTTGCTCCGAAACTCCCAACTCTGGAATTATCCGATAAGTAAAGAGCTAAGATAAGAAGCTCTAAAAAAAAGGAATTTATTCCTAAGCTTTACAAAGGTCAATCTCCGAAGGAGAAGTACATGCAAGAAAAAAAAAGCTAAAACAACACACAAACAATATCTTTATTGATATAATAGATTCATTTACTATATATTATTACTATGTCTAAAACAATATATTACAATTCTATCCCAACAGAAATCAAGCGATTAGGCTTAACACAAGCAAGGTGTGCTACGTATTTAGGTTGTTCTTTAAGTGGTTTAACTCATCGTATCAAAGCAGACAAACAACAACTACATTGGGCAATTTATGGTCTAGGCAATTATCTTGGAGCAGAAGAAAATCTGCAACGTAATGTCGAATGAGGAAGTAGCAGAAACAATTCATTCTTTAATGTCATTGTTAAGTAAGATTGAAGACAAGAAACTTAAAGGTAATTTAGAAGACCAAATCATTGCATTGTGTGACCAACTTAAATATACCATGATTATTGAAAGAGTTAAAGCAAAGAAAAAATCTAATGAGAAATGATGAGCATGATGTTCAAAAAGCTATATGTGATTATCTAGACATTCGTAAGGTGTGTTATTGGGCAGTTCCTAATGGTGGTAATCGTAGCAAGAGAGAAGCCA
>Ga0307985_10001936_pt1 | contig 11731 bp, 15 predicted proteins | sample EllFjometageno80_FD_203155 | JGI IMG/M metagenome (GOLD analysis project Ga0307985, IMG submission 203155) | Marine microbial communities from Ellis Fjord, Antarctic Ocean - #80 | ecosystem: Environmental > Aquatic > Marine > Unclassified | place: Southern Ocean | collected 2014-10-09 | reverse complement strand
TGCCAACTACCGACGCGTCCGGCCCAGCAATAGAGGCCACCACTCGCAGCTGGTGTTCCAGCAAGGCCGATGTCTTTGGGATGCGTACCACGATCGTGTCGAAGCTTCCGACCGGCTGTTCGTGACCACACACATGGCGGTCGGCGGGAATCGCCTCCAGGCCGTTTGCGTCCAGGTTCTTGTTTATGGCCCGCCGGCTAAGAAGCGAATCGGTCCATACCGTGGGCTCAGCATCAGCGAGCGCACAGCTCAGCGCACCGAACTCATCGTTGATGATGAGCAGCCGACCCAACGACTGAACCGATGACTCGGCGTCGACGCCTTCGCCAACAAGTTCATCTATCACCAAGCTGTCGGCGGCGGACCAGGCCCGCAATGGCGAGGACGCCGGCGTATGGGGACGCTTGATCATCAGGTCGCCGCGGGCGGTGTGCATCGTTGTCTCAGCCACCGGGTCACCGTACGAGCAGCACGCCTAGACTTGGCGTTCATGTCGACAGATACTCAGGTAGCCCCACCCGACTCCAAGCTTGACGAGGGCGACCACGATCGGTTTTCTCATTACGTGATCGGTGGTGGCGAAGCGCTGATGAAGTCCGCCGTCACCGGCGAACCAGTTGTTGCCCTTTGCGGCAAGGTCTGGGTGCCGAGCCGTGACCCGAAGCGGTATCCGGTCTGCCCTGAATGTGAAGAAATTCAGAATCAGCGCGACCCGAACACGGTTGATGGGTGACCATTGACCTAGCCAGTCTTCCAGCGGCGTTCGACAATCGAGTCACTCGCGACCTTGGTGTGCCGATACCGATCGTGCAGGCCCCGATGGGCTGGATCGCACGTAGCCAGCTCGCATCGGCTGTGAGTGCCGCCGGCGCATGCGGGATCATCGAGACCTCCTCGGGCGAACTCGATGCCGTCAAAAACGAGATCCGGGCGATGCGCGATGGCTCGAACCGGCCATTCGGAGTCAACATTGCCCAGGCGTTCGTGCGTGACCCCCAGATCGCCGAGTTCGTCATCGACCAAGGCGTTCGGTTTGTAACGACTTCGGCGGGTTCGCCTACCAAGTACACCGGTGTTCTGAAGGAAGCAGGGCTGACCGTTTATCACGTTGTGCCGACCCTGAGCGCTGCGCTCAAGGCTGTCGACGCTGGTGTTGATGGGCTCGTGGTCGAGGGAGGCGAAGGCGGCGGCTTCAAGAGCCCCACGCCTGTCTCAACCATGGTGTTGCTTCCTTTGATCAGGTCACGTGTCGACGTACCGATCATTGCGGCAGGTGGCATCTGTGACGGCGCAACAATGGCGGCAGCCTTCGCGCTCGGCGCCGAGGGTGTCCAGATGGGTACCCGTATGGTTTCAGCCGCCGAGAGCCCCGTTCACTCGAACTGGAAAGACGCGATCGTCGCTGCCTCAGAAACCGACACCCTGTTTCTAAACAGCCAGCACTCGCCGGCTCTGCGGGCGTTGCGGACCGCCAAGAGCGAAGCGCTCGTGATGGCCGAGCACAATGTGTTCAGCGACTTTGGGGATGCCCAGGCGCTGTACTTCGGAGGTGACATGGAAGCCGCTATCGCGCTCACTGGCGAGGTAGCTGGCCGAATCGACAGCGTCCGACCCGTAGCCGACATCATCAACGACACCGTGGCCGAGTTCGCCCAAGTCATAGCAAGGCTCACCGGCAACTAGCGACACGTACCGAGCGGTGTTAGCTGAGCGGGCGCGGAACGAAAGCTCTCGGCTAAGCGGCCTAGCGATAGGTCAGCACGTCACTTGGCAGGCCCTAGAGTTCCGCAGTTTTGGAGCTTCGCAGTGTGCTTATCCGCGCAACTCCTCACACCAAAGCAGAAGAGTCAGACGTTTCCGGCAAGGTACGAGGAGGAGAGCGTCCCATTCCGTGGGAGGGTTGACATGGCCGCGAAGATGGCGGCGTGTCGGGTATTCGTTTGCATGCGTTCGAGATCCGTACCCGCGCTCTCGACCACCAAGTCGACAACGACATCAAATAATGGCACCACGCCGCAGCCTGACCTCCCACGCTTTGTGTCGCTCTCCGAGGAGGAACGACAGCCTGGCGACGAAACGCATGCCTTGCGACATGTACCAAGTACATGTTTCAAGGTGGCTGGTAACTAGCTGAGAAGTGCCTGGACGTCGGCGACGACAGCGCTTAGGCGTTCGTCGGCGGCGATACGTGCCGCCGCTACATCGCCACCACTCACCGGCTGGATTACCTCGATATAGGCCTTGATCTTCGGCTCGGTGCCGCTGGGGCGCACGATGACCTGGGTGTTGTCACCAGTCACCAGGTGTAACCCCAATGTCGGCGGTAGCAACCCAAGCCCGACCGGGCCCGAATCGACAACTGGCGACCCACCCAGATGGGTGGGCGGCGATGCATCGACTCGCTGCATCAGTGCTTTGACCCGAGACGGGTCCTGGTCGAACCGCACGCTAATTGGATGGTTGGCATACACGCCATGTTCCAACGCAAGCTCGTCAAGGCGATGCCATACGGTCAGCCCCGCCACCTTCAACGTGGCCAACATCTCTGCGACCACCAGAGCCGCTGTCACGCCATCCTTGTCGCGCACACGGTCACCGATGCAATAACCAATCGCCTCTTCGAACCCGAATACGTAGCGCGAAGGTGCACTGGTCACGATCGGACGTGCCACCCATTTGAAACCAGTGAGCGTGACCTCGGCCGTTATCCCGGCGCTGGCTGCCATGGCGTCGATCTGTCGACTCGACACCACTGACCGCGCGACAACTCGATCTTCTCCACTGGTATGGCGAAGAACATGGTCGGCCAGAAGTACGCCGAGTTCATTTCCGCTGAGCGCCACGAACCCATCGCCCGAGCGGTTGGGCACGGCCATGGCCAGGCGATCAGCATCGGGATCATTGGCAAGAGCAGCGTCAGCGTCGTGTCGTTGTGCCGTCGCAATCACTCGATCGAACGCACCCGGCTCCTCGGGGTTCGGAAACGACACCGTGGGAAAATCGCCGTCGGGTTCCTGCTGTTCAGCAACAACGAACGGTTGGGGGAATCCAGCAGTTTGGAAGGCCTGCATGATTGGATCCCCTCCGACCCCATGCATTGCGGTGTAGGAAACCGAGACATCACGGTTTGCTGTGAAGAGAGCTGCCAACGCGCTCGTGCGGTGACCAGCGACCCAGACATCGGTCGAACACAAATCAGCATCGTCGAGCTCGGCGAACGCGTCGTCGATCGCTGGGCCGAACTGGTGCCACGACGTCACCAACGAATCGATGGTGGCTGCGATTTCGGCATCGGACGGGGCGACGAGTTGCAGACCATCGCCCAGGTACAGCTTGTAGCCGTTGTCGGCCGGAGGATTATGACTCGCAGTGATCACGACCGCAGCGTCGGCCTGCTCGGCAAGCAGCGCGTGGGCATAGATAGGCGTCGGGGCCCACGCATCACTACGCAATGGCACCGCTCCCCCAGCACTAGCCGCCGCAGCCGCGTGGGCAGCAAACCGCTGAGAGTCATGGCGAGCGTCGAAACCAATCACGACGCGAGGCCGTTCAATACCCGAGGCCTGTAGCCAGGCCACCACGCCAGCCGTGGTCTGTCGCACAACCAAGGCGTTCATGCGGTTCGGCCCAAGGCCGACTTGGGCCCGGAGGCCCGCTGTGCCGAAAGCAATACGCCCGGCGAAGAGCCGAATTAGAGCAGGGTCGCCTGCATCGACGAGCGCGTCGGTGTTTCCCCGAGTCTCGGGGTCAGGGTCATAAATCGCCCATCGTTGTGCACGTTCAATAGATGCGACTAGGTCGTCGCCAAATCGAGATGCCATGGTTACGACCTACGTAAAGGTGTCACAGACCTGGGTGCACAGACCCAGGTGTCACGGACTTCGGTGTCACGGACTTCGGTGTCGCCAGTGTCAAAGCCCTGTTCAAACCAGAACTTGCGGTCGGCCGCAGAACCATGTGGCGGTGTGTCAGGGTTCGCTTGCTGTCGCAGGTGGGTCCGTGGCGAGATACCAATCTCGCCTCGCCCGCTGGTAGCGCAACCGCTACGCGCATCGCTAAAGTTGCGATCGGCTTTTCCGGAACGGGTCCGCTGCATGGGTGATTCCCTCAATTATTGCTCACCGGTCGCCGGCAAAGTCATCGACAATCGGGCGTAGCACATCGTAGGCGGCGAGCATTTCCTGGGCGAGCTTTACGTTTGCCAGGCCTCGCACGAAATGGCCATTGTCGCCGCGCACCATGAGCTGGGGATGGTCTCGAAGATGATCGTGTAGGTAACGCATACCCAGTTCGAAACTCAGCCGCGGCCCCGCTATTGCGTAGCTCACGATTTCGTCGGCTCGAAGCGTCTCACCAGCTGCCTCCACAAATGCACCCACAACAGCGTCGAACAGGCCGGGCGAGAACGCTGGGGCTGATCCTTCGGGGGCATGCCAACACGCGCTGCGCATGAGATCGCCAACATCGTGCCACGACGGACCCATCATGGCTAGATCTAGGTCGAGCACGGCGATAGCTCGCCCTTGGTCACGATCGAACAGCACATTCGACAGCTTCGTGTCGTTGTGCACGACCCGATCAGGTGACCAATACACAGCATCATCTGCGCATCGTTGGTCAAGCGTTCGTTTCAGGTCATGCACCGCTGCAAGCAACGGTTCGATCGGAGCCCGGCGCTCATCGGCGACCTGCTCAAGTTCGGTCATGAGTGCCGAATAGACCCGCTCGAGATCGTGGAAACCGGGTGCGGTCTCGATAAGTGGCGGTCCCCCCAGATCGGCTGTCTGTGCTGAAAAGCGGCCATAGAGAGCTGCCGCACTCGCAAGGGTTGCCAAAGGCTGCGCCGAGCGAAGAATCTGACCCTTCCGATAGGCGAATGCTCGCCACACGTCACCGCCGGCCGTCATGATGAACGGCTTCCCAGCATTCGTGGGCACCAGCTGCGGATACCAACCGGCGCCTTGACGTTCGACAGAGCGACGCCAATCGAGGTGTGATGTCACCCGCACCAGGTTCTCCATGATGCCTAGGAGATCGCCATGCGCCGAACCCAGCATCTGTTGCAGCACCAAGTCGCGTCCAGCACGAACTCGCAGGGTCCGATTCGTGCGCCCGCCGGTCAACAGCTCCACATGAGCATCTTCGAGACCGTAGGCGTCCAGAACCGTTTCCGGCACCGAAAATTTGGCGTTCACACCTAACATGCTGCGCCGCTCATGGCGACTTTCCAACATCCGCCGCCGGCTGGACACGCGTACCCCTCTGACGCAAGCAGTCGCTGAGTAACCTGCTCTGGTGGAACAGTTTGACCTCATCATTATCGGCGCCGGTTCAGGAAACTCGATCCTGACCGACGACTTCGCCGACTGGAACGTTGCGATAGTGGAACGTGACGTCTTCGGCGGCACCTGCCTGAATCGCGGATGTATCCCCTCGAAGATGTTCATCTACCCGGCTTCGATCGTCGAGACAGTTCGGACAGCGGATGCACTCGGTGTTGAGGCCCACGTCGACAACGTGCGCTGGCCTGAGATCGTCGAGCGAGTATTCGGGCGCATCGATCCAATCGCCGCAGGCGGCGAGGAGTACCGGCGGTCCCTCGACAACGTCACCGTCTTCTCCGAAGACGCCCGCTTCATAGGCCACAAGCAAGTCCAGGTCGGCGATCAGGTGATCACGGCCGACACCATTGTGCTGGCAGCCGGCGCACGTCCTCGTATTCCCGACATCCCTGGTCTTGCCGATGTCCGGTTCCACACGTCGGCCACAATCATGCGGGTTCCTACGCCGCCACCTCGACTCGCCATCTTGGGCGGGGGCTTTATCGCCTGCGAAATGGGCCACGTCTTCCGGGCCGCTGGCTCCCAGGTCACGATCATTAATCGCAGCCAGCAATTGTTGCGAAACCACGACGACGAGATTTCTGAACGGTTCACCCAGGTCTTTGGCGAACGATTCGATCTGCGATGCGGAGAGACTCCCACACGGATCCGCCAGGAAGGCGACGAAATCATCATCGAGTTCCCTACCGGCGATCCAATCGTTGCCGACGAGGTTCTGGTCGCGACCGGCCGTATCGCCAATGGCGAGCAGCTCGGCGTGGCGGAGACCGGTGTTGAAATCAACGATTCGGGTTATGTCGTGGTCGACGAATATCAGCGCACCGCCGTTGACGGTATTTGGGCGCTCGGTGACATCTGCAATCCAATGCAGCTCAAGCACACCGCCAACGCCGAAACCAAGGTTGTCGCCCACAATATTCACAATCAAGACGATCTCCAGGTCGTGAACTACAGCGGCGCCCCATCTGCTGTGTTCACCCACCCCCAGGTCGCTACGGTCGGCCAAACCGAACGTGACCTCAAAGCCGAGGGCGTCAACTACATTGCTCATTCACAGCCCTACGGTGCAACCGCATACGGATGGGCGATGGAGGATGACCATGGCTTCTGCAAGGTCATCTGCGACGCCGACACTCGCTTGCTGCTCGGTGCTCACATCATTGGCCACGAAGCTTCACTGCTGATCCAGCAGCTTGTGTTGGGTATGCGGTTCGGTCTGACCGTCGACGAGATGGCGACCGGTCCGCTCTATATCCATCCAGCGCTCAGCGAGGTTGTCGAGCAAGCGTTGCTCGAACTGTAGACACTGTCCCGTCGCCGGCGCCGCCACTGGGTATCCTGGTGGGCGTGACAAGCACCTTTGGACGCGTCTTTCGTGTCACGACATTCGGTGAGAGCCATGGCGGCGGCGTTGGCTGCATCGTCGATGGCTGCCCACCCCGCCTCGCTCTGACCGAAACCGACATTCAGCCAGACCTCGATCGACGGCGTCCTGGCCAAAGCAGGTTGGTCACTCAACGCCAAGAAGCCGACCAGGTGGAGATCCTGTCCGGCACCTTCGAGGGCACAACCCTTGGCTCGCCAATCTCCATGCTGGTCCGCAACAAGGACGCCCGACCTGGCGCCTACGACAACATGCAGGACCTGTTTCGGCCATCACACGCCGACTACACAACCGAAGCCAAGTACGGCCTGCGCAACTGGCAGGGCGGCGGCCGGGCCAGCGCCCGCGAAACCATCGGCCGAGTTGCTGCTGCAGGAATCGCCCGCAAATTGCTTGCTCAGATAGCTGGTGTCGAAGTGCTCGGCTGGGTCAGCAGCGTGCACGACATCGAAGCATCGGTCAATGCCGACACGGTCACACTCGACCAGGTCGAAGCCGATCCCACTCGATGTCCAGACCCTGCTGCAGCTGCATTAATGACGACCGCTATCGAACAGGCTCGTCGCGACGGCAACTCGCTGGGCGGCGTCGTCACCTGTGTAGCACGCAATGTGCCACCGGGCCTCGGCACTCCCGTCTTCGGGAAACTCGACGCGGATCTGGCTGGCGCCCTGATTTCCTTACCTGCCGCCAAAGGTTTCGAAATCGGATCAGGCTTCGCTGGCACCCAGATGACCGGGCGCGAACACAATGATGCCTTCCTGCCTGGCGACACGCCTGCGACGCCTCGCACCGAAACCAACTACTCGGGGGGTGTGCAAGGTGGTATCAGCAATGGCGCGACGATCGTAACCCGTACCGCATTCAAGCCAACGGCCACGATCTCGTCGGCTCAGCAGACCGTCGACCGCGACGGTAATCCAGTAGAACTCGAAGCAAAGGGCCGCCACGACCCTTGCGTGCTTCCCCGTGCGGTACCCATGGTCGAAGCCATGACCCTGTTGGTGCTCATTGACCACCTATTGGCCCAGCGCAGCGTTGACGTGCTGTAAAAGACCTCTGGCCAACGGGCAGTACTAGGCGGTACCGGCCGCCCTCTGGACTGCACGGCGACTATCTTTACATGCCTTGAGGTCCCCTACTCTTCGTGCCGCCGCCGCAGCATGTGCCCTTGCATTCGCGGCTACGTCATGCGCTGGTAACACCGACACGGTTGCCACCGCCACCACCGGATCAGCAGCGAACGACATTGCCACCCCGGCGACCACCGCTCCTGTGCCTGCCCCGACTGCCGAGGTTGCACCTGTTGAAGCTGCCGAACCGGTAACAGAAGCAGAACCGGCCGCAACGCCTCAGCCATCAGCACCTGAAGCTGTCGCAGCAGCAACTGTGCAGTTGCCGACTGTTGACGTTGTCGAGCTCTCTACCGGCCGGACCTCTGACCTTGCTGGCTTCGCTCGCCCCGGAGCCATGTTGGTGTGGTTCTGGGCACCTCATTGACCCACGTGTGTGGCCGAGGCACCGGCCGTCGCGCAGTTAGCGCAAGATAATCCCGATCTGCATGTACTTGGGTTAGGAGCTCAAGACAGCCTCGCCTTCGCGAACCAGTTTGTGGCCCGCGGCAACCTGGCCGACAGCGGCATAACACTGGTCTGGGACCCGAGCTTCAGCTCTTGGCGCGAGTTCGGTATCCGATCACAGCCGTACTGGATTCTGTACGACGCACAGGGCAACGAGGTCACCTCTCGCCCCGGCTCCATCGATCTAGCCGCTGTGCGGGCATTTCTCGACGGCTAAGGGGCGGCCGTGGGCTCTACGAGCACGCTGCACCGCAGCTCTACGCAACGCAGGTCCACAGCCTGAGACACGCAAATACAGTGTTATCGAGCGACGCGACCGTGGTTAATGGTGACGCTGTCCATATTGAACTCGGGGTATAGCTCGACGATGCGGGCATTCACTTCGCTCTGAACACCGGCAAGTGGAAGCACGTTAAGCACACCCTGGCCGTTACGCAGCAAGTCGATGATCTGTTCGCCGCTCTGGATCATGACTGCGTCGCCACTGATCACGAGATTGACTTCGGTCGGGTCCTGGTCGAGCTGATCGCGCAGGTACTCGAAGACATTACGCACCGATTCGAGCTTGATCCCAGCATCGAGCAAGTGCTTTACGGCCTTGAGCTCGAGCAAATTCTTGTACGAGTACGTGCGGCGGCTGCCGCTTCCAGCAGCCGGTGAGGTCGGCTTCACCAGGTCAGTACGTGCCCAGTAGTCGAGCTGGCGGTAGCTAATACCGACGATCTCAGCAGTGCGCTTTGCGGGGAACCCATCGACGGAAACGCCGGTAATAGAGTCGATAGATAGTTGCTCGGAAGCCATGTGCAGAGGATCCTGGAGGTGTGGTGGTAAGGGTTCATCGACTGTGGTGGGTCGCCCCGTAAGGCTGTCATGGTCATAACCACACCAGCGAAATTACGGGGTTGAGGTTTATGACAATAGGCCGTGCAGGCCAGCCAGTCAACGATGCTCCAACAACAGGAGCAACATGAGCAACATCTAGATCAACAAGCCGCACTAGACCAGCCGGCTTATCAGGCGAATTACCCGCCGAAATCCTCTGGATTTATGTTGTCGATGAACTCGCGGAATTCGTCCAGGACCTCTTCGACAGTCTCGCCATCGTCTTCGTCCTCATCGTCGGGTTCCGGGATGAACCCGGCAGCCTCGACGACATGAGCTTCGGCGAAGATGTCAGAACCTGTTCGCGCAGCAATAGCCAGCGCATCAGAGGGTCGACACGACACGACTTGGGTCTTATCGGCAACCGACAGGTGCAGCTCGGCGTAGAAGGTCTTATCGCGAAGATCCGTGATGACGACCTTGTCGAGTGTTGCTCCCAGGACCACCAGCAAGTCGCGCACAAGGTCGTGTGTCATTGGACGAGGCGTGTCTACATCTTCGAGCGCTAGAGCAATAGCAGTGGCTTCGGCTTGGCCGATGAAGATCGGCAACATGCGCGTGTCATCGCTAGTCTCTTGCAGTAACACGATCGGCGTATTGCTCGGCATCTCGACTCGGACACCAACCAGTTTCATTGCGATCACGAGGACACACTACCCCTAGAACGGCGGGTTAGTCGGAGCCGTAACCGAGTCGTTCTCGCAACAGCTTCACGATGATGGTCTCGCGAATTACATTGCCCATATCGACCAGGTCGTCGGCGACTTCGCGCGCTCGAGCTGCAGACTCGGGTGAGCCTTTACGTGTCAATGGCATGACGATCTGTTCCAACATGCCAGCTTCGCGTTCTGCAGCCACCCGCCACGCTTTGAGATGGCGTGGCTCGATGCCGTGCTTCAGGAAACTAGAGGCAGCCTTGGCGACCTTGAGCTCGTCACGGGTGAAGCGAGGGCCATGCCCGTCATCGTGAGGATCGAGCAACCCGAACTTAATGAGCTGGTCGAGTTGTTGTGCACTCAGACCGGCGAGTCGGGCAAGGTCGACCGGGTCAAGATCATCGGCACTCGGACCGGGATCACGAAATCGTGATGGAACGGAACGGGGAACGGCCGTATCAAAACCGGCTTTATCGCCTGCGCCGGAACCAAGAGCGATGTCGAGATCTAGGCCTTGGTCGAGACGTTCCTTGATGACGCGCAGCGGCAGAAAATGATCGCGTTGCATGGACAGGATCCACCGCAACCGATCGACGTCGGCGACCGCAAACTTGCGGTAGCCCGACGGAGCCCGATGGGGTTCGACTAGGCCACGGCTTTCAAGAAAGCGGATCTTTGAGATCGACACGTCGGGGAAGTCATCTTGCAGCAGTGTCAAGACCTCTCCGATCGACTTGTGATCGCGAGGGCCGACGCCGGCGCCCTTAACGTTGTAGGAAGAAGATTCGCTCATGACTCGTCCGTCAAGAACACAAGCTTGAACTTGCCAATCTGCACTTCATCACCGGACCGCAAGCTGCCTGATTCGATTCGGGTGCGGTTGAGATACGTGCCGTTCAACGAACCAACGTCATTTAGCAGGACAGCATCGAGGTCGCGATGCACCTCGGCATGGCGTCTGCTCACCGTGACATCATCGAGAAAGATGTCGCTCTCGGGGTGACGCCCGATCGTGGTGAACGTGTTGGTCACTCGGTAGCGAGCCCCTCCTTTGGAGCCGCGTCGAACAACAAATACGGCGGTTCCATGCGCTTCGGTTGCAGTCTCTCCACTGGTCGTCTCACCACTGACGGTGGCGTCGCTATTGACCACCGCATGAGCGTTGGTGTCAGCAATAGTCACAACCGCGTGCTCTGATGTGGGCTCTTCGTGCGATCGGTGCAGGTCAAAGCCACACGACGAGCAGTAGTTCGACGCCTCGCTGTTTGGATGCCCACAGCGTGAGCAGACAACTTCAGCCATCGGTGTAACCAATCAGTTCGCGGTACGCCTCTGCATTGAGCAGATTGTCTACATCGCTGGCGTCCCTCGGTCGTACGGTGCATAACCAGCCGTCTCCGTACGGGTCGCTATTCACGACTGTTGGCGAGTCAGTCAATCCTGGGTTGGCTTCGATGACCACAGCGTCGACCGGCATATAGAGGTCGGTCATCGCCTTGAACGCTTCGATCTCGCCCATCTCGGTGCCAGCCGAAATCGTGGAAGGAGCGATGCCCCGTGGGCTGTCGCTGTCGCAAGCACCTTGTATTCGTACCATCGTGACCTCACCAAGTGCCTCTTGAGCAAACTCCGTAATTCCGACCCGCAAAACGTCGCCTTCTACGCGGACCCATTGATGATCTTGGGAATAGCGCAAGTCGTCGGGCACGAGCATGGGCGAAACCGTAGCCCATCGGAGCTACCAGCAAAACCTTGACTTTAGGTCGAGACTTCGAGTGGTGCGTTCGTCGGGTTGCGCAGCAACGGGAGATATCCCACTGCCGAAGCCCAACTCAAGGCCAGCGAAGGAACACCTATGATCCACGCCAGCGCTCGATATATGCCTTC
>Ga0307985_10001934_pt1 | contig 11735 bp, 14 predicted proteins | sample EllFjometageno80_FD_203155 | JGI IMG/M metagenome (GOLD analysis project Ga0307985, IMG submission 203155) | Marine microbial communities from Ellis Fjord, Antarctic Ocean - #80 | ecosystem: Environmental > Aquatic > Marine > Unclassified | place: Southern Ocean | collected 2014-10-09 | reverse complement strand
GTCGACAGTGCGTCCACAGCAACTCCTAGCTTCATTCCCGCTTTCCAAAAATGCTCACGTACTCCTACCCAATCCACAATTTTGTGTCCAGCAACCTCCTTCCTCCCCCGTACCACCAACTCTACCCATCCGGGCATTTGCTTGCACAGGCACTGCTTGCACAGGCACTGCTTGCACAGGCACTGCTTGCCCTGAACAGTGTGTAGTACACAAGGCTCTGCGAACCCGGACACACGCAGTGCCAGGACCTTGCTGGGTGAACCAAGCACTGCACATCGGACACGAGCGCCCGGAATTGCTGCAAAGCCCGGACACTGCCCACTGCTTCCATTGTCCAGACACTGCTTCTCTTGTCAAAACACCTACTCCACTCTAACACCCCACCCCAGCTCCAATGGCACCATCCACCAAGCTCCTCGCCGCCGCCGCCACGGCCACGCTCATCGCCGCCGCCGCCATTTATTCCTCCACGTCTTCATCTACCTCCACTGACACTCCCACGTCCGCCGACGACGTTGACGTGTCCGTGGACACCATCGTAGCTGTCTTCGACGACTTGCAAGCCGAGATGCGCACGGTGGTCGAGAAGCTGTCCAAGATGCTCCAGCAGATCAAGGCTCAAGGTCTCCAAATCCCAGAGGAGCAGTTGCAGATGCACTTGGTGGGGGAATATGAGAAGGAGTTGACGGCGTGTCAGCCTGAGATTTACGCGAAGCACGACGTGGACGACGACGAGTTCGAGGCCGCCGTGAACTACTTCTACGCGGTAGAGAAGAACGACGCCGTTGTTAAGGTCGTAAACAAATTCAAGACCATGTACAAGCAGATCGGGGGCAACCCGCCCATGCCTGAGAGCGTGGAGGCGCCGGGACACATTGACATGATGAAGTTCATCGACATGTGCCAAGATTATTTCAACAGCATGACCAGCGTCATGATGAGTATTGTCGAGGCGACAAGGGAGGAGCACGGGCTTGACGCACACGTTTCCGTCCCCAAGGAACACATGCCGGCTGTCGGCGCGGCGTTTGAGGCGACAGCGAACACCACCGCGGAGACAACTTTGAAGGAGAAATATGGCGTTACGCCGGAGCAGTTCCAGGCGCTGATGGAGAAGTTCGCGGTCAGTCCGCAGATTCAGCAAGTCTTACAGCAGCTGCAGATGCAGCAGCAGCAGCAGTTCGTGCAGATGGGCATCTCAGGCATGTAAGGGAATAAGTAAATAATATAACGGCGTGTTTGAAGCGGAACCCTAACTGAGTATTGGGCAGAATAATTGTAGGGTCAGAGTTAACCCTCGAACAAATGAGAATAAAACCACGCTCGCTCCTCCAGCACACCATATTCGCGGCGCTACAACATCATAAATGCGCCGCCGCCCGTGCCAGCTCCGTCTGCAAAACTCCAGGCAACATGTTTACATCGCGCCGCCCTTCACTCTCGCTTCTCATTAACCCTCGCGTTCACTTCGCGCCGCTGTTCACTCTCCTCCCCCCTCGTTGGCACATGCGTGAACTCGCATTTATCGTGTTTGTGCGTGCGGGCCCACATTAACACTCTTCCTCCCCCCGTGCAGGTGTTTGAGCACGTGGACAGGCCATACGAAGCGTTCAAGGGGCTGGCGTCGCTCTTGGCGCCCGGCGGGTACCTTCTGTTGTCCGTTCAATTCCTTGGCAATCCCATTCACGGCCACCTCGTAGACTCGTGGACCACTACCGCAGTGGAGTTGTACGCGAAAGCTGCTGGTTTGGAAGTAGTGACCATGCAAAAGTTTGGGAACGCGATGACCGTAGTCGGGTTACTGATGGAGTTGAGCAAGGACGACTTCACCGAAGAAGAGCTGATGTTCGAAGACAGTGATATTTATGCAGGCGTCTACGCCACGCTGCGAAAAGCTGCGTAACTAAATTGCCAACATGTAAAAGTAATGTTTGTCACCAATTGGGACTGAGTGGGTGAGCGGCGGGCGTTGAAGTGGCGATGTTGGCAGCGCGCAAGTGGTGAAGGAGATGGGAACTGGCCCATTGCGATAACCAAACTCTTAGACTCCAACTATTTTCCTCCCTCTCCTTTCTTTCTCTTTCGTTAACTTTCTCCAGAAAGTTTCGTTATTACCCCCAAAACACTTTGCTGGCGATGGATCCGTTCGCGTCATCAGACGACGATGTCGTGCCTCTTCCCTCCCACTCCCGCCTCTCCAAGCCCCGCAAGTCAATTTGCGAATCCTCATCGGACGATGAGATAACACCAGCCCCCCGATCTACCAAGAAGAAGTCTCGCCAAATACTTGACTCAGAGTCAGACTCGGACACGTCTCAAGCCCCATCCACGCCCCCACGCCACCTCAAAGTCTCACAACCCACTCCCATCCCTATCAAGTCCCGCCTCCGCGCCCGCGAATCCTCGCGTAAACCCGCCGCAAAGCGGTCCAAGTGGGACCGTGTCGCTGTTGATGACGAGGCGTACAGCGACGAGTCCGTCGCTTCCTCAGACAGCGACGAGTCCGTCGCTTCCTCAGACAGCGACGATGACGATGACGGCGAGCGACCGACGAACGTTGACGACTTTCAAGGGGATAAGGAGAGCGACTCTGATGTTGAAGCGGCCACTACAAGTACCGCAACTACGACGACCACAACTACGACTCCCCGTTCCACTTCCACAGGCTGCACCAACCCCAACCCTTCGGGCGACGCGGACGACAATTCCCGCTACGATCCCATCTCCGCCGCCCGCCTTCACGCTACGCACCTCTGTTGGTCCAGTCCTGCCGGCACCTCGCATGGTTGTTACAATCTGTCAACGTTACAAGCGATCGTTGAGGCGAGTGCGGGGGGGCAGTTGGTCAATGGGAAGAAGGCTTGGTTGCAGCCGCCGATCTTTCGCGAGCTGATGTCCCGTGAGTTGTTGAATCAAATGTTACGGAAGTGGGGGAAGGAAGTAGTGGACAACCCATGCCGGAAGACGATGAAGTATGACGGTGCCACGGGGGGGTTAAGGAGTGGGGGGGATATTGAGACGCAGTTGGCGGACTATTTGGGGACGCAGGTAAGGCCTCGGTATCCAACGTGCCAGCATAATTCCCCATCCGCCCGCCTAACCCTCCCGGCCCCCAGTTGCGATCTCGGCAGTTGCTAGCGTGCCCGATTTGCTTCGCGTGCGCGAGGCAGGACGCGATGTACGAGATTGAGGAGGGAGCCAGGAAGAAGAAGGCAGTGTTTGTGGGGGATGTTGAAGATGAGGAGGAGGAAGGGGAGGAGAAGAGCGGGTTTCCGCTGAGGCACTTTGAGCCCAAGGCGGCTGATGCGATTTACTCGCATGGGCGCGCCGTGGAGTCGCTGGATCCGATGTCGCTGTTGCAGCTGCACGGCGGAATCCTGCAAGCGCGGCACATGTGCGCCCCCACCGTGGCCTCGCTGAAACAGCACGTGGCGACGTTCCACGGCAACGTGCAGCTGGATTTACTGGAGGGGAGCGAGGCTACGACGGGCTTTTATGAGCGGTGCAGCATCCGCAGACCCGACGGGCTGCTACAGCAGTGGGTGTCGTCGCTCGTCCGCGTCCGCAACCGGAGTTGGACGTCCGCTATGGCCCGCCGCGGTTTGACCGGCAACAGCGCGCAGATGCGAAATTACTGGCAGGAAGACGGGGCGGAGAAGGCGGCGGTGTTTTGCCACATTCATGCACTGGTTACGGGGGAGATTGAAGTTGATGTCGAGGAGGACGAGGTTGAGGAGGTTGAGGAGGCCTTTGAAAATCAGAGACAGGCGGCCTTTGACAACAGGTTTTGTGCACAGAGGGAGGCGGAGGTTTGGGAGCAGTTAGTTGGGGGAGGTTTTGGTTACGCAGAGGCCGGAGAGTGGGACGATGAGTTCATTGCGAGTGAGGGGAGCGTTGACGAGTGGGATGACGAGGAGGGGGGGGAGGGGAGCCACAGTAGCGAGGGAGGTGAGGCAGGCGAGAGCGAGTCTGCGAGCGCGCGCTATCGAACGCGCGACGAGCGAGACAAATGGCAGTTCTGGTGCGACGAGCGAGAGGATCGAAACAAATTGAGTGCTCTGGCGCTCCACGAGTGCTGCCGCCAAACTTGCTTCCCGAAGAACATGCGCATTCGTCCCTAACAATTTCATCGCTCGTGCAGACCGAGACGAGGACAGTGGAGAGGCGGTCGACATGAGCGAGATCTTTCGCTTCACGGCAGAACTGGTGGACACGGAGGTGTCGGTGCTGATGGTCGGGTCGGTGAACGCGGTGACGGGCACGGTGGTGGGGTTTGCGAAGGAGAGAGGAGTTTGCAGGGTTAAGGTGAGGTGGGAGAAGGGGAGGGACAAGGGGATGTGCGTGGTTATTTACGACACTGATCGGGGGAGGGAGGGGTGCTATGCGAGGATGTGGGGGGTTGAGGAGGAGGAGGAGGACGGAGATGTCGAGGTGATTGAAATTTACGATAGCGAGGGGAGCAGTGATGACGAGACGAACGAGATGCTGGAAACTGTCGCGCGGTTGAACCGGCGGACTGCCGACGAGGCTGCGCTGAACAGCGAGTTTGCAGAGAGGGAGTCGTCAGACGACGAATCGTCAGACGAAGAGCCGACTGTTTGGAGGTGCGAGCATCCGGCGTGCTGCAAATATCCGAACAGCAGCTCGGAACGGTGGTTCGCGAACGAAGCGAGGCTGCGTGAGCATCAGGTCGAGCGCGGGCATGGGGGGAGAGAGAGAGATGACGAGGAGTATGATGGGGCGTTGAGGTCAACGAAAGAGCCACCGGGGAGTGTATTTGAGAGCGGCATTGACGACGCGGCGCTGCTCGCGATGGCGGCTGACGTGGATAAGAGCGCCAAGAAGAGGGTCAAGGACGGTGCGAGGAACAGCCTGGGGTATCAGGAGGACGAGGGCGGGGTCAAGGACTTCTTGAAGGACTTGGGGAGCGGCAATTAAGAAGACGATCTCGGTTTACTCGCGACAACGAACAGCGCTTATTTTCTCCGCATCCACGCCATGGCGCCCAGCGCCGCCACGCCCAGAACGCCCCCCAGAATGAGCGCCTCGCCGTGCTGGTCCATGAACGTCTCCTCCTCGTTCTCGACCTTCTTCACTTCTTTCTTCACTTCCTTTTTCACCTCCTGCACCACCTCATTCTTCACCTCCCTCTTCACCTCCCTCTCCTTCAGCACCTCCTTCGCCACTTCCTCCTCGTGCTTCTTCACCACCTTCTCCGCCTCCTCCTTCTTCTCCTCCACCTTCTTCTTCCCCCCCCCAAACATCGCCCTCGCCGCCTTCCTCTCCTTCCTCTCGATCACCTCCTTCCTCGCCACGCACGCCTTCATCAGCGCCTGCAGCTTCTTCTCCAGAGCCCCCCCAATAACCGCCACCTTCAAACCCCGCTTCAAAACCTCCACAGCGACGTCGAACTCATTGACGGCCGCCAACGCTGTCGCGTTATACAGCACCGCCTTACACCGCCACTCCCCAAATAACTTCTCGTCAACACATCCCATCTTGACAAGCTCTCCGTGAACCTTCCCCCCCTTCTTCGTCTCAATCGCGTCAATAAGCAGCATAGCGTTCTTCGTCTGCTGCACGACCTCCTTGTACTCCTTACACTGCAAGTAACAGAACGCCGCGTTGTTCAAACAAGCAATCATGCACTCAAGGAGACCCGCACGGACGAAGTTGTCCTCCAACTTGTCGTTGTCGACGGAGTTCAAGTAGAACACAGCCTGTGCGTAGAGGGTGGCGGCGGCGGCGTAGTCCTTCGTTCCGAGCGCGGACTTTCCCGCGGAACGCTTCTCATTCGCGACCTCCACCTTCTCGACGGCCGACAGCTGCGTGAACTTCTTGGGGGCCGCGTATTTGCAGTCGGATCGGCGGAGGTAGCCTGCCAAAGGAAATTGGTGAGTTATGTACAGGACGCATGCAACACACATGTGTGAACTAAGGCCACACACATGTATGTGTGAACCACACACGCATGTGTGAACCACACATTCACGTGTTCACAAAGGCCACACACATGTATGTGTGAACCACACAAGCATATGTGAATCACACACGCATGTGTGAACTACACACGCAAGTGTGAACCACACATGAAGGTGTTCACAAAGGCCACACACGTATACACAAAGTCGGTCGGAACGCGGCGTTTGCTTCGGCTGGCTTCGAACCACACATGCAGGTGTTCACAAAGGCCACACACGTATACAAAAAGTCGGTCGGAACGCGGCGTTTGCTTCGGCTGGCTTCGGTAGCGCCGTGTCGAAGGGCGAACGGGCGCGTTTGTCACGGCTTAGCAGCTCAGCCGTTCGTCGCTTTCAAACATCGCTTCCACGTACATTTCACCCTCGACTGCCCCGCCAATCGCCACTCGCTCATCAGCACGACCACTCCCTCCTCCTCCCTCTCCTCGATAATAACGCCGCGCCCGTACACCGTCGTGACGTTGTGCCCGGTTGTCAGGACTGGATCGATGGTTTTGTAGGTGCCGTCATGGGTATAGAAGAGCGGGTGGACGGAGTTGGCAAGGGACCAGGTGTGGAGCTGGAGGGTGGCGGGGACGACGGGGGTTCCGGTGGGTGTTTTGGAACCGGGTTTGAGGACTGTTGCAGGGCCGTAGGGCGTTTGGAGGATGGTGGAGGGGGGGTAGAGTTGGGGCATTGGGCTGGAAGGGGGTTAGAGGGGATGGAGTGGGGCAGAGCAGGCAGGAACATCAGTAGGAGCAGGTAGCAACATCATTGATAGCTACAGCGTCATTAGCAGCAGCGTATAGCAGCATAGAAGCAGTATATAGCAGGTTTCGTGACGGGCAAGTAGATGAAATTGGCCCGTTAGAGGGGTCAGGCGTCGCTCCGAATGCGATTCAGGCCTCTCGTCGCTAGTGCTGGGCGATGTGTCACGCCTTCGCATCTGTCTTGTGTCGTTGGTTCCGCTTCTTACTATACTAGATGGCTGGGAATGAGCGGCGGCTTTCGTTCATGGTCGTCGACTTGCAACACGTCCCAGCACATTTGGGTGTCCTGTGTTTGCGGACTGTCTGTTTGTATAATGCGGCAGTGATCGCCAATAACTAAATACGAGCGCAAATGCAATCGCTCTGCGCTTACACAACCGCCCGGTCTGTGCCGCCGCCGCAGACAAGACATCAGAGCGCTGGACGCTCGGAACCAGGTCACTGCCCGCGCAGAACAAGCTGCGGAAATTTTGTTTACGGTCGTGCTGTGAGCGCGACGCAACAGAATTGATAGGTACGTGCGGTACTCGTACGGGCGTTGATTGAGTGTATCGTTCCTTGAGGCGATGTTTTCGCCTAACTTCGTCCCGACAGTGAGCTACCACGCCGGATATTTTCGAACCTATAGCCCGTCAAAGTCATTGCGCTGGTTCCGCGAGTGTCCAGCCCGAAGAACTGCTGCGACGATGAAGCTTCAGTAGTTTTACAGCAGCAAATATCACCGACTGTATGCTCATTTGTGTCAACGTGTTATTGGCAATGTGTAATTGTGCCACGTGTTGTGTGCTGTTGTGTTGTTGGCGCTGACTGTGTTATATGTATGCCCATGAACTACCATGTAATTATATAGGCCACTCGCTCACCTCCCAACCTCAGACCATGCCCGCCGTCGACGCTTACTCCAAGCTGGCCGACGAAGAGATCAAGCGCATGGGCGAGCTCGGCTCCTTCTCCATGAGCGGAAAGCCTCAGCGCCCCCCCCCAAAGACCGCTTCCGCAACCCCCACCTCCGACTCTCTCCCGCTCATCGCGATCTTCTACATGCTCCTCCTCTCCGTCCAGTTCGCCGTCCAGCCCGTCCTAACCGCCCAGTTCACCTCCGCAACCTCCAACAAGACTCTCCTCGTAATGCTCCAGGAGCTCTTCAAGTCCCTCCTCGCCGGCACAATGCTCTACCTTACCTCGCCCACCGACGCTGTCCTCGTCAAGACGCTCTCCGTCTGGTCCTTCAAATCATGGCTCACCGTCGCCGGCGTCCCCGCCGCCCTCTACGCCGTCCAAAACAAGCTCGCCCTCCAAGCCTACCAAAACCTCGACTCCGTCGCCTTCAACACTCTCAACCAAACCAAGACTCTCTCCGCCGCCATCTTCTGCTGGGTGTTCCTGGGCAAGCGCCAAACGCCCCTCCAATGCGTCGCCCTCGTCATCCTACTCCTCGCCACCCTCGTAATCGAAGGCGTCATCGACTCCCAAACTCTCCTAACCAACCCCAACATCCTCGCCGTCGCCTACGACGGCGTCATGTCCAAGCTCGCCACTCAGTCCGACCGCGTCGTTACCGGCATCATCCCGTGCCTCATCGCGAGCCTCATTTCAGGATTCGCCGGCGCGCTCAGCCAGAAGTTCATGACTGGTAGTGAAGGCAGGAACGCGTACATGTACGCCACCAAACGCGCTATGAGCGACCAACACACACTGCCACAGATGTCTCGCTCGCCCACACACACCCACACACACCCACACATTCTCTCTCGCTCGCAGGTACTCTATGGAGCTCTCCCTCTTCTCCTTCCTCGCCCTCGCTCTCTCCCTCCCCTTTACCGCCGACGGCGCCAACCTCGCCGCCGGCGTGCGAGACCTCCGCCTCCCCAACCTCCTCCCGATCATGACGAACGCGTGCGGCGGCATCATCGTGGGGCAAGTCACGAAGCACGCGGGGAGTGTCAGGAAGGGGTTCGCGCTCATTTTAGGCATTGTGTTTACGGGTGCGTTGCAGGCGGCGTTGGGCGGAGGGGGGTTGAGCGATAACCAGAAGGTGGGGGGGGCGCTGGTGGTGGCTAGCATGTACTTGCACATGAAGTTCGGGGAGAAGAGGGGGGAGGCGCAGAAGAAGAAAGCGGTGCAGCAGAAGAGGAACGAGGTGGAGGTTACTATGGGCAAGACTCTGAAGAAGAAGGAGGCCAAGAAGGAGAGATAGAGGTAACGCGGTAGAATCGAATGTGAGCACGCGTGCTTAAAAATCTTCTCATAACAACTTATCGTAGAACTCTTCGTCCGTCCTGGCGGCGCCTTTGGGCTTGAATCTGTGGTGTCCGTACGGCAACACCGCTTTGACAATCATGTAGACCCAGAAAAATACTGAGTTCAGCAACACAATAATAGTTGTCAGCATAACAAAGGTTTGCACGTGGTCCATTCCGATGATGGCGCGGGTCATATCGAGTTCGAAGTCGATGTAGTCCGCGAAGCATCCGTGGAAAACTTCGAGGAATCCGAGCACAGCATTTGTTATACTGTCAACAATGTTATTCAAGAAGAAGAATAAGTGCTGCCAGAAGGTAGGGCCGTGATGAGATCCCGCCGCTGCGACATCGGCGACGACAGTAGGGTTCATGAGCGATGGCAAGGGACAGGCTGCGGGTGTATGGCGATGTCAACAGAATTCCAAATCTCGCTCGCGGTGTGACGGCAAGTTGTTCCTACGCCCTCGTCATACGTCCCAGTGCAATAGACTGCCTATCTTCGATTGCAACAGCATCTGCACGACTTCTTACTCTTACTCGTCATCCTCCCTCTCCAACCTCTCCATGAGCTTTTTCCTCTTCTTCTCCGCCGCGTCCTTCATCAAGACCAGCTTCGCGAGCTTCTTGACAGTATCCCTGTCGACGACGCCCTTGTGCGCCGCCTCCTCGTCGTCCTCTGTGTTGTTGAGCTTCCCCGCCATGAAGTGCTGCGCGCTCGGCGGCGGGTTCGAGGACTCGAAGTCGGGATCCAGCAGCCGCCTCTGCTCGTGCTTGCTCAGCTGCACCGCGTTCATCTTCGTCTCGACCCTCACGTTCCGAGCCGTTTGATCCGGCTCCGTCGTCATCATCTTGTGGTACATAATCTTGCCCAAATTAGCGCCGGCAATCTTCGTAAACGCGGCCCCTCCCCCCCCGCCCTTCTTCTCTTCCGGGACCGGGCTCGCCTTCGAGTCGTCGTCGTTCTCCTTCTTGGCGAGACTTGTGTTAACAGCCTTCATCATCTCCGTCAAGTGCACGTCCAGCTCGTGGACCTTCTCCGGCAGCTGCTTCACCGTCGGCTGCGAGATGAGCTTGTTCTGCAGCGGCAAGCGAGCGAAGCGAGTGTTAGAGGAGCCCACACACGTGCCCACATACATGGCCACACACATGTGTGAACAAAGGAGGAAGGCGGTAGCGCGTTTTGAGCCGCTCGTTCCTTACAACAACTCGCTCTCGTATAGCAACAACTCGCCCTCGTATAGCGCGTTTTGGGCAGCTCATTCCGCTCTCGCTTGCTTACCTGCACCTTGCTCAAGAACCTGCTGATCGTCTCCCTCAGCTCCCCAATCGTAACGCTCAACCTCGTCGCCCTCCCTCTACTATCGTCGCACTGCTTCGTCGCGCTCCCAACTGCCACATCGATCAGATCCACCTCCTGATAAACCTCCCTGTTGCCGGCGTTCGCCTCGGTCCTGTTAATGAGCTCGTCGAGAATCACCTTGCTCGCCTTGTTCTCTTCCTTCAGCTGTTCAATCTTGAAATTCAAGTCCTCCGCAACCTCCGCGAGCTGCAAGTTCTTCTCATTCCTGCTCATGAACTTATCCACGACCTCGCTGACGTTCGTCAGACCCGTCACGTTCTTCAAACGGTGGAACGTGTCCTCCAAAGTCGACAGATGGTCCTCGTCATGCGTCATCTTCTTCTCCAGAATAGTGGTATAAAGCTGCCTGATGACGTTCATCCGCTTCAACTTCTGCTCCTCGTCAACGCCCATGTCAGCCTGCGTCAATATCTCCACCTTCTTCTTGTTCCGCTCGTCCTGCCGCTCCAGCAACACGCTCCTCTCCTCAATAATCTTCTTAATCCCCGTAATCCTCTCCTCGTGATGATCCCTCTTAACCGCCAACTTCGCCAGCAAGGTCTCGAGCTTCTTCTCCTCCTTCAGCAGCTCTTCGGTGGCCTGCTGGTGCTGCAGAGTGTTGCTGGCGAGCTCGTGGGTCATTTGGTTGGACCGGACCTTCTTGTCGTTGTCGTCCTTCTGCGCGCAAACGAGGATAAAGTTATGTGTGAGCCAAAGGACAGCGGTGTTTACAACGGACAGCGGTGTTTGCGCTGTTTGCTTGCTTGCGCTGTTTTGCTTGCTTGTTTCGCTCATGCTCTGCGTACCTGCAACACCAGCATCTCCCTCTTCAACCTCTCAATCATATGATGAAACACCATCCCCTGCTCCGTACTCTCCTTAACCTCCCTCTCCGTCCTCTCAATCTTCCCCTCCAACCCCCCTGCCAACGCCACCGCATTCGTCCCCCCACTCTTCCCCCCCACCCCCGCCAACCTCTCCAACTGACTCAACTCCTCACACACCTTGCCATGCAACACGTCAGCCGCGTCCGCGTCTTGGAACAACTTGTCGTGCGTCTTACGTAAACTCACGAGCTCTCCCTGCGCCACGCCGAGCTCATCCTCCTGAAACGTCATAACCTCCCTCTTCATCGCTTCCACTCCACTACTGTTCTCTTCTAAAGCGGATTGAACTGCGGACATGTTGAGGTGTTTGCGGGGGCGGGAGAGTTGGGTGGGGGGAGTGTTGAGGGAGGCGGATGTGGGGGGGGCGGTGGAGGAGGGGTCTTTGAACTTGCGACCTTTGTAGGTGGCGCCGGAACGGGAGGTGGACTGGGGGGGGGGAGAGTCAGGGGGGGACACTGGGGGAGGGGGGGAAGGGGGCAGGGGGGATTGATACTTTTAATAGCACGAGCGCGGGGGGGGGGGGGCAAGCGCGCCGA
>Ga0307985_10001933_pt1 | contig 11735 bp, 1 predicted proteins | sample EllFjometageno80_FD_203155 | JGI IMG/M metagenome (GOLD analysis project Ga0307985, IMG submission 203155) | Marine microbial communities from Ellis Fjord, Antarctic Ocean - #80 | ecosystem: Environmental > Aquatic > Marine > Unclassified | place: Southern Ocean | collected 2014-10-09 | reverse complement strand
GGTTCCCCATGTCGACCATTTTGGCTGCCTCTCCTGATTCCGGATCAATGACAGCGCCCAAGTATTCATCTTTGTTGAACAGATCAGAGAACGTCGAACTCGCCCAGCTGATCTCCATCTCTAACACGCCGCAAAACACCCCTGCGATGGCGAGCAAGTTCAGCTTCACGTCGAAAGCTCGCCGCTCCGCGTCCCGAGTGTAGTCCCCAACGCGCTCGTAGATTGGGTTGACTTTGAGGGAGGTTGATTTGCCGGCGAGCTGGTTGAGTTTGTTGGACTTGGGCATAGGTTTTACGGGGATGGAGTGATCGAGATCGGAGAAAGACCTTCGTTTGTTGATCGAGGCGGAGGGTGGGAGGATGGGGCGGCGATCTGTTAAGGAGTTGGAGGAATTGGAGTTGGAAGGGGAGATGCCGTGGCTCAGGGAGAGCTTTTCTTTTTGCGACATCGCGGGGGCGATTGTGGCTGAGGACATGAGTCCTGACACCTGGGGGGGAGGGGGGGGGGGGGTGAAGCGGGGACAGCAGTGTGAAGCTTCAGCGCCTCTTCAGATCTTGCCCTCATCACATCATGCGCAGAACCCTGTACATTCAGTTAGTTGTCGGGCACACCCCCATTACACAGAAGATTAATTCTCAACTCCTCGCAGTCTACATTACTATTACACAGATTGAGTCCGCTCACCCCTCGTCCGCTAGCTTCCCGGCCACGATCGAAGGCTTCACGTCCCCTCTTCTCTTTCTTCGCCCCTATCTCCCCCTCTTCCCCCTCTCCTCCCACCTCTCTAATTAGCCGGCCGTGGCCAACAGCAGCGCGATGCCGCGCTTGACCCAGAACTCGCTGCTCTTGGTTCCCGCTTTGAGCTCCACCGTGATGACGTAACTGGGCCTCTCCCTGCTTCCGGTCCTCACGGGGTACATGTACACGGGGCACGCGTAGGTGTTTTTGCTGCTCTTCTTCTTGCTGTCGGTCGGTTTGAAGTGCACGACGGGCATGAGGCTCGTCAGTTCCATGGGCATGGGCTCGGTCAAGCACGCTCCCCCGCCCTCCCACCGAGCGCCCTCCAAGCTCATTCCCGTGATGTACGCGCCCTCCTTCGCGGGGGCCGAAATGTCCTCGACCTCCTGGGTCAAGACAGGGAACTCCCAGCTCAGCGTGTCAATGGCAATGCCATTCTTCCTCGCCGTGGTCTGCAGCAAGGCCGTCAAAAACCCAGTAGGGTAAGTGAACCCGGCCAGCCAGAACGTCTTGGGCAGCTCCACGTTGATCCAGTCGCTCATCTGCTTGATCCTCACGATCAACTCCCTGACCCAGCTCGCCAGTCCCTTCATACTCGGGAAGGCAACGTGCCAGCTGGGCGGCACCTTGAAATCCAAGATGCAATTCATGCTCTCCTCCAGCGCGGGGGTGACGATCACCAACCCCCCAGTGGCCTTGTCCAGATCGCTCATCTGTCCCTTCAGTCTGTTCAATAACTGGTTGTACCTCTCGATCTCCTGGTACAGAACCGTCTTCAGTGCGTCTGGGTCTGACCTCGCGCTCATCTTGTTCTTGACGTCCCTCATGCTGAACGCAAGCGGGATGCTGGGAGCCATGCCGGCAATCTGCTTGCTCAGCTTCTGCATAGGCGTCTCGGCTCCCTCCACAATGACCTTCGGCGCCAGTCCGATGATGGTCGCCAACAAATCGTTGGTATCCTCGATCTGACTGCTGATGTCCGCGTTCGGGTGCTGCCCGAACGCCGCGGGGTGGTCGGACGCCGGCAGCCCCTTCAGGTACTCCTTGTAGCTCTTCAAGTCTCCATCGCTCGGCACGTAGTACTCCGCGCACTCGCTCAAAGGATAGTGCTCCATGCTGATCGCATCCTCGCAGATGAACTGCGCGATGTAAGTGTTCACGAGCCTCCTGTCCCAGTCGTCCGTCACGCGCCCTCCGTAGTTCGCGTCACTGATCAAGTACCTCATCGCCTCGAAGGGCGTGACCTCGGGATACTCGTCTAAGAAGACGATGATCAAATCGTGGCAGATCAAGTAGTCACTCTCGTTGAACTGGTACGGAATGTTGAAGCCCAGAGCCTTGAACTTCTTCCTCTCCAGCAAACTGGCGTGGAACCAGGTCAAGCTGAACAGCAGTTTCTTGTACTTGTACTGCTGGCCGCACTCGGCGAACTTCTCCTCGCTGATCAAATTGTACAGCTTGTTCAAGTTGGCCCTCAGCCCTCTCGGAGGCTCGGTGGTCATCTTGACGCCCTTCTGCAACAGCGTGATGGGGAACTCCTGGGTGGGACTGCTGCTCAGCCACAGCCTGAAGTTCGAGTTGATGTTGCCCTCGGCACAATAACTCTCGACCAACTTATCCAACTCGGGCATCCAAGACAGCATCAAGTGGCAGTTCGCAAGGAACGCCCAGCCGCCTGTCTTCAGGGCGTTCCTGATGCACGCAACGGCGCCGGGGGCCTGTCCTTGCCCCAGCGCAACCTGGTCGACCTTCAGGTGCTTCGAGTCGGCCAATTGCTGCACACTGGCGGTGGGGTCCACTCCGGGACTCAAGATGAAAATCAGAGGCGTCCTGTTCGTGGAACTCTTGAAAATCTCGCCGAGATCGAACGTGGGCGGGTCAGCGTACTCCTGTCCCAAGTTGTTACCCACGAAGATGCTGCACGCGAACACGACTCTGTCCGGCCTCATGGCCCTCAAGATGCACATCTGCTGCAGCTCGCTCAGCTTGTTGTCCCACTCGCCCGGCAGCGTGCTCGTCTCGGGCGAGGCGCCCATGAACCAAGTCTTCCAGTCCCTCTGGCTCTGGTCGATACTGCTGCACAGCCCATTAAAGACGGCCATGTTCTCCAACTCGGTGATGTTGTCCCACGTCGCCTCGTCGATCCAGTCGGCGGGGTTCTGCTTCTGCTCGCTTCTGTCGACGACGACGCCGCCGAAGCAGAAGTAATCGAACTCGCTCTGCGGGATCTTGTTGTCTCTCTGCATGATCCTGATGCACAGCTGCAGACTGAACAGCAGCTTGTGCCTCTCGAACAGGCCGACGCAAGTACTCTTGTACACCTGCAGCGTGTGCCAGAGGTTGATGGCCGCGACCCTGTCCTTCACGCTCTGGGCGTCGCCTTCCTTCTCCCTCGAGTCCTCGATGCTCTTGTTGAACAGCTCGACGTAAGTATCAAGACTGAACTGGTACATGGGATCAACCCTCGCCATGTCGTTCAGCACGAAGTACGCGATGGCACTCCTGATGGCCGCGGGCTTGTAGTCCTCACGCTTCAGATCTATCTTGATCTCGGTCTCCTCCGCTACCTTGAGCTGCTGGTTGACCTCCTCACTGGTGACCTTACTGCCCTGCAGTGCGGTCACCAGAGCCGTGTCCTCGAGCAAACTGCCCGTACTCTCGCTCAGAAGCCTGAGAATCTCGTCCTCGAGCTCCACGAGCTTCCTCTTGCCGGCAGCGACCCTCACGGTGAGCTCACTCTTCTGCTCCTCGAGCGTGGGCTCCTCCTGCTGCACCACGGTTCCCAGTAGCTGAGCCTCCAATCCCATCTGCTTCACGGCGAAGTTGATGACGGTCGTCTTCGTGCTCACCTCGGGGGTGTAGTGCGGGTTGCCCATCTTCGTCGTGATGTACAGCCTGAAGTCGTTACTGTAGTCAATCTCCTTGTCGCCGAGCTTGATGACCTGCCTGTTACCGACCTTGATGATGGCCTTGCTCAGAACGGGCTCAAGACTCGGGTCGAGCTCCTCCAGCACGTCCTGCAGCAGAATCGGGAGTCCGTACATGATGGCGTTCTCGACGTCCCTCAGGAAGTCCTTCATCTTCAAGTCAATGACCTTCAAGTCCTTGCCCTCCTTGACTCTGATCCACTTGTTCGCCTGGCCCTGGGGGTCGATCATGAGAGGCCACCTGGTGCACCTAGTCGTAATGACGCCGTTCTCGGTCGAGAAGTTGTCCTTCGGCAGACCCTGGATGTTCCAGTCCCTCACGTCGGTGGGCTTGGCCAAGAATAGCGCGAAGGAGAAGTTTTCGTTCAATGGAAGAGTGTTCGTCTGGATCCCTCCGACCCATTTCTCCATGAGCTCGTCTCTGTACAAAGTGTCGAACGGACCGGCGTAACTCAAGAAGCCACTAGCAATGAGACAGTCGCCAACCAAGTCGGCGATGCTCTTCTCGAAGCCGCCGACACTCGCCTGCCACCTCACGAACTCGCCGGCCAAGCCATTGATAAGCTTCTCGGCCTGGGCGAGGTTGTTCTCGAGGAGTTCGGACTCGGCCTTGAGCTCGTCCCTCTCGGTGATGCTCTTTGTGTACTGGGTGTTTAAATCGTCGACCTTGGCCTGGACAATCGCCAACGCGTCAACAGCCTCCTTCAGCGCCTTCTGCTTGACCGCGAGGCCAGACTGGGCGGCCTTGAGACGGGCCCTCTTGGGCGCAACCTCCTTGGCCACAGTGGCGTACGTGTGCATGGCGTGGCACCAAATGCACAGCGCGCCGGCGGCGGAACTGACCTTGGAGATAGCCTCGGGCGAGAAGTCGGCCTGAGAGGTGAACTTTTTCACCTTGCTGATAATACTGTCCTTGATGTTGTTCTTGTCGAACCCCTTGATCTGTTGCAGGAAGTTGGCCTCGCTCAACACCTTCTTGCAGCTAGCCCAGTCCGTGGGCTTTCCGAACAGCGTCATGACGCACGACAGAGTAGTGGCCACGGGCTTCGGGGGACTGGCGTAAGCCTTGACCTCACTGATGGAGCCCTTGTCGAGCTTCTCGACCTCCAACATGGCTTTCTCGAGCGCAGGCATAGCGATGGCGAGATCAGCCTCGGCGTCGGCGGCAATCGCCATGCACTCCTTCTCCTCCTTGCCGATCCTCAAACTGTCGGCCTCGACGGTCTTCCTCTGCTCGTCGGCGATTCTCTTCTCGCTCACTATGATAACGAGCAACTCCTCGCACTCCTTCTGACTCTTAGCGACGACGATCTTTTTCTTCTCGAGTGCCACGCTCATGACCTCCACCTGCTCCTTGCTCTCCGTGAGCTTCTGCAGACCGTTGGAGAGCTTGAACCTCTGTTCGCCGAGCTCCGTTCTCTTCTCGTCGAGCAGAGTCAAGTAACCCTTGACCAGTTCCAAGTAGTTGGTGGGCGTGACGTAGTTGTACCTGCTGAGCTCCTCGACCATCTTGGCACTGGCGGTGATGACACTCAAGTGAGTGATCGCGAACACCTTCGCCACGGAGTCCCTGTGCTTCTCTTCGTCCATCTTGACGTCGGCGAGGAACTTAATGGCGACTTCCTGCAGAGCGTCGGAGGGCCACGTGTGGAAGTAGTCGATCGTTGTGCAGTTCACCAGGCCGGGGTACATGCGGCAACGCGTGCGGAAGCCGGAGCCGATGGGACTCATGGCGAGCACGACGTGCAAGTTCGCCCTCACGCGGTCGATGAAGAACTTCCAAAGCACGTTGGGCGTCTCCTCCAGACCAAGATTCACGGCGTCCTTGCGAACGCCGTCGTAAATTTCGCCGAGCTCCTCCTTGGGGAACAAGTTCGGGACCTCACCGGAAGACAAGATGTTGTTGATGTCCTCGAGGAAGCTCTCCTCCTTGATCTGAGTGTCGTTGAACAAGAACGTCACCTGCTTGTTGCTGCAGCCTGTCAACAAGAAGATGCTCTTGAGATCCTCGTGCCACTCGATGGAGCGGTACTGCTTCGTAATCTCGATGGTGAAGGTCGGGCTCTCCGGGTTGGCAACAAAGTTCGCCAACCTCGTGAGACTCTGGCGACCACTGCCTCCGACTCCCACGAGCATCATGTTGCCCCTGGGCAGGTTGAGCACGCGATGAATCCTGCATACGTGCCTAATCGCGTCGTTAAACAACACGAGGTCCATCGCGATCAACTTGGGCTCCATGTTGTAGTCCTCGAGCTTCTCCTCGAGGAACACCTTGAGCTTGTCCATGGAAGTGACCTCCTCGTACGGGAGGAACTCATCGGACTCCTTCAAGAAGGAGCAGAACATCGTACCATTCTCGGGGTCGATGCTCTCATCCATGATGTCCCATGTAGCGCCGTCGAAGTTGTCCTTGAGCTGCTTGGCGAGCAGGGTGACGAACTTGGCCTCGTCGTTAGCCGAGTCCTCGAGGAAGCGATCGGACATGGCCCGCTGGGCCTCGTGAGCCCAGAGGCGCAGCATGCCGTCCTTCGTATCGATGCAGGACTTGTCGCACTGGACGATGCCCTGGACGATCTTCGCCACATCTCTGAGGTTGAAGAGGTAGTGCGACTTGGCAGGAGTAGGCAAGAACTCGTCAACGACGTCCTTGTACAAAGCGAGAGAGGCGCGCGCGATGGCGCCGCCCATGGGTTTGATCTCGTTCTCGAACTCCGACAGCTTGGGCGCAATGATGGACTCGAAAATGCGGACAACCTGGCTGTCGTGGGGCTGCGTGCAGTACAGCAGCGCAAAGCGAGCCTGGGTGCGCAAGCTGATGACCTCGCGACCGCCAGTGGGCGGCGCCATGGCGGCGACATACTGAGTGTCAGCCACGTAGCGCCACATGCACTTGATGCGGTCGTACCATCCTCCGTAGTCCATCCACAAGCGCAGCAGCTCCAAGGGCGGCTGGAAGGGGCTCTCTGCGTTGGTCTTCTTCGGCATGTTGAAGTCGTCAATGAAGAGGACCATCTGCTTCCCGCCCTGGGGGCCGATCTTGTCCTTACTCCTCTTCTCCATCGACGCCTCGACGATAGCCTGGATAGTTCCGGAATCTGTGGCGGAGGAGAAGTTCATGACGAGGGTGGCGTGCGTGTCGGGGAGGTTCTCGAGCATATCCTGGCAAAGAATAGTCTTGCCGTTGCCCGTGTTGCCGCTGATGAGGACCTTCTTCTTGACGTTGACGTACGCCTTGAGAATGTACGAGTTGCGGATGGTGTCGATCGTCGGCACGATCATCTTCGCGAACGACTGGCCCTTACGGGGTCTCCAGTTGGGCAGCTTGGTCTCCCACAGCTCGAAGTCGGACTTCTTAGGGTCGACGAAGTAGTCGTAAACAGACTGCATGGGCGGGAACTGAGCCTCGATGTCGCGCAGGCACTGGTCGAGCAAGATGCGGCCACCCTCGTCCACAGCCGCCATGACCGTCCAGATCATTGAGAATACGAACCACTTCTCGCACAGCTGCTGGTACTTCGCGGGGGGTTCGCCCTCGACCTTCTCCACGCCGTTGGCGGGAGTACAAAGTGCATCGTACAGATCGATGAGGGACTGGACAGCGTTGAAGTCGCGAACAGGCACGGGCTCGTTGCAATTGAGCTCCTTAAAGAGCAGAACCTTCTCCACGTACTTGGTGAAGAGATCGTTGTGGAACTGCGCGTCCTCGGGCGAGTCCTTGAACTTGCGCTCGATCCAGGTCTTGACGAACGGCTTGAAGCCGATGCCAGAGGGGTCGATGTAGATCATGCCGGCGCGGGACACCGTCGCGGGGGACGCGACACACAAGTCTTCTACCTCGAAGAGCAGGGTCATGGTGTTGGTGAGAGGAATACGGTCACCGTTGATGAGCGTCAGGATCTTGTTGTCGTCCATCACGGAGTTCATGGACTCGATCCACATCGCGTCGACGGGTCCGTCGAACAGAATCCACTTCTCGTCGGGCTTGTCGTTCTCGGCAAGCTGCTTGAACGTGGTCGAAAGGATGCCGTCGGCCCACTCGAAGGTCTGCAGATCGTAAGCGCCGTAGAGCTCCGAGAGAGTCACGGACTTGGAGTTGAGCACAGACACGCCGCAGGGGAACTGAGTGGTGGAGCCGTCTTCCCTGTGCATGGAAGTCTTCGCTTCGGTGAGCGTCTTCCACACGGTGGACTTGCCGGACATCGTGGCGCCAACAAGCATGTTGCAGTGACGGGTCTGCTGAGAGTCGTACAGCTGGATGATCTTGCTGAGCAGGAAAGGGTCTTTCTGCAGGCCCTTGCGCTCGAGCTCCCTCTCCAAAGCCGCCTGCAAGTCGGCGTACGTGGACAGCGGCAGGTCGAGGCCGGGGAACAGGTCGCCGAGCAAGAGCTTGAACAGCTTGAGGTCGTCCTCGATGAACTTGGGGAGGTTCATGTCACGCAAAGCGCGCATCAGGATCGACTCCTCGTTCACCGCGGCGTCCTGGCGCTTCAGGGATCCAGCCATGTTCAGCACGGCCTTAAGGTTCCTGAGTCCGTAATCGTAGTGGTCCTGCTTGGACAGCTGCTGCTGCATGAGATTGTACAGGGTGATGGTCTTCTTGGCAAGGAGACGAGCCTCGTTGAAACCCTCGGCGGCGAGCATGACCTCGGCGATGAGGTTCAGGTCGGGCTGCATCATCGCAACAGGCCTCATCAACGCCTTGAGGTTGTCGGGCAACTCCGTACGGCCGGCGTATCCGGGGTTCATGGTGATGAAGATGCCGGCCTCCGGGTTACACGGGATGATTTGGCCCATGAAGTTGAAGGGGCTCTGCTTGGCCCTCTGCGCGTTGATGATGCTCAACACTTGCATGGCCACCACACTGATGACCTCGATCTTGATACGGTTGAACTCGTCGAAGCAACCCCAGGAGCCACTCTGGCACAGGCCGGAGAAGATTCGGCCAACGGACTTGTAGTCCATGCCGTCACTGCAGTTGATGACAACGACGTACTTGGACAAGTTCTTGCCCAAATCCTTGACGGTCTCCGTCTTGCCTGTTCCGGCGGGGCCGAGGGGGTTGCCGCCGCGGTGCAAGAACATCGCCGTCAGCAGCGTGAGCACGCACCTGTCAGTCAGGGGCGTCACCACCAGTCTGCCGTTGTTTCCCTGGTACTCGTAGGAGTAGCTGAGGGTACAGTTGGTCTGCTTGACAATGCACGTTCCGAACTGGCCCTGGTCCTTGTTGAAGACGAACCTCAGCTGGCTCAACCAGTCGAAGTCCTGCACGGAGGCACAGTTGGCCTTGATCATGCGCTCCATAACGTCGCGGTTGTGGATCTCCATCGTGATGAGGGCCACCGTCTTGTTGCGGTCGATCTTGCCCAGCTTGGGATCCCTGACCATCTCCGTGAGCCTGTTGAGAAAGCCGATCTGCTTCTTCTTGAGAGTCTTCATGGCGTTTTTGTTTCCGCCGGTAATGCTGGCCAGCGCCTTGGTACAGTCGGTCGTCCAGCCGATGGCGCCCGTGGTGATGAGCAAACTGCCCTGCCAATCCCTGACCCACTGCTCCTTCTTCTTGCCCTTGAACCCGGTGATGCATCCGGACAGCAGCTTCTGCAAGCCAAGCTGCATGGCCTTTTCGATCTGGACAAGCCACAGCTCGACGGCACCGTCGACGATGACGCTCGTGCGCTTGTTGTCGGGATCGTTGGGTCCGTGGTCAGCCACGAAGTCCATTGTCTCGCCGTCGGGACTAATGCCACCGGTCGCCTCGTAAGTCCTGTTGAGCTGCTTGCCGGGAGCGACCAAGATGAGACTCTTGATACCCTCGAAGCACTTCTTGACGTGCTTCTGGACCAGCTGCGGCTCCTTGCTTTGTCCGAGGATCTCGAGCAGGTCGTCGTCGGAGACGAAGTAGAATCTCGGGAACAGCATCCTCTTCTTCTCGAGGTACTGGTCGAGGGATTTCTGAATTTTCTCGAGCTTAGCGTCGAACTCGCTCACCTCGTCGAGCATGCCGGGCACCTTGCACGCTCTCTGGGCGTTGGGCTCCTTGCTGACCCTGGTCATGACCCTCTTGAAGCCGTCGTTCACGGCCACAAACAGCACGTACTCCTCGGGGAGCTGCTTGTTGATGTCGCCGGCGGCCATGAAGATACTCTCGAGGTACATCCACTTGCGCTGGACCGTGAGAATCATGTCTACGATCTCGCTGATGGTGGAGAGCGCATTCTCCCAGTAGTCGATCTTGTCCTTGAAGCTGTTGTAGTACTTGCTCGCCTTCATGGTGGAAAGCGCGACGGAGTCGTCCTCCAGCAGCTGGAACAAGTCCTCGGTGGACCTGATCTTGAAGTACACGTCCTTGTACTCGGCCATGTCGATGATGACGTCCGCCCAGCGCACTTCGATCTCCTGAAGCGACCTCTCGATGTTCAGCTCCTTGTTGGCGTTGCCGGACATCTCGCCGATGAAGTCGGAGTAGTTGTGCAGGCCGAGGGAGAAGATGTCGTCCAGCGTGAACTTGGGGGAGTCCTGGTCGAAATCCTTGTGAATCTCGGCCTTGAGGGCTTCCCAGTGACGCGGGCGCAAAGCCTCGGACCTGAGGTCCTGGATGAGCGGCAGCGTTGCCTTGAACTGCTCGATGCGGTCCTTCATCGAGGACCAAACGCCCCATCCGGCGATCTCCCTCCTGAGCTTGGCAATAGTCTTGGCGTACTGGCCGCTCTGGTTGTCCATCTGGTCCAGGTCGAGCTCGCGGAACACGCCCATGCGCCACTTGTCCCAAGTATCGTCCCAGTCCTTCGAGAGGGTCCAGATCTGGGTCATGAACTCGAGGTCGCGCTCGCAATCCCTCATCTCCTTGTGGTCGGGCGATTCAATGCCGAAGATATCCAGACCGGGCTTGAGGGCGCGCTGGCGTTCGCGCGCCTCCTCCGACTTCCTGCGGCACTCGGCAATGATCGTGAAGGCCTCTTCGGTCTTCATCTCCGACTTGTAGGGGAGAGCAACGACGACCTCCTTCCTGAGCTCGACGACGTGCTCGGTGTAAGCCTCCACGCTCGTCTCGAGGTCCCTCTTCATGTTGACCTTGCTCTTGTCGAGCATCTTCTCGACGCTCACGAGCATGTCGTTGAAGGCCGTCCACTCGCCGTGCAGCTCCTCGCGAAGCTTGTGCTCCTCGTCCGTGATCTGCACCTCGAACTTGGCCAGGGTGTTGTACATGGCGTCGAGGGGGGAGAACTTCTTCTCGATCTCGGGAAGGTCGCTCTGCAGGCCGCGCATGCACTGGATGGAGTCCGAAAGCGCGTCGAGGTTGGTCGGGGGCGCTGTGAGCTTCTTGGTGTTGGACTCGAACAGGCCGTGCAGGTCGCGGAGCTGCGCGACGGCGTTCTGGTTGAGCAGGCCGGTGAGCTTGTTCTGCCAGAGCACGCAGTGGTTCGAGAGCGACGTCTTGAGCGTGGTGCAGTCAATCTTGATGAAGTTGATCGTGTACGAGATGTCCTCGCCCTGAATCTCCGCCTGCTGCTCCTTGTGGCGCGTGACGTCGTTGTCGTACGACTTGAGGGGGCGGTTGGCTTTAGCGTAGCGCCTGATGAAAGACTCCTTGTCCATCTCCCAGAGCGGCTTGTACTTGTCCCAGTACGAGAGATACTTCTGCAGCTCCGTGGCGGACGCGGACATGCCGTTCATGATCTGGACGACGATCTTGAGAGTGTCCTCGTCATTGGAGATGATGCTGTAGAACGTCTCGGAGTCGTCGGTGGCGTCGGCCGAGGTGAACTCGCCGTTGCCGTTGTCGTTGAAGACGGCGTTCTTGAGGCGGGGCACGACGCCCAGGCACGAAATGAGCTCCTTGGCCACAATGTTCACGACGTGGGTGAGGTTCATCATGGTAGGGCGGTAGTCCACGCGGTTGTTCTCAAGGACGATGTTCACCTTGAAGAGCGTCTGGGGCTCCGTCTTGGCGTCTCCGTTGATCGCCTTGGACAGCTCCTGCAGAGACTTCTTCACGGTCGCGCGAAGCGCGTTCTCGACCGCCACATCGGTGGAGATGCAGAACGTGCGCCACTCGCGCTTGACCTCTCCGGA
>Ga0307985_10001932_pt1 | contig 11737 bp, 19 predicted proteins | sample EllFjometageno80_FD_203155 | JGI IMG/M metagenome (GOLD analysis project Ga0307985, IMG submission 203155) | Marine microbial communities from Ellis Fjord, Antarctic Ocean - #80 | ecosystem: Environmental > Aquatic > Marine > Unclassified | place: Southern Ocean | collected 2014-10-09 | reverse complement strand
TCCCTTCATTATCCCTGCGGTTTTAGTAGCAGAGACTGTCATATCTTGAATCATCTTATACCTATCACTTCTTTTCTTTATAGCCTCCTGTAGTTGCTCTTCAGCTTTTTTAAGTTCATCAATCATCGAGCTCTGTCCATCTAGTTGAAATCTCCGCTTTCTTATGGATGTACATGAACATATTCCCCTTGTTGATGTATGTTGTGATGTACTCATTTGATCCATAGCTATTTACTTGGCTACCCTCAGGAACATCTTCCCTTTTGGCTACAATCTCACAACGATCATTGGTGATTGGGTTTGTACCGTAAACTGGCCTCCAGTAGTTGTCATCGTCCACGCTCACAGGTTTCATTTCGAAATCAATGAACTCTTGATTGGTGTAGAGCAACTTTTTAGGCTTACTATCGTGTACGCTCGTGCGGAGCAGTACATACTCATTGTTGTTTGGCTTAGCCTCTTTGATTTTTATATAGTTTTCCATTTTAGCTTTGGGTAAGTGATTTAGTTTTCTCCGATGCTCTAAGGGTGTAATGGCTTTTGCAGTCCTTACATTTGTATTGCTGTTTTAGAATTCCTGCTTTTGTTCTCCTTCTATTCCTAATGTCTTTTCTGTAAGAATTACAACTAGGACAACTGACCCGATCAGCATCTGTACTGAGATTGGGATGGTTTGACATGAATGGCCTAATGCGGATATATACTTTTTGTGTTATGGCGACATCGGCCTCGCAATATTTCACCATTTTTTGAAGAGCCTTCTTATTTCCTGAAGCACATTCCTCCCAGAGAAATAACCCACCAGTTTCTAGTTTTGCTCCCACTTTTAAGTACTGAGCGATGTAATCAAGTTTGTTGCTAGTAAATTTGAATGCCTTTCGAGCCTCCTTTAAAGTATCAACAGAAAGGATTGGTGGTAATGGATTTATGTTATGATAAACCCAACGAGCCATAATCTTCTTAAAGTCAAACTTGTCCGCATTATGCCCTACGATTAAATCTGCCTCTTTGAATACCTTCTTAATACCCTTACATATATCATAATCATCGGTAGTACTTTTATCGAAATCCAAGGATAGGGTGTGGACTTTCTTTTCGTGTAGCCATTTGTATGAGATACATATGATGTGCCATTCGTTCTGAATCGATCTAGTCTGAATATTTTGATTATACAGTGCCCAGTGTCTGGATGTTAGCTGACTAGTTTCAATGTCATAGAATAATATTTTTGGTTGTTTATTCATAATATTTTTTCAACTACTAGTTTTGTGGTATTTTCCAACCAGTCATCAAGCCACATAGTAGCTATAGTTCGGTAACCTTTCTTTTTATGAAATAAAACAGGAATATCTCCCTTTTCTATGATCATTTCACTTAAAATCTTTTGAGGATTTACCCCTCTTTCTACGTGCTTTGCTTGTATTACAAAGGGATATGTGCCTACAAAATCAATTCCATTATCGTCTAACATTTTACTAGCATATCGACTTGTTTGACACTTAGGATATATTGGAAGTAATCTCTTGCGGATTAACCTCTCAAAATTGTGCCCTTTACGTCTTGCTTTTGCACCGCTATTGGGAGACAGATTCCCCCTCGCTCGTTTTTTTATCATAATGTTTATTCTAATTACCAATCTAAAATTTCATGCTCCATATTTCTTTTTTGCAACCAGTCTAGCCAATTGTCAAACCACATGGTATTGAAATCTTTTTTAGATTGAATATATTTATTGAAAGCGTACTTTTCTTTGAAATTCTTGTGAGTGATATTTTCATATATCATATAGTAAATTTAATTAATATTGATGTAAAAAACATGGAATCTTCGTCTTATAAATTACTAATATATTAAAAAGGAAGCTCTATATCATATATAGTATCACTTTTACCCTCGTCTATTGGTAGTGAGTAGTTCTTACCTTCGTTAACATCCTTGTCTTTGTTTTTAATATTATAAATAAGGTCTTTACCATCAACCCAGAATCTATTATTCAGATATAGCAACTTCATAGGTTCATTAAAAGAACTCAAACTCCCACCACTGCTAAGATCTCTGTCTTTATCAAGATATAGCTCAGTAGCAAATCTCACATCAGGATCCTCATGATTTATATGCCTATGAATAATTAACACTTGATCTGGTCTATTGCTAAAATTAGCACCTCCACTTCCTGAGTCTAAATGGGGTCTAACCATCAGACCTTCAGCATCCTTTTCTCTTCTAGCACCAGTGTGAGTGTGAATAGACATAATTACTGTCATTTTTGTTTTTTCAGTAAAGTCAAGCAGTTCAGAATTATATCTCTTATCGGCATCATAAGAACTCTCACCACTTTTACGGCATTCATCAAAGCCTGAATATGGATCAAGAAATGCCATTTGATAGTCTCCTTCCTCAGACATGGAATAAAGTAGTTCCAAAGCATCAGACATGGTCCGAATTAAACCACCCCTTCCTTTAACAAAGGAGTAGTGCTTCCTAATCCAAGCATTAGCTTCTTTAAATTCCTCTGTGGTACTTTCTTGTAATGGCTTTTGAAGATAGAATTCAGCAAGTTTCCGTTTAAAGTCATGAGATCCGTTTTCTTTAGCGATAACAATAATCTTCCAATCATAATTAAGGGCTGTTAGCATTGTAAGCCATAATATGGTTAAAGATTTCCCAACATTAGTATGACCAATTGCTACAATATAACTTGCAGGTTTAAATAAAAAATGTTTATCTAAGTAAGCACTTCCTGTACTTAATCCCTTTGCCACAGTATTATTTCTTACGCTTTGTAGGTATGCATAATCGGATTCGTAGTCAGCCAAATAGTCCACTACATCTATATTTTTATCCTCTTGCTTTATTGGTTCTTCCTTGTGTCTTGTTTCAGCATATTGAAGTGAAGTCTCTTGTTTTTTATCTAACCTATCACCAAACTCTTGATCGTACAGGTCTCTCCATGCTGATTTACGATCACCATTATGAACAAGAAACACATATAACTCAGAGGGGCCGTAAGCTTTATCAGGATCTAACTCTGTGCTAGTGGAGAATGTTCTAAAACAATTGTCACTTAATAAAATATTTCCGCTATGCTTGGCAGTTGTCTGCCCAGGTCTTTTCCAAAAAGATCGTTTATCATCTTCGCTAACATATGACCAACCCTGATCTATAAGTATACTGCTTATAAGTGTTCTATCATTATAGTCTTTCCAAACAGTCTCTACCTTAGACTCACTGCTTATATTAAATGCGTTATTAATTTCTGTATGATCTTTTTTAGTCATACGTGAAGCTGTTTTTTCTATCTCATCAAACTCTCTAGCACAACTAAATAACACTTCACGCTCTTCGGGTGTAATGATTTCAATTTGAGAAAAATTATCTTTGTATATTATTTCATAATCAGGCGTAGGGTAAGTACACGCATAACCGCCTTCACCTCTAGTCTCAATAAGAACTTTAATTTTTTCATTCGGATGCTCCTTTCTTTCCTCCTTTGTAGTATTTCTGTGAGCTAATTTTAAATTCTTTTCAGTCACAGAACATCTATATATCCAGTGATACCCTTTATTTGGATAATCTTTACTTGGTGTTCTAACAACCATTAATTTTTTAAGAATATTAGGATTAGTATCGTGTATTTTTTTCTTATATCTGTCATATAAAGTATCAGTAATATCATATTTTAGATCAATATCTATTATCTCTAAACCTCCTGATATTTTACCACAGATAATGCCAATACCATATGCATTAGGATGGTCTCTGGGTACTTGTAATTCTGATTGTAGATGTTTCCAAGAACGATAGGGGCCTTTCTGGTCATCAACACATAGAGTGTTTATACCGTTATCAAGGTATTCTTGTATTGTGTTTTTTGAGATCATTTGGGTAGGGGGTTAAAAAAGGGGACATAAGCCCCCTTCTCTGATTAAACTAAATAAAAAAAGAAAAAACATTGGTTGTTTAGAATGGCATCTCTACCTCATCTTTATTTTGTGGTGCTTCTACTTTTATAGTTTTGCTAGGATTAGATTTTTGTTTCATCTTTTTTTCCTCCTCATATGATTCAACTGGAAATTTTAGAATGAACTTTTCTAATACCTCATCTTGAAATTTGCCAACCTCTTCCCAGTTCCAGTGTATCTTATTACTATTTGGAATTTGATGCGATGTTGCCATTGGTTTATTACCCATATCTTTGGTAAATGCACTTTCGATTTTTACACCTTTTTGTTCCACACTAATACCCTTAATAGTCTTACCACTTTCATTAATGAAATTATATGGAGTTATTGTCATGGGCTCTTTAATATCAATATTAGGTGATCGATCAATGAAATTGCTTGAAAATGACTCAGTGTTCTCACCATCAAAATAAGGCATGGACACATTGATAAAGGGAGAATTAGGATCATTTATATTTTTAACAACTAATACTAAGCTAAAAATATTATTATGATCTGATTTATAGCATTTAACAATCTTCACATCTGACATTTTAGTGAATACTTGATCAACTACTATCTGTCCTGCATTCGGGCCCTTAGAAAGGGCTCTTATTTGAATGCCTTCATTGGATAGCTGTGTTCTTGGATCAACTTTAAAAATTCCTTCTTCTTTCATTTTAAGGTACTTCTCCTCTTCTTCTCCTTTTAATCTTTTAGCTAATTTACCATCTCCTTTTATGTTTACATATATGGTACTTGTACTTGTATTTGATTCGTATACTAATCCTGAATTATTACTCATATTATTTATATTTAGTTACACATTTATTTTTTCTTCGTAGGGATATCCCAATTGCTCATGAATCATATAATTCGCGATCAGGTGAAACCTATTATTTGTCCTATCCTCTTCTCCTCCACCTCTTATAATGTTGGATAAGTGCTTTTGAATGTTCTTAATTGTCGTATCTGTGAATGCAGCTTCATCTTTAATCACCTCATCGTCATACTCTAGAATTTTCATCATGTAGTAGTAGCATACCATAGCACCATAACCTCCTTCAGGTAGACTAAAAGACCTTCCTGGACTTTTTCTTATATTTACTTGCTTTTTTAAAGCCATGTATAGACTTTGTGGAGGATTGTCTAATTCTCGGTATTTCCGTATTTGTGTTGGTGTAAGCATTTATTTTATTGAATTCGTTAATCTTTTACCATAGGATAATCTTCCACGCTTTCCGCAGTCAATCACCTTTGCTTTTTCTTTTACAAGTCTTGCCTTAATTTGATTTGATATGGTAGTCTTCTCCTTATCTAATTCTTTCTTCTCTTTATTTATTTGATTCATCCTAAGACCTTTTTCGACATCTTCATCAAGACCTTTAATAGTTTGATTCTTTGCTATATATTCTCTTTGTAGAAAACGCTCTGACAAGAACTTACCATAGCTACTGACACTAGTTTTAGGTTCAGGATGTATTTGACTTAGATTCTGATCGATCTCTTCTTCACTAAGCTTTGACTTATATCCCTCTTTAATTATCTCTTTTCCCTGATCGATTAACACATCAAACTTTTTACTAGCTTCAAGAATGCTTACTATATCATTTTGCTCTAATGGAATATGATGTGCAGTCAATGTTTTGTCATAACAGAACGAATAGAGCATTCCGTATATGTCAGGATTTAAATCAAGAAATGCGGTGCAATATGTTTTTACCTGAATAGGATATGAGGGATTTAACCCAGTACTATATTTATCTCTTGCAAAGGGATCCATAGTCTTGATTTCGACTATATAATCAGGTACTGGCATTTCGCCTCGCTCTACTTGATCTATAACATCCTGCTCAGTAATTGACTTATCCTTAAATCCCAAGCCATCTACGTTACTGATAATCCAAGGAAACTTTTTGTTTAAAACCATGTAGGGAAACGCAACATGAGATGCTAACTTCTTCCCATCATTATAATTTTTTATATGATTGTTCTCAGGGCCATTTGGATTTAGGTATTGAGACTCATCTAGAAGTATATCTTCAAAACGACTACCATAATGAATTGCAGCGTTTTTAGATAGATCTTTTGGTTCAGTTCTACCAAGTTTTTCATAAAACAACTCAGTGCTACTAAACCATTCATTCATATTAAAGAGAACTGACATATCAGATCCACCAATGCCTTTGGATCGCTGTTCTAACCAATCTTTTTTGCTTTGTCCCTTAGTTGGTATTAATCTGTAATTGCCTATCTCTATCATAACTTTCAATTGCAATATAGAAATAAGTGAGTAAAAAAGACGTAGATTCTATATTTATTTTAATATTTATTTTTGAGGAGGTCGTAAAGCCGTTTCTTTAAACTAAACTTTATTAAGCTTCTGTTGCCATATTCCCAATCATTGTGGCAATTCATACAAATTAGAATAATATTATCCTTGTTATGCTTGAATTTTGGAAATGCACCTCTACTCAGTATGTGAGAGAAGAAATGAGCAAGTGGTATTTCACCAAGCTCCTTATGGCAACACTCACAGTAGTGAGGTCTTTCGATCCATATCTCTCTAAAGAGTTCTTTCAATTATAATTTAGGAATTGATAATGGCTTTGGTTTAGCGGAGAACTCGTCTGCACCTTTGTATTTATCGTAAATATCAACAAGCATTAATACTGCCCTTCCTACAGCTCTCTTCTCTGCCATTTCTACTACATAGTTTGAGGAGGTGGTGTGCGGTGATGCAGATGCGTAGGTTTCAATCTCACCAGTTTTATTCCTTGCGGTACACTTGACAATTATATGAAAGGATTCCTTTCCCTTGTTTGTCATAGTCTGGATATCTTCTAACGATAGGGTATAGGTTATTACTTCTTTTTTTATAATCTTTCTAATTCCACTCATTAGAATTAGATTGACTTGATCTCCAGTAATCTCGTCTGTATAGGTTTCGTAGTCGCTAGGATCTAAGTATGTCATTTTTAAAGTATTCTTTGTCATGCATTTCAGCCACAAGCAATGGCCAGTTAACTATCCTTCGTACGCTATAGTCTTTTTTTAAAATATTTTTTAAGATATGCTTTTTGTACAGATCAGGATAATGGATAATAACCAGTTCCTTAAATCTACTCCATCTATTGTACCATAGATCGTCTTTAAGAATAAGGTCTTTACTCTCTGAAATTATTACTGTCTTTATCGCCTGACTCCCTCTCCTCATAGGCCTGCTGAAGAACCTCTATAATTGAGATTGCTTCACTATATCTCTTCTTCTCTATTGCCTTAATTATTAAATATAATACTTCACTATCTTGCATAATAATACGTTTATATCGTCTTTATCACGCAATGCAAAGATAGCGATTTATCTTATGCTTTATGATAAAGATTTTAGTTAGTAATGTGTTTTTATAAATTTATTAGTCTAGAAATTTAGACATCATTTTCTGAAGATTAGAGTTGTTGGTCTCTAACTCCCTGACCCTTTCTCTGAGTCTATAAAGCTCTGATTGGCTTCCTTTGTCATAATCTAACTTCATGGTTCCTTCTCCATTAATTACCCATATAGGATCAACATTACACTTATCCCTTAGCAACATGATAAAGTCTAAGGTTGGGTTTTGTCTGGCTCCTTCTATAGAGGAAACAATATACCTTTCTACTCCTAGTTTATCTGCGAACGATCCTTGTGTGTCATCAAGCTGCAAACGAATGCTTTTGATTCGATAGCAACGATCTGAATCGATTCCCTTTGTAGACCTTAACTTCTTTGGTCTAAATCTAGCTCTATCCTCCTCGGTAAGTTCTCTGGTAAAAGGGCTAAATGGCTTTCCATTTTTTGGATTAGTACCATGAATAATAAAGTCTCTATTTAAGAAATCAATTTCCTTCTCCAATTTCTTAACGTGCTCTAGAGTCATTTTAGTTGGCTTGTGTTCGCTGACCAAGTTATTAAACGTACCAACAGAACTACCAGTTACGTTACTTAGAACTCTAGTCATTTGACTTAGCGTGACCTGATCGTTAGGCTTTAGTAGCTTTAAGACTTCTATGAATCTTAGATTCTCTTCGTATGCTCCTTGCCTAAGTCTGCTTAGTGGGACATTACCTTGGTTTGCTATGGCATTCATTTGTTTGGGGTTATTATTTTCTACCTCTAAAGTATAGATTATAATACAAATAATACAATTTATTTGTAATTAAATTTTAATTTGCGTCTTTTAAACCGCAACAGACATCTTCTCTAGTTGCTCTTTTTGCTCAAGAATGGCATTGTCTACACTGAGATCAGCATAATTATTGAGTACTGTTTCAACACTATCACCCATCATCTTAGCTACGATATGTACTTGCATTTTTAAATCATTCATACAATGCATTCCAAAAGTATGACGAAGCCTATGAGATGTTAATGGCTCATCGTCTTCAAATTCAATTTCTTTTGCTAACCTTTTTAAGAAATTATTATAAGACTTCATTTTACTTTGTTTTTCTCTGTCAACATACTTATTATTTGATATGTAAGGCTCAAACAAAATAGGCTTTAACTTATATGTTAGTTTGTTAACTTCTTTGGTTAAAAAGATACAGTAATCTCCATATTTTTTATCCCCTTCTCCTTTTTGCCGAGTTCCAATCAAAGCAGGGCCATTTATTGTTTGTGATACATCTAAACAATCCTTCTTACCGAATTCAACAAATGACAACCCAGTATGAGATTGAATAAGAGCCATGAGTTGATGCATTTTATCTTGAGGATCACAATACTCTAATTTTTTTATCTTATCTATATACCCCCAATCAATAGACCTAGCCAAAGCTTTCTTTTTTCTCTCGTTTTTACCTTTTTGTTTTATTATGTCTTTAAATGGATTATTTATTAGATCAGGGATCTGATCTATATGATTCTTTGAGAATAAGTTGAACAAGGATTTAAGAACTTGAATATATGAATAAATACTAGAATGTTTTAAGCCACAATCCTTTAAGTAGTTAGTATAGTCGATTGCATGAGTTCTAAACATTTGCCTTGGTGCGTTTTTTATAACTGAAAAATTACTATGAATGGTAGGGTTAGATTTTATAAAATATAAGAAAGTCTTAGTAACTTTTTCCTTAGTGTATAATGTAATGTCAGACAAGTGTTTACTATGCTCCAAGGAGTAATCAAAGACTTCTAAAATAGTACTCTTGTACTTGACAATATCTCCACCATAATAATAATCTAATGCCTGATCAATATCATTGAATAAATGGCCATCATAGTCTTCTAGTTTCTTCTTCATTTCGATGAGCTTAATATTCTGCTCATGATATTCGTAACCAACTAATCCACCTCTCTGGAAATGATCAGGATGATTGGCATAAATCTTGGTGGCTATTTGCCTTTGAGTACTCCTAAATGTAATGTTTGCATAGATGCCTCTTCGATCCGAATTCTTAGAGGTTTTCTTTAAATAAAATGTTACGTTGATGTTTGTGTTTGGTCTTTTCATATTCCTTTTTTTAAGTTTATTTTAAGTAATGGACTTCCACAATTCCAGTAGAATTCCATCGAAATACTTGTCTTTTTTAGAGAAATTGTTAGTTTAAGACGAGTATTCTGTAAAATTAATTATAAAAAAGGATATTATTGAGTAAATAGTACAAATTATTTAGTAATTTCTTTTCATATTAAAAAAATCCTACTCAATAAATCCTTCATTATATGCCCTAAAATAGCTTTTTTTATACGAAAAACAAAGAAAGTAAGTGGAATTCCACACTACTTGATATCCGAGAAAGTAAGTCGAATTCCACAACTACTTGATATCCGAGTATGACACCCCTTGTTTGATGTATGTAACTCTTGATGAACTACACCCGACCTCTCTTGCGATCTCCCACTGCCGAAGCTTTCCTTCTGCTAGTAACTTTTTTACTAAAAGCACCTTTTCTTTTGTCATGGTTGTGTTGAAATGATCTAAGCCACTAGCTTTTTTTCTCATCGGCGTTAAGACCCATTTAAGGTTGTCCTTTCTTAGGTCATGAGGATCTCCATTTAGGGGGTCAACGTAACTATAATTCTGAGGATTAGGGATAAAAAGTTCTGCCATTATTTTAGCCACTCTCCATCTCTTTTTTCCTATCATCAAAGTCTCCTTATTAGAAATAAAAGTATACTTTAATTTACGACCTTTTATGTTGTAGGCATTACCCATTTCATCAAAATAAAAACCCAGGAATTCTTTAATGTCACCAACATCATTAATTCTTCTTAATAGGTCTCTGCTACCTTGGGGGATTTTATCTTCACCATCCTTGAACATTCTTTCTACAAGCCTTATAGCCTCTTGCGAGAGGGCTGGACGCCTAGCCTCATTAAACTTCTGCCTCTCTTCTTCGCTTTTTATTGCGTGTAAATTTAAACGAACTTCTTTATATCCCATCTTCCTTTATTTTAAATTTCAAATACTTATCAAGTAGCTTATTAAAGTCTCGCTCTTTGAGTTGCTCTATTTCATAATAGCCATCGCTTGTTTTACTAGCCATCTGCCGAAAGTAATTGTAATGTAGCCTTTCTGCCACTACCATTTGCTCTTCTAATGTTGTACTATATCCTAAAGCTGATTTAATTAGTTCTATCATTTCTTTTTTGTTTAGTTAAAAAATTAGTGAGTGCAGTCATTACTGCATCTTTCATTTGTATCTTATTTGCTTTGCAAATTCTTTTCAATTCACCATGAACAAAAGGGTCAAGTCCAATAGTCTTTTCGTCTACTCGCCTCATGACCTTACAATTTTGTTTCTGATTTCTTTTTCTCTAGCCTTTCTGTTTGCGTAGCTATTTCCACGAAGACTTTCATCTGTCTCTTGTAACTTTCTCCTTGCCCTCGTTATGGTGTCTGAGGTAGTGAGATCGAGACTGACGTAAAGTTTACAAAACTTCATGGCTTCTTCTTTGCTCACACCAAACTGACACAACTCGTCAACCCATATGTTAGCGGTTAACTTCTTGTCATCATCTTTACAATGTTCTGCCACCTCTAAGATGGTTTTTACTTTATCTTGAATAGGTATCTTTTTCATAGTCTATATCTTGAGATTCTTACTTTTTTTTCTATTTTGTGTAAGGGCCCAAGTTCTAAGTAGGGTTGACCTTCACCAGTTTTTAGATACCATAGCGAGAGCCCATATTCCTTTATTAAATTTCTCATCTCAAGGGTATCCAAGACTGATTGTTCCCTCAATTCTTTTATTTTATCAAGGGGTAACTTTTTACGTTCACTCATATTTGATTGTTTTAAACTCTGCCAATATTGGCATTGGTTCTACTGAGGATTAAACCTCCACGCTCTAGGCGGTAGAACTATTAATACGGATTATCCATATTATTATTTACTATTAGAGATAAAAAAAAGACTGTATTTGTCTATAATTGTCTCTATTTTACTATTTAATTAATTTACGTTTACTGTATTTGTCTCTATTTTACTATTCTCTGCTTTCTTTCTCACTATTTTTATACTCTCCCACTTAGAGGTATCTGTCACGCACCATCCATCATCATCTATCTTTATCTGATATACGCTACAGAAAATATCTGAGACATCTGTAATCCAAATATTGATGTCGAATTCAACCCCCTTCGAATTCTTTCTTGTGAACCAATGATCATCTAGATCATACTCCTTCAATTCTAATATATATTTCATTCCTTGGTAGGTCAGGATCATCTCATCAAGACCATCTGTTATTGTTAATTTATTCATTGTTTTATTTATTTAAATTCATTTAGTGGTCGTGTTCTTCTTCTTTAC
>Ga0307985_10001930_pt1 | contig 11739 bp, 11 predicted proteins | sample EllFjometageno80_FD_203155 | JGI IMG/M metagenome (GOLD analysis project Ga0307985, IMG submission 203155) | Marine microbial communities from Ellis Fjord, Antarctic Ocean - #80 | ecosystem: Environmental > Aquatic > Marine > Unclassified | place: Southern Ocean | collected 2014-10-09 | reverse complement strand
CTTTGTCTTTGTCTTTGTCGTTTCCATTTCCGTTATTTCCAGGTTCATTCCAAGCCATTGGCTTCTCCATAACTTTCTAAACACGTAGAAGGTCGATTTTAGCTAATAATTGTTCATTTACACAGCAATTTGCACTTTCAAACGGCGATCCGAGACGATCAGGCGATTGTTGCCTTGTCCTCGACTGCCAAATTAGTCTGCTCCTGCACTGCAATAGTGTGACTTATAACTTCTGTGCCGCTTTGCTTAAGAATACGATCGAGGTCTTTTCGCGGCAGTTTGACTCGCAGCTCATAGAAACCTTCCTCGTCTATATGTTCTTCCTCGATGAATCCGCTATCGTAAAGCTGACTGCGCAGCTTCGTCTGGCCCGGTGAGACTCTCAGTGTCTCGACAGCCATATTACCAGCAAGCAGCTCGCTCATCGCGCACTGCAATAAATCCATACCGGCGCCAGTCTTTGCAGACACCCAGACCTTTATAGTCTTACCTTTCTCATCGCGTTGAATATGTGGCTCGACGCTTGGAAGCAGGTCGATCTTATTGAACACCAGCAGCTGCGGCACGGACTTCGCGCCTATTTCTGCCAAGACCTTATCGACTTCAAAAATATGATCTGGATGAAATTCATTTGCCGAGTCCACGACATGGATAAGCAGATCTGCCTGTGCAGTCTCCTCAAGCGTAGCACGAAACGCCTCGACCAGTTGATGTGGCAGATGGCTAATGAAACCGACCGTGTCGGCGATGATCACCGGTCCGTAGTTCTTTAGAGTAATACGGCGTAGTGTCGAATCCAACGTGGCAAACAATTGGTCTGCCGCGTAAGTATGCGCATGGGTCATCTTATTAAATAGTGAGGACTTACCAGCATTGGTGTAGCCAACCAGAGATATCGTTGCTACCTCCGAACGACGCCTAGAGCGACGTCCTTGGTCGCGCTGTCCACGTACCTTCTCTAGGCCTTTGTTGATGGCCTTGATGCGGTGACCAATCATCCGTTGATCGAGTTCCAACTGCTTCTCACCCGCGCCACGCATGCCGATACCACCCTTTTGTCTATCCAGATGGGTCCACCCCCGTTTCAAGCGTGTGCTCAAGTGTTGCAGTTGCGCCAACTCTACCTGCAGCTTACCTTCGTGGCTGTGCGCGCGTTGCGCGAAGATATCCAGAATCAATCCAGTACGATCGAGTACGCGACACTTGAGTTCGGCCTCGAGGTTGCGTTCCTGGCTGGGAGAGAGTGTGTGATTAAACAGAACAAGCCCTGCTTTGTGGGCGAGCACGGCGGCTTGAATCTCTTCAAGCTTGCCTGATCCTATAAAAAGGTTTGGTGAAGGTGCCTTTCGGGAGCCTGTGATGAAGTCCACCGGCTGGGCGCCGGCGGAGATTGCCAATTCTTCAAATTCGGCTGGGTCCTCCCGTTCACTCTCTGACTCTATACTGAGGTGAACGAGGATAGAGATTTCGCCGGAATCGGGCCTGTCAAAAAACAATCAGTTACCTCACTGAGAAATGCTAAACCGCGTTACCCGGTTCGCCAGCCTCATCTTCGACTGCTTCTGCTTCTGCTTCTGCTGCTTCGCCTGGATTCTGCATTGGCACTTTTACCATACGTGCGGGTACGACTGTTGATATCGCATGCTTGTAGACCATCTGGCTAACAGCGTTCTTCAGCAGAATCACAAATTGGTCAAATGACTCGATCTGACCCTGCAACTTAATTCCACTAACCAGGTAAATGGATACCGGGATGCGCTCCTTGCGAAGCACGTTTAAAAACGGATCTTGTAGTGAATGTCCTTTAGACATTATTTATTCCCCTTACAATCGACAATCTATGAGGCCGAGCCTTCACCATCTCGATATCGAGAACTGGCTTGAAAGGACGGTTCTAAGAACTGTGGACTTCCTATAAAAAATTAACGATCTCTACACGTCACATACTACCTATATAGAGATGGTATCCATGTATTTCAAGACATGTTGTGCGGATTGAGTAGAAGAATTACTCAAGCTTTGTAGGCTTGGCCAACTGCGCAGCCAAGTCAGCTGCCGTTTGGCGAGTTGCCTGGTGGCAATAATACTCTTTTCCACCATGCCATCATAGTCAATTTCACCGTCCAGATACTGCCAGACCTGCCTGTATCCTACTGATTTTATTGAAGGAAACTGGTGATTCAGATCACCTCGAGAGCGTAAAGCCTGCACCTCGTCAACCAAGCCCTCATTAAGCATCTGTCCGAAACGTGTCTCTATCTGACCGTGTAATACGCTGCGATCTTCTGGTTGGATCGCGAAGAAATGTAAATTGTAAGGAAGCAGGGCCTCTTGCTGCGCCTGCATCTCGGCATGAAAGCTAGTCATTGTCTTGCCTGAGACCCTATATACCTCCAAAGCTCGTTGTGTCCTTTGCGGATCGTTCGGATGAATCCTAGCTGCTGAATCTGGATCGACCGCCGCAAGCTGCTGGTGTACCGCCTCCCAGCCCTGTTCCTGAGCCAACTTCCCGATCTCAGCGCGGACTTCCGGATCGGCATGAGGCATGTCGGCGAGGCCGTCTCTCAAAACGCGAAAATACAGCATCGTGCCACCAACAAGCAGCGGGGTGTCGCCAAATTCTAGTATCTCGTCAATTTCTCTAAAGGCGTCTGTCCTGAATTGAGAGGCCGAATACGGCACAGCTGGATCGATAAAGTCAATCAAACGATGGGGTGCGATATCGAGCACCCCCTTCTGGGGCTTCCCTGTACCAATATCCATCTGCTGATAGATCTGCGCCGAATCCACACTGACGATCTGAAACGGATGCTGCTGCACCAAATCGAGGGCGAGGGAGGTCTTGCCCGATGCGGTCGGGCCCATCAAGCAGATCACGTTGGGTTTAGAGGAGGACGAATTCATAAGGTGAGATTATACGCGACTAGAGAGGGAGTTCGTTCTCGATCTTACTGCCCACGAAGAAAGAGCTTATCCAGCTCATCCAGACTCTGATACACCCAGGTTGGCCTGCCGTGATTGCACTGACCGCTGCGCTCGGTAGCTTCCATGTCACGCAGCAGCGCATTCATCTCTGGGATAGTTAAATGACGATTGGCGCGAACCGAACCATGACATGCCATGGTGGAGAGCAGCTCATCCTGATGCGCCTGAATACGATCACTGCTGCCGTACTCGAGAACATCGGACAGCACATCGCGCACCAGTTGTTCGATGTTGGCGTTACGCAAAATCGAGGGGACTTGTCTGACTACTATCGATTCCGCCGCGGCTCTCTCTAACTCGATTCCAATACTAAGCAGCGCACCTTGTTCAGTCTCGGTGCAGTCGGCTTCTGATTGACTCACCGCGATAGACAAAGGAACGAGTAAAGGCTGCATCTTCAATTCTTCATTCTGGCAGGCTGTCTTCATGCGCTCGTAGGTGATGCGTTCATGTGCCGCATGCATGTCCACTGTGATCAGTCCTTCCTTATTCTGCGCAAGAATATAAATTCCATGCAGTTGGGCTATGGCGTATCCAAGCGGCGGCACTTCTGCATCGCCGGCAGTGAGCTTCGCGAAATTTTCCAACTGGCTCTGTATCGCACCGACAGCAGGTTGCCCTGAGTTCGGTCTGTAGGAATAATTATTTGAAGTCGGTTCCGCAAGTGACAGACTATTCTGATCGCTGAAGTTTCCAACCGCAAAGTTTGAATCTGAACTAGCTGCGAAATTTCCTGCCGCATTGTCGCTGCGCTTATCTGCAAACGGATCACTCTCCTTTCCATTATTCTGTACGTTATCTGCGAGTCGATCGGCCGGCCTAAGCTCTGCTAACGCTTTGTGCAATGAACTGAACAAAAAGTCATGCACTAAGCGGCTGTCGCGAAAACGCACCTCATGCTTGGTCGGATGCACGTTTACATCAACTGTAGATGGCGCCAACTCCAGATACAACACATAGGCAGGATGGCGCCCATGAAACAACACATCGCGATAGGCCTGCTTCACTGCGTGTGTCACCAGCTTGTCGCGAATGATGCGGCCGTTCACATAGAAGTATTGCAGGTCTGCCTGAGAGCGCGAGAAGGTCGGCAGGCTTACCCAACCCCAGAGACGCAGACCTTGCCCTTCCATTTCTACAAACACAGAGCTCTCGACAAATGCAGGGCCGCACACCAGAGCGACGCGTCGCTGCTTTTCCTGATCAGATTTTGCAGGTAGCAGTTTGCGAATCGCGCGCTGATTATGAGTAAGTGAGAACTGTACATCGAAGCGACTCAGCGCGATACGTTTTAGAATCTCATCGATGCGCGAAAATTCCGTCTTCTCTGTTTTCAGAAATTTCTTTCGCGCAGGAGTATTGAAGAATAAGTCTCGCACCTCGAGAGTGGTTCCGCGCGAGTGTGCGGCGGGCGAAAGTATGACGTCCATCTCCTGCCCCTCTGCCACGACCTTCCAGCCGCTATTGTCGCCACTACCTGCAGTTACATCATCATCTGCCTTCGAGGTCATAGTCAGACGCGAGACCGAGCTGATACTGGCTAGCGCCTCGCCACGAAAGCCGAGGCTGGCGATATTTTCTAGGTCTTCGAGGTCGGTGATTTTACTGGTGGCGTGCCGGCTAAGCGCCAACTCTAAGTCCTGCTTATGAATGCCTAGCCCGTCATCCTTGATCTTGATTTGTTTCATGCCGCCCTGCTCGACTTCGATCTCGAGTCGACTGGCGCCGGCATCTAGGCTGTTCTCCATCAGCTCCTTGACGACCGAGGCTGGACGCTCGACGACCTCACCCGCGGCGATCTGATTCGCGAGGCGTTGACTGAGAAGATTGATACGTGACATTGGCAGGTAGCAGTAAAGAGAATAAGGCTAGCATTGTAGCACCAACCACGAGCAAAACACTGGGAACCAACAAGAGATGAAGCTAACTAAACTACAGCTAAGATGCAGGTATTTTTAAAACCTGCCCAACCATGATGCGATCGCTAGTGATGTTATTTTCCAGTCGCAAACTGCCGAGACTGACTTGATAGCGCTGCGCGATCTCGGAGAGCGTTTCCCCGCGGCGAATCGTGTGTTCTTCCTGCTCCGTCCCGCCGACTCCCGGAATGGTAAGTTCCTGACCTACGTGAATCGTGTTCGAGGAGATGCTATTCTCCGATTTCAATTCCGCCAGACTCACGTTGTAGCGCTGCGCGATTACCGACAGGCTATCGCCGCGCTTCACCCTATAGGTGCCAGGCTTGGGTACGATGCCGTTTGCCTTCTGCCAGGCGACGAGAGAGCCTTGGGGTGGCGCCTCGTAGAAATAATTCATTACACCCTGCGCAATGCCGCGCGCGAGTTTCTGCTGGAATGCAGATGTGTTAAGCCTTCTGGCTTCATCAGGGTTCGTGAGATAACCAGTCTCGATAAGCATCGAAGGTATGTCCGGCGACTTCAACACTTCTAATGAAGCCTGCTGCACCTTGTCGCGGCGCAGACGCGTCATACCATCCAAGGATTCTAAAACACGAGTACCTGCGATCAGACTCTGCTCCATGCTCCAAGCCATCTGCAATGAGACGAGCGTAAGTGCGACATCGTCATCCCAGGAACTGAGATCAAGATCTCCTCCTACGCCGCCAAGCAGGTCCGCGTTGTTTTCCTTCTGTGCTACACGACGAGAGTTTTCGCGGTCGGCTCTATCACCCGATAGCGCATAGATAGTCAGGCCATTGGCACGGCTGGTGCGATACCAATCGGTATGCACGGCCACGAAGAGATCTGCGCGATTCTCGCGGGCGATTTCAGAACGGCGCTGCAGCTCGACATAATAGTCTCCATCACGAATCATGATCGGTGTGTAGCCCGGCATTCTTTCGAGTTGGTCGAACAGGGCACGCGCGATTTTCAGCGTGATGTTCTTCTCTCGCAGCTTGCCATCAAAGCCGATACCGCCGGGATCTTCGCCGCCATGTCCAGCCGAGATCGCAACGATGATGTTGCGACGCTCATCGCTGCGCGGAGCACTAGTAGAGTTCAAGGATACGGTGTTGGTGTTTGTGGATGCGTTGGCAGATGGTGACTCGTCATACAGATCGATAACCAAACGATCGCCTTGCTCGCTGTTCGGTGCCAAAGTGAAACTGCGTGGTTCAACTTGTGTCTCTAGATCGATAACTATTCGAAGTGTGTTCTCATCGCGAATCGCGCTGCGCATGCTGCTGATCGGACTCTCGCTAAAATCGAGTCTAGACAGGTCGCCACCCAAGGACGAACCTTCTATATCGATAACCACACGAGCTGGGTTATCGAGCGTGAACAGCTTGTATTCCAACTCGCCGGACAGATCAAACACAAGACGAGTATGGTCCGGCGCACGCCACAGCCTTACCTCTTCCACACTCGCCGCAGACACAGCCAAGCTGGCCAGCAGCGTACAAACTGCTAGAGCGAGTGTAAGACAGCGACTGCTGTCTTTAATACTGCTTAGATAGCGCTGTGATTTCATGACAAATTCTTTGAGACATACTTCACGTTGTCTAATACAACGGCCTCAGGGCCATAATCTTTTGGCAATTATGGCGCCTTTCTCCGTGAGACTCTGACAAGTAAGACGCCGACCCGTTCCCTGATCGACCATGCCGATCACCAAATCGGCGCCAGGCAGCCATTTCGCGCCCTTCTCGGCCCATTCAACGAGACACAGATTAGACTCTGCAAAATACTCATCAGTACCCAGATAGGCCACTTCCTCGGGATCCGAGAGGCGGTAGAGATCGAAGTGATAGATGTTACAGAGCTCGAATTCGTAGGGCTCTACCAATGTATAGGTCGGGCTCTTCACCGCGCCGGCATAGCCGAAGGCGCGCACGAATCCGCGGCTAAGGGTTGTCTTGCCAGCGCCTAAATCGCCTTGCAGGTAGATCATGCCTCCTAGATGGGGAATGCCCTCATGAGGCGATAGGTCATTGCCGCTGAACTTTCCAGTTTGAAATGTTGCAACGGCGAGTCGGGCACCGAACTCCAGTGTGGCGGCTTCGTCTTCTAGAATTATTTGATGTTTTGATCGCATATAAGGGGAGTATAAAGCAGATTGATCGAATGGCGCGAGCCAGAGTGACATTCACGAGAACCCTTCAGAAAAGTCTAAGCTTAGTCGCACCACAAACCAGCTAGTTCGATTTTCTAACAATTGCCTTTACCAAAGAATTTTAGTCCCTATGACCTTTTTCAAGGATTAAAGCCTATGGTGTCACTACAAATCAATGAATCTGAACGACGTATTGTAGGCAAATTATCGGGCGGAGCTTTTCTTCTCGCGACTCTCGTCTCAGCGACAGTAATGGCCGAGAAGCATGAGAGCTTTGCTATGCCATTTCATATATCCGTCGTCCACGGTGATACGATTATTAATGGTAAGCCCGACAATGCCACTCTTTGCATCGATAAAGGAATATCGAGTAAATTCATTGCTAGGACTCGGCGCTATAATTGAGTATGCCTGGGGTCAGCTCGATACCACCACAGTACTCGCAGTGGCAAACATTCATGTTGAAGAGAGCTGGGTGATGCAGATTGGCCTCGGCATCGAATACAGTCATAGCGAAGAAATCTTCATCTCAAGATTACGGCTTATCTATGAGCTCGAATTGAATCACTACACATTCGCTCCGCAGGTGCATTAAGACTGCCATGATGGCGAGAAGAATTCTGTCGTGGCTGGTTTCGCTGATGGCTTTCCTTTTTAATTCCCCAAACGTAAACCAATTTTTAAAAAAGAGAATCAAGGCGCTTTGAACCTAGCTATTTTTTCGCGTGGTTAGTGACTTTTCTTGCTAGCGCCTCTCGCAATGTTTTTAATAATTAATTTCAATTAAGTGAAGTCCTCTAGCTTTGGCCTTTGGACTAAGCTTCTTTTCATTTCGATTGCACAGTGCTTCGCGAATATCTTCAGAATCTATGGCGTGTCTTCCTGCCTCAAAGAGTGCGCCAACAATATAGCGGACCATGTGTTTCAAAAATCCACTTCCTTCAATCTCGATATAATACACCTCGGCATCCAACCCCAATGCGTCTGTTCGCTTTATTTCAAGATAATTAATCGTTCTAGAAGTTGAGACAATATTTTGGTCTCTGCTAGCGAAGCTGTAAAAATCATGTTCTCCAACAAAAATCTTACAGACCTTCCTTATCCCTTCTAGATCCAATTCAGCATTGCTTTTGGCGCCCTCAGTTTTCGATGGGACATGGGCAACTATTTCATTCAACATCGGCGAGCTAATCCTGTCCATGGAAAAATAATAGCGATACTTCTTGCTGATACTTTGTTTGTTTGGATTGAAATCAGCTTGGCAGTTAGTACATTGCCGAATTCGAATATCATCAGGCAATAAGGAGTTGAGGCCAAGCTGAAGTTTTTCTGAATTAATTTCTAGAGGAATAGAAAATTTGGCAACCTGCCCATGCGCATGAACGCCTGCATCTGTCCGACTCGCCCCTGCCACGTTGCACTCTGCATATTTACAAATTTTTCTAAGCGCTTGAGTGATTGTTCCCTGTACTGTAGCCTTATTTTCTTCAACGCCTTGGTCTTGCCAGCCGAAGTAATTGCTACCATTATAGGAGACCACTACTCGATAGTAATAATGTTTCATTTATAATTATCGCCAGTTCGTTATGAAAATTTACTTCGAAAGAATTTTGCTACATGTGTAACGGGCAGAGAATTTCTAAATAGACTGTCGGTAACTGTAGTACATTCGGAGTCTTGAAGAAAGGCAAACGCTTCGGGTGCCTTTACTCCAACTTCATATGTCTAAATGTTGCAATTTTCAGTCAGAGAGATCAGAGAGCTGGCATTAAAATAGGCTTCCATGTTCTAGCCTATTTAATTGACAAGATTTCTTTTTAATCTGAGCTCATTGAAGGGAATATGTAACAGTTCGTCGAGCTCCTCAATGTCAGAGCCAATAGAATCAAGCGCAATATTAAATCCACTCATTCGAAGTCGTGTCAGAGTGCCGAGTGCCGAGTGCCGAGCCACTACTATCCTTCATTGCATGTTGCTCAATAGAAAAAGTTATGAGGTGGGCTCCACTTGTCAACAATGTCGATCATCCATTCTGGCCAGTTTGAATCCATCAAGTTCGACTCATTCATGCAAATGGTAACGTCAAGATCTCAATCTGTTTCCAGCTAATCACAATAAGATTCCAGTGTTTTATCCATCAAAAGATAATTAAACTCTGGCATTAATTTACCCTCAAGTATCGAAGGTAATATTTGTGAGAGCTAAACTTTGGCGCCCGGTTTGTCCTCCCAATGAGGGCGTAGTTCAATCCCTATAATGGGTCTGTTTCGATTAGCGGATACAACCATAATTGAGTAGTATTTACTCGCAAACTCTCCCGATCCGATAGCATCATGGAAGCTGTCTGAACTAGAGCGTGGAGCAGATCTGGTGCAGCTTTCATAAACTCTCTATCTTTCCAAATTCCAAGACCCGCAAAAACACATTTATACTACTACGCCAACAACATCAAAAACTGCGAATACATAACAATCGCAAGGATTCTTGTTTATCTGTCATCCCACTATAGGCTGTCGTGACTTTAGGCCCTATGCTTAGCAGTAAATGGGCTTAGGAGTAATTTTTGGCGTCAGCTTTACGCAAAGCAATACTGTGACCCTACTGATCACCTCTGCTGCACGATTATCGCCTAGTTAAGCCCAAGAGCATCCGCGCACAAACGAATTTATTAATTTGTGAATGCCCCATAACGTTAAAATTGTATGGACAAGCTATTTGATTGGAAGTAAGTTTTGACCTTCCTAAAAGCCACTTTGAGAGGAACCTATAATGACGAAAACACTAAGAACATGCGCAATTTTAGGCACCGCCACTATGCTTCTCGCTTCATTTCTACTGGGCCAGGGCTATTTGAATCAAGCAGTCTCAGCGGCCAGCAATGAACGCTTAGCGCCGAAAATGGAAGTTGATCCATTCTGGCCGCAACCGCTGCCTAACAATTGGATACTGGGAGCCACCATCGGCATCGCCGTGGATTCTCGAGATCATGTCTACATCGTTCACCGGAATCAGGACAGCAATTTTGCCACCCAGGAAATCGGCCTCGACAACGGTGTTTCAGAGTGTTGCACGGCTGCTCCGCCTATCATCGAATTTGATCCCGAAGGCAATGTCGTCAACGCTTGGGGCGGCCCAGGTCAAGGTTATACTTGGCCGGACTCCAATCACGGTCTCGAAATTGCCCCGAACGGCAATATTTGGATCGGCGGCAATGGCGGCGCTGACTCGCATATGCTGGTATTTTCTGCGGATGGCGACTTCGTACGTGAGATCGGCCTGCCAGGAGAACCTGTCGACAGCAACAGCACCACACACTTCAATAAGGTTGCCGAGATTGCCATCGACCCGGTAGCCAACGAGGCTTACATTGCGGACGGCTACGGCAATAAGCGAGTCGCTGTTCTTGATGTTGCCACAGGCGCATTCAAGCGTTACTGGGGAGCTTACGGTAATCGACCAGATGATGCCGGAATTATCTACGATCCCGACCAGCCACTACCTCAGCAATTTGTCGGCCCCGTCCACTGTGCCGAGCCTTCCAAGGACGGCCTGATCTATGTGTGTGACCGTGGTGCCGACCGAATTCAGGTTTTCCGCCCCGACGGCACTTTCGTAAAAGAAGCGCAGGTTGCGCGCAATACCCGGGGCGCAGGCTCCGCTTGGGACATAGCCTTTTCGCAAGATGCCGACCAAGAATTCATCTTCCTGGCCGATGGCAGCAATTTCAAGGTTCACATTCTGGATCGGGATTCGCTGGAGAAGCTCGCGGAATTTGGTGGTGGAGGGCGCCAACCAGGCTTGTTCTACGGCACTCACAGTATCGCAAGTGACTCTAAAGGCAACATCTATACGACGGAAACATATGAAGGCAAACGCGTGCAGAAATTTGTCTTCCAGGGTTTGCGTGCTCTAAGCGATCACAGTACCGGAGCTCCTTGGCCGGATGGTGCGATCAACTAACAGGGGTTACCCTCTCTCAACGGGGCATAAAGCACTCATATGCTAGGCGTGCTTTATGCCCCCATCCCGAGGGGGCTTACCGACGTATGCCAGCAAAGTGACGTCTTGATGGCAAGCCTGAGTGCCAACCGCGTTTTTCAAAGGTACCCTGCCTGCCGTTAGACTTGTTCTCCGATTGTCTCTATCCTTCACCGAAAGATTGGGAATTATTGTTCGGTAATGAGCGAAAACGAATCAGATTCACAACTGCCTTCAAAGGGAAAAGGCGTATCGCGATTGATTGCCGCCACGGGGTTTTCCTTGGCTGGCCTCATGGCTGCGTTGCAGCACGAGGAAGCATTTCGACTCGAGGTAGTCATCTTCTGTATTCTTGCGCCCGCGGGACTTTGGCTAGGCCAATCCCGAGTTGAACAAGTGCTATTAGTTGGCTCCCTATTTGTCGTCTTGCTGATGGAGCTGATCAATTCAGCCCTAGAGGCAGCCATCGACCGAAGTGGTAGCGAGTATCATATTCTAGCTGGCAGAGCGAAGGATATAGGCTCGGCCGCAGTCTTCGTGGCGCTTCTATTGGTTGTGTTCACATGGGGCATGCTACTCCTCTAGCCTTCCTATATTTAGTTAAGTCCTGACAGAAAAGGTAAATTTGAAAAAGTTAGCAAACGGAAATCAGCAATGAGCTCGATGCAAAGAATACAGCTATTGCTTTTTCTTATGCCTGTC
>Ga0307985_10001927_pt1 | contig 11754 bp, 12 predicted proteins | sample EllFjometageno80_FD_203155 | JGI IMG/M metagenome (GOLD analysis project Ga0307985, IMG submission 203155) | Marine microbial communities from Ellis Fjord, Antarctic Ocean - #80 | ecosystem: Environmental > Aquatic > Marine > Unclassified | place: Southern Ocean | collected 2014-10-09 | reverse complement strand
AACACGGCCGCCTCCTCGTCCCTCTCACGCCACTGCCTCCACCCTTCCACCTGCCCTCCCCTCCTCCTCTCCCTTCCTGAACACTCCCTTCACCTTCTCAATGCTACTCCTCCGCCTTCCGTTGTCTCTCACCTTGTCCAGCCTCGCTGTTTCCTCCACGTCGTCGATCCATTCTCTAGGCACCTTACTTTGCCACGGCAAAATAAACCACTCCGGCTTCTCCTCCTTCCACCTCCACCACCCCCCTTGCAACCACACCTTCACATCCTCCCGTATCGCCCGCCACATCTTCTCGTTTGTCCCTAAGATCCAACTCTTACCGAGGTCGTCTTTGGCACCGACAAAGTGATCCATGGCCCATTGCTTACCCGTCGTCGTCGCGAAAAATGTGCCCCTATACTCCTTCTTCATCAGCAGCAAGAACACACCAAACACAACCACCCACGCGCCGCTCAAGGATCCGACCAGTGTCCACGCAACTCGCTCCTTAATCTCAAACGCAGTGGAGTTCTGGCCAGTCGCAATAACCCCCACCTCCTCTCCAGCATCCGCATAATGCACAAACACCGAAACGCAGCTAGCCAGCAGCGCCAAGATCATGTTCACGGTCCAGCACAAGCCGCCCAGCTCAGCAGGGTGCCTAAAATGTATCACGCCCGTGAAATCGTTAATAATCTTTGCCACCACTCTCGATGTCAAGCTCATAAAGACCCCAAACGCGCCGTCTACAGGGAGCCAGTAAGGGAAGTCCCCCCTCGCCAGCTTCTGCAGCAAATACAGCGCCATGTCCCCCGCCAAATAAATAACAAAGTACCTCTTGCTCACGAGCATGAGCATCGCCGCGCTGAACGCCCTCACCACCACCAGCAGCGCGCTATTCAGAGTCATGCACACCAGCAGCAAAGGCCTCGCGATCCCTTCGTCTGGAATGTAGCCGTAAAAGTCGGGCGACTCCTGCCTCATATCCGGGTCACTGTCGAAGTCAAACGACAAAGTTCCGCTAGCCCATCCCGTAGTCAGCGCGCTCACCACCACGCTGGCAATCTCCTTCTTTCCCGTATCTCCAACCTTCAATAGCACGTACATCTGGAGCAAACACCCAGGGATACTCTCGCAGACCATCTCGCACATCTTCGCCGCCACGAGCATCTGCTTAGCATCGATCACGTGGTGCTCCTCCTTCTTCTGTCCACGGCAGACCGCGATCGCATCAAAGGGCCCCTTTAATCCGGTGACCACGACCAACACCTCCTTCGCTATCGCCCACGGCTTCTTCCGATTCTGCAGAAACACCACAAACAACTGTAGCACCATGCACCCCACCAGCATCCCCATCAAACTGTACCCGTACCCCCTCGTCTCCTCCTTCCCCATGTACCCCATAATAACTACAACGTCCGTAACCATATCAAGCACACTCAAAAAAGCGCCCGTGCACACCCTCCACATGAGCCCCCACGGCGCCGTGTTCAAGACCTCCTGCGCCACCTCCAACAGCATGCTCTCCACCCAACCATGCCTCTCGAACAACTCCACCATGCTCCGGTTCTGCCACGCACACGGCGTGAACAAGTAGAAAAGTGAAAACGTGTGAACAAGCGCCATCCAATGAATATTCTCGCTCGAGCAGACCGAGAGCAGACCGAGAGCTACGAACGAGCAAGCGGCACACGACACGCGAGCAAACGGCGCCGCCCTTCGTTCACGCCGCCGTCCTTCGTTGACACCGCCGCCATCTTTGTTCGCACGTGTGTGTGCCCCCTGCTGCCTCGCCCGCCGCTCGCCTTTCTTCGCTCTTCTTACCTGCATCTTCCACTGGTGCAGTCCCGCAACCGCCGTCTTCCTCTGCTTCAGCGCCGGCATCAAGCTCCGCCCGATCTTCCTCGCCTCCATCTCGCTCAAGCACTCCAGCTTCGAGCTCACACTCCGCGCCATCACCCACCTCCCCCTCACGACCTCCTCCAAGAATGCATTTAGCCAGCCGTACTCGACACTCAGCTCTTTCAAACCTCTGTGCCTCCCCACAACATCCCTCACCTTCTTCCACGACTTTTTCCCCTTCTCTCCCCCGGGGTGCATCAGCCGCACACCCAAAGCCTTCCCGTCGTCCGCGTCGTAGTCCTCCATCTTCCTCAGCTCCAGGAAGTACTCTTGGATGGCCGTCACGCGTCCAAGACTTTGGTCCAATGCACGGTTAACGATGAATGACGGCACGCCGCCTCCAAAGTCAGGATGAATCACATACTCAAGGTTCGTCTCCTTGTCGTTCCTCCTCTTGATCCTCATGGCGGTCGGGTACTCCCCTCGCACCACGCCGTCCGTTATCGGCCTCGCATCGCTCACCTCTGGACTCGCCACTAAGACGAACCCATCGCCCTCCTTCTTCCACACGCCTCTGCCCAGGAAGTCTCTATCCGCGATGATCTTCGGGGTCCGCTTCTTGTTGTATACGAGCATGTTATGCCCGTTGATCTGCTCCTCCACGCTCTTCTCCAGGTCATCCTCGCTCCGTGCCGAACGCCTCATCTTGTCCCACATGAACGCGAGCACCTCCTCCGGGCTCGCCCTCACAGTCGTGGTCGCCCGTCCCCACGCGTGACTGTCGTTCTTCTCAAACGCGATCTCTGCAGTCGTCAGCGGCGAGGCCATCTTCAAACTCTTCGCCTCAATCCCTTCAAACACCACGAATTGCTGTTCGCCTCTGGAAAAACACATCCTCTCGTAGGCGTCATATGCAGTATCGTGGTCCGCGATCATCTTCATGGTCTCCGCCCTCACCTCCCCGTCCACTTCAAGACTCTCGTCAAACTGTTGCCTCATCAAACTCATGCCAATGAGCTGCTGTAGGCCCAACCCTCTCACTGCGCTCTGTGGGATAAGCCCTCCTAAATCCACTCGCATCGTGACCGTCACCAAAGTCTGATCCACCCTCCCCACTTCCTTCAGCCTCTTGAACACCCACATGCTGGAGAACTTGACCTTAGTGTAGCTCGGATTGGCGGGATACTCCTCGGTATTGTCCAGCGTCTCGTAGCTGAGAAACATCACCTCCTTCTTCTCGTCCTTCCACTTCCAGACGGACCGCACCAGCCACTCGCGAGGCCGTGCTCCCGGAAAGTCAAGGCGGCGGACCACGTGGAAATTGCCGCCGTGGCCATTGATCCTTGTGAGGGAGCGCTCAAGCCCGTTCTCCTCGAAGTGGCGCTGCTGTTCGTCGCGACTCATCTGAGGGCCCACATATGTGTGAGCAAAGGGGCTGCGGCATGGACAAAGAGCAAGAGGTTGTGGTTTTAAGCCGGTCGATTCGCGCTGTTCTCTTCACGCTCGTTCTGCCGCTCGCTTACCTTCGCGGTCTCGAATGCCGCGCAGACCTCCACTGTCGCGTCCACAGTCGCACTCGCCCGTAGCACGCTTTCCCAGTCGTCGAGCGCCCACTCCATCTTCACGATAGGATCGGGGGACTCAAGATCTTGGAAGTTGGCGTCGCCGAGCGCTTTGAAGTAGCCGATGCTAGTGTTCAGCGCCGCGCTTTCTTCCCGCGTGTAAGTCTGCCGGTTTTTCGTCATCACCTTGGCAAGCTCGGCGAGCTCAGCCGCGTCATTCTCGTCGTCGCACTGGACTTCCGTTCGCAGCTCGTCCACGACGCTCAAGGTTCGCATGATCTCTGTCCGCATCGCCCACGGCGGGAGATTGCCTTTGCCGCTCCACTGCACGGTGAACGTGACTCTGCTGGTGTTCTTGTTCTTCTTGCCACTGGAACCAATTACAACCAGGCCAGTGAGGTGTCCTCGGATTACGCGGAAAGACTGCCCGTAATCCACCTTGCCCATGTCTTCCGATGAAAGGGCGACGGAATATCCAGGGTTGAAGCCACCCTTCATGGCGCCAAGGGAACGCACGACGTACTCGCGGTCGGTGAGGCGGAACGGTGTTTTGTGAATCGTCGCCACTGTGCAGTCGTTGAGCTGCACGTGAGCCAGGTCGCCGTACTCAAGGTGGCGTCGCGTGCGCTCTCTTCCCGCCGCCATCATGAACCACGCGAAAGCTTCTTCCATGCTGCAGTCGATGACTGCTTGTGCCTCGGCGAGTACAATCGGCTCCTGGCCGGGTTGGGTGGGTTTGTACTGCATCCCCATGGTCACCAAGGGCGAGGGAGAGGGGAGGTCGAGCCAGGTGGATTCGTCGGAGCCCATGCCGAGAGCCCTGCGGACCGAGGCGCCTGCCGCTTTACCGGTGCGGCGCGCAGAACCGCGGACAGAGCCGCGGGCAGTGCGGCGGGAAGTGCCTCGCTTAGTACCGCGCTTAGTGGTTGGCGTTGGAGCGCCAGGGGGGGCACTCGGACCCGAATCTTCCTCTAGCTCGCGGCTCTGCCGGTACAGAACGCGCTGCTCGGGAGTCAGGTCGTCTTGTTGGGGAACATCCACTACAGCAAGCGCCGCTCGCACTTGCCCGTCGACGACCTTGCCGTTTCTCGCGAACTTGTCCTGCATGTCGTGGACCGAGGAGAGGGTGCTTTTGATGCGCGTGTTTAGGAGCGAACGGGGCAAGGAACCTCCGAGTTTCGCCTGGACGACATACGTGACCTGGCAGACTGAGGGCCACAAACATGAGTGAGCAAAGGGTCGCACAACGAGCCATCCACATGTGTGAACAAAAAGAGCCGCGGTGTGAGCAAAAGCGGGTCGCTTACCTTCGGGCGCGAGCGGCTTGATGCGCCAGAAGCCTTTCACATCGCCGCGGATGGCCTCGGCGGCGGCGGCGTTGTCGTTGATCGCGCGCATGATCGCGGCTTTTCCTCCGGCGCGGTTGGACTGGTTGTAGTCGGTCATGGGTGCGAACGCCATGATGAAGGAACCGTCAGGTTCTTGACGCCAGGCGAACCATGTCGAGAACACGCGCGTGGAGACGCCGAGCCCAAAGCTCACGACGTTCGCAACGAGTATGGAGCGGGAGTCCGGTACGAAGATTGTCTTCCTGAGAGCATCTGGTCCCTCCCTCGTGATGTAGCTCTCCATGTGCTCGTAAGAATGCCAGTTCCAGAGGTAGGAGAACACGTGGGTGTGCGAGGCGTCAACGGCAGCAACGGCCTTACCCCACGCGGACGAATCGCTGTCGAGCTTTTGGAAGTACGCGACAGAGGAGGCGATTGTTCCTTTGATGCGCTTGAACTGATTGTTGGTGCTTTGCTCGTCGAAAAGGAGCGAGGTGGCGATCAGGTCGGACTCGTGGGGTTGTATGGGCGGTGAGTTGGGGATAGCGGTCTCGAAGCGCGCGTACCTGCGAGCGAAGCGAGCGTGAGTAAGGGCCACACGCGTGGGCGAACAAAGGAGCGAGCGCGACGCGAGCCTGCGCGAGGGTCGCCACACACGTGTGTGAAAAAAGGGGGAGCGGTGCGAACAGAGGGCCTCGCGAGGGAATGAGCGGCTCGCGTCTCGCAAATTAGCGGCTCGCGTCTCGTAAACTCGTAATGCTCCCGTCGGGTTGCTGCTCGCTCTCCTTGCGCCCCCTCGCTTCGCTCGTGCACGTACATTGCTGCGTCAACTTGTTCGTATCTCTCGTAGTGTTTGTGAAGCGCAGGGATGAGGTTGCCGAAGTGTACGAGGATCTTGGCGGCGGTGGGCCGCGAGGGGAGATGAGATGGGGCGCGAGGGGAGGTCCATGTTGATTTACCCGACGACCCTGTACCAAATATGGTACTGCTGACCGGGTTCCGAAGCTTGGTCTTCATGTTCTTGAATGTAGACGCAATGGTGGAGGTGGGGGGGGTCATGGTGAGGGCCGCGTGCGTGCCGTTCATGGTGCCGGTCGGGACTGGATCAGGGAATTGCGTGTCGGGCTCTTCTTCGAACTTCAGTAGTTCGTCTTGCTGAACTTTCATCGCTTCGTTCATGCGCGATGTTAGAGGTTGGCGGGGGGGGGGTACAGTGGGAGCAGCGGTAGCAGCGGTGGAGAGTTTTCCGTCAGTCTCGGGGTCGACCGACTCGGGGACGACCGACTCGGGGACGACCGACTCGGGGACGACCGACTCGGGGACGACCGACTCGGGGACGACCGACTCGGAGACGACCGACTGGGGAATGACCTCCTCGGGGATGACCTCCATGGACGTGGTAAGTGTGACTCTCGTCGTGCCGGGCTCGTGGGGAGCGAGGGTGATGGCACCTTCGAGTGTGATGGCGCCTTCGAGGGTGATGGCGCCTTCGATGGCAGCGTGTTCTTCGGCAACAGGAACAGTAACGATGGAAATGTCATTGTCGCTCGTTGCGTTAAGTTGGATACTGAACAGAAACGAATTTGTGAGTGGCCTACCGCTCGTACTCCTGTCGACGGCGATGACGCTTCTGAATGAGAAGGTGGCAGCCGACGAGACGGTCAAGGAGGAGGTGGTGGGAAGTTTAGAGTCCACTAGAGAGGGGAGGTTGGTTAAGATGAATTGACGGATGGTTGTGGCATCAGTGTGAACGAGGGAGGTTTGGGCGTGGGTGAGGGTGTGTCGGTTGGATGAAGTGGCTTGATGCGTGGTGGTTGATGAATATAGAGGCTGGGAGTCCGTGGTGGAAGAGATTATTGTTGAGGACATTCCGGCTGTAAGAGAGGGGGGGGAGAGGGGTTGAAAAGGGTTGGGTTACAAATTGAAGAGGGTAGAATATGGGGGGCTGGCGGGCCTGACGATAGACTGAGTGCAGCTGGCGAGAAGGGGCTCTGGTTATCGCGGTTGGTCAGGTTCGGGCTTCAGTACAACTGTACAGTGCTGTACAATGAATGTACAATTGTACCCGCGTATCAAATGTCAACACAGTACAGCTGTACAGTTGTACAACCAGCTGTGTACATTGTACAACTGCACCCATCTGACTGGTAAATATTGGAGGGTGCATGGTGTAACTACAGTCGTACGTAGCGGCGTTCGACTCGATTGGCGTGCAAGGTTGGCGCGCAGACGCGTATTACTTAGTATTAACTCGAATTCATAGGATTTTTCAAAAACACGCGATTTCTACCCCCATTTCCTACTCTTACTCACAATTTCTTCGTCGTACTCATCTTCCTCCATGAACAACTCGGCATAATCGGCGTCGTTGGGGGGCATGGCGATGGCGTAACCGTGCCTAGCCACAGTACTCTTGTTGCCACCACAGTCAATGATGCACCCGCCGCCCAATCGTCCAAACTGTCACACATTTTGTCAAGCACGTGTCCTTTTTGAGGCCTTAATCCTTCCACTCGTTCTGAACCGTGGTCCACAGCGCCTCCGGATGGTAGCGCAACTTCCTGCTCATCTTATCCACGATCGACTGAACGCTCTTCCGGACCGCAACGTCCAGCACGTTGGTCTCTGGTGAGTTTGGAAGTTGACAAACGAGCTATATGTTGCGTAAAGCGACCGAGGCTCGTCTGACGAATCGTTGGCCGGGGCAGCTGAGAGGTCGAGTGCTGGAGCGACTGGGGCGGTGGCGCATCTTGTTCGCTCATCGGCAGTAGCGAGAGAGGACGTACGTGAAGGGAGGTACGGGAAGGGAGGTACGTGTACGGTACTCAACTGCCAGTCTCGCACGTTGAGAAGTGAAGTGGTTTTGCAATGCGTTTTGGGACTTTCGTCACAACGTCTTACGTCAAGTCACGCCCCCCTGCCGAGCAACCCCGTCACAGTCCACACGTCACCGTTCACACGTCTAGCATCGTCAAGCAAGGCCTGCCTCTCAACCTCACCCCTCGCAAGATGCGCATGTTCCATAAACTCGTCCTGCTCCTCCTCAACCTCCTCATCCATCACTCTTCACCCCTAACAGTAACGGACCTCTCCTCCATTCTCCCCCTCCCTCCCCTCCTGCAGCAGAAGCTAGCCCATCATTCGTCAGTGATTGTGACAACCAACAAACTCGTCAACCTCGTCTCAAGAAATCCTCCAGTAACACCCCTCCAAGTCTTTAAGCGACACACTCTCCCCTCACTGGCGTTAATCCCAAAACTCCCACCGTCAAACAAGTTAAGAATCGCAGACGTAGGCTCTGGCGGCGGCTTCCCGGGCCTCCCGATGGCGATAGCGCTCCCCCAGCACCATTTCACGCTCATAGACTCCGTGGGCAAGAAGCTCTCAGCCGCACACAACATCAGCGTAGCTTGCGAGTTGGACAACGTGGCGGTTTGGCACGGAAGAGCGGAGAAGTACGACGGGGGCGCGTTCGATGTCGTCATGGGGAGGAGTGTGTGCGAGTTGAGGCAGTTCTGCAAGTGAGTTTGCTGCCAAGCCGCGAATAACACGGGCGAGTCAAAAGCCCAGCGCGCAAACGCGTTATGAGCGAGCGTTTCTGTGCGGATCGCGAGCGAACCGCGCAGTTTGAGCCCGCCATTTGCACAGCACGGTTTTGAGCTTGTCTCTCTCCGCAAATCGCGTGCGAAATCTAGCGTTCTGGACACACTTTTCCGCCAATCGACGCGATTGCTCAATGCGCTGCGAGCGGCTCAAAAGTAGCTACAGCGGCTCAAATAGCTGTACGAGCCGTTCGAAACGCGCCACCAGCGGCTCAAAATGCGCAACGTGCCGCTCAAATAGCTATACGAGCCGCTGAACACGCGCTCCCTCGGCGTTCGCACACATCGCCTGTGGCCCTCGCTTCGCTTTCCCTCCCCCTCCTTGCTCACACGTCGTATGTGCAAAATGTAGGTGGGTTGTGGACGGGAATCTGCTTCGCGAGGACGGAGTTGTGCTGTACATCCGAGGTGGCGCGGTGAACGTGAGCATGGGCGAGATTGGGTCGTCGATTGACGGCCTGATGGAGGAGTTTGCTGGCAGTGAGGCAAGAGCAGCGCTGTTGAGCGTCGACGACAATCCCAAGTCTCTGCACGAGTACGATTACAGTTCAGTGCTGCGGCTTGCCAAGGAGTACAAGAAGCCCGCCAAAGGGAAAAAAAAGAGCAAGGCCAAGGAAGCCAAGAAGTCAAAGTAACGTAGTTCAAGACAAAGCTGCAATGCAAAGCGATGAATTTGTTACCGCCGCACCACCCGTTGCCTTTGCAGCGACATTGGAGCGATATGGGGGGGGAGCAATAAAGCAGTTGCAGCGAACGCGATGGGCCCGTCCGTTTTTACGCCAGTGCTGCACATTGGACTGGCCAGAAGGCCAAATGTTAGTCCAACCAGTTGTTAAGGGTAGCGTCCACACAGTGCAATGAGGCAGCGCTTTCGGCGTGCTTTGATCGGCGGCTTTGGATACTGGCGCTAGAATTTTAACCTGTGCGATCAGCTTGACTTCAATGAGCATCGTTGCGAAAAGAGCGTCCCTCCGGCCTCCTCGAAACACCGACGCTGAGGCGAAGGCGATCGTGAGTGGCTTGTACGACGCTGCAATGGTCGGTCAAGAGCAGCGAGCTCTTCTGGCGCGCGAGGCTTGAGCTGGTCGCGGAGGTGACCACGACGTTCAAGGCGGTGATTCAGAAAACCGACTACAACAAGCTGGAAGAGGCGGCGAAGAAGAGAGGGAAGAAGGGGTATGGTCTCACGGCCTCTGCACTGGGGTTTATGACGGGCAGATGTTGCCAAGAAGGCGATAAAGGGCGGGCCAAGTGCTTCCTTCTCTGCCCGCTCTGGATGCCCTGTATCCCCTTCTTCTTCGTGTACATCAAAGTCATTGCGCCGGCCCTGAAGCGCTTCGCATCCGCTCTCGCCAAAAACGCTACCAGCGAGATCGAGTTGAAGCTGAACAGGCCCGGCGCCTCGTCCGACGAGTGGGGCGGGCGCGTGCAGGACATCATTCGACGTATCAACGTCCACTCGTCCAGCGAAGCCGAGAAGCAGAGAGCGAGAATGGCGTCGGGGGTTAAGGGCGAGGTGTCCGAGTTGAAGGCCGAGATGAACAGGGAGATGAAGGAACTGAAGGCGGAGATGAAGGCGGAGATGAATGGGTTGAAGCAGCTCATCATGGAGCAGATGGGGAAGAAGAGGTTGAGTAGAGGGGAGCGGGGTTTGGAGAGGGTTGATATATATAAGTAGAGAGTCCAAGACAGTCGTGTGTCTAGAGGGGCGGGTGGGGGGGTTGAAACAGCTCATCATAGAGCAGAATTAAACTTCAGACTGCAAAGTTTAATTAACCCTGGTTGTCCTGTATAATGTATCGCAGCAGCTGGAGTATGCGCGGTGGCGACAGTCGAAGCGTAGAGCACACCAATCGCAACGGATTGCCGCGTCACTAGACGGAATTCGCTCGGCTTGCTCATACGACATGACATAGAAGTGGCAGGATTCCATCGAGGCAGAAGTCATTTCGTGTAAGTGCACAGCTCACTTTACAGGAGTCGAGCGTAACCCTGTAGTGCGGTACCTAAACGGTCTTCAGAACAAAAACGGCGAGATCCCAGCAGGCGAGGCAGCGACGAGCGAAGTCGCTACTGTGCGCGATGCAACAAACAGTGGCGGCGCGTCTGCGCGCGAGACGGCGCAGTTTGTGAGCGACTCGCTCGTTGCTTGCAGCGCGGTTCACATCGCCTTCCAAATTCTGGGCCAGATGTGTGTGTGTGGTGGCAAAGATCAGTTTAGTTAATCTCCCTCATCGACTCTTTTTCACCATTCTCTCCCACCTCTTCAGTGACTTCACCACCTTCTCCTGCTTGGCGTACACCGAATCAGCCGAGTTTGGGTCCGTCATTAACAGAATATCATCCAGAGTCTTTTCGATCGTCGCCAAAGTCGAAACGGTGGCAGTCAGGCTCGTGAGGATCTTATGCTCTCGAGGATTGGGGGGGGGATCGTGGTGGGCAGAGGCGTTGTCCATGAGCAGCGAAATAGAGCACCGTTGCTTGAGGGGGGTTGAGATGGGGTCTTGGTCAGCACAGTAGCAGTATTATATATTCGGCTCTGTCAGGAGAAAAGGATGGTGGGGGGAGGCGGAGCGTCTAGACGAAGCTGTCGGGGCAGTGTAAACGGCCTTGTTTGTAGAGCGGGCTGTGGAGGAGAGTTAGAAAGGGGAAGTGAACAGGAGGAAAGAGCAGGGAGGGACAAAGTGGGATCAGGAGAGCGAGCGACAAAGGGTGCAGCGGGTTGATCGCACATGCGATCGTTTGGAGCTGAGTTAGTGAGCTTGGAGAGGGGTTTTGAGTCGTTGAGAGTGGGCGGGTGTTGGTTTGCAGGATTGGTCTGGTGTCGATAGTGACAAGGGATTGGATTGGCCGTTGAGGGGGACGAAAGGAGCTGCGCGTTGCAGGCCACTAGGGTCGGATAACATATAGGTCGGGGAGGTCTCACAGAAGCGGATGAGTGAATGGGGTAGTGAGTAGTGGCCGTCACCTGTGTTGATGTGATGCGAAAATCGCCATCTCGCCGACAACGCGACGCTCAACGAGCACCGCAAAGAACCAGTGAGGCATCTACCGGTTCGCTGCCAACCCTCGCCAACCACACTCTAGTTGACCACAATCCCCCACTCCCCGAGGCAGCAACCACCTAGAGCTTGTATGGCCGCCCCGTGTCCCCCTTTCAGCGACACTGCAAACCTTCAAACGAGCAACACGCAAACACCTCCACTCCCCACGCTCACCCTCGCCGCCCCCGCAGCATTACTTCGACAAGATGGAACTCGAGCCCCCAACGGACCTCGCGCCCTCCTCCCCAGTGTACTACGCAGGTGTTGAGGCTGAGTTGCCCAGCAAGCCTCGCCCCCCCACGGCCCTGACGCCGCCCTCCTCCCCCGTGCCACCCGCGCACCACTACTCCACGCTGATGTGGAGCTCTTCCGCCGATGACCTTGACGATCTCGAAGC
>Ga0307985_10001924_pt1 | contig 11763 bp, 11 predicted proteins | sample EllFjometageno80_FD_203155 | JGI IMG/M metagenome (GOLD analysis project Ga0307985, IMG submission 203155) | Marine microbial communities from Ellis Fjord, Antarctic Ocean - #80 | ecosystem: Environmental > Aquatic > Marine > Unclassified | place: Southern Ocean | collected 2014-10-09 | reverse complement strand
GGGGGGGGGGGGGGGGGGGGGGGGGGGGGGGCGGGGGGGGGGGCGCGGCCGGGCCCCCCCCCCCCCCCCCCGGCGCCGCGCGCCCCCGCCCCGGGCCGGGGGAGGAGTGTGACCGTGGTGGTCGTGGAGATATTTGGTGATGTTGAGGGTTTTTGGGGGAGCGATGTATTGGGTTGGAGTGTAGGGTCGGACGGTTTTGGCGGAAGGGTGTTGTTGGAGAGTGGCGGGGTCGAGCCATGTTGAGGTCGTTTTGGGGGGGAGGATTGCTAGAGCGAGGAGAGGGAGGAGGTGCATGGGACGGCGACCAGGACCTGGCAGAGGTGGATTTAAGGTAGGTAGGGGCTAGTTATGGTAGGTAGGGCTAGAGAGAGAGAGAGAGAGAGAGAAAGAGAGAGAAAGAGAGAGAAAGAGAGAGGGTTAGCGATTGAGAGCATTACATGCAACGGCTGCGAGACGGAATGGCACTGGCCCTGCACGGGCATCGCCACTTGGCCCGAGGGAGAGTTTATCCCGAGGGAGAGTTTATCCCGAGGGAGAGTTTATCCCGAGGGAGAGTTTATCCCGAGGGAGAGTTTATCGAGGCCTTTCTTACAAACTGATGGAGAGTAAGGGGCCGAAAACACAGCGTGAACTCGTAGTGTTGACACAGAGGCACGGAGGGGGGGGAGCGGGATCGTCGTGCAGAATGGCGAGGCGGCGGCACAGTTACGGCGTCACGAGGCTCTCTTACAGGCTAGAGAAAAGTGGCAATCCAGATGACCTTTCTCTTCCTGAGGAAAGTCGGGACGTGTACAAATTCACATGAGCTGTCGTAGAACCTCCGTCGTCTCGCAACTGACGGCTTCTTGTTAAAGTAGCATGATCCATCGCCGCTTATGAGTTCCGAGAAAACAGGAGCATTGGCGCCGTGAATCTCCTTATATTTTTAGTTCAAGCTAGACAACGCGCGTTGTTATCGTGCTCGCAACCTGCCTTATGGCACCGTTCAGCGCCGCACCACCGTGCCCTCGTGGTGCCGCGTGTCCCTTCCTCGACCTTCACGGTTGGGCACAGGGCACAGGGTCTTGAGCGGCGGTTGCGCTCATCGTAAAATCGGTTTCTCATCCCTTCACAACTTAGCAAGCGACTATGGGGGGTGTGTCAGGAAAGGTAAGCCGAGGCGGAGTTAACAAGCAGCCCCCCCCCAGCAAGGCAGAGCGACATACCACCCCTGAAAGCACGGCGCTGACAGCCCCCCCTTGTAACCATTGCCCCATATCCCTTATGAGCAGGGGTCACCCCCCCTTGAATAAGCCCACGGTGGCCCACACAACCAGGAACGGAGCGCTTTGACGGACGTTGCTGAATTACTACGAATGCGAACGAACTTGCCACTGTTGCGCCTCTTGATTCCCCTAACATACCACTCACCCTACAACTCCTTAGTACATGCTCGAGTCGCTAAACCCACGCGGTTTCGGAACCTCGACGAAGGTCCAGGCCGCCATGAGCTCCTTCGCAGACCGCGACGCCAAGTACATCTCCCGTTCGGTAGAGCGGTACATGGCGGGTAACGCGTGCCCTGGCGCGAATTTGAAGGATTTTAAGAGGGTGTTTGGGGGGAATGAGGGGGTTGCGAAGGTGGTTTTCTTGGGGTTTGACACGGATAGGAACGGATTGGTGGACTTGCACGAGTGCTTCGCGGCGTTGGCGCTGTTTTCCGAACTGCCGCCGCTCGGTAGATGCCGTGTAATTTTCGACTTCCACGACGAGAATGGGGACGGGAGCTTGAGCAAGCTGGAGATGGATATGATGATGCTGTCGTGCGTTAGAGGGGGAGCGAAGATGATCGACTGTGAGGCCATGTCGGCGGCTAAGATTAGCGCCATTACTGACTGGATCTTCAAGCAGGTCGATGCTGACGAGAGCGGGCTGCTTAGCAGGCAGGAGTGGGTCACTTTCTGCAAGGGCACGAGCGCTGTGATGCATTACTTTAGAAGACTGGATGAGATCAAGGACACGGGCAAGCCCAAGTTGGTGGCTAGTCCGGTGCCAATTAGGAGGAAGCAGAAGCCGGCCATGACGCCCCAGGTGAGGCAGAGACATGAGCGAAAGCGAGGCGAAGGAAAGCGAGGCGAAGGAAAGCGAGGCGAAGGAAAGCGAGGCGAAGGAAAGCGAGGCGAAGGAAAGCGAGGCGAAGGAAAGCGAGGCTAAGGAAAGCGAGGCGAAGGAAAGCGAGGCGAAGGAAAGCGAGGCGAAGGAAAGCGAGGCGAAGGAAAGCGAGGCGAAGGAAAGCGAAGCGAAGGAAAGCGACGCGAGCAGTGCGGCGGCGAAGGATGCGAAGACCGGCGGAGCTGAAATCCCATCGATGCCCCTTTGTTCACGCATGTGTGTGGGTGTGGGTGTGTGGCACCCCCGTGTCTGCCCCCTGTTCACACTCGTGTTGTTCGGCAGTCCCCCTCCCATCCCCGCCCGGTGGTGACCACCCCTCGATCGAGCAACAACGCGTACTCAATATCGCCGCTCAAGCCGTCGCCCCCCGCGACGACGTCACCGTCGAAGAAGGCGCCTATGCGGCCAGTGACGGAAGGGGAAGGGAAAGGGCCGACGATGGACCTGGAACTGCTCAGGCAGATATTCGGCGGCATTGACAGCAACTTGGATGGGATCATTGACGTCGGGGAGTTCTACTTGAGTCTCAAGGGGACGGGGCTGGAGGACAGTGCACTCGCGTTGTTCAATAAGATTGACAAGGACAGGAACGGGCAATTGACCATGAAGGAGCTCGTGCTGCATCTGTTTCCGTTCGCGGGGGACGACGACATTGAGAACATCATGGAGTGGGTGAAGGACGGGGCCGCGCCGGCGAGCAAGGGCATCTGGGCGGCGGGGGAGGAGGAGGACGAATTCAAGAAGATGTTCCACGGCTTTGACAAGAACGGAGACTCGAGGATCACGCTCAAGGAACTCGCTGCGACCATGAGCGAGGTACACGGGCTCGACAAGAAGGAGGTCGAGAAGATATTCCTCGACTTGGGCAAGACCAAAAGGGACTTCATCAGCGAGGATGAGTTCGTGGAGATGATGCTGATGTTCACGACGGGCGGCGACATTGGGGGGTACAACATCGGGGGCGGCGGGGGGGGCATGAACACCACCATGCCTGACGAATTCAACGAGAACGCGGTCAGCAACGGGCTCAGGCAGCTCAGTCGCCTGGGCGGGGGCTTGGGCGGGCTGGGGTGAGGTTGTACGGATAATTAGATGCCACAAACACGGCCACAAAATACGCCCACGCAGCCACACACGAACACTTCTGGCCGAGCCGCTGAACCTGAAGCGAAGTGAGCAAACGGCTCTCATTGGCTCGCTTTTATTCTTCTTCTAAGTTAAGCAAGCTTCGGAATATGGGGTCGGCGGCCCACTCCGGCTCGCACTGCACGTCGTATTTCTCGCCCTCCGGTCCAACGAAGGCGCATCTTGCTGCATGTAGCAGCATGGTGCTGTTCTTCGCTCCTCCGTACTTGGTGTCGCCCACGATCGGGCACGATATGTGCCGGCACGACGCGCGGATCTGGTGCTTCCGGCCGGTCACGAGGCGGAGGGAGAGTCCTGCGAGGGGGCCGAGGCGGGGATGGGTGGCTGTTGACAGCTGTTTGTAGGTGGTGAGAACCCGTTTGGAGCCTTTGGTGCGGATCACGAAGGACGTTTTGTCCAGGGACAGGCTTATGCCGCCGGAGATACGCCCGGAAGGTTTCGGTGGCGAGTTCGCGACGATCGCTTTGTAGTCTTTTGTGATCGCACCCTTGGTCTCCTGCAGCGCGAGGAAGTGCTTCGCTGCGTCGAGATGCTTCGCGTAGACCATGACACCACTGGTGTCTTTGTCAAGGCGGTGCAACAAATTGAGGTGCGGCATGCTGTAGTGTGCTTGGGCATGATACTTGGCCAGCTCATGGTAGTTTGTTGTCGAGGTATCTCCGGAGACTGGAATGCCTGATGGTTTGTTGAGGAAGAAGTAGTCTGAGGTTTCATGGATGATTGTAAGGGGGGTGGGGGTGGAGCTAGTGGAGAGGAGACGGGGGGAAGCATGGACTGTTCGGGCGAGGAGCATGACCGCCGTGTGATGGAGGGGGATTGGGGGGGGGGATCGGGGAGGGTCAGGTGCCGTCTAAGTTGTAGTGCGGACACTTCTCTGGTACATACTGTACACAAACTTCACTTTGCGCGCTGCGTCAAACTGCCCTCTGTACCAACACGCCGCTTCTGTACCAACATCTAGAGACCAACAACTAGAGCTCGGTCGTCGTCAATAGGTTTCGCGATCAGTTATTGTCCTTTCTCTTGTTGTTGAGCAGCTGGGTCATCTGCTCCTTCGCTTCCTCCACCATCTGCTCCTTCAGCTTCTCAAGTTTCTCCCCGTACGTCTTCTTCTCCGCCTCCACCAGTCTCGTGATTCCCGCGTTGCTCTCTTTCACCGCGTCGAGCTCACCCTTGAGTTTATCAACCGCCGCTTCAAGGTCCGAGTTCTTCCGGTCCCTCGTTTCAGCGGCGTCCACAAGCCCCTCGTTCGCAGCCTGGAGCCTTTCCACAGAACTCAAGAGGGCGTCCTTCTCGACCTCGACGGCGGCGAGCGACGACTGAGCTATTTTTAACTCGGCCGCGGAAGTTGCGAGTGAAGAACGCGAAGAATCGAGTGCCGACTTTGAGTCCGCTGAAGCAGCGAGCTCAGCTTCGAGCGCCGACTTCTCGTCCACGGAAGCAGCGAGTGAAGATTCGAGCGCTCCCTTCTCGCCGACAAGCTTGTCCCGTTCGCCCCCGTTCTTCGCTCGCTCCGTTTCGAGCGCCGCCTTCTCGTCGACAAGCGCGTCTCGTTCGCTTTCCGCCACAGTTAAAGCCCTCTCGACGCCATCAAGCGACGCCCGCAGGTCGTCCTTAACCTCCGAAAGGCTCTCCAGCTGCCGTCTCGTCTCCTCATCGTGACTCTCCTTCTCAGACACACCACTCTCTGCGGCGCGTTTGGCACCCTCCAACGAAATCTCACACTCGTGCAGATCGTTCGCAAGATCGGAGACCTGCGTTTCCTTCGCGGCTAGCGTCGCGCCGAGGGAATCGATTGAGGCTTGCAACTTGCTCGTTGTAGCGTTTGCGGACTGCTGTATTGTCGAGATTTGGAGCTGGAGTTTTTTAACGGCGGCCTGCTTGTCCAACGAGGCTTCCTCGCGGGCGCTTTCGAGAAGGCCCTCCAGCTTGAGGACTCCTGGGGGAGGGTGTTGTTAGGGGGGAGTTGGTGAAAATTATGCGATGTTGCGCAAGGCGGTGGTCCTCATGCTCGTCGCCGGTCCTGCCAGTCGCATTATAACATTCATTCCTCGCTACTTGATATATCATCACGTTCACCATCCTTATCCCCCTCTCGCACGTCTCCGCTCACTCAACTGATCAGCGCCATATCCTCCCTCTCCCTCGCCCCCTCCAACCCATCCTCCTCAATCGGCACGTCCACAAACCCCAGCGGTTTCTTGTGCGCGTATCGGGACAGAGCGGCGTGGGTTAACTCGAGGGCGGTTACGGTGAGGAGGAAGCGGGTTGGGAGGGTGGTGGGGAGGGAGGGGAAGGAAGGGAGGGAGGGGAGGAAGGATTTTGTGATTTTGAAGCTCATGCGACGGCGAGGCTTCTTTGGGAGGGAGATTTTGGAGCGAGTAGGAAGGCGGGGTTTGGTCGGTACGGGCGCTGGTGCTGGTGTTGGTGCTGATGTTGGGGCAGGTTTTGGGGTTGGTGTAAATTCAGGTATTTCGTTTTTTGTCTCAATGTCGCCATCCTCCTCGCCCTCGTAGCTAGGCAGACCGGGCCCTAGAATCGCTTCGATGTCAGCCTCATCAACGCCCTGATCGCGGAGGGATTGGAGGAGGAAGGTGGTGGAAGGGGGGAGGGGGGATGGGAGGGAGGAGGGCAGGATGGTCAGGAGGAAGAGGAGCAGGAGGAGGATGCGGCAGAATGTGTTCATGGCGAGGGAGGGGAGCGACGGCGAAGTGAGCGTGGCGGTGAGCGTGGCGATTAGAGCGAAGTGGAGAACAGCGTTGGGACCAGCTTTCGTCTGATGCTTAAATGTTCTAGAAGGAAAAGGAAACATCCATCTCTGCAGACATTATCCACGCCAACGCGCACACACACTGCCCTGTGCTATCTACAAAACAGGCGCGCGTGCACCACGTGGCCGCCAAGACAAAAAGTAATAAGACTCAAAGCCGTCGTTTACTATTTAACAAGGTATAACTGGAATATGCGGGTGATTGTCCGGTATCCGTCTCCCCGGCTTCACTCCCCCAATCCATTCTCTATAGCTAGCCTCATCCTCCCCATGCCCCTTCTCGTCCTTCCCCGTAACCTTCCTGACAACCGCTGCAGCGTTGACGTACGAAATCGTGTACGCTAACCTCGGGGAGTTCGGGAACCCGTCGGTTGCGTGCAAGCACCACCCGTGGTGCGCCGTCGCGTCGCCGAGTGCCAGCGGCATGTGGTGCGACTCGGAGTAGCGGCCGGTGAGATCGCCGCCCTCGGCATCCCAAAAGTTCAGTGCGAAGTCGTTGTGCGACTTATCCGCGAATATCAGGCCCGTTCCGTCCGAGGGTATTGTCGAGAACGGGATCCAGAACGTGACCATGTCGTTCGTGTCGAACGGTGCCATGCGCAAGTCGCTGTGGTAATTCGTCGGGCCGTCTTCGGGACGTTTCAGGAACAGCGAGTCCTGGTACAGGCGGACGGAGGGGCAGTCGAGGAGGGTGGTGGCGACGGAGGCGAGGGTCTTGGAGCGGGTTATTGCGGTGAAGGGAGGGTGAGTGCGGTGGAGGTTGAAGAGCTGGAGGAAGGCGACGGCGTGGTCGGACAGATGGTACTTGCATTTTGAGGGGGTGCTGTACTTGGGATTAGAGGCGATTGCTGCGAGCGGCTGGTCGAGGATCACCGAGAGCTTCTGCTGGAGGGCGAGGAGGCGGGAGGAGTTCAGGGCGCCTTTGGCAGCAGTGTTGAGGGCTTTTATTGTGGGGAGAGGGAGGAGGGAGGGGAGGGAGGCATGGCCAAGCTGGGAGAAGGAGAGCTGGGTGGCGAGTGGGACGTTGTAGGGGGTTGAGGGAGAGGGGAGGATGAGGAGGAGTAAAATTAGTAGCGAGATGAGGGAGATCAGGCTTTTCATGCGAGGCAGGGGTTGGAGAGGGGAGAGGTACGTGTGCCCAGTCAATGTATCTGGGTGACTTGCGCCAATGTAAGCTACTTTGTTGTGGGCTGTCTGTGTGTGTTCGGAAATTGAGTTCTTTTATCGATGGGGGGGGAGAGGATGGAAGGGAAGAGTGGTGGGTAAGGGGGAGTCTTGGAAGAGGGGGGAGGGGGGAGAAGGGGAGGGACGTGGCGCGGTTGGCTGCGAGGAAGTAGATCGGCTGCTAGGGAGTAACTTGAATGGCTTGGTCGGGCGAAAACCTTGGGGTATTTGAGCTTAACTCAGCGCTGCGATTGTTGGCGCGAGTGCCCCACTGCAACTGTACTCGCGCCCCACCAGTGCCCTCCTTTTTTTCTTTTTCTTTCTTTCTATCTATCCATTCATTCATTATTAATACTATCTACACGTAGAGCAGCTACACGTAGAGCAGCTACACGTAGAACAGCCCGAAGTTCCCGCAGTCGCCTCTGAGACCCGCGTTCCCGCTTCCGTCGCTACTACTGTACCCCTTGAAGCAAGCGCACTCGCCGGTCATATCGTTGCAGATGCCCTGCCCCCCGCACTCCAGCACCTGCTTGCTGCCCTTCATGATCTCGACTACAGCTAACCCGCTATTGCCGCCGTTAAGCCCCCCCACATCCGCCACAATCGAGGGCAGGTCCCCGAGCTCGGAAAAGAACTCCAAGCTGACTGGATTGGTCCCCCCGGCCGTGCAGAACGCAGTCTGTCCCGTCGTGTACGCCATCGTGAAGTTCCCCAACGTGCGCATGTTCTTGAGCGCGGTGTTGAAGCTGATCGCCCCGATGTCCCACGCCAGAGCGGGGCTCTTGTCTCCCTTGAAGCTAAGTCTGAAAGTACCGCTCGTCCCGGTGCACGTCAGAGCCTGCTTCTCGTACGCGTCCGTGTTGGTGACGTTGTTCGCTGGCCGGCTCGGGTTGTCTCCCACGGGGCACGTTAGCCGGCTGCAGTCGTAGCCGACCGGATCGCTCATGTTCTGCGTCCAGACGCCTCCCTCGTACCAGTACACGTCGCACATACAACTCCCGATCATCTTGCTGTCCCACAGCTGGTGGCTGCTCTTGTTCGTCTGCATATGATACGAGTAGGCTAGCGGGCTCGGTTCGCCGTGCTTGTCTATTCGGTTCCTGGCCAGCGTCTCGAGCGTGACGCACCGGCCCATGCCGAAGCACTCCGCCAAAATGCTATCGTCGCCAACCTCTCCGCTAGGGCAATCCAGCCGCTCGCACGCTCCCCCGGTGAACCCCGGCTCGCAGTTGCACTCTCCCGTCATCCTGTTGCACGCGCCCATGTTCGAGCACTCCACCGGACGATGCGCCGAGTTCTCGCTGTTCGCCTCGTCGAACCACGCGTTCCCCGTCGGGCACGTCGTCATGTTGCAGTTCCCGTACCACCCGTCGTCGCACGAGCACCTGTAGTTCTCCGCAAAGCCCAAACAAGTCCCGTGCCCAAAGCACTCGTAGAACTTGGTGCTCGCGTCCGGGTAACCGTGCCCGTGATCGAACGCGATCCCCCTGGGGTCTTTCACAGTGTGGGCGCCCGTGATGATGCCCGTGTTGCCTTTGATGTCCTTGTAGTTCACCCGGTGCGCGTACAGGACCTTCTCGTGGAACGTGTCCGTGAAGATTATGCGGTCCATGTCCAAGTCGAGCGCGATGTACTCGGGGTTGTTGACGCGGATGTACGTGTTGGACGCGACGAGGACGGAGCGGACGATCCATTTGAGCGGGGCGCTGCTCGAGTTGCCGAGGAGCTTGGCGCGACCGATGGCGCCGGCGCCAGTCGTTTCCTCGTACATCTCGCCGATGTACATGTGCGCGTTGACCAGGTCCAGCGCGATGGAGTACGGATCCGTGAGGTTCTGAATCATGAATTTCGACGCGGAGCTCCCGTCCAGGTTGCTCGTGTACACCGCTCCGTCGGCCACTGTCTCCGCTCCGCTATCCACCCAATACAGCTTCGCCATACACATGGATGAACAAAGGTGTGAACAAAGGTGTGAACAAAGGTGTGAACAAAGGTGTGAACAAAGGTGTGAACAAAGGTGTGAACAAAGCGAAGGCGGCGTGCGTGTGTGTGCGCATGCGTGTGCTTGGTCTCACCTTCAAGTGAACCAAATCCAGCGCAATGCCCCTCGGTGTGTTGATCTGAGACCCCAGCGCCGCCTCAATGACCGTGCTCAAGTCCTCTTCCGTACATAAGTTCCATATGCCGCCGGCCACGTCCAACGCGCAACGCTTCACCGTTCCGTCGGCAGTGCCCGCCACCCCCGGCACCGTGAAGTACAAGTACCTCGAGTTCCACCTCAAGTCCAACGCGAGCCCGTACGGCGTCGTCGTCTGCACGGAAGTGAACGGCGTGACGTAGTGGATCGTCTCGCCGGAGTACGGGTGCGTGTTCTGGCCGTGCTTGAAGGTCGTGCCGCTGACGTGCGTCTTCGTGTTGTTGTACAGAGACGCGCGCTCGATGCGCTTGTAGCCGCGGTCGACGTAGTACACGAAGCCTGTGTGCATACATGGGTGTGAGCCACATACATGCCTGAACAAAGGGGGGGGGGGTGTGAACAGAAGGCGCTGGGAGCCGATCTTTCTTCGTCTGCCACTCGCTGCCTGCTGCTCTGAGCAAACTTACCTTCCGCGAGATCGAGCGCGAGTGCCCCGACTGACGCGTTGGTCATGTTCAGCATCGGGCTCGGCACCGCGTCCGTTTCCCCTCCCGTCAGGTAGTAGTGCAACCCCGTGTTGGAAATGTTGCTTGCCTGCGTGAAGTAAAGCCTCGGCAACGACGACGGTTTCGGGACAGGGAGCGACAAGTCAGACTGGTACACGACTCCGGGGCACGTTTCGACGCCCGTCCAGGAACTCGTGTTGATGACGGGCGCGCTGCAGGCGCCGCCGTACTGGTCCGCGAACGAGTAGTAGTAGCCGCAATCGCATTTGCCGTTCTCAGAGTTGCACGTGCCGATGCCGCTGCAGACCTTGGAGTCCTTCGAGCCGCGGGCGGCGAAGGATAGGGTGAGCGCGGTGGGAGCGTTTACAGTGGCGTCGATGAGGCTGCCGATGACGCCGAGGGAGGGTAGGTTACCGGACGCGGTTCGGAGTTTCATGGTGGTGACGACGGTGGAGGCGTCGGCGCACGGGGCGGCGCCGGCGCCGAACGTCACGACAGCGGTGATGGCGGCGGCGGCGTTCACTTTGCTGTACCTGCGAGCGAAACGAGCGTGAGTGGGGAGGGTTCGGGGGAGAGAGGAGCGGAGAGAAGAGCCCAACACGCTCCCAGAGCGCGTTTTGAATCGCGAATAGCTCCTTTTGAGCGGTTCACAGCGCCTTTCTCGAGAAGGAACCCGCGCACAATGCGTGGGCGCGGCTTGGGCTGGGATGCGCTCGCGCAGCTCTTGCACGTACATGGTCGTTAGCTGGGTCTGGATGGTGGCTGCGGAGGCGTCGAACGCAATGTCGTCCGTAGTGACGCCGTCGAGTTCGAGGGCGAAGGAACCGGACGCTGCGCCGGTCATGACGCATGTGAGCGTCTGCACGGTCTCGAAGTAGATGGTCGGCGTGGTGGCGGTGGAGGCGAGCTGGTTGCTCTGGACGTCGATGGACGGGAGGGCGCCGGTCTCGCCTGAGAACGTTATCGCCGTGGTCGTGCCCGCGGTCGAGCAGAGGGTCGCGGCGCCGGACATCACGGCGGTGACGGGGGAGCCGGCGGTGAACACGGCGGACTCGTGCTTAGAGTTGGGCAGGTTCATGAGGCCGTTGGCGACATCAGTCGCGGAAGCGTCGTGCGCGAGCTTCAGGGTGTTGAGCTTGTGGCGCAGGACGACGTTGCCGGAGCAGGTGGCTGTAATGCAGCACAGTGTGCCATAAACATGGGTGAACAAGGGGCGTGTCATAAACGTTAGTGCCATAAACATGTGGGTCGTCGCTCTTGGCCGTTCGCTCACTTGGTCCGTGCTGCTGACTTACCTGCACACTCGCAGTACAGGCTCACAACCTCGTAGTTCCCAATGCTCGTCCTGGGATCATCTCCCTTCTCACACGTCCGCTGCGAGCAGTCATACCCCCCATACCCATAATCGCAAACACACCCATAGATCTGTTCCGCGTCCCAAAGGTTGTACGTCACGGATCTGTTGAGCGAATACCCGTTGAACTCAGACGCCGCGTCCTTCATGGTCATGCACTGGCCGTGGTCAGTGCAGTTGTTCGCGCACTTCAACTGCTCACACGCGCCCCCCGTGAAGAGCGGGTCGCACTGGCACAGCCCCGTCCCGCTATCGCAGTGCCCACGCGCGCTGCATTCTTGTAGGTAGTGCGCATTTCCCGTGGCGTCGGGGACGGCTCCCCATGCGTTCCCTGACGGGCACAGCTTGACGGAGCAGTCGGGGCCGTGGTGGTTGGCGTTGCAGATGCAGATTGAGTTTGCGGAGCAGACGCCGTTACCGGAGCAGAGGTTGTGGCATTGGGAGACTGTGGGGGTGAGGAGGAGAAGGAGGAGGAGGGAGAGGAGGAGGAGGGAGGTGGTGGGAGGGAGCATGGGGAGTACGATGGGGAGGG
>Ga0307985_10001923_pt1 | contig 11765 bp, 12 predicted proteins | sample EllFjometageno80_FD_203155 | JGI IMG/M metagenome (GOLD analysis project Ga0307985, IMG submission 203155) | Marine microbial communities from Ellis Fjord, Antarctic Ocean - #80 | ecosystem: Environmental > Aquatic > Marine > Unclassified | place: Southern Ocean | collected 2014-10-09 | reverse complement strand
ATGCGAGCGCGCAGCGTGCCGAAGAGGTTAACCGAGTTAGGGCTACACCCGACCCAAGGCAAACCCCTTAGCTATGTGATTCCTCACGAAGTAAATCACCAACGCACCAGGAATAATTGTGAGAATACCCGCGGCAGCAAGAACCCCCCAGTCAAGACCAGAGGCAGAAACGGTGCGCGTCATAACAGCGCTGATAGGCTTCGCGTCGGTGACGGTTAGAGTGCGCGCGATAAGAAGTTCGACCCAGGAAAACATGAAGCAGAAGAACGCGGCGACACCGATTCCCGAACCGATAAGTGGAGTAAATATTTTAACGAAGAAACGCGGAAAAGAATAACCATCAATGTAGGCAGTCTCATCTATCTCTTTTGGCACACCCGACATGAATCCCTCAAGAATCCAAACCGCCAGCGGCACATTGAACAGACAGTGAGCGAGTGCTACGGCGATATGTGTGTCGATCAAACCGAAGGCCGAGTACAACTGAAAGAATGGCAGGACGAAGACCGCTGGAGGCGCCATACGATTGGTAAGCAACCAAAAGAAGAGATGCTTGTCCCCCAAAAATTTATAACGCGAGAAAGCATAGGCGGCCGGCAGCGCAACACTGATGGCGATAACCATGTTCATCACTACGTAGGTAAGCGAATTGATGTAACCGTTATACCAAGACGGATCGGTAAAAATAGTGATGTAGTTGTCCAGCGTGAAGTTCTGTGGCCACAGTGTAAACGTGGACAGGATCTCCTGATTGGTCTTAAAACTCATGTTCAGCAGCCAATACAGAGGCAACATCAAAAAGACTATATAGGCGGTGATGCCAGTGCGCTTAACTTTGAGCATGCTATTCGCCGAGATCGCCATTATTGCGCACCTGGGCCATTGATCTGCTCATCATTGTCGTAGCTCGTCATCAGCGTGTAGAAAACCCAGCAAACCAAAAGAATGATGAGGAAATAGATAAGCGACATAGCCGCAGCAGGGCCCAGATCAAATTGACCCACCGCCATCTGTACGAGATCGATAGAGAGAAAGGTCGTGATATTACCTGGCCCTCCCCCGGTCACCACAAACGGCTCGGTGTAGATCATGAAGGAGTCCATGAAGCGCAGCAGAACCGCGATCAACAACACACGCTTTATCTTCGGTAGCTGTATGAAGCGAAATACCGCCCAGCGTGAGGCGCCATCGATCCGCGCTGCCTGATAGTAAACTTCGGGTATCGAGACAAGCCCTGAATAGCACAGCAACACCACCAAAGAGGTCCAGTGCCAGACATCCATGAGTATCAGCGTCAACCAAGCATCCAGATTATCTTGTGTGTAGTTGTAGTCTATGCCGAGACTGGCAAGCCCGTGGCCCAGCAGACCGATATCCACTCTTCCAAACACCTGCCATATGGTACCAACCACGTTCCAAGGGATCAGCAATGGCAATGCCATTAGAACGAGGCATACGGACACGCTCCAACCACGTTTCGGCATCGCCAGCGCTATCAATATACCCAAAGGGATTTCAATGGCTAGAATCAGGCCCGAAAACAATAGCGTTCTTAATAGCGCGTTATGAAATCGCTCCGAGGAGAGTATCTCTTGGAACCATTCCGTGCCAACCCAGAAAAATTCATTGTTCCCAAACGTATCCTGCACAGAGTAGTTAACCACGGTCATTAGCGGGATAATCGCGCTGATGGCAACTAAGATCAGCACCGGCATTACCATAAACCAGGCTTTGTTGTTCTGAACCTTCTGGATACTCATATTGTTTAGTCTCCCCTACCACTGCCGACTCTGTAGTCGTCTGCATAGAGATTAATGCGCGCCGAATCGAAGGAAACGCAGGGATTCTCGGGAATCGCGACGCCGTCCTTAACTAAAGCACACAGCGCAGTGCCCGCTATCTCGCCGCGCACAATAACGTGTCTGCCCACGTCTTCCAGCGCAGTGACCGTAAGTGGCATGCCCTCGCTTTGAGACAATGTAATATGCTCGGGGCGAATACCCAACTCGAAGCGGGCGCCACGGTTATCGACAGCTGTATTCAAAGAGAATTTCTTCCCAGCGAATACCGCTTCGCTTCCATCGATCTCGCAGGGCAGCACATTCATACCTGGCGAGCCAATAAACTTGCCAACGAAGGTGTGTTCCGGTGTCTCGAAGAGTTGTTGGGGTGTTCCTATCTGCACTACCGCCCCCTCGTACATAACAATCACCTGATCGGCGAATGTGAGCGCTTCGGTCTGATCATGGGTCACATAGATCATCGTATGTTGAAAGCGCTGGTGAATCTTCTTTAACTCTGTACGTAATTGCCATTTCAAATGCGGGTCGATAACAGTCAGCGGTTCGTCGAAAAGGATTGCTTGAACGTCAGTTCTAACCAGCCCTCTGCCTAACGATATTTTCTGCTTATCATCTGCGGTTAGCGAGCGTGCCCGTTCATTCGCTCTACCCTGCAAGTCGAGCATCTGCAATGTGTCCGCTACTCGCTTCTCAATCTCATTTTTGGCGATGCCTCTATTGCGCAAAGGAAATGCCAAATTATCGGCGACGGTCATCGTGTCGTAGACAACAGGAAACTGAAATACTTGTGCAATATTGCGCTGCTCCGTTGTCAAGTCTGTCACATCGAAATCATCGAAGAGCACTCTCCCCTCGGACGGCCTGAGCAAGCCCGAGATGATATTTAACAGCGTCGTCTTGCCGCAACCCGATGGCCCGAGCAAGGCATAGGCACCGCCATCATTCCAGCTCTGCTGCATGCTACGCAGCGCGTAGTCAGCAGCCGAGGGATAACGATGTGCCAATGATTGTAGTTGTATAGATGCCATTTTTAGCTTTTTATTGTCGAGTGCCATTCAACAAGCGCGTCGTCGCTGTCGAACAAAAATAGATGCTGTAGTTCTACATAAAATACTACCGTACTCGCTACTGCAAAATTCTGCACGTCGTGGAGCAGCGCGACCCAGGAATTGTCTTCCATAGAAAAATGCACGAACGTCTCCGAGCCAGTCAATTCAGTGACTGACACACTGCCTTTAACCTCTATGTCATCCAGACCTGCTCTTTCGCGACTAAGATGATGCGGCCGTACCGCCAAAGTGTAGCTTCCGTCGGGTATCTGCTCGATGTTGAGGCCAATTTGTTGCTGACTCCTCGCGAATGCTAGCTTACCTGCAACGCATTCCACCTTCGCGCTGTTCAGCGGCGGATCTGAAAAAATCTCCGCCGAACGCAAGCTGACAGGCGTTCGGTACAGCTCCAGGGTCGAACCAAACTGTTCGACCCTGCCATGATGTAGACACACAGAATTGCCGCCGAGCACGAGGGCCTCGGTAGGCTCAGTGGTCGCGTAGACCAAGACTGCACCCATGGCCGCGAATAAGGCCGGTAGCTCAGCACGCAGTTCTTCGCGTAGTTTGTAATCGAGATTAGCCAACGGCTCATCCAATAACACTAAGTCGGCCTTCTTAACGAGCGCCCGCGCCAACGCGACTCTTTGTTGCTGCCCGCCGGAAAGAGTATCTGGGGTACGATCGAGCACCTGTGTCATTTGCAGCAATTCGGCTACTTCCGCTACTTGCCTATTTATCTGACTCTTTTCAACTCGAGCTACCCGAAGCGGTGAGGCAATGTTCTCAAACACCGTCAGCGAGGGATAGTTGATGAATTGTTGATACACCATTGCTACGTTGCGTTTCTGCACAGCCATACCCAATACCGATACACCATCGAAGAGCAACTCACCGCTATCGGGTTTATCGAGGCCGGCCATAATGCGCATCAGGGAAGTCTTGCCGGCGAGCGTGGGGCCGAGAAGAATATTCAATTCGCCGCGCTGCATACACAAAGAAATATCATCAAGGAAAACCTCCTCTGCCTGATGACGTGTAATGTTTCGCAGCTCAAGCATTCAGTGTTTCCATTTCCTAGTTCGCAGAAAAAGACTGTTCTATGTAGTTAGCGAGTGAGTCACGTTCCGCGCGTGAAAATTTAAGGCCTAGTTTGCTGCGTCGCCAGAGAATATCGTCTGCCGATTTCGCCCATTCTTCCCTACACAGATAATCAACTTCTCTTTGGTACAGGTTGTGGCCAAACTTCACCCCCAGATCGTTCATGTTTGAAGCATCACCGAGCACATCAAAGCTGAGAGTACCGTAGCTGTCCAACAAACGGTTGATAAAGTCCGAGCCCAGCCAGGCATACTTGAAGAGCATTTTTTGAAATAGATGCTCTGGGAGATCAAAGTCGCCCCCAGGCAGCGTTGCACCCTTAGTCCACGCCGGACCCATAGTCGGCAACGCTTCCTGTAATTTACTCAATACATCTTCAGCCAGGACTCGATAGGTAGTCACTTTGCCACCATAGACTGAGAGTATTGAATGTGGATTCGCTTCCAATTCTAAGTTGTAGTCTCGCGATACTTTGCTCGCGATAACTTCCTCATCGTCTATTAGCGGTCTCACGCCTGCAAAGCTATACACAACATCGGAATGCAAGATCGATTTCTTGAAATACAGATTCACAATCGAGAGTAGATAGCTGATTTCTCCTTTAGAAATTTCTACACGCTCCAGGCTTCCCTTGTGTTCCGCTTCAGTCGTGCCTATCAACGTATAGTCTTGCAACCACGGGATTACAAAAATTACTCTGCCATCATGATGCTGCAACATAAAAGCCTGTGAGCCAGGATGCATGCGTGGCACGACGATATGACTGCCTTTGACGAGGCGAATTTCATGCTCTGTTTCTTTATTGCTGAGTTGTTCAGATAAGGCGGCGACCCAGGGCCCTGTCGCATTCACGATAACCTTGCAGTCGACTTCACTATCAGTATTGCTAGCGTGATCGTGAAGAGTGACGCGCCAGCCATTATCCAGAGACGTCATGCCCGTGCATTCTGTGCGCGTGAGTATCTGCGCTCCGCGCTGCTTCGCCTGCAGCGCATTCAATACCACTAGACGCGAGTCGTCTACCTGTGCGTCCCAATATTCGAAGCCGCTAGTAATTGCTGAATTGAGCGGGCCTTCAGAATCTATCTTGATGGAACGCGAGCTCTCAAAACGCTTACCTCGCGCCAAATTGTCATACAAGAACAGTCCGATGCGAATAAGCCATGAGCTTCGCGAGTGTGGCAACTGAGGAATGTGAAAGGCAAGCGGCTTAATGATATGTGCAGCCGCTGCAGTGAGCACTTCACGCTCTTGCAATGACTTTCGCACCAAGCTAAATTCGTAGAATTCGAGATAGCGCAAGCCGCCGTGGATAAGCTTGGTACTCCAAGACGAAGTTCCCGAGGCAAGGTCAGCTTTTTCGCAGAGAACAACATCCAAACCGCGACCCGCAGCATCGGCAGCGATGCCGGCTCCGTTGATGCCGCCACCGATTATGAGGAGATCATGCATAGGTTTTTTGACTCAGATACTCTTGCTTGGAAGCGGCTTAATTTAGCCTACGAACTTGCCCATGAAATAGACAGTTAGTGTACCATGAGGAACTGTTTTTCCCATGATTCAATCCCTGCAAAGCAATGAGATTCTTGTAAGATTTAGAGGATTGAAAGGCAAGGGAATAGTACGAAATTATTGAAGAGAGTATTGGCATGAGCAATTGCATTCTCGCTATCGACCAGGGCACTACCAGTAGCCGCGCCCTGATATTCGACTCTCAGGGCAACAAACTCTCCGTAGGGCAGCAAGAATTCACGCAGTATTTTCCTGACAACGGCTGGGTAGAGCACGATGCGATGGAAATTTGGCACAGCACTATCGCTAGTTGCCGCACCGCACTCGAAACAGCCTCAATTACAGCTGATCAGATTCGTTGCATAGGAATAACCAATCAGCGCGAGACCACCATCGTGTGGGACAGAAAGACAGGCCTTCCAATCTACAATGCAATCGTTTGGCAGGACCGTCGAACCGGCGACTACTGCGAAGAATTAAAAGCCCAGCATTTGGAAGAAAAAATTCAGCACAAGACCGGCCTGCTAATTGATGCTTACTTTTCTGCGAGTAAGATTCACTGGATACTGGAAAATATTGCGGGTGCCAGAGAGCGAGCTGAAAAAGGTGAACTCGCTTTCGGTACAGTCGATTGTTTCCTGCTGTGGCATCTCAGCAAGGGTCGTAGTCACCGCACCGATGCTACGAACGCATCCAGAACACAGCTTTTTAATATTCATACTCAGCAATGGGACGACGAGTTACTCGAAATTTTCGATATACCCGCTTCACTCTTACCAACTGTTGAGGATTGTGCCGCTGAGTATGGCGAGTGTGATGCCGAGTTCTTCGGCAGCGCCATACCGGTTACCGGAGTGATTGGCGATCAACAAGCCGCAGCATTCGGGCAATGTTGCTTTTCTGCCGGCATGGCCAAGAGCACCTATGGCACCGGTTGCTTCCTCTTGTTGAATACCGGCAATCAGGTGGTCCAATCTGAAAATCGCCTACTAAGCACGGTGGCCTTTCGCCTCAATGGCGAAACCAGCTATGCCGTCGAAGGCAGCATCTTCATGGCAGGTGCTACGATGCAATGGATCAGAGACGGCTTAAAACTCATAGAACAGGCCAGCGAGTCTGAGGCGTTGGCGGAGCAAACCAGCGAAGACCTAAGTGTCTATCTGGTGCCTGCTTTTACCGGTCTAGGAGCGCCCTATTGGGACCCAGAAGCGCGAGGGGCCTTGTACGGCCTCACTCGCGATAGTGGCGTAAAAGAAGTGGTCACTGCCGCCCTGCTCAGTGTCTGCTATCAGAGCAAAGACCTAGTAGTCGCGATCGAAGCGGATGGTGGCACCGTAGCTAGTCTTCGCGTCGATGGAGGCATGGCCAACAATGACTACGTGATGCAAAAGTTGTCTGATCTGTTAAATCTAGAAGTACTAAGACCCGAACTCACAGAGACAACCGCCCTGGGTGCGGCTTATATCGCCGGCCTGCAGGCTGGCATCTTTGAATCGCTAGAGGAAATAAGCGCGAAGTGGAAACTAAACCAGCGCTTTGAGGCGGGCAAAAATGATGCCTGGAGAGAGAAACACTATGACGGTTGGTTGGATGCCGTCTCGAGAACACGAACCAATTTTATTGACAGGGAAAATTAAGAATGCAGCTGCATTTAATTCGGCACGGAGAGACCAACTGGAACAAAGAACGGCGGGTTCAGGGTCAAAGCGAATCGCATCTAACGGATTTGGGCATCCAACAGGCAAAAGAGCTTGGGCAGCGTATCGGCCACCTAGAGTTTGATAGGATATATTGCAGCAGTAGTCTACGCACGCGACAAACTGCTGAGCATGCATTCTCTAAGTCAACAACTGAGATTAATTATCTTGATGAGCTACGCGAAATATTTCTCGGCCCCTGGGAAGGCCATCTCTATGAAGAACTTGCAGAAACAGAGCCAGAGTCTCATCGCCATTTCTGGGAGCAGCCTCATCTATTTCAAGTAAATGGCGCCGAAAGTTTCTTTGAGTTACAGCAACGGGCAATCGATGCCGTGGCGGAGATTGAGGCCACACACCGCGCGATTTCTACAAAGGATAGAAAAGTCGCGATAGTAAGTCACGGAGCATTAATAAAATCTTATCTTTGTCACGTCGAAGGTCGTAGTATGGATCAGCTCTGGGCACCACCAAGAATGCACAATTGCGCCCACTCCATCGTCGCTTTCAGTTCAGACGATGCCACCGCCAGCCCGACTATTTTGCAGTACGCCGACCAGCCATTTAGCAAGGCATAGCTATGACTACCGACACTGCCGATCAGGTAAAACTGAGACGGCGACTAAAGATCAGCGGACTCGCTAGCCTAGCATTAGGACTCGGCTTAGGGTTGCTCACGCTCGCCTCCGCCGCCGGTATCTGGCTGGGCTTTTGGGACTTCAGACGCGGGTTTTCGCTTCTTGGTACAGCCAACCAAGCCGGGCAATGGCTTGCCTGGGCCTGCCTCCTAATTGCCGTTGCCACGCTCATAGCTAGCCAGTTTTTCAAAGTTAAGAATGCTGGCAAATTCGTGAGCCTAGCGGCTATTGGTGCTTTGCTAGCCTGGGTTGCTTATCTTATTCCAGAAAGCTTCCGCCCCGGCGAAGGCGTGAACTACCCGCCGATTCACGATATCTCCACTAATCGAATCAACCCTCCTGAATTTATTTCGGTAGCGGCACTGCGCGCCGATGCACCGAACACATTGGTCTATGGTGGCTCCAACAATATGACACCGCAGCGACTGATCGAGCTAACAGATGAGGCCTACCCGGATCTAATTACACGGCGCTATAGCCAATCCGTCAATGTGATTTTCGAGAAGGCGTTGGCTGGTGTCGATGATTTGGGCTGGGAGCTTGTTGCAGCGAATGCCTCCGCTGGCAGAATTGAGGCTACTGACACAACATTCTGGTTTCGCTTCAAGGACGATGTGGTTATCACGATCGAACAGCAAGGATCCGATACTGTCGTTGATGCCAGATCGGTTTCCCGTGTAGGCACCGGCGATGTAGGAGCAAATGCGATACGCTTGCGTAAACTGTTTGCCCTGCTTGAAAATTAGACTACTTGAGCAACACTCCACAAGGTATAAATTAGTGAATCTATGCGCTTAGAAAATAAGACAAACAACATGCTCTGGTTCATTACCATTGTATTAACTGTGTTGGCTCTATCTCAGCTAATTGGGTACTGGGTAAATAGCACGATTGCACAAAACACGACGATCCAATGGAACACGCTGATCCACTTCACTCACATTCGTAATTATGGCGGTGTGTTTGGCATGCTGCAGGGGATGGGCTGGGTATTTGCTGTGATTAGCATCGCGCTTTTGATCGGCGTAAGCGCCTATCTCTGGTTTAGTCCAATGATCAATCGCTATGAGTATATCTGCTTTGGCTTCATAGTCGGTGGCGGCGCCAGCAACATAATGGATCGAGTTGTGTATGGCAGTGTGATCGACTTCATCGACATACAGCACATCCCTTATTGGAACTATGTATTCAATACCGCCGATGTCATGGTCCACGTCGGCATCTGGCCCCTGCTCTTTTTAAGCTTTCTAGCTAGCAAAGATGAAACCAATTCGAGCAAGCTGATTTAGGTTTAAAACTACAAAATTTCGCGCACAAAAAACCCGACTGCCGTAAGCGGTCGGGGTTTTATGCGTTACTTGTTCTAACTAGCTGGTGGCTTTAGATTCTGTAACAGACAGTATAAACATTATCTTCATTGTACACAGCCGCGAGTGGTGAGTTGCTTGGGATGGTGTTTGTAGCAGAAACGCCAAGAGTAGCTCGCAGATTACCTGTACGACCAACACCATCATCAAGCTCATTATCTAGAGCAAGAGCAGAAGAACCTGGAACCTGACTCAGGCACACTTTATTACCTTCCAAATCAACACCCATAGCGGCAGTAGTTACACCCATGAATCCGCCCCATGCGTTTACAGGCAGAGCCAACAGCGCGGTTTCTACAGGATTACCTGCGATAAAACCAGCCGCCCTTAACTGCTGCCAGAATGCCCCAGATTCGCCGGCACCAGTAAATGTTGCAGCAAGGGCCACATCTAAAGTTCCGTTAAGATCACCAGCCACAACTGATGCCCAAGCATCACCGCGAGCCGTTAGCGCGGCGGCAAGCCCATCATCACCTGGCAGGCGCTTATATCGATCTTGGTAGGCGAACATCGCAGCAGCTGTTCCGTTCATGTCCTTAGCGGCCTGCTTCACTCGAGAGTTTTCAATCAACTCCTGACCCTGCAATACACCGCCTACTAACAAACCGATTATTACCAATACAATGGCAATTTCGATAAGCGTAAATCCTTTCTGCTTCTTCATGTTCTTAATCGGACTATTCATCAAATTATCCCCTTGAGATAAAAATGTAAATATTTAAAATTCAATACTATAGAATCCACTTCTCTAATATGGACCCATCATATAGGTCGGCCGCAAACCTCGCAATATGTAGTTTTTTTTACAAATTTTGGGAGGGTATCACTAACAAAAAAGGTAATTTTCACCCCTGATCGCCCAAAATAGCCCAAAATAGCCCTGCAGCCCTCTGAATTGGCTGCCTTGCATGATAAAAGCAATGCCTAACTCATCGTTTTCCCGCTCCAAAAAAGCTCCAAAAGAGCTATAAAAAGGCGCTCCGGTCATAGACAAGTCCTGCCGTTGAGGTCTTTTAGGGATACTTTCAGCCTGTATCGGCGCTGATAATGGGGTTTTCGATTTTTAGGTCGGCCTCTGGGTGCGCCGATTCTGGTCTATATAGTGACCAAAAAGGGTGTCATAGGGGCCATTTGGTGGCTAATTGTTTACCAACACCTGAGCGCTCCTTAACTATTTATCTATAGATTGTGGATATCAGCAGCCTTTCTAAACACCTCATTTAGACTCAGGGGCTCTGCGTTTCCAGTGAGAATGCCGTTCGAAAAAGTGCTGAGCAAGTGCTCCTTGTCCTTAGGCGTCTTGTCTACTTACTCGAAGGCAAGGCTGATAAATTGCTCGATGTTTTTCATCCCGTGCTCTAGGAAAACGCTTAGTTTCGCAGTCCGTGCGTAGCCAATGGTGGGAAATATTTTTAGGGCAATTGACCCGCGCTGATCATTTTTGTGAAAAAGATACTGGACGACATCCAAGTGATCAAATCGTCAAACGTATCTTCAATATAGGCGGCATCTACAAAGTCTAAGTCCGCTGGCATGTCGTAACCATCCAATGTGGCTTCTCCAGAATTCTCTGACGCATCCACGTCCGCCGCATCAAATTCGGCCCAGTCTTTCCCTAGGGAAAGAATCACAACAGGCAAACGATCCGCAATGATTGTTGCACATGCTGCCGCATCACAAAGCCGCAAGTCTGGAGTGAGATTGCCCATTGTGACGCCAGTGCCTAGAGCAGTTAGGGCAGCACTCATACCAAGCTGGTTAGTGAATGCATTCCCATTGGCACTGGTGACCGAGTAACGGTATGCGCTTAACCAGCTATCCAAAAATAGACCATCGCTATTAATCCTGCCAGAGAGCCCTAGTGTTGCCGAAGGAACGAACCCATGCATTGTGGAACACACGACACCAGTACGTGCTTCTGCGCCATTGCTTGTAGGAATTGCTGGGCAAGGCAAATAACCATTTACTTGGGCAAACCCGTAAAGTGCATCGAGAATGTCGTCAAGTTGATTCTGTGTCTCTATTCTGTTGTTTACTTCTTGCGTACTGGCTATTGAAACCAACAAACCACCAAGCAATGTAGAGATGATAACCATGACAATGGCCAATTCCATGATGCTAAAGCCAGAGATTAAACGCTGGAATTTAACTCGCTTGATAGTCAGCATCGCAACCCCGTTTATACTATTGCCGGCGGAATAAAATTTAGCGCAGAACTTATATCGCCACAACTACCGAACGTTAGTGAAGCGCTATCATCAGTTATGGTTAGATAGTCAACGGCTGTTGTTAGAGTGTCATCGTTTCCTAGAAACCAAGGTGTAGCGAGGTCAAAAGCATCTACCGTGGAAAAATACTGGGAATTGATCAGGTGATAGGCATCCAACTCTGCCCTTACGGCACCCACCAGCGCCTTGGTGATAGGTGTACATATGTCATCGAGTGCAATTACCTGCACTTTATCATTGAAATTATCTAGTCCTACAGGGTCACGGGATACAAAACTGGGCGCGCCAGCTCCTACAAGAAACAGCAGGGGAAAAAAAGTCAAACAAACTACGCCTCGTTGCTGATTATCAAGCACGGTGCTAGCCCTTAA
>Ga0307985_10001922_pt1 | contig 11769 bp, 12 predicted proteins | sample EllFjometageno80_FD_203155 | JGI IMG/M metagenome (GOLD analysis project Ga0307985, IMG submission 203155) | Marine microbial communities from Ellis Fjord, Antarctic Ocean - #80 | ecosystem: Environmental > Aquatic > Marine > Unclassified | place: Southern Ocean | collected 2014-10-09 | reverse complement strand
ACAAGTGATGCCTTTTTAAATTAATTAAATCACAACACTTTTTAAACATTGGACCTGTAACTTCTTCTTCAATATCAGTAGCTTCAACATGTATACCTTTTTGCATAAGCACATATGGTAACATTCCTACCCCAGTGCCAATGTCAATTGCTGTTTTAACATCTGTTAGCATGCCAAATTCTTCAGCTTTTTTAACCATATATTCTTTCTCTGAGAAATGTCTATCCCATTGTCTAACATACTTTGCACCTCTTACAAATTTACCAGTTTGCATTGCTATGTCTGTCATTTGTTCTTTATATTGTTCTAAATCCATTATCTTTTTCCATTATGATAGATATCGCCTTCGTTTAAAATACGAAATTGAATACCTTTTTGTTTACACCAAGCATACGCCGCTTCCCATTTTGCTTGGTTAACTATCCAGTGTGCTTGGTTGTGGGCGCTTTTGCCCACAAGGCTTTTGTGTGTTTGATTGGCTGGCTTTATTTCTATGAGTTCGACTTTTTGTTTACCTTTTTTATCACCGTAAGCAATAAAAAAATCTGGCACGTAAATTGTTTGTTTACCAGTTAGTGGATTTCTATATGGAATTTTTATACTTTCACTTGCCCATTGTGTAATTGCAGGATTGCCGTCACAGAATTGCATGAAGGTATATTCCCAACTGCTTCTGTATATTGGAGCTTTGTTACCTACGAATTTTTCTGGATTCTTTAACGTGTATCTACCTTGAGCAAAACGACCCATATTACACTACTATGTTTCTGTTTTCAGTCCTTGGTGTTTGAGTTGTAATCTTATAACCAAGTGTACTAACTTTTTGTCTATTGTAATTTAGTATTTCAGCAACAATTTGACTAATTGCAACGTCTTCTAAGCCAGTCAATGTATCAAGTAATGTCATTACATTTACATCGTCTATCTTTGCTTGTTGTAGTAATACAGTAGCAACACCAGTTGCGCTTGATGTGTCAAACCCTCTTTTTTGAAAGAAGCCTACTACTGCGTCAACTTGGTTAGCAGGGTAACTAATAGACTCAGTAAAGTAATTGTTAAAAAAAGACTTAACTTTATTGCCGCTGTCTGTTGGTACTAAGTTTAATTCTGCCATTTTCTGTCTCTCTTTTAATCCTGTAGCCAATCATATATATTGGGGTTATTGTAGCCAATCATATACATTGGGGTCATATCCATTATTAACTCTTGCTTGTTTGACTTTAGTTGAATAGTTAGGAGAAGTAGTTTCGACACTGCCACCGCTTGTATCAGTTGTTGATGCAGTTGATGCAGACTGTTTTGGAAACGCTGTATTTTTAAGACCACTAGCATTTTCTTTAGCAACACTTCCTAATGCACCTGTTAATATATTAAATCCTTCTTCTATTAATCCTTCTTTAGATAAACTTTTTGCATTCTTAAACGTATTAAACGTATTCAATGCAGAGCCAAGATTAAACGTGCCGCCTGCTAAGTCCCCTAATACACTACTTAGTCCATTGGCCACACCGCCTTGACCAAAAAGACTGCTAGTTCCGCCGCCTGCTACAGTTAATGGACTAGGTGTTTGGTCATAATGCTCTTGAGCAAAGCCTCTTGGAGAACCTTCTCCAGTAGCTCCTCTACTATAAAATATTGATTCGTATGCAACAGTCATTTGATTTTGTAGCGTAGTAGTAGCGTCAGCTTGATCCATACTGTCATGTTGAAAGCCAGTTATTATTGGATTAACTAAAGTAAATCCTGTATACTGATGTCTAGCCATTTGATAAATTGTAATTTTATTAAAGAACGGGTCAACTGAATCGTTGTCAAACCCGTAACGGTATTTGTGATCCTCTGCACCTTTGTATGTGTTTCTTGGTGAATAAGGTGCTGATACACCGTCTGCATAATGACCGCCGTCTGCATAATAATATCTATAGTATGCTTCCATTAGCATTGTAGTAATGCCTAAGTTGTCATCATGGAATGTAATGTTTACTGGATCGTATTCTAAACTAGTTTGCAAATTCTTTTTACGATTGTACATGTTTTTAGTCACAGTGTTCATACTTACTTTTGGTAAGTCGACTGATTTAACTAATAAGTTTATTTCGTTTTTATGTCGTTGATCTAATTGTGGCAAATTTGCCGACGCAGTTGGACTTAGTTCTATTACAACATGGTAAAGGAACTTTGCCTTGGGCGCAAGCCTAAACGCATCATCAGTATACAGTCTAGCCGCATGCTGAAAGTCTGCCATGTCACCTTTTGGGTTAGTAGTGCCGCTTAATACGTTATCAAGAAACCCATTTAATATGTTTGCCATCGAACTCTCCTTACTAATATTTATCTATAACATAAAGTACGTAGATTATAAAAACAATTTTTGACCAGGTTGTGTCATCCAATCAGCTAACTTCTCAGCAAATAGTTTACTAGATTCTGGTCCAGGATGTAACTCATCTCTTGCAACGTCAATACCCTTTAATCCTATATTAGGATATACGTTTGGAGCATTAATTTTATCTAGTGTGTATAATGTTTCAGTACACCAAGACGAGAATACTATTTTTACATTATTTGCCTTTGCACTTTCTGTAATCATAGATACTGCATATATAAGATTCATTATAAACATGTTATCATCAAATGTGCTGTACAGGCTTTTCCACAGTTTTGCGTCAGTTAAATGGGAAGGTTTAAAGTCAGGTATCATGCCAATGTTTCCTGATTCCCATTGACGGTTCTTAGCACTAACTTCTTTACTAAGTATTCGAGCATAATCTATTCTATATAGACCCGGCAATAATATAACTGCATAATTTAAATTTAAAACTTGTTGTGTTGCTACAAACGTTCTAGCAATACGTAATGCACTTGCGCCGCCTATGCCAAAATTAAACTTATTAAATCTAAAGTGATTAGCAACTAAAGTTGTCCAGTGTTTTGACGATTCTACACCTTCGCCAAACGTATTGCTACAACCGTAAAACGCTATGTTTGGTCGTTTAGCTTTGTTTTTCCACACGTCTCTAAATCCATATTGATTTATAGTGTATTGCCACGGGTCTTTATCAAAGTTTTTTTCTTCTTCTTCACGCAAATACGGAAACTGCCACGGAACAGTTTCGTCTGGCGGGTTTACTTGATCGATGTTTATAGGCGCTGGTCTTACATGCACACTAAAATGCACTAGTTCTGATAGAGACTTAATATTATATGGTGACAGATACGCCGGAGCTAGTTGTTCATTAGATACAGACCCATTTGACAAACCTGAATTGCGTTGGTTAAGTCTTTCTAAATCTGTCTTAGGTATACGGTATCTATTTTTCTTCATACAGTTATTTATTTTATCTAATATTATCAAAGATAAAAAAAGGAACCGAAGCTCCTTTTAATAATAACAATATGGCACTTAGGTTATATTACTAACCAATACCGCCACCGCCCGTAACTAGACTATTAATAGTTCTACCTACTGCTGTTCCAATACCGCCACCTTGTGACTGTATTGCGTTATCGTAACGTATACTTAATGAAACTGTAACTGGCTCGTTAGCACTATATGCTAATGAGTTGTAGTTTGCATTTTGTATAAAGCAACCGTATAATTCAAAAGTGTCTAGTACGTTAGGAGTGTTTGCTCCGTTGCCGCCATCTAGTATTTCGATTCTAGTTACGAATTTGTAATCAATGCCACTTGCCGCACCTGATTGCTCAAAGAAGTCAAACTGCTTTTGTAGCTGTTCGCCAACAAGTTTTTGTACATTGTTGTTTACGTCTTCGCGCAAGTTAAGTGTAATCGGATCCCATGCATGCTTACCTGCTAGGTATGCTCTACTGTTGTAAACTGGGATTTCAATTTCCTCAAAGTTTACTACCGGACGTGTCACGTCAATTACTTGCTTTGTTAGTTCTGTTGTCGGTGTTGATACACCAAAGTTCTCAAGTGATACCCTGAAACGATACTGTAACTTCGGCATCAACAAACCTTGTGTCGATGATGAAGTGTCACTCGCTAGTGGTACTGTAATTTTTGAGAGTGTTGAAATAGCCATATTATAACTCCTGTTGCTAGTATTTATCATTTAATGGAGGCTATTTCTAGCCCCCATTTTGTTAGATGTTAAAGACCTGCAATTTCCCCTGTATTCTTAAGTCTAAGTGGAATAAAGATAAACTCCACAGCCTTAACTGGTTCAATTGCTATATCTAAGTATAGTTCGTTCTTGTCTATTCTACTTGCTGTGTTGTTTGACTCATCACATACAACTAGGTAGTCATATAACGCTCTAGATCCAACAAGTTCTAAGCACAAGCTCTCTGCGGCTTGTTTAATCTCATCTCTTGTTATCTTATCATTTGGTTCAAAGATATAAGGCTTAGCAAGTTTGTTAAGTTGACTTCTCATATAGATAACAAGTCTAGCAACGTTAATTCTATCTAATGAACTTGCGTTTTTAGCTCTTGTTTTCTGTCCAAATGCAACTAATCCAGCACCTGTAATAAACGTAATTGGGTTAACTTTAACACCATATAATGTGTCACGTTGTCCTTCGTTTAGTGCTATTGAATTAAATTCGCCTTCTGAATCAATATAACCTGTTGCTGTTGCGTTAGTAATGCCGCCACGTCTTGTACCTGCTGGTGCAAACCATGGATAGCTAACTTGGTCACTTAGTGCAAGAGTTCTTAGCATCATGTGACTTGGTGGAACAACAATGTTGTTACCAGCATTATCACTGCTAAAGCCCCATGGATAATAAACACCTAAGTATTCATCACTAGTTACAAGACCTTCTGCATTATCTTCAACTGCAAGGTTTACGTTAGTACCCCATTCGTTGATTGAAGTTGCATCTGGTGTTAGTTTTGGTGGACTATCTCCAAGTACAAACGCTGTAATACCTCTATCGTAGTTTAATGTAACCATTTCACCAATTAGCTCTGGATAACCTGGAGTAGCAATTACGTTAAAGATTCTTGATTCATCATCTCTAATTGCATCGTTACTGTTAAGCATTGCTTGTAGACTTTGGATAACAACTTTACGCTGTGCCGCTTGTCCGAAGCTTCCTTTGCCGTCTGCTTGGTTAGCTGATTCAGTAACCCAACGGTGTGTATAATAGCTTGTCATTGCTTCACTGCTATTAAAACGTGTATTAAGTGCATTTGTATCAACACTGTTGCGTACAAACTTCTTAACGTTAAAGCCACTTCTACGTAAGTTAACTAACAACATACCTTTTGGATATAGTGCTGGATCCGGAGCGTCTGCATCTAAGAAGTTATTTGTTAACAACTCAGTGATAGTTCCAGCTACATTACTAGTAGCGCCTGTTAATCCCCAACGTGCATCTGCAAATAGTACACCGTCTTCAGTAGTTTGATCGGCTGCATCTAGTAATACCCACTTTGCAGTAGCAGTACTATATTTGTAAATTGTTGGATAATTATCTAAGTCTGCTGTTGAAACCCAAATGTCGCCATTCTTAAGAGCTGTACCATCTGATTGGCCAGTGGCCGCAAGTGGTTCAGTTGCACTTACAATAGGTCCTGCTGGACTTGTTTGCTGTGCAGTAGACGCATCATAGAATGGACTAGTTGAATCTAAGTAACCAACCCAAGTAGTACCGCTATGTATCATTATATCAACTTCGTCAGTGATTGAACTATACCATAACGTATTGTCTGCTGCCAATGCTGTCGGAGCAGTTGTACTTCCTGTGTATGTTAATACTTTCCAGTTAGTTGCAACAAACTCGTTAGCTGTATCGCCTGCTGGTGCTGTGTACAAGTTAGCAGTTCCGCTATTTTCATTTACATAAGCACTAAAGCCCATTTCTGCAAATGCCGCTCCAGTTTGGTCTTTGAAACGAATTTCGCCGCCCTTGGAGTGCGTAATAACAACTCTATTTTGTGCGTCAACTGTAGCACTAACGTTAGTTAGTCCTACTGCGTTAATTGCGTTAGCAACTACTTCTGCGTCACTTGCCGCACCTGTTGTTGTTCCGCTTACTGCTGTTACACTTTGTAAAGCCGCATTACCAACTATTGTCTCTTGAATGTTAATCGTAAAACCTGCTGACGACATTCCAGTGCTAATTATGCCACTAGTAATAGTCGTCGGACCAGTTGTTGATCTTTTGTAAATTTTAAAATCACCAGCTGTAACTGTTGCTTCAGCATCGTTTGCTTTAACATAAGTTTGGCTTAAAGATAAGCCCGAGCCGCCTAGTGTCTTATCTAGGTTAAAGATTGCTTCGTGGTTAGTTGCATAGATTGGAGCCGCGCTAGTATCCCATAGCTTAGTTCCGTCATTCCATACTTTAACTTTCCAGTTAGCACCTTTGTTAGGTTGTGTAGTTTTAACCCAAAGGCTTCCTGTTGGACGTGATGTAGTATCAGCTGTCTTATATTCAGGTACACTTGTGTGAGGAGCAATAGTTAATGCTGGAGCATAATATGTTCCTGCTACTAGTCCTGCTGTTGCTAATGAACCAGTACCTTCAGCAAGTACAACGTTTACACCTGTAGAGAAAATATGCACAACACTATCAATAGCTGCCGCCGTAACGCCACTAACTGTAGCTGTATTAATATCAGCCGCTAACTGACTAGCAGTAGTGCCGGTTGCAGTAACAGTAGTTGAGTTAATAACTAATGTTTGACCAACAACAATTGTCGGGTTAGCTGAACCTGTTGTAGTAGCATGACTTGCTTTCCACGCAGTTGATCCAGTTTGTACCCAAGCACCTAAGTAGTTCTTGTAGTAAAGTTTGTTAAGTGTAGTTGTTGCAACAATAGCATAATCGCCAATTGCGCCAACTGAACCTTTTGGTACACCGCCAGTAACTTTAGTAGCATCAGTAATAACTGCTGGTACCTTGTTAGTAAAGCTCTGTCCACCTGTTACAGAAGCAGCCGCTGAGTTCCATGCAAAAATGCCAAATATTGACATTGCTGTATCAAACCAGTATGTACCTGCCGCAGGATTTGCAGTAGGAGCCATTGCTGATGCTGTTAGTGCGCCTAAGTCAATTGCCGCTCTAGTTACATAAGCTCGGTTACTTACACCTAATACACTGTATGCCGCTTGTAAACCATATTCGTTGATTTCACCGCCGTGTATTGGATTGTTGTTAGTGTCTGTCTTGAAACTTGGTTCACCAAATGTTTCTACTAAATCACGTTGTGAAGTGATCAAGTAAGGTTTACCTGCGTTTGCAAGCAATGTACCTGGTGCGGTACCTGTTCCTGCGCCGTTCTTTTTATCTTGGGCGGAGGCTATAAAAATCATTGGTACAGTGCCGGGTTCTGCAGGTGTATAGAACGATTCGTCTATTACCTTAACCTCAACACCTGGGGATGATAACGCCATTTCTGTTTCTCCTAATAAGTATGTTCACTATTATTTATATGATTCTAACAATAACACCGCTAGATACGCCTAATAAAAGGGGGTGAAAAGGTGAGGTAAATACAATATGAGACCATTATGCATTTGTAGACAAAGACCTGCCGCTATAAATTACAAAAAAGGCAATAGAGTATACTATCGCAAGCGATGTGAAGTGTGTTTGCGTAACGGAATACACCACGGAATTCCTAAATGGAAACAAGCTGGATACAATAAGAAAAACTACTGTGAAAAATGTAATTACACAAGTCCTCATCCAGAGCAGTTTAATGTATTTCACATAGACGGAGACTTAAACAATTCGTCACATACTAATTTAAAAACAGTATGTGCGAACTGCCAGCGTATTATTCAGAAAGTTGGGAAGAAGTGGAAGCAAGGTGACTTGCTACCAGATTTTTAAGATAGTCCATAGTACTGTTATTTTCTATTATTGCACTATGATCGATACTGCACCACTTATACTCTGACTGATGTACTTCTTTAGGTTCTACTCCAATGTCTTCATACATGCGTAACCACACCGGATCATCACCTCTGCGCACTCTCCAGACATTTCCGCCTAGTGCATTAATCATTAATCCTTCGTTAGGAAATCGCACATCCGGAATAACATAATTTGTATTTGGATTCTGCATAATTTCACGCTTGACCATACTAACCCATATGCCGTCATAGAACCCTTTTCGCATGCAGTCTGTGCCAAATTCCTGTAGTACTAGTCTAGGAGTTATTTTCCTGCCAGTTTCCTTAGACCAAAAGTCGTCACGTTGTTCACGCCATTCTCTACTTTTGTCTGTTATACCCTCTAGTAGTTCTCGATCCCAGTCAAACATATCTGCAACAGCATCTTTAAGTTTATCTGCAAATGATAACTTTTTAAATCCGTATTGTTCTACCAGTATATCACCAACAGTACCTTTGCCGCCGCCAATTAACCCACATATTCCGATAATCATTTTTTTTCCTATAAAGTTATTTGTTCTGATCCATATCCAATATTACCTTTAGCAAAACAGTTAAATGCAATGCCATATCTATCTTTTTTACTATCTAAGCGATCTACTTTATGCTGTAAGTGTGACGGAAATAATAATATGTCTCCTGTTACAGGATTTGTTGTAAATTGTTGTATATTGTACTGGTTGTAGTTTTTCTTTTTATATGTTAATGGTACGCTATTATGAAACAAGTTAGGATACATATATGCTTTTTCAAAAGTTATTGGAGCAGTTGTAGAATCTGCATCAATATAATATACTCCGCTAATCATTGATCCTGCGTGTCCGTGACTTACAATATCTGCACTGCCTGCTCCTGCATCAATTTTATTAATCCAACTTGCTTGTATTTCAAAATTAATATGATCTTCAATGTCTAGTACTTCGTGAGCAAAATAATCAATAGATTGTTGTATTAATATTTTAAGTTTTTTAAGTTTTTTATTGTGTAGTATATGCATGCCTTGTTTATGTTGGGGCAAATGATCGTCTGTTCCGTCGTGGCCTACTGCTTGTAGAGGATATTGTAAGTTTTTAACCCATGCCATAGTAATAACATCAAGGGGGCCAATATTACTTTTAAATAACGGAACAGAAAATAAAGGAATAACTTGATGATTCATAGCTTTATCTGCGATGTTCCAGCGCCGACGTGTCCTCTAGCAAATAAGTTAAATGCTAAACTATAACGTTCGCTTTGTGTTTCATTAGCAGTAACCATATGTTCACAATGTGACGGAAATATAATAAGGTCGCCGGATTTTGGTTTATGTGCAATAGTATCCATATTATACTGATTCATCGAATCTTGTTTAAACTCAACTCGAACAGTGTCATGAAATAAATTGTAGTAACTGTGCGAGCGCCTAAACAAAATATCGCCTGCACCTGGTTCATTTTGAATATAGTATACTGCACTTAACATTGCATTTGAATGCCAGTGTAGGGTATTGTTTTCACCTTGCTTGTGTCGGTTTATCCAGCTATTTTGTATTTCAAAATTAACACCGTCTTCAACACCCAATTCTTGATGTACAAAAAAATCACATGCTGACTTAATTTGGGCTTTTAATGTTTTAAGTTTAGGACGTTCTAGTATATACTTGTCATCAGTGTGATCATGCCCCGATGCTTCGTGTGGATAATCTAAGTTTCTAATCCAAGCCATTGTAATTGGATCAGGCTTGCCTATGTTTGTTTTGAATAGTGGAACAGACCACATTGGAGTTGTTATATATTGCATTGTTACATTATATAACGATTCTTCTCCAATGTCAAGTCTTTTTTTGAATTAGCCGATAGTAAATCCGTAACCAGTACCGCCTGCCATTGCCATTGATACTTCGTTCTCTAGTTTTTCCATTTCAGCTTGTGCTTCTGCTTTAAGGGTATCACCGTTAAGTTGTGACCCGCCTTGTGGTCCTGCAATCGTAGCAAACTTTGATCGAGCTTCACCTAACATGAATTTACATGTAGCAAGTGTATAACTTTTAATCCAATCAATTGCCATATAGTCCGAAAACAAAGATTCGTCCGGACGATAGTTGTAGCAGTACAACATTAATGTTTCTTCTGCTCTTGGACGTTGTAACATTGTTAGTTGCTTTGAAACACTGTTCCAATTGAACTCAATAAACGACCCAAACATTCTTCCAACTAGTTCTTGGTACTGACTAAACATATCATATGTTGCTAGTCCTCCCATATTAGAACCAGAAAGCAAATATGTATTTGTGTATGCTAAGTTAAACGGTTCAAATATACTACCGCCATCTCCGCCACCGCTTCTTGATCCTACACTTCTGCGGAATATTGTTCTTACTTCCATTACTTCGTTTGGAAGTGTGTATGTATTTTGATCTACAATAGTCGGCATAAACAAGTACGATTCTTCTGCAGAATGGTCACTTCTTTGACGATACCGGGTAAGTGCTTTTGTTAGTGCAGTTTCATAATGTACAGGGTCAAGTTCGACATCTACCATTCCGCCACCTAACATAGCATATACATAGTCAAAAATTTCTTGTTTCTTTGTAGTTGTGTTTGCCATATTTAAAATCTCTCCATTAGTATTTATCGTTACGCTGACGTTACGATAAATATGTATAATAATAGGAGAACCAATTTGCCCAGATTGTCGTTATACAAACCAGAAAAGGGCAAGGATTATTCGTTTTTAGACAGACAAATCCTTGAAATGTTTACAATAGGCGGAACTGATGTATTTGTTCACAAGTACCTTGGACCTAACAATCCATTGGCTGCTGACGCAACTGCTGACCAACCTACGTATGCAGGCGGAGTATCGGCCTCTAATATTCAAGATATGTTGTTTTTAGAAAATAGAGATAGAAAATACGATACTTCTATATACGAGATGCGCGGCATTTATAATATACAAGATATAGATTTTGATCTAAGTGCATTTGGTATGTTCTTGCAAAATGATACAGTGTTTATGACAGTACATATTAATAGCAGTGTTAAGACACTTGGCAGAAAGCCTATGAACGGCGATGTAATTGAGTTGCCGCATTTGAAAGATGAATATGCACTTGATAACAATACAATGGCACTTAAAAGATTTTATGTTATAGATGATATTAACAGAGCCGCAGAAGGATTTAGTCCTACTTGGTATCCGCACTTATATAGATTAAAATTAAAGTCGTTAGTAGACAGTCAAGAGTTTAAAGAAGTATTAGATTTACCTGCGGAAGAAGGTTCTGATACTACACTACGAGATTTACTTTCAACATACGAAACAGAAATGCAAATTAACAATGCTGTTGTTGCTCAAGCAGAATCAGATGCCGCAAAGAGCGGATTTGATATTAGTCATTATTATACGTTAGCTACTAATGCAGACGGAAGTGTTGCATTGCAAACAGCTGACGAAACAGATTTAGATGCAAGTAACATTAGCCTAAGCGCAGATGAAATTGCTGATAGACCAAATAGAGCCGGTTATCAAGGATACTTGCTAGGTACTGGAGAATCACCAAATGGCGCGGCGTTTGGTCAAGGCATTGGATTCCCTGCAACTAGAGAAGACGGTGATTACTTTTTAAGGACAGACATGAGCCCAAAACGTTTATTTAAATATGATGGTACTAGGTGGCTTAAAGTACAAGACGATGTTCGTGTTACACTATCTAACACAACTGATCGCAATACACAAAAAGGTACGTTTGTTAACAATACAGCTACTAGTCAGATAGCTGGAGAAACAATAACAGAGCGTCAAGGCTTATCGAAAGCACTTAGACCAAAGGCGGATAATTAATGTCTCAACACTTTTATGACGGACAAGTAAGACGATACATTACACAACTAGTAAGGATGATGAGCAATTTTGCT
>Ga0307985_10001920_pt1 | contig 11774 bp, 10 predicted proteins | sample EllFjometageno80_FD_203155 | JGI IMG/M metagenome (GOLD analysis project Ga0307985, IMG submission 203155) | Marine microbial communities from Ellis Fjord, Antarctic Ocean - #80 | ecosystem: Environmental > Aquatic > Marine > Unclassified | place: Southern Ocean | collected 2014-10-09 | reverse complement strand
ATTTGACAAAATACTGTACTTTTGCTCGTAAACATGGTATAATAAAACCTTATCTACATCTAATATTATATCTTAAAAGTTATGAAGCAGGAACTGCTGAATCCCGACAGGGAAAATATTAAACATAACTTTAATAATACAAAAAAATTAATATAAAAACTTATATATTATACTCCGGTACTAAAGAGTAAATATTATATCTCTATATTAATTTTTATTTTGTATATCTCCCTTGCGGGACGGATTTTTCAATCCGTATCTATTAACTTAAAAGTTTAAGTGTTTCTTCAATTTTAGCTATACGACATTCTAAATTTTTAATGTATTCTTTTTGTTGTGTACTGAGAGTTTCTAAATTTTTAATGTGTTCCATTATTTTTAATGTATTCATCCTAGCCGACAATAAAACTTTACTATGAGAATCTGATGTTGCTGATAGTGTTTCTATTGTAGTTGTTGTAATCATTATAAAGTTCCTATTGCTCTTAAGTTTTTAATTTTAGGTATAGGTCCTAATATTGTTGGATCTACAAACATTTCTATCTTAACTGCAAAAGATGTAAAGTCAGCATCAGGTTCAACTTCAGGGTTATATGAATACTCAATAAACGAATTTTCTGGGTTATAACCGGTATCAAAATCAGCTTGTCTGGTCATGTTTCTCCATTTAGCTGTTGTGTCCGTTACTGATCCAATATCATCAAAAGCAATAGTATGTATAATTTTCCAATCTGGATTAGATGCAGACGAAGCAGTATTATTGTTATTTAATTTTTTGTACACGTGACCAGTAGCAGTAGAATAAACGTTATCATTAGTTACGTGATTAGTTGACTCAGCATAAATGTATTGTGCATCTAAATCTTCTTCTGCAAGAAAATGCATGTCTGATGCAGTATTAGAAGGATTAAAGATAGAATTATCAGTTGCTGATTTAATATATATTTTTGAATCAACAAAACCAGTAACAACAACGTTTCCTAAGCTTTCTATTAAACCTGAAATATCCATTTTATAAACAAATAATGTTTTACCTATAATAGAATTTAATTTTTCTTTACCAATGCGTTCGTTATCTACAAAGTTAATATTAGTTAATTTTTTACCAATTGTTTTAAAATACACTTTTAACGATGTATTTTTTGGCTGTAAAGCTTCAACTATAACTTTTAAGTTTGTTGCTGAGTTTTTTAAATTAATATCTTTAGAAACGTATACACCTGCAGAATGATAAGCTCCGTCAGTTATATCAGGATTTATAATACTAGATGCTAATACTGCACTTGTTCTGTTTTTATTAATAATTGGTGAAATATTTTCATTTGACGTCGACATTATAGATCTTACTGAAAATCTATTACTTGACATATCAATTTGATTATGTGAATCAAACACAAGATTAGTATTCATTTGAAAAGGTTCGTTTACCACTGTACCTAATGAATAAGTATAATTTATATCAGTTTTTGGATATTTAACTACTGAGTTTCTAAAATGTGCTAATGAAAAACTTTCAGGTGAAGCATTTATTGTATTATATATTCCAGCTGATGTTGTACTAAACTTAGCTTTATGTATTGCGAATTTAATATCTGATTGATTATCTAGTGTCCATGTATATGAATTTTGTGATCTATACAATCTTCCATTATACTTAGGCCGTGAAACTGGATTACCAGTAACTAAATCAGTTTCGCCTACAGTTGATTGCCATAACTTAGCACCAGAATCATTAGTATAAACAACTAAAGCATATTCTTTATTATCTTCTAAATAAGTAATATCTTGAAATGTGATAGTTAATTTATGCATATCTTCAATATTATCACTAACATTTGATCCAATCATTGCTGAAGTTTGCGTCAATGGCAAAATTTTAGAAGTTGGAGCACCGTTTTCAACTTCAGCAATATGAATTGATATTGGTGTGTTGCTAGTATACGAAGCAATATATAAATCAACAGAAGTTATAAAAGCTCCGCCAGCTGAGTTAACTTTAAACGTCTGTGCTAAGTTATCAGCTATTTTTTCTATAACTTTAGGCCGTGATGGCAAAGGACTTAGCCGCAATTCAGGCTTATATAAATTTAAATCAGCTTTTGATAAAGTTCCGCGGCCGGCATTAAATGTTGCAACTACTGCGGTTGTTTCTGCTTCATCAAAAAATTCAACTTTTTTACTCCCTTCTAATGTACGTGCAGGAACATTAATTGTTCCTGATGCTGAACCAGCCGAATTTATTTGAATATTGGCAGCAACAAGCTTACTATCAAAATATCCATTAACAACCGAATTTGGTCTCATATTAAATAATGTATATGCTATTGCTGTTTGTTCTATATATTTTATTGACTTTTTCATGTATTATGCCTTTTGTTTATAATTATATAATATTTATTGATTATCTAAACCTTCGCCAATCCATTCCGCCGCCGCCAGCACCACCGCCGCCAGGATTAAAAATTACTGGTTTTTCATCTTCAATATTTATCCACCAATCATCTTCTTGTTCTAAACGTGGTGGAACCGGTAAAACTACAACAACAGGCAAATCATGTCTTTTAGGTGGTTGTCTAGGCGGATATACAACAACAGGTGGTACTGGCAAAATTTTATCTGTAAAGTTAGGTATTAATACGCAACCACCGTTCCATCTTTTAAAATCAAATGGATTTATTTCTTTTGCTTTAGTCACCTGAGTATTTTCAACTAACGGCATTGAGTTGTTAACATAAGCCAGTGAAACTGTATGCAAACCAACAGCCCAATCATAACTTGTTGCTCCAGCTTCAATCATTTCTAAATCAAATGTTTCAGAAATACCAGTACCAAAGCCCGAATTCGTATTTATTGCTAAACTATAATCTGGGTCTGCTTTATTATGCAAATCTGAGCTTTCAAAAGAATCAACAAATATGCCTGATTTATACATTTCGAGGCCGTTAGGGTCAACAATTGTTAAGTCAGCTGCAGATTTTTCTAGCAAAGATAAAGATGCAATTTCTTCTAAATTTTCTAATCTAGTATGTAAATTACCAATTTCTTTCATTGTATAATTTTTGTTAATATTTTTCATTTTTATAACAGAATTTGTGCCAGGAGTATATGCTGGAACATTTAATGTATAAATCGTCATTGTGTCTGATATTTCATCAGGTTCAACTGGTGATGTTGACGGAATTCCTTCGTTAATACCAAAATTACCGTTTTTATCAATAAATACTGTATCATATCTTGATAAATATATTTCTACATTTGATGTTAACTGTCTATCTTGATATGGATACGTTGGTGTTAACGATAATTCTGATTTTTTGAATCTAAAATCAATAGAATTTGATAGGCCGTATGTAATAGCATTATTAATTGATGAATAATCATTTATTTCTTCAATTGTTTCATATGAATCAGCAGTAAAACATTTACCCGAAGATGAATGTTCGTAATAGCTATAAACAACAATATAATTTGTTGTACCTGAACCTGAAGTTAAGCCTGATACATTTGTGTGATTCAACCCTGTTATTTCCGCGGTTTCATAATAAACATCACGTTGACCTGTGTCTAACCAGCCAGCATTTGAAGTAAATACTTCAGTAACATCTAAAACATCACTAGAATTATGTGTTACTTTTACTGCTTTGTTATTACTTGCATTGGCAGTATCAATATCACCGCCTAAAAAATTATCAGTTTGATATATTTTAGTAATTGCATAAACATCTTCATGGCCTAAAGTATAAGCACTGTTTTTTGGATTAGCAGAAGATACTTGAACATTTGCCTCTATGCCAGTATTTTTTGTTTTTGTTCTAATGGTAACAGTTTCCGCATAAACAACTACATTTATATCGTATTGATCTCCAGTTACAAAATTAGAGCTGTCTGACAAAGTAAGAGTTGATGTGCCTGCACCAGAAATTGAAATACTGTTGTGAAACGAAGCTGTAGCTGCTGTGCCATTTCTTTTTGTTACAGTGATAATATCATCTAAACCGCCAAATGAGTCACCACCTGAACCATTTAATACAATCTGGCCTGATGAATTAACAATTAAGCCTTTAAACATTTTATTGTAGTAATGCGAAATAGCTGATACAGATTTCAACTGTTGATATTCAAGATATTCAACAATAGGGCTTGTTGGCTGACCAAATAATGTAGTAAATCCAGCGAGTCGGTTTAAGTTAGCATACCACTTATCTGATGAATAAGTTTTACCAACAGAAACAATTGAACTGACTGTACCTGATATAGAATCTACATCGGTGACATATAATCTTAATTCAGAGTTTACGCGTTTTAACCCAGTAACAGTTAATGAACCTAAAGTTGCTCCGGTACCAGATAAACCGCCATATGCTATAATTGATTCACCTATAACAAAATCTGGAGTTTCAGCATTTGGACCTAAACACACTATATCATGGCCGTTGTTAGTTGAAGCAACAACAAAATAAGTTCCGCCGTCAAACCAAGAAGCATCATTAGTTATATTTAATGTTTCGCGAGCCTTATTAAGTTCAATAATTTTAGTTTTTGTTATTTCTGCTTCATATCCACTAACATACGCTTTACCTGCTGATAATTCTATATTTAATTTAGTATCGTCAGTGGCATGTTCATCTATGTTAATTGGAAAATCTTCGACTGAATAATCGCCGTTAGTATCTGAAGTTCTTTCTGCTAAAATATCTAAAATATTTGAATAGTCAGAAGTATTAATATCCTTAGTAACAATTTTATCTTCTATTACAAAAAACTCAATAAAATTCGCAGGTGCTGATTGACCATCAATGTAAGAAGTTAATGTAAGTTCAACGTGATATCTATCAGCTCCAGGACTTGAAGCATTATTAGTACCATTACTTGGGTCACCGAGGCTAGAATCTTCAATTGAAGTAACAATTGATTCAGATTTTACGTATCCTACGTGGTATATACCATCAACATCAGAATCAACAACAATTTCTTGTGCTTTAACGACTAAAAACATATTATCTGCAAAAATAATGCCGTCTGCACACTTAACTGTAGTTGCATTTTTAATAGAGCCAGATACAATTGAAACTAAGTCTACTGATGTTCCTAGCGGCCCTTGTAAACTGTCATCTAAATCAGTTGAAAAACCAACACCAGAAACATATTCAAAAACTAATTTAAAGTTTTCTTGATCCACTGAAATTACTTTAGATGTTGTGCCGTTAGAAGTTACTAATTTGCCTAAAAACAAAGTTACAAGATCAGCAGACCCTGGATAATTTACAGCATCATCTAGTACTTGTAGTGCAAATTTATCAGTTGAATGTTCAATATTCGCGTTAATAACTAAACTATTATCGTTAAATACATGTTTTGCAAATGAACCAACTTGGTTTTGCAAAATAGTTTGCATTTGCGTTAATTCACGTGCCTGAACAGGTCGTGCTGGGTTAAAAAGCATTGCATAATATTCTTTATGTGAATCGAAATCATCAAAATACGGCGCAATGCTAGTAAGACTTTGTTGTGACATTGAAATATTCCTAAGGTGTAATTATAGAATATTTATAATATCAAAATTTAAATTTAAATTTGTTTAGAAAACGCCTTTAAACCTGCTGGGTGAATTAAATCTTTTACCATATTATCAAAATAGGTTGTACTTTGTGCATTTGTCCCTATTTCATAAGAATAATCTTGATAAAAATCAGAATCTGTTATTTTTGCACTGCCTATTAAAGTAGTAGCATCAGATGTTCTTAGCATATCAACTTTAGGATAGTATAACACCGCTTCTTTATTTAATATAGTCCTGTACAAAAATTTAATGCTGGCTTCTGTTCCCTTTATTTTATAAAATTCAACAATAGATTTGAGTATGTACCTTAAATCTGATTCCATTTCTTCTGGAATATCAGTGCCCAACTCAAATTTAAACTGAGGTAAAAACTCATCTACCGTCTGTTCAATTGATCTATAATTTTGTAAGTTTGCTGCTGAATCATATTCACCTAAAGGCTTTTCTAAATATTCAAAAAAACTCTTAATAAAAGTTACAAAATTTTCGTTGTCTTCTCTTATATACCTTGGTATAACTCTATTAGTTAAATTTGATAATTTTTTAGTCATTATGATTCCAACATTGTTGCAGTTATTGTACCTTTGTCAATTATATTTAAATGCTTTGATGAAATATTATAATTGGCAGGTTTAACTTTAAACTCAATTGTTGAACTAGGTGCAAAGTTAACGTTATTGATTATTATTGTTGCTAAATCATAATTGATTTTACCTACAACCAAACCATGTAACATTATATCGCCTAACCCGTTATCAGTATATTGATCATCAGTATTAAATACATTTGATATAAAAGTTCCTGGAGTTAATTCTATATCTGAATAATTTAAGTTTAAAATATTTGGAATATTAGCCGCAGGGACTTCATAATACTTTATTAAGTTTAATGAAATCAATGAATCAAGAATTGAAGTACTTACATTATCAATGGCACTTAATAATTTTGATAACCTAAGCTTTCCAGAAAATACCTGTAAATTATTAGTAAAATACACACCAATCGCAGCTTTAACCAGTAATGATAAATCTAATGCACTTGAAGTTGTTAGCTTACGGTCATACGTAACAGAAGCATCAACATCTAAGTAAATAAATTCAGGGCTGACCAGTTTAGGTGTAATACTTAATATCTTATAAGTATTCAAAAAATCTTGTATATCTAATTTATCTTGTGGTGACATCGCACCAAATATTTCGCTGTTTGTTCCAGCATTTACAACAGAAACAAACACAGAACCAAATACTGGTGGAATATTTTCTTCTCCACCCCAAACAGAAACTGATTTTATATTTGCAAATTTATTTAATAATAAAGCATTATAATCGCTTTTTGTTACTAATCTATTTTGTGCTTGATACACTTTAGGAGCTAAAAACTTAATTTTTTCAATTGAATCTTTTTGTGCACCACCTGATGCCATGTTGATAGTACTAGTGACCCAAAGACTTTGATCAATATTATCAATTACAGACATTAATTTAAATTTAGATATTCCATTTGCTAAATCACCTTCAGTTGATAGCCATGATATTTGTATATCATCACCTGGAGATGGACTTACACCAAGTATACCGTCACCAAAAGTAATTTCTAGCTGTTGGTTCAACGTTTCTCCTACGAAAAATGCTTTGCTGCTGTTATCCATTAATACATAACTTGTTTCTTGTGTAAATTCTTCGCCGTTGACTGTTACTCTAACACTATTTGTATCAACTGATTTATCATAAACCACGTATTCGTCAGTAGTTGATAAGACCGTCGTGTATTGTATATTTCCGGCTGTGCCTTGTATAATATCAACAACAACTTCATATTCACCAGAACTAATTTCTACCATGTTGTATTCAAGTGTAGTAGCAAAGGTAAATCCGACACTATCAACAGTTGCACTAAAGGTTGTATTTGCTGGAATAACTATGGTTTGCCCAGGGTTTGTTGTTAATGTCAATTTAACCGAAGCTTTAGCAGCTGACATTTGTTTAGGTATATGACCTATTTCTTTTGCACGGCTGACTACACTATTACGTAGCTGAGCAGAATCTAAAAATGTTTCAGAAAGTGCTAAGTTTGAATAAACTCCAGTATAATGTGCAGCAAAGGCACAAGCATCCAATATTAATGACCAAGTACTGCCTTCAAAATTGTGATCATTAAATTCAGTTTTAGAACTTAAATGGCTTTTTATATTGTTTTTTATTTTATCAAAATCTAAACTGTCGAATTTTGTGGTTGACATTATCTAACCCTACTTAATAATAATTCAACATTAGAATCTAATTGTAGATCTATTATTGAATAGTAAATGTTAACACTGTATGAACTCTGTACAGAGTTCACTGTTATATCGAGAATATCAATTCTCGGTTCGTATTGCTCAAGTACTGATCTTATAGTTGATTTTACTGCCAACTTGAGATGCATTGAATCATTTTCAAATAATAACCCATTTACTTGTGAACCAATTTCTGGATGCATTACACGTTCGTATAAATTTACTAAAACTAATTGCTTTACTGAGCTTTTAATTGATTCAATATCACTATGTGTCTCTATATCGCCAGTAACTGGATCAATGTTAAAGTTTAAGTTTATATCTTTATATAATCTGTTCATTAAATATTAACTACCTTTTTGCCGCTTAGCTTAATTTTTGTTCCAGCATTAACTTCTACACCGCCGCCTGCTGCAATTTTTATTGTTCCTGATGCTTGTAAATCCAAAGAACTAGCACTAACTTTACAGTTTCCGCTTGACTTAACAACAATATCAGATCCGTTTACGTTTATATTAGAAGCTTTAGCTTCAATATTATCAGATGTAGCATTAATATTTTTTGCATTTATATTAACATCTGATTTAGCTTCTATATTAATTTCGGAATTATCAGATGTTATGTTTACAATACCTTCTGCATTTATATTTATGTCACCCTTAGCTAAAAGATTATTGTTTTCAAGCGAAATTGAATATTTTTGACCAAGAACTTTTTCAACCAATATTCCTTCGGGATGGAATTCAATAAATGTTCCAGATTTGTGATATACTGAAATTCTTTCAGCACCTTTAGTATCATCTATTTCAATCAAGTGTCCTGATTTTGTACTAATAGTTTTATTATTTGGGTATTTAGTAGCTGCTGTTGTCGCAGGTTCATCTTTATATAATGATTCTTTTGATGTTGCAGCTGTATGTGGTTTACCCAAAGCCGAATTATGTATATCACCTATTCCAGCAAGAGAACCAATTACCATAAATACATCGAAGTTATTATCAATAGCTGACAAAGCAACCCAAGAACCTATTTCAATGCCAGTAGGAGAAATTCCTAGGCCATTCTGGGCTGCTGAAGTAATATTCTGCAACATTTGACACCAAGGTAAATGGTCCTTAGAAACACCCAGACCTGTAGTTGGGTTAGGCTCAGTTTCTGTTGGGTGCAATGAATTAATTCTTACCTGAACCCGACCAATTTCAAGTGGATCTAATATGTCTTCTACAACACCTATTAATAAATTCATATTTTCCTCATAATTGCAGGTTTTCTAAATTCAACAAATGTTTCAAACTGTGATTTGCTAAATTCATGCCTAACGCCAGTTATGATATAATTTCCGCTAAATGTTGTATCTTCTTTTTTTCCAAAATTGACAGCAGTTGACATTAAACCAAGTTCAGCTTTCTGACCAACAGTTATATTTGTATTACCTTGAACCGTAGCAGTTACCGTTATATTATCAAACACTGAAAGCGCAAATGCTCTAGTTGCATATTGTTTAGGCTTATCAGAAACATAATCATTAGTATACGCCTTTATTTCCATCCTGTTAGATTTATCTATGTTAGCATTTTTAAAAAATACTGGATTATTATCTAAAGCACTAAAACTATTAAGCATTTTATTAGCTTTAAAGTTAATTGTTTTTGCTGATTTGTTTAATAAATCAATTTCAACAACATCCATACCCATGCCGCCGTGGTCCGATAGTTTATCTATATTAAAATAATTTGATATTAATACAGATTTTAAAGAATAAAAACTAGCGTCATTAATTGTTTTAACTATTTTTTGAGTAAATTTTGGATATATTGATTTACTGTTAATTATATTTTCAATTGACTTAAATTTATAACCAACATTATCTTCATAAAACAAAAAGCTAGCTGATTGTAAACCCATAGTAGTTTGACTAAATTTAGAAATTCTGTTTATTGCCGATAACGGATTTTCGTTACTAAAAATATATGTTCCAACATTTAGAGATTCTTCAACATCAACTTTTAACTTCATATTATCTTGTACTAATGATTTTACTATTTCAGATTCTTTTTGCTTATATGATATTTTTAAGTTATTTTCATTTGAAATACCTAAAATTTGAGTAGCACACTGTAAAGTATATATATTTTTTTGGGTTCCTGCAATATTATCTATATTACTTATTGAAGTGACGTCATAGAATTTGCTGTGGTCAATCATACCAGAATGACCAGAACCGTTAAAGGATAAGCTAATTACAGTATCACCACTAATTTTAAATCTTTCAAGTAGGCCCAAGGTGTCGACCATTGTTAAATTTAATGTTGTATAATTATCATACATACTTTCGTATACATTTGCAGTCTGAAACATATCAGTAATATTATAAGACAACTCGCCCGAGAATATTATCATTTCTTTTAGTATCGGTTTACTCATAAGCAGTTGTCACTATGTTAACAATATTATCTACATGGCTTGGCCTAATTATTCTTATTTTCCTTTTGCTATCATTTATTGCAGTTTCGTATTGAATGTTTGATATATTGCCATGGTGTATGCTATTAACATTACCAGTGCCATATTTATCTTCAACAAATAAATTTAATTCTTGTTCGGATAATAACCAGCCGTAAAACGGGTCAATAATATCATTTATTAAGTATATCAACCAATACATTTTAGCATCGCCATAAAAATCCTGGGCAATATCTTCAGCCGACTCATCACCTTGTACAATATATTCTTGATATAACATTGGATTGTTCTTTATTGTTTTATTAATTGTAAACCTGCGTGATATGTCAAATAAAACATACCCTGAATATTTTATACTATTATTTATATTATATAATGACATATTATTTTCCTAACATTCTTGAAACTGTTTCTTTAGTTGGTAATTCTCTTTCCATAAAGCTTAAAGAAAGTACGATATGTACAGGTCTACCGTCGTTGAATGTTGCCCATACTCCATCTGGTGTGTAGTTGCATGTTATATTTGTTATCATTACTTCGCCGCGGTCCAATATTGGTTTATCATGACCATTAACTATTGAAAATTTAAAATATTCAGGTATGTCAAAATAAACACCATTAATTCCTGGTAAAGCATTAATGTGCAAATTTCTTATAAATTTACTAACCAGTATCGCATCGGCTTTAGATTGCACACCAAAATTAAAAGTAAGATCAAATGTTCTGTGTTGAATGCCTTGGAATAGTGTAACATCTCGCGGATTTAACAATTTTCCTTTAGAAGCATTATATATTTTTCCAAGATTATCTTGGCCTGTTGCAACAGAACCAATAATACCCAAAGCACTGGCAGTAGCATTAGCTGCAAAATCTACATTAGATATAAAATCACTGGCAGTTGCTATTAGATTTGAATCTACATCTCTGTTTTGATTTAACATTGCAGCACCTGCAGCACCTGCACTTTCAGCAGACCATTCTGGAGATGTTGCAATACTTACATCTTGCGGAAATGGTAATACAACAGATTCTTGTAAAGTTTTTGAAATATTGGATTTTATTGCTGCTTTATCAGTTACATCTTCTTGTCTTTTTTCTATCCAAGTTTCTAACTTAACAAATTGTATAGTTGGGTTTGCATACTCGGCTCCAGGGTCATATGTCGGCCCTGCTAATGAATAAACATCAGGTGCTTTTGTTAATTTACCGGTTTTTGATATTGAATTTTTTACAAAGTCTGAAACTTTTGACACAGTATTTGTAATTACATCTTTAACAATTCCGTTATCTAATATATCCAATCCGCTAGTTACATTTGGAATCATAGAAGAAACACGGTCAACTGCATTGTTAACAGCTTTATTTACTATTCTGTTGCTGACTTTGTTTAGTTTTTCATCTAGCGACGGCATATGATACTCTTTATAAATAATATTACTAATATTTATAATACCAAATGAGATTTTTAATGGCTAC
>Ga0307985_10001919_pt1 | contig 11780 bp, 12 predicted proteins | sample EllFjometageno80_FD_203155 | JGI IMG/M metagenome (GOLD analysis project Ga0307985, IMG submission 203155) | Marine microbial communities from Ellis Fjord, Antarctic Ocean - #80 | ecosystem: Environmental > Aquatic > Marine > Unclassified | place: Southern Ocean | collected 2014-10-09 | reverse complement strand
CACCCTCCCCCCCCCCCCCCCCCTCTTCTCTCTCTCACTAACCCCCCCTTCTCCCCCTCCTGCTCCTCCTCCTCCCCGCTTCTCTCTCCAGATCGCCCTGCTCCTGAAGTGCGTCGACTCCAACAAGGCCAAGTACCTGCACTTCAAGGACCCCGCTACCGCCGCCCAGGTCGCAACCGCCCTCTCTCTCTACTTCACCGTCAGTCCCCAGACGATGGCGTACCACCAAGCCCAGATCCTGCTCACTGCGCCCATAAGCCACCTCGCCTCGCTCGACACCCATCCGCACCCCTGCGACCTCCCCCCCGTCGACCTGTACAAGTCCGCGAAAATGTGCCACGCGACCGGCGCCAAGTTTGGCGTCTTCGGCGGCTCCAGCCGCTGCGACAACTGCGGTAACGGGTTCACGAGCTCTCACTTGACGCCCTGCAATCTCCCGCACCTTCCCCCTGCCGCTACCGCCCCCACCGCCACTCCCCCCATCACCCTGGCGTGCGTCGCCTGCGCCACATCTTTGAAGGCCCGTGTAGCCGCCGCTACTGCAATGGAGGACGCGTTGGCTGCTGGCGATCTCGACAACGTCATATCGTTACTATCCTCTCAGCTGACCTCCGCCATCAAGTTACCGCACGACAACTCTCCTCCCCCCCACCCCGACTACCCCGCTCCCACAACCCCCCTCCTCTCTCCCGACTACGCCACCGTCACCGGCTTAACCCCCCTCCTCGTCGCCGTGACGACGCCGGATCCGCAACACGCCATCCCCGCGCTCGAGACGCTCCTGAAGCTCTCAATCGACGTCAACGCACGGTCTGTCGTCACAAAGGTTAGAAGCTCAAATGAACCTTCGTCCACGACGAGTTCCAAAAGCGGCCTGTCGCCGACTCGTCGAAAGTCGAGCGCGAGCATGGTTCCGAGTAAAACGAGCACGAGGGTCCGCATGCTTTCCGCCGTGACTGTTCGCGACCGCCTCATCACAGGCGTTACGCCGCTCATGGCCGCCACCATGCTCGATCGGAGGGACGTGATGCAAGTGTTGCTCGAGCACGGCGCTGATCCCACTATTACGGGGGATGCGAGGGATAGTTACTCGCCGTTGTGTTTCGCGGTTCGGAGCGGGACTTTGGAGGCGCTTAACTTGCTGGTTAACGCGACTCTCTCCCCCCCCACGGAGGGGGAGACGACGAGGTTTGTTCCTGACATCGACTTCAGAGACGAGAACGCCGGCAACTCGGCACTCCACGTGGCCGCTCGATTCAACAACGTCGACGCCGCGAAGCTGTTGCTTACGGGTAACGCGAGGCCGTCTGTTACCAACAACAAGCTTGAGACGGCGTTGCATGTCGCCGCGGCCAACGGGTTCGCGACGATGTGTGGGATACTTGCGAAGGCTGATGGGGAAAGTGTCAATGGGAGGGACCGGGAGGGGAATACGCCGGTGCTTTGTTGCGCTAGACGGGCGGGGGAGGGCGTCGCCGAGGCGGAGAAGTTGACGAAGGAAGCCGCTGCAGGTACGCACGGTCGCCCCCCCCCCCACCCTCCTGTTCACACACATTGTGTGTGCGTGTGGCTCACACTGTGTTTACGGCAGAAACCATACTGATCCTCGGGTCTCACTCGGCTAATATGATAACGTCGAACTTCGACGGCGAGTCGCCGCAGTCGGTGTGCGAGTTGCCGGCGGTTGACGCGCTGGGGCACGCGATTCATGCCGGGAGGTGGGACGAGGTGCTGAGGCTCATTGATAACGGTAACTTCCCGATAAATTACCTGTCGGGAGCGAGCGACTACCTCACGGCGCTTGCTGGGGCGGCAAAGAGCGGAGATAACGTGACGGAGAACCGGTACGTGAGGGAGTTGATACGGCGGAAGGGTAACCCGCTCACGATTATCGGGGAGGGGTTCGACGAGAACGCGCTGCATATTGCAGCGGCGCACGGGCAGCCGAAGACGCTCGAGCTGCTGCTGAATTCGGGGTGGGGCTTCAACGAAACTCATATTGACGAGAGCCAGACGATTATGGCGAACGGGAAGTCGCCGCTTCATCGCGCGGTGCTGGCCGCGGCTGGATACAACCCGGAGGTGTGCATCGAGGAGTCGGTGGTCATTAACAGGTCGCAGGAAGAGACAGAGAAGTCTCTGCAGGTGAGGAAGCAAGAGCGCGAGTTTTTTATCAACACGCGATGCTTCTCTGACACTCGCTCATCGTCTCGCTTCGCTCCTGCGACTAACCCCCCCTTCCCTTCCCCCTGCAGTGCATCCGGTTCTTGCTCGACAACGACTTCAATCCGCTGCTGTTTGACGACAACAACGAGACTCCGTTCTTTCTCGCGGTGAAGAGCGGGGACGCTGAGAGCACGAGCATATTTGCCGAAAAATCCCGGCGCGCGGAGGACGAGGAGACAGTGTCTTTGTTTTCGCTGGACGCGCCCCACACCAACGGGCAGACGGCGCTGATGAAGGCCGCGTCCATGGGCAAGATCCCTATCGTAGACATCCTCCTCACCAACGACGCCTCGCTCGCTGCCGTCGACATCAACGGAAAGAACGCGTTGCACTACGCAGCGTTGTCTGGCGAGACGCAGGCTCTCAAGCACCTCATCTCGAAGGCGGACAGCGCGCTCGTTCGCGCGGTGGACAGCTTCGGATTTACGCTGCTTCACACGGCGGCCAAGTTTCTGCACATCAACCCGGCGAATGCGAGCGATGCATCGCTCATGTTCAGCATAATTGTCGCCGCTGGTGTGGACTTTACGGCTGTGGAGTTCACGAAGAACTACAAGGCGATTGACATTGTTAACTTGTTGCCGCCGTCGATGCCCACGCCGGACAGGATCATTGGGCTGCTGCATGCGATGGACGAGGCGATGCACTCGAAAAATTACGATACCATCTTGCTGTACATCAAGCGAGGCAACTGTCCCGTGGACTACGTGTGCGGCACGGAAGGGGCGGCTTTCGGCGTGACGGGGTTGGTGGTGGCGTGTAGCGACAGCTCGGAGAAGGGATGTGCGGCGGCGAGGGAACTCATCAAGCGCGGCAGCGACATCAACTTCACCTCGAATGGATTGGTGGCACCGTTCTTTGGCGCGAGTCCGGCGCCGATCACGCCGCTGTTGTCCGCGGTTATGTGTGGTAATGTCATGGGCGCCGAAATTCTGCTCGAGAACGGAGCGAACATCGGCGGCGTGCCCGTGAGTGGGGAGGGCGGCTCTTTCATTCTACTGGCGGCCGCGCAGGCTCGACGGGAGCAGTTGGTCCAGCTTCTGATCGAGGCTGGCGTTGACGTGAATACAACTGTGAACGGCATGTCTCCGCTGTTCGTCGCATCGAGCTGCGGCGACCTGAAGATCGTTGATCTGCTCGTGGACAGCGGTGCAGATTTGAACGCTCGCCACACGGCAGTGAGTTGCGTGCGAGCTAGCGAAATGCGAGCGGACGAGGCCAAGGAGGGGGACACTTTTTACACCGACAACACGACCCCTCTGATGATGGCGAGCTTGCGGGCCAATGTCGACGTAGTGACGAGGTTGGTGGAGAAGGTCGACGTGAAGAAGAAGGACTTGAAGGGCCGAACTGCTCTGTTTTATGCTGCTCGATCGGGAAACTTCGAGGTTGTGACTCTGTTGATCGGGAAGAGTGGGATTGACGTCAACGAGGAGGACATCTCGGGACGCACGGCGCTCATGGACGCCTGCAAAAGCGGCATGGTCGGAGCGGTGCACGTGTTGCTGGAGGCCGGGAGCGACCCAAGCTCTGAGACTGGCGGTTTAACGCCGCTTACAGAGGCCATCGCGGCCAACAACACGGACGTGATTGCCGCGATCGACGCGGCGCTTAGCAAGGACGACACCGCGATCGTCAAGGGGGAACTGGGCTTGTTCATCAGTCGGGTTAAGGCGAGGGCCGCGCCGGTGGATTACGAGGCGAGGATCGACGTGCTGGGCGACAAGAAAGGCTTCAAGAAGCGAGCGGACAGCATGCTGAGCATAGGGTCGGCGACGGGGCCGACCGTGACGGCGTTGATCAAAGCATGCGAGCTGAAGGATGGGGACAGCGTGAAAGAGCTAATCGCGCTGAAGGCCGACGTGAACAAATGTTGCGACAGAGTCGTTATGGATGCACCGGTGCTAGTATGCGCGAGAGGAAACGACGTGGCTGTGATGAAGGCGCTGCTGAGCGCGAACTTGAGAGAGGAGGCGAGGCAGAGTCACAAGATGCGCGTGAACGCGAACGTGAGCGACAAGCGGGGGGAGACAGCTCTCAGCATTGCTGTCAGCAACGACAACGGAGAAATGGTCCGGGTTCTGCTGGAGAACGGGTCGGATCCGCTGGCAGCGTGCAGGTGAGCAGCCGCATCACCGCCAAACGCACACTCCGCCAAACGCACACCCCTGGCCCAGAACTCGGAAGTCGGTGTGAACGCTATTCTCTTGCACCGATGGTCCCCACCGATTAACGCGCTTTACTTGCCCTTTCTTGCCCTTTCTCGCTTCTAACAACTGAACTCGCCTTAGCACGCACGAGATGGACTGGGGGGACAGCATCGAAGGCGAGGAGAAGACGTCGGCTTTTTTCCTCGCGTGCGCGGGCGGCAAGATGGAGGCAGTGAAGGAGTGCGTCAAGTGCATGAGCAAGAACAAAGGGAACAGAAGGTACGACGTGAATCACAAGCAGAGCGGGAACGAGGTCACGGCTCTCATGTGCGCCGCGTACGGGGGGCACTTGAAAGCAGTCAAGGAGCTGTGCGAGGTGGGCAAATGCGACGTGGGGATAGTGGACAAATTTGGAAGGACGGCAGCCCACTTCGCGAGCATGCAAGGTTGGTGGGAGATCGTGGTGGAGCTGTGCGGGAAGAACGGGGCGAGCTGCGGAGTGAATGACAAGGAGGGAAGGAATGTGGTCGCAGTCGCGAAGAACGGAGAGACCAAGGCTGCCGCCACAATGTGTTTCGAGGGCGAGGGCGCATACAAGGAGTTGGTGAGGGCTGTGGAGGAAGAGGACAACAGAAGGCTTGGGGAGATGGAGAAGAGGTTAAACACCGCGCTCGAGGGGCTGGCGGAGGCGCAGGCCATCGTGGCGGGGGTAGAGGAGGAGGAGCGGAACGGGGACAGCGTGCCCGTGAGCTTGACATTCAGCAGGCTGGCGGAGATGCTCTGCGGCGAGGCGGGACTGAAGGAGGCAGGCGTGGGGAACCTGAAAACAATTAGGGGGAAGCTGAGGGAGTGCTTGGACAGTTGCGATAGAGAGGTGATAAGGAGGCTGGAGGAGGATGAGAAGATGCTTTTGTGTTTGGTATGCAAGGAGAGACAGAGGGATTGCGTGCTGATGCCCTGCAGGCACATGGCGTGCTGCGGCGTTTGCTCGCAGCACCCTCGGTTCCGCAGCTGCCCGCTCTGCCTGAGCCGCGTCGAGAACGTCGCCTCCGACATCACGCTTCGGGCGCCGCAAGCGAGCGCCGTCGGCCTAGAGAGGGAAGGCAGCGTGCGCTTGGACGGCGAGGGCGGCTTCGTGCAAGGAGGCGGGGAGGACGGAGGGGAGGTGGTCTACGCGCCTGTCGTTGTGCTGAGGGAAAGCGGCGACATCAGCAGCGCCCTGCAGAGAGACGACAGCAGCAGAAGCATGATCGGCGACGTCGTGGCGGCGAGAATGGAGGGAGGGGAGGACGAGGACGGCGTCATCACGGCGCAGGTTGAGGTGGCGCCGGCAAGAGTGTAGTACTAATTGGTTTGTGAGCAAGTTGCTTAGGTTGGAGGGGAACTTGACTGCAGTAGAATGGTCGCGGAACAAGCGACACTGGTAGTGGAACAAGCGGCCCGACCCCGCTTACACAAACCCTAACCCAGTCCGTCAATCTCCAGTTCGTCACAACGTTCGCTACAAATTTATGAACTCCTCAGGCTTGCTCTCGCAGCCCACCAGCCTCCCCATCTCCCCCTCCACCCTGTACATGGCCACGACCGTCCTCCCGTACTTCCTGTTCCTCACGCCGATCAGCGTCCTCCCCCTCTCCGTACTGCTTCTAACAACGTGCGGCAGACATCCCAGCTCAACGGGGTATTCCACGATACAAACACACCCCTTGCCCACCAACGGACTGACGCACAGCGCCTCCAGCAGCTCCGAGTATACGACCTCCTCGTACGGCGGCGTCAAACTGATCACGTCGTACTCGCGGTCGCGAGTGGTGGAGACCTGCCGCTCACGTGTGTGAGCAAATTGGGAGGCGGTGTCAACAAAGGGGCGATCAAAGGGGGGAAGAATGTGTCACACACATGTGTGAACAAAGGGGCGAACGTTGTACCACACGCGTGAATGAACAAAAGGGCTCACGATGTGATTTCAGCTCCGCCGGTCTTCGCATCCTTCGCTGCGCGGCTCGCTTCGCTCGTCTCACCTGCTTGCCGAACTTTTCGGGAGTGCGAAGGAAACCGATTGCGTCCGCCAGGTAGGCCCATCCCCTGTTACCCGTCTGCGTCAGCACTCCATTGGGGACGCGCTGTCCGTTAGGGTCTTCATTGATGCCAAGATTGATCAAATTCTTCTCAATAGTCCGCTTGCAGTCCTCACTAAAGTCCACGAAGTCGCTCGCTCCTCCCTCGCAAACCCCATCACTCCTACTCAAACTCTCCAACCCTACCCCCCCACTCCCCGCAAACACGTCCAAGTACCTCACTGGTCCATACTCCGCCGAGTACAGCCCGAAAGACCTCAACGTCGAGAAAACCGCCGACTTGACCTTGCCCATCATGGGCCTCAAATACACGTCCGGGCTCATCACCTGCCTGTTTTTGTACAACCCCCCCTGAATCCTCAATCTACTAACGTTGTTTATCCCGGCTTCGCGCTGCTTTCCCTGCTCCATCACGCCCATTTGGCGACCGCCGGAACCGCCGGAGACGCGCTTGGCGCGGGATTGGATGGTTTTGTACTTGGCGGGAATCACGTGACCGAGGGGAGGGCGGGGGGCGACGGCTTTTTCGGTAGGAACGGTGGTGACTGGGATCTGGGGGCGCTTGGGCTTGGCAAAGAGAGAGGTTGGGGGGTGGGAGAGAGGGGAGAGAGGGGAGAGGTGGAAGGGGAGGCAGAGGGGGAGCAGGAGGAGCAGGAGGAGCAGGAGGAGGAGGCGCATGGTGGACGAGGGCAGAGGGAGAGAGTTTGGTTCTGTAGAATAGTTGGTGTTAGATGTGAGTGGTGCATGAGGAGACAGTCGCGAGGGACAGAGAGTTGGAGGCTGTTGGTTTGCAGGATTGGTCTGGTGTCGATAAATGACAAGGGATTACGTTGAGGGGGGCGGAAGGAGCTGCGCGTTGTAGGCGACCAGGGTCGGATAACCGTTAGGTCGGGGAGGTCTGAAAAAAGCAGATGAGCGGATGGGGTAGCCAGTAGCGGCAGTCACCTGCTTATGATGATTGGCGAAAATCGCCATCTCACCGACAACGCTCGCCGACAACGCGACGCTCAACAAGCACCGCAAAATAACGAGTGAGTGAGGCATCTACGCGAGAGCTGCCAATTCTCGCCAACCGCACGCTAGTTGACCACCGCCACCCACTCTCCTATCTAACCAACGGGAGTTAGTACGGCCGCCCCCTGCCCCCCTTTCAGTGACACTGCAAACCTTCAAACGAGCGACAAGAAACACCTCCATTCCTCACGCTAACCCTCGCCACTTCTCCAGCCCGCCCCATGTCCGACGAGCTCTCCCAGGCCACCGCGGCCGACTTCAAGGCCGACTCGCTCGATGGCGTGGACGACGCGCCCTCCTTCCCAGTCTCTGACGAGGAGCTGCTGATGATCGGCGCTGAGCTCGCCACAGAGTACCCTGATCTGATGGAACCAGTACATCGAGTGAGGCCGCTAAATGTGCGCGAGGGGATACTGGATGGTTCAGTGATGATATATAAAGTACAATGACAAAGCTACTATAATGCGACTGGCACGATCGGCGACCAGCGCTATGCGCAAACCCCAGATCATCAGAAGGGCGCCAATGGTGAAGCATGAGGACCAACAGCACGTGTAGCACAGCATCATTCCCACAAACATCGCGCTAACCCAAACGTCGCCGTCGCACGCAGGTGCGTCGCGAGCAAGCCGTACTCCAAGAATCCCAGCGTGCGCCGCCCTCTCCAGTACACGATTGACAAACTTCTTCATCTGCTCAAGTGGAGGGAAGAAGTTGGCGCTACGGACGTCTTCGACTTGCTGGAGATGGGGAAGGCTGCGATTGGGAGCGTTAAGGACGAGGAGGCGTACGAGAAGTGTTTGGCGCTGGTGAATACGCTCAACAATAACAGCATTTACGTGCACGGTTTCGACAAGGTGGGTAGGCCGGTGATTTGGATGAGGACAGAGCGCAAGCCTTGGTAAGTCCGCTGCGCCCGCACGAGGGGATAAGGATGGTTCAGTGGTGATATATAAAGTAATCTGCCTGGTGTACTGTAATGCGACTGGCAGGATCGGAGACTAGCGTTATGCGTAAACCCCAGCTAGAAAAAAGGGCGCCAGTAGTAAAACATGAGGACCATCATCGTGCGCGCCTCTCCATCGCCCCCGCAAACTTCGCACTAACCCAAATCCTATCCTCGCAGGTTCTTGCCGGACGTGGACGGCGAGGTCAACCTCAAGATCCTCATGGTGGATGCGGCCATCAAGTTGATGCCCGCTGGCGTCACTGACGTTGTCGTCGTCTGCGACACGAGCTCCGTCCCCTCCCCCGCCCCGACGTTCCTCTTCGCGGCCCTCAAAGGCATGGTTCGCGGCTACCCCGATCGCCTCAAGGCGCTGTATGCCGCTCCCCTCGGCCGTGTGCTGCATAGCGTCATGCTGATGCTGCTGCCGCTGATGCCCGGCTCGCTCTCTCCCAAGCTGCAGCTCGTGGAGCAGAAGGAGGAGATGAGGGCGATTCTGAAGGACGTTTTGAGGGGAGGTGAGTGAGCGAGCGAGCTGCAATGACTGACGCGATTAAAGCGCGCCTTTCTCTCGCTCGCTCGTCGGGCGCGCCCCTTGCTCACCCTCTTTACTCTGCAGGCGAGGCTGACATTCCGACGTTCTTCGACGGTCCTGTCGACCACGACCAGTACTATCCCAGCAAGGGCATTGGCAGCGGAGTTGACGTGAGCTCTCTGGGCGAGGGCTGTCTCATGTTCGACTTTGACGGCATGATGAAGAGGCAGGCAGTGATGCTTGCCGAGGTTGAGAAGGAGAGTGAGAAGGAGCAGGGCAAGTAAAGGATCTATTGGAGTCGTTTAAGTTTAACGCCGACCCGCTACCTGAACCCGCCTTTCACCCACCCTATACCACTGAAACACGCACTCTAGAGTCTGTCGTCGGTCATCTCGTTCTCTCGAGGGTTGTTTGTAAACGGATCAACAGTGTGTGGCACGTACACATTATGCTGATAGTTCAGCGCCCCCGCAGGCGTCCAGCTCGGCCTCGTCGCTGGCATAACTCTCGCCTCCGCCATGACAATGTCGCCGTTACCCCCGAACTGGTACTCCACTACACAATGAGCCTGCAAGAGAAGGGGGAGGTTAAATGTGGGGAGGAAAGGGGGGTCGTGGTGTTTGAGCCGCTCGTTTTCAGCGATTCGTAGGTCAATAGCGATTCATTCGCGAACAGCGCGTTTCTCGCCGGTCGTTCTGAGCGCCTTGAATAGCGCGCGCTCTCGGCCGGTCCAAACGCCGCTTTGCTGGAGCTCGCGTTTGGCACTTTTTCGAGCGCTTCGCTCTGCTCTGCCTCACCTGCACGACGGGGATGTTCCGCCAGTGGAACGCGCCCTGCGCCACCATCGTCGCGACGATTCCCGTGTCGACCACCTGCTCTTCTACCGTGTCTTCCACCACCACCGGTCGACTCGTGCCCCCCCTCGCTTCCCCCGCTGGAACGTCGAGATGCCGCGTCGACTGCTGGAGGGGCATGTGCCCCATCCTCGCCACCTCGTCGAGCCTTGGGGTCGGGGGGGTCGGTGTTTCGGTTTGCTCCGAGGGCGCGTGTCGCCTAAATGACGACCAGAGCATGCTCGCGTCGTTGCTCCTCGTGCTCGCGAACCTGTGCAAAGAAGAAGGAAAAGCAGTGTGAGTCGGCGCGACAAGGTAACGAATGCGCCGAATTTTGCATTTGTGCTGTGGCTCACCTGCTGCGTAACGACTGTTGCCTCCTCGGCGCGGCGCGCTGAGAGTACCATCTAGTGCTGGTGTAGGGATTTTCAGTCGACTCCCCCTCATCTTCAGAGTCCGAATCGAGGCTGTCGTCGCTCAGGTCGCCGGGGGTGCGCTCGTATGGCGGGGGTGGATCCGGCGAATTGCTCGAAAGGTCGCGGAGAGATGCAGAGTCGAGGAGGCCGTCGAGGTCAGGCGCCGCCGGTGCAGGCGATGAACCGGAGCGGGGCTGACCCCCCCCCCCCTGCTCCTGAACCGATGCCGGCGATGAACCGGAACGTTGAACCGGCGATGCAGGCGATGAATTGGTGCGGTGCAGAACCGTCGGCGGCTCCTCTCTCGCTGGCGGCGGGGGCTGTCTCTGCGGCGGTGGCGGCCTCTGCGGCTCCTGTCTCGCTGGCGGCGGCGGCGGCCTCGGCAGCGGCCTCGGCGGCGGCGGCAGCGGCCTCGGCGGCGGCGGCGGCGGATAAAGTCTCTTCATAACGACAACCTTGACATGGCCGACGGTCACCGCGAAGTAGAGCTGATAAATCAGACCCAAGTTTGCGAGCGTGAAAAACACCATGGCGCAGACTGATTGCGTAACATTTCTTTTGCCCGTACTACTAACGATGATCTTCTCCTCCACCCCATCAACCTCGTAGTGCTCCTCGACCCGAACCTTCGCGAACCTTACTTCGTCCCCTAAATCCTCCCTCGCGGCTATCAATGCTTCCCTCGATATCGCCTGCGAGGGTCACAAGCACGGTCAAGTTAGCGTGCCACAAACACGGCCACAAACGCAGAGTGAACGAAGAGGCCACAAACACGGTGTGAAAAAAAGAGGCCACAAACACAGAGTGAACAAAAAGGGCGTTCAGAGTATCTAGTCTCGCAAAGCATTACTATATTGGCTTGAAGCCAATTAAAGCTAGTTCGCTCTTGTGGCTCTTCCGCTCTGCTTCGCTCGCTCGCCCTCACCTCCTTCCACTCCCCTATCGCGATCCTCACGCCTTGACTCTTCTTGTACCTGATCCTACTGTCCACGATGGCGACGTTGTAGCCCTCGAAATTGAGCTCGCTTGGCGTGAGGTCCTCAAAGTTCGTTATGTTGTCCATTTCCACGACAAACGTCATACGGAAGGCTGACCCCAGGCGGACCCCAGGCAACCCATGCCTCGGGTCGGACACCGTACAAAGCGCTTTAATTTTCGGCTTCTCCCTCTGAATCTCTTTAATGTAAACGCTGTAGTCCCAACTCGTCATCGGCTTGCACTGCCTTAACGTGACGCCGGCCAGAGAGAAGAAGCAGGTGTGCAGCACTTGGAGAGAATAGCAGCCAATGAAGATGTATAGGGCTCGTGCGCGGTTCGCCATTTCGATTCTATCCTCAGCGGTCTCAAACCCTGGGGGATCGCAACCCCATGGTATATTGTCGTGACAACCAATGGGGGAGAATTTCCACCAGAAAAAGGTGCTGATTGATGTCATGTTGAGGACGGCTGAGAACCAGAGGGAGCAGAGAATGCGACCGAAGGGCTGGTGGACGGCGGAAGAGGGAGGGGGAGACATGAAGGAGAGAGACGAGACGTGGATGAGGGCATACGCTAAATAGGGCGGTGAGAGGGTGTTAGGGTT
>Ga0307985_10001918_pt1 | contig 11784 bp, 10 predicted proteins | sample EllFjometageno80_FD_203155 | JGI IMG/M metagenome (GOLD analysis project Ga0307985, IMG submission 203155) | Marine microbial communities from Ellis Fjord, Antarctic Ocean - #80 | ecosystem: Environmental > Aquatic > Marine > Unclassified | place: Southern Ocean | collected 2014-10-09 | reverse complement strand
TGAAACGAGTTGACACTCATGAGCGCAATCCCGGTGAGCACCTTTCCGGTTGTCGCGGACAGCGCTTTGAGGCCGTAGGTTACGCAGGGGTCGATGTTGCGAATGTAGTACTCGAAGATGAGGAAGGAGCCGCCGAGCGCTCCCACTGTTAGGAGGGAGGGGATGATAGTGGCGTCGGGCAAGGACTTGGAACTGCGTTGGGTTAGAAATATACACAGACAATGGCAGCAAAGGAAGTCGCGAGCATATACAGTACACAGATAATGACAGCAAAGGAAGTCGCGGCGATACTTGCCACAGAACGAACCACATAGGAACTCCGTGCCAACAAACGTCAATGATTTGTATCACTGGAAAAGACTCGAAGAAGGGGAAAATGAGCTCCGAGTCGACCACGTACAGCCGGTGCTTGATCAGCGGCAAACAGTCCTTGCCCCGGGCTAAGAGGATGAGGGTTCCCACAACACTAGTTGACAATACTGCCAACCGGGCCCCACAGATTATGCTCTGGGGCGCCTCGGTGAAGAAGATGCAGACGCAGAAGAGGAGCCAGTGACTCCAGCAGGTCACGAAGTCAAACATGTGGCCCAAGCTGAGTATCTCCTCGGCCTTCTGGTAGAGGCTTTGCTGCATGATGTGAAAGTGTAGATTATCCGCGGACTGAAAGGGAATAATACGGGAGGTTGGGCTGGGGGTTGTAGGTCGGGGCTGGCTGGTTGAGAGGGTCGGGGGAGCGGGGTCGGCTGCTGCTAGGCGAGATTCGTCGGCGGTTCGGTGCGGCTGGGCGAGATAGTAGCGAACTCGCGTGACGAGTCCAAACAAGGCCAGGCAACATCGACTGATGTAAACGGCTAGCAAGGGAGGAGGAGGAGGAGGAGGGGAGGTAAGCCGCTCATGACGGACGAAGGCCTGGCTAACTTCACCTGATAAAAACGACTAGCAATTATATACCTCATGACGGACAAATATTGTTGCGCAAGGGTTGGCATAAACGAAGTCCGATTACGGGGCATACGTAGCGTTGCACGTTCGCCAGTCCGGCTCTATGAGCGCCGGTGCCATTGTGGGCGCGTTGGTCTCTCCTGAGGGCGTCGGGGGAGCCGGATCGTCGTCTTCGAAGTAGCACTCCATGAACTCGCAGTACTGGGGGAGAGGGCACGAACACAGAGTGAACAAGAGGCGGCAAATACAGTGTGAACAAGGGACCACAAACACAGTGCGACAAGGGGTTAGATGGGAGCGCGTGGCTGCTTGCACAAGGCATGTTTGTCGCGGCGTGTTCGTCGCGGCGTGTTTGTCGCGGCGTGTTTGTCGCGGCGCAGTTATATCCGCGCTAGTCGCCGCTCTGCACTGGCCGTCCCGCGTTCTCTCCAATCAAGCCGCGGCGAGACTTGGAACACGCCGGTCAAAACACGCCGCCCTTGATCACGCCGACTTATGAGTTCCGGGCCATGTGCCCCCCGCCGAGGCATACTATAGTGCGCGGCCTTCTCACCTGATTCGTAGCCGCCCAGAACGCGTACTTGCATCCCAGCAACGGGTCCCTCCCCCAGCTCGCGATCCCGTTCACATACGCGCCCCACATGATGGCCGAGCTCACGAGGCTCCACCAGTACTTCTGGTTCGCGTGCTGGCCGATGAACCAACCGGTGAACCAGTGGTGGAGATGCAGCCACGGATCGCTGATATTCACGAGCAGGAACACAACCAGGGTAACCAGCACCTCCGAAATCCTCGAGATGAATATCCCGTCCTTGAAGGCTTTCCAGATGTGCAGCGCAGTGATGGTGCTGACGAGTAACACGACGGTGATCATGAACAGGAACAGCTGCCACGGCCAGCGGCACATGATGTCGTACGTGGAGATGCTGTACTTGGTGAAGTCGACGGTGGCGAGCACGGACCAGAACACGAACCCGCACACGCACGGTACGATGAACGCGAGGCGGTCGACGCCCGGCCGCTCGAAGTACCTAACAATACACGAGTGTGAACAGAGGGAGACGGCGGCGTGAACAAGGGGGGCGTAATTAGAGCGAGCGAGTGTTCAGAGCTGCGTGTTTTATGCGGCAGCTGGTATATGTGTACGATTGGAGTGGTGCGTTAGCCAGCAGCAGTGCTTGATCGTCTGTAGCCGGCAGCACTCTATCGTCTGTAGCTGGCAACGCTCTATCTTCTGTAGTCAGCAGCACTCTACTAACCTGCCTACGATGAAAAACCACATGCTGTCAAGCAGCACCGTGTGCAGGTCGAACTCAGCAAACTCGGTCGCTGTGTAGCGAGGGTCGCGCTCCCACGTATCGTGCTCCCGGATCAGCCAGTGGTCGAAACGGATAAAGAGGTAGGCGAGCAACAGGAATTTCACGCAGCGAGTCTTCTCCTTGTTAAACTTGACCTCAATATCAATCAAGGGGATGCCATCATGACTGAAATTGAACTGAAAATCATCTTTAATGAAGTTTGTTGAGAATATGACCGTCAGCTTCTGCCACGCGCGGGAGTTGGAGATTGCGGTCAATCTGTCAGTCAAGGGGGCAAGGAAGTTCGACATTCTCGTGTTGACAGGGGTGTTTGTGTTGGCAGGCTTGGGAGGTTGAGGCTTGGCATCTATGTTGGCATCTATGTTGGCATCGATGACTGTTACGTCCACGTCGCCCGATGTCGCGGGGGTCAAGGTCGAAGGCATGAGCAGGGGTTCGAGGGTGTCGAGCGGCGGAGTCCCGTCTGCTGGCATGGACGGACAACAGGCGAAGGCAATTGCTGAGGATTCTTGTTCGAAGCGTTGGATAAGGTTGCTCCCTTTCACTACCCTCGCCCCTCGCCCAGTGCACCCCACTGTTCACACAGTGTGTGGCGTATGCGGCTTTTGTCACGCAACCAGCAGAAAGCTAAGTTAGAGTCCGCTCAGAACGCCTCCTTCATGTTCAGCCCCCCGAACGCGGTCATGGCCTCCCCTCCCGGCCCGCCCCCCATCATCCCCCCGCCCCCCCTCCCGAAAAGCACGTCCACTCCGTCCAACCCCTCGTACTCTTCCAAGCGTCCCCTAAAGATGCCCGCCCCGATAATCTTCGCCATGTCTTCGACCGCCTGTTTCGCGTCGAACACGCACAGCTGACTGACGCTCCCTTCCATATCCCTCTCCCTCTTGAGCGTGCGAACCAGCTGCGGCACAATCATGCTGAGAAAGTGCCTCTTGAAGACCTTAACCCCCAACTTATCGAGCATCGCCACAAACGTCTTGAACAACGTCCGCCGAAGATCGTCTCCCTCCACAAAGTGTTCAGGCCGACAAGCCTCCACCGTCTGGTTCGCCAACAATACCACCTCCTCAATCGGATACACATCACACGTGGCCGCAAGCAAGTAAACCGCGCCGTCCGTAACCTCCCAAGGCCGCACGTCCCTGTTCACCGTGCAGTCGCTGCACCCAGCCACGCGCTTCGCAGACACGTGGCCCTTCTGGACGCCGGCGCCCTTCTTGAGCTTGGGGGCGAGGCTGCCGCACGAGAACAGCTGGTTGTCAGTGTGCAGCTCCCTAAGAGAGAGAGAGAGAGAGAGAGAGAGAGAGAAAGGGGTAAGCCGCAACGCAAATAAAAGTTAGGTCCAGAAGCGCCCATCGCTCGCTCATCGCGCTCAATTCGCGGGCCCCTCACTCACTTATTATTCGCCTCATCCTTCTTGTCCTTCGCCGTCCTAACCGCCTCGCTGGCAGCCAACGGCAGCATCTCCCCGAACAACCCCTTAACCCTCTCCCTGTAATCCTCGTAACACCTCGCAATATTCGCCAACCCCACCGCCCCATTACTCCTCACGCTCCAAATCGGATCCTTAATCTGCTCCACGAATCGCTCGTACATGACGCTGTCAACGAACGCCCTGCACTCTCCGGGGTACGCGGTGATGAACCGGCCGACGGCGACGCCGGCGCGGTCGCGAACCGGCCAGCTCTCGTCGAAGAAGCACACGGTCAAGCCGTTGAGGAGGAGGGGGATGTGTGGGAGCAGCGCGCCCTTGTGTTGTTCGGAGGACGAGAGAGACGACGACAACTGCGAGGCCACGGGTTGTGAGCAGGGGAAAGGGGGGACCAAAGGTACGTGCATCATGGCTCCTCTCGCTATTGGCCAGTCGCTCTTGGCCAGTCGCTCTCCTGCTTCGCCTCTCTGCGCTTCGCCTCCACCACCTCTCACCTCCAACACCGCATCACACGCACTCTCCCTGATAACGTGATTATCCACGTCCAAAGTCCGCAAGTAATGCACCACCACGCCACCGATGTGAGTCGCGACCAACCCCAGCCCGACGTCTTTAGAGATGATCTGCTGCCACGTCGCGATGGAGAACTGCTTGACCCCGTCGGCCAAGTAGTGCCTGTTGAGGCACATACTGGGCAGGATAGCGGACCAGACTGCGGGGTGGGTTGCGGGAGGGAGGGTGAGGAGGAGGGTGCGAGTGAGGACGGAGGCGGACATGCGCACTTGACTCCAGTTGTCGGACAGGCGGGAGGAGAGGACGCGCAGGATGGACTTGTGGAGGAAGTGGGTAGGGAGGAGGGTCGGATCGGTGGGGGAGGAGATAGTCTTGAGGATGGTGTCGTAGGTGAGGAGGGAGGCGGCGCGGACGTGGCGGTTCACGTGGTCGACGGCGCAGTGTTCGAGGATCTCGATGTCAGATTCGACGAGGTAGGGCTTGGCCGCGTCGTCGTAAGTCTCCGTCGTGTAGTCGGAAATGGTCAGGATGAGCGAGGCGAGGCAGTGGAGCGACGTTTCGAGGTTGCGCCAGCCGGTGGTGTCGTCGACGGCGCCGTCGACAATGCGGTTCTTGTACGTGTCCGTGATTTGTGAGATGATGCCGGGGTAGAGGAGGGAGTACATGGTGGGGTGGAGGGAGGTGAGGGCGGAGATTAGGGTGGAGGTGAGGGTTCTGACGCGAGGCTCGGCGTGGGAGAGGAGGGTAGGGATTTGGGGGAGGAAGAACTCGACCAGGGTGGGAGGGAGGTTGGGGGGGAGAGGAGCGGGGGAAGGGATCGGGTGGAGACCGTCGGCTGAGGGGGCGCGGGGACCTTCGTGGTAGAGGGACGTCGCGGAGACGAGGGAGGAGATTACGGTCATGGCGACGCAGGAGGACTCCCAGCGAGCATCGGTTTGGCCGAGGGTGAAGAGGGGCAGGGCGTGGTCGAGAATGACGGTGGGGTCGGGCGCGGCGGTTGTGTTATTGTAGAGCGGAAGGAGGAGGTTGACGAGATCCAGGTGCGCGGCGGGGAGCGCGGGTTGGCGGTACGTGAGCGACTTGAGGCCAGAAAGGGGAGTGGCGAAGTCCATTGTGAGTAGGAGCGGAGTAGGAGTGGAGGAGCTAGGGAGATAGAGTCAGAGTAAGCAAGAGAGTAAGCGAGAGAAGCATATGAGAACACGAGTACACGAGTACACGAGTACATGAGTACACGAGTTACATGAGAATATGAGCACATGAGCAAAATAAAAAGATCCACTCCAGCCCTCGGACGAGTGTTCGCATTGTAACTTCTGACGATCATCGCCACTACAATAAATGTAAATGCGTCCGGTGGCTTTGAGACGGCTAGTTCGCAGTGCAAGCAATCTTCTCGGTTCACACCGCTTCCAGTTCCGTTTCACCGGCCCTTTTCACTACGATGCCGCGTGTTTCCAGCGACGCCGATCGACAGGCAGCTGGAGCACACGATGGTTGAATGGATAAATGACCGACGTGACGACGAGCGCACACGGCAGTTCGCGTGGCATTTACTTGCAAAGTGCCCAATAATTTCAGAATATTAATCAGCACGTTCGAGCTCGAGGAGGGTGCGTTGTTCGTAGTAAGAGTAAAGAGTACCAGTGTACCAGTACCAGGTTTTTGTTACATAAACTCAGTTATTGCTCTATACTCTCACTCCGCTGCTTCAGCTCTGCTCTCAGCACCTCTATATGCGCGTCGTCTTGGCAACTAACTTCTCGTCTCGCTCGCTCGCAGCAAAACTTGATCTTTGCGAGTACTTTAGAAAACCACGATTCGTACAACTTGCCCGATTCGTTGCCCGCAGTTTCCCCAACTTCGTGCCCTCGGCGAAGAGCGCGTGGTCAATCTCTAGCGAGAGCAGCCAGTTGAGCACTGCTTGGTGGTCGAAGTAGGAGCCGCCACACGATCCATCTCGAAAACCATGCACCACCAAAGACCACCGGGATGCGCAAGTTTGTGAACGGGACGAACTGCATCATCAAATACAGAGTGCACCACTGAATGAAGGAGCCCGCGAGACCATAAGAGAGGTCAAAGTAATTTCGACCAGTGCGTACAAGAATCAAGTATACCGCAGCGAACTCAACGGCCAGATAGAGCAAAACCCACCGCGAGCTGTGCTCTAGCATGAAAGCGGTGATGGTTACAACGTTTGTACCGAGGTAGCCTGCGAGGAAGACGCAGCAGCCCAAGTAGAGCATACGCAAGCCCGCCGTGCCGTCGGGGATCAATCCGTGATAAGGATTACTTTGTCGCCCGCGCTCCTGCCTGTTCATGCCTGCCAACTCGTAGACAATATTCGTATCGGTCATTATGGCAGCAGCCGCGATAATGGAGCTGCAGATGGAGAAGTAGAGGAGGGATGACGCGTTTTCCGGCTGCTCAATAGCGATACCGGTCTGAATAATGGCCTCGGGGAGTCTTTCGAAGACGATCTCGAAGGCGCGCCCGCAGACCAAGGTCTGTACAGGCGTCATAATAGCATCGTCGTCCATGGGTTTGCCACTCCAGTGGTTGAAGCTCTCGATCGCTGGCTGCAGCACGAACAACACCTCCAGAGTTCCCTTCACCTTGGCCTTCAACGGCCTGCGTCCATTCTTAATCACACTCAACAACACATGGCACATCAGCACCAAGCAGAAGAAGAACAGGGACTTCTTGAAAGCGCCGAACTGCTTCTGCTCATAGAACTCGCGCAAAACAAAATACCGCTTACCATGTCTTGGTACTGTAGAATGAGCATCCCCAGTAATCTGAGCCCCGCACCCCAACGCGACATCTTCATCGGCTTCACAATCTGCTCCGCCAACTCCCTCATAACCGCCCGAAGAACGTATTCTCAGGCATGAACTAGTCGAACCACTTCCCATGCGCAATCCCTACGTTGGCGCTTCCTGTTACCATGTGCAAGTAGCTCTTCACGATTAGTTTGATCAGCTCATCACTAACCTTCGTGAGCTCTTCTACTGTCATGCGCTTCACACTGGAAACTCCATTAATTAATGCTGTTGAAACATTACCCATCGCCAAGCACCTCTTCCTGAACTCAATCTCATCCAGCACCTCCTCCACAATCGAGGTCAGACTCGTAACTGGAGCCGGGGCGAGTCTCGCATTAATGTGTTCTCTCAATCGAGTTAGTAGAGCTTCTTCTGTCTCTTGTGAGAACCCTGGTAAGTCGCAATCGACGGGCGACGCGAGGAGAGTGGAATCGGGCGCGGGCGTCGGCTCTATGGTGGCTGAGGATATCGTCATCACGGTTCTGGTAAACAATACCTAAATCGCCCTTTTTGCCTTCCCTCCCTCTAAATGCGTTTGTTTGTTGCGGGTCTGTGCAACCCGCTTGTTTATGTATGGAGAATCGTTGCAACGACTATAGCTAACATTGACCCCCTACTTCTTAGCTGCGACCTTCTTGCTCAAGTGCCAGTTACACACACCCTTGTGCTCCTTCCACGCGCTCGTCTGGCACGGCTTGGAGCAGTACATGGCCGTCTTGCACGGGCACTTGGACATGATTCTGTCCTCCTCCTTCGCGCAGTGACTGCAGCGCTGCCCGGCGGTGCCTTTCTCGATGCGCGTCAGGTCCGCTGTAGGTCCGCTGTACAGGATGGACTTCGGGTCGCTCACGCGTCCATCGTCGTTAAGAGCGTCGTCGATGCCGCGCCCGAACCGAGGCATGGGGGTGACGGATTCATTCACGAGCTGCGACAGGAAGTGCTTCCTGAAACCCTTCGTGTCCGCCTGCTTCAGGCTCTCGTACAGGAGCTTGTCCGCCTTCTTCTTTGTTAACTTCCCCCCCTTGATCGCCTGGTTGTGCTGACGCGGCGCTTCCATCGAGGAGCACCCAGTCGCGCGCATCGCGTGCAAGAGCACCGGGACGAAGAGGAAGATCTCGGAATCGAACGTGCACATGTCGTGGTAATGATGAATCAAGTTCTCAAAGATCGGCCTCAGCTTGACCGCCGTGAGCTCCGCCTTCTCCGGAATCCCCAGCTTCAGCGCCTTGAAAATCGAATCCTCCCCCGTGCGGAAGAGCTTCAAGATATCCGCATCGTGCATGTTCCTGCGCCCCCCGCTTCCCGTGTCCCTGTACAGCGACACCGCCGCGCGCTTGTACGCCAAGCTCGCGTTACTCCAACTCGGGATACAGTAACTGTCGTGCAAACTCTGCTTCGTTCGCTTCCCTTCAAAGTTCCCGGCCGTCGCCAAGTCCATCATATTCTGCGCCATCTCACAGTACAGCGCCGCCGACAGCTTGAGGCACTCGTACCCTCCAATGCTCTCGAGATTCTCCGCCACGGTATGCAAGTGCTCCTGCATGTGCAGCGTGATGCCCGTCTTCGACTCGCACGCCATGACGTCGTACTCCGCGATCCTCAGAGTCAACAGCCGAGAAAACAGCTTCCGCCGACGGCACATCTCCGCCAGGTACTGAGTCAGAGCGTTTCTGTTGTCGAGGTGCTTAATCGAGCACCCCTTCTTGATGAACGACCAGTAAATCATCGCGAACTCAACCGTCTTCCTCTCCTCCGTCGTCAACGACACCGTCTTCCCGCCCACCAAAAACGTCGGCGGCATCGTCAGCAGCTGGCTACAGATCAAATTGTGGTACACGTGCACCGCAATGCTAGTCGCCGGGGTCTTCCCATCCTCACTCGCCGGCGTGCACGCCGTTATGCTGACCTCGCGGTCGCACTTCTCCTCCGTCATGAGGTATCCTTCCTTCGTGCACCTCTCCTTGATCGTGAACTCGACCTCATTGTTTACGTAAATCTTGAGCGCGGGATGGAGATCGGGGGGAGGGGGGGGCATGCGGGGGAGGCGGGCGAGATTGCTGTAGACAGAGTCTTTGGCGATGGTCGCTTCGATGTTGTCGCGGTCCCCGCCGCCGAGGAGGGGGTGGGCGGCGGACCACTCCTTGCCGTCGATGAGGCCGGTGCTTGTGTTGGTCAGCAGCGTGTTGGAGGGAACCGTGGAGATGGTCGTAAACTCGACGACTGGGCGCATTTATGGTGTGAGCCCCTGTATACACGCGGCGTGAACAAGGCGGCACGGGAGGGGGCACGGGGGGCGTCGTCGACCTCTCTCTATTGTTCGTGCTCGCTCTCCGTCTCTCCCACAGTTTGCACTCTCCTCCCACCGCGCACCGTTCGCAGTGCCACTGTGCCTTAACGCTCACCTGTCCACTCCATTCCAGCCTTTGGTTTCTCCCCAATCATCTGCGGGAATTTCTTCTCGAACGCCTTGATCTTGCTGCCCTGCCGCTGCTGACCGGTCGTCCAGTTCGTCGCGGGCTGGGACATGTCGACGGACGTGGCGATCTGGCGGGAGGGGGGGGGAGGACGGGGGAAGTGAGTGAGGCCGCGCATGGATTTGATGACGAAGTAGTCGCGGGCGGGAAGCGAGGGGTCCTGTTCGGCGAGCTCGGCGGCGGAAGGGGTGGAGGAGGTGAGGTTGCGAATGAGGGAGGTGAGCTGGTCGGTGGGGTCGTTCGCGACGATGTGCTTGTTGGTGTCCATCGACATGGTGAAGAGAGAGGGGTGGAGAGAAGGGGGGGCTGATGGGGTGTGTCGCTGCAAAGGCTGTGTGTTAGCGACTCGTGGTTGAGGAAGGGTGGTACGCGCTTCGACGCAAGGGGGACAGGTGAGACACAAGGGGGTCACGCTTCGGAGCAAGGGGGGTACGCTTCGGCAGGAGTCCGCAAGCTGGCAAACACAGTCTAAAACAGCAAAGAGTCTCAAACGGCACACAGTCTCGCACGGCTTATCGCAATATAAGCCGCTCCCTTGCGCAAGCACGTCCCAAACCACCACACCGCGTCAACCACCACCACACACTTCCAAACTCGATCCGTTTGCGGCCATCTCGCTTCGCTCCCCCCCCCTCAGTCGTCAAACGATTCGGCAGAAGACATCTAGTTAGCCAGCTCCATCTCGCGTGCTGTTTCGGGGGTGCGTGGCTTAAGCGTCTCTACACAGGCGAGGGGTTGGAAAGTTCGAACAAAATAGTTACAGCGGATGAGAGTTGCGGCGACTCACCCACGCGAGGGGAAGGTTGCGGTGCTCGCTCGCAGCCGTCCGATATTCAACGCCCAGCGAAAAGTTTAACAATTCAGAGAGACATGCCATGTTTACAGCGCATGCCAAAATTTTGGTAGCGAGATAATCAGATACCCCTTAGGACGACTTCGTCCCATGAATACTCTCTCACACCACTATTTGTGTATCGATACCAACCACTTTCAAGCAATACTAAGGGGGCGGGAACTAACAGCGCATGTTGGGAAAGAACGGACTTGCCGCGAGCTGCAAAGGCCATCTCAAACGTGTACAGTTGTACTCGTCGAATTTGCAGATGCGTGTCTTTTTCTCTCGAAGGAATCAATCATATCCTGAACGAAGGTGAGCCGTTGTGGCCAACGTTAAAGATCCAAGAAGACACAGGGCGCCGATCGCGACCTATCTGAGACTACACCAACTGTGACAGAAACAAACACCCCTTATCCTGATCCCCTTCGCCCCTGCCCCCCAGATCTACAATATGACCCTCTCTCTCACCCCTTCCACTCCAGAATACCATGTTCTCAACCCTAAAACAACCCCTCAAAGTACCCCTCGCCAGGCTATTCTCAACTCCCAAAAAGTCCCGCCCCATCTTCATCGCCGCAACCCGTCAGCACACTGGCAAAACCACCACCTCCCTAGCCCTCGTCTCCGGCCTCCAGAAGCGCTTCGGCAAAGTCGGCTTCATCAAGCCGGTCGGCCAGCAGCACGTATCCGTCTACTCCGAGACCGACGCCGTCGAGATCCGCGTCGACAAGGACGTCAAGTTGATCAAAGAGCACTTCCGCCTTGATCACATTGATTACTCTACCATGTCACCTGTCATCATACCGCGCGGTAAGCGCGAAAGCGCGAAGCGCGAAGCATATGCACGAAGCATATGCCCGAAGAAGTACAACACTCGTGCAACGTTCGCTCACGTTATTAACCCTTCGTATTACAGGGTACACGCGCGACTTCATCGACGGGCTTATTGACAAGGAACAGCAGATGAACAGCATCAAAGAAGCGTTTAAGGCGCAGAATAGCGTCAGCGACATCATGATGATGGAGGGCACTGGCCACATTGGAGTCGGGAGTTGCGTGAATGCTAACAACGCTAACGTTGCGGCGATGGTGGGCGCGGATATGGTGCTGGTGGCGAACGGGGGGGTTGGGAGCGCGTTTGACGACCTGGAGCTCAACTATACCATGTGCAAGGCGAACGGCGTGAGAGTCGGTGAGGATTCAAAGCGAGCGAAGCGGCTGGCGAGCGAATCAGCCCTAAGAACGCAAGAGCTGCACAGGACGCGCTGCACAGGACGCGCTGCACAGGACGCGCTGCACAGGACGCGCTGCACAGCGCTGCACAGGACGCGCTGCGCGCGCTCTCTCTCTTCAATCGCACAAGCTCACCCAACCTGCCCCCAGCCGGCGTGGTCATCAACAAGGTGCTGCCCGACAAGTTCGCGCAGACGAAGAAGTACAT
>Ga0307985_10001916_pt1 | contig 11788 bp, 12 predicted proteins | sample EllFjometageno80_FD_203155 | JGI IMG/M metagenome (GOLD analysis project Ga0307985, IMG submission 203155) | Marine microbial communities from Ellis Fjord, Antarctic Ocean - #80 | ecosystem: Environmental > Aquatic > Marine > Unclassified | place: Southern Ocean | collected 2014-10-09 | reverse complement strand
GCCCCCGATCCATCGACCCTCTCCAAAGCTGACCGTAAACGTCTCAAGAAAGCTAAGCAGAAGGAGAAAGCGGCTTCTACCTCCACAACTACAACTACTACTACAACAACGACTTCTACTACTACTACTACCGAGGAGTCACCACCGGCATCACTGTGTACAGAGGTGCCGCCGACTGAGTCGATTGATGATTTGTTCAGCAGCTTGAAGGAGGAGAAGAAGGAGAAGAAGGAGGTTGAGAAGGCAGGTGAGTATTGTGCAGAGGGGGGTAGTTGTGTTACGCAAGCAAGCTTTGTGTTGATGTGTCCGTGGCCCCGCCACGACATATCATTCCGCCCTTTCCTGCCCCCCCCTGCTAACCTCCTCCCTCGCCCCCAGAAATCGCCGCCGCCAAGACCTCAAAGCCAACATTCCGCGGGGACCGTAACGATTTAACCGCAGTAAAGTCCGGACAATGGGTCGACGACGGCCTCGGTGGCATCTTTAACAACGACGGATACACGGGGCGCAAAACGGATGATGGGATGAAGATCTTTAAGGCGCATTTGTTCAATGTTAAGGACTTTGGGACGAGTAAACTGTGCCCGTTTGATTGTCAGTGTTGCTTTATATAGTATGCAAACGGTTTGTTTACCCTGGAAGGTTAGTTTACCCTGGTAGTTAGTTTTCTTTGTCTGCGAACGTGCTAAAAGGAAAGTCGTAACGTGCAACCAGACATTGTCTTTGAGACTGGCGAAGGCCAGCTGCGTGTCGGGCGCGCCGGTGGCGTCTCGGTGCTGTGACGCTTGCTGCGGCGGATGTAGACGTAGCCGTGCAGAGAAGGAGGGTGGGGAAGTCCAAAACATCCTCACCGCCAACTACAACGACGAGCGCGAGTGGATGGCGACTGATCACGAGCTTAATGACCTCGGCGTCGTCGTGGTGGTGCTCGAGCGCCAGCCACAGCGGGGGGCTTGCCGTCAGCGTTCCGCTGTGCGCAGAACGTCTGGAGTTGCCAACGGAACGATCAGCGCCAGGGGGGCGTGGTTTACGAACAGCGACGCGAGCTGCTGCTGTTCAGTGTACATAGCCCTGTGGGGAGCGGCAAGTGTGCGTGAGGAGCAGCGAGGGTGAGCGTGAGCGGCGAGGGTGTTTTTTGTCGCTCGTTTGAAGGTTTGCTGTATCGCTGAAAGGGGGACAGGGGGTGGCCGTATCAGCTCCAGTTGGTTAGCTAGGGGAGTGACTGGAGGTGGCAGAGCAGAGCATGGTTGGTGAGGATTGTCTGCTCTCGCGTAGATGCCTCACTCGTTGCTTTGCGGTGCTTGTTGAGCTTCGCGTTGTCGGCGAGATGGCGATTCTCGCAGGCCTCACATCATCAACTGCGACGGCCGCTACTCATTATCCCATCCGCTCGTCCTCTTCTTCTAGGCCTCCCCGACCTACCGGTTATCCGACCGTAGTCGCCTACAACGCACAACTCCATCCGTCCCCCTCAACGGCCAATCCCAATCCCTTGCCACTATCGACACCAGACCAATCCTGAAACCAACAGCCGTGCGCACCCACCGAGGCTTCAATTCGCAACATGATCGATGAAAGCACGATCGATGAAACTGTGTCCGCGCACTACGCCGCCCACTCCATGTCAAGCGCCTCCATAACTGACTTCATTGCTGACGAAACCTCCACCCTCCACCGGTTCATCCGTCTCAATCCCCGATTCGACCTTTCCACAACCCTCTCTCTCCTCTCTCCCCTCAACCCAATCAGAGTCCCCTGGCTCCCTGCATCCACTAATTTCTACGCCATCCCCGCCACTGCCAACCTTTCCACCAACGAACTGTACCTCTCCGGTAAAATTTACGGCATGGACTGCTCCTCAGGCGCCGCCATCGCCGCCCTCTCCCTCCCGTCCCCGCCCTCTTCCACCCCAATCCGCGTGTTAGACCTCTGCTGCTGCCCGGGCGCGAAGCTTTGCATGGTCGTCGACGCGTTGTTAGGCCACGAGGCCGTGCATGTCGTCGGCGTGGATGTTAGCGAGACTAGGCTCAACGTCAGGTAAGCGCATACGAATTCGAAGGGGACGAGAGCGATGTACAATTGGAGCAGTGAATTGGAACCACGCTAAGCAAACGCGTCGATTTGCTTTCGTTCGCCGCCGCGCTGACCTCCACTCACTCATTGTGCATGCCACAGCAAGAAGATCCTTCGCAAATACATCCACCCTCCCTCCCCCACTCCCCCCCCCGCTTCGCCCATCGTCCAGCTCTACCACGGCGACGGCACCACCTTCACCTCAAATGGACTTGACTCGTCGACACCAGCCACCGCCAACCCATGCACGCTCGTATTCGACACCCGCGCCCTAACCACCGAGGAGAACCACCAGACAGGCCGCGTAAAAATGAACAAATCCGCCAAGGCGCGCGAGGCAAAGCACCTCCGGCACCTCTCCACCACGCCGCCTCACCCGGACACTTTGTTCGACTTCGTGCTAGTCGACGCGGAGTGTTCCACCGACGGCGCGTTGACGCATCTAAAACATCGCAGCAAAGGGGGAACGAGTGCCGCCAGTGAACACGTCAACATGCTCAAGGTTGGGGAACAGGAGGAGAAGGAAGTGACTGCGTTGCAGTACTCGCTGCTGGTTAATGGGTTCAGGCAGCTCAAGGTTGGCGGGGTGCTGGTTTATGCTACGTGCAGGTGAGTTCCGAGGGCCACTGCGCCACGGTCCAAGGCTGCCAGCCGTACTGTCGGCGCATACTAACTGGCTCAGCACGCGATCGCGCCGCGTTGCGTCCCCTCGCTTCGCTCATAGCACCCTCCGTTCCCTCTTTTCTCACTTGTATCGTCCCCTCTCCCCAGCCTATCAACGTTCCAAAACGAAGACGTCATAACCCGCTTCCTCACGGCCCACCCCACCGCAACACTCACCCCAGTCCCCAACCTCGCAACCGCCCCTTCCATACCAGGCAGCGTCGAATTTACCTTGAGGTTCATGCCGACTATTACTGGGGAGGAGTTTAAGGGATCGGGCTTTTTTATAGCAAGGATTACTAAGACGGGGATATAGTGGATGGTCGAAGTATAAATATGAACTCTACATCGTTACCCGATCAATGCACCTGTAGCTCATCTGGATTGTTGATACTGTAAAGTATTTCCAGACATTTCTGTATGCGGCCTACTCCCTACTGCCGCCCCTACACGCCTTCAGCAGAGAATGAATGGTGCAGCACGAGTCGCATGGCTGCCCTTGTGCACATCAGCTGATTTTTGCGCCCGCCCCCCTCCTTCATCAAATTTCCAGTCTGGTCCTGCATGAAAGCACTAAAGTCCCGAAACAAGAACATTCTACACGATATCGTCCCGCGCCACCAAACCTCGGACTCGCCATCACGCCCACCTCAGATCCCCTCATAATCCCCACATCCTCCGTCCTCGGCGATTGTCGACCCCCCAAAAAGGCGACACAAGCCCCTCTTTTATGCCACTCGGTTACCTACCTTCCCTCCTCACCACCCAACAACACCCGCCAAACAACATTCCCCCTTCTCAAACCACGGATCTCAGCTATCCACCCCCCTGCCCCCTCCCCGCCCTAACTTGTGCCCGCCTTTCTCCGTATCACGGCACCAGGACTCAGCCATCCCTGTCTCTGCTGTTCTTATACCTAGTTTCCTGCTCAATCTCACATGTCTTCTTCATTCTCTCACGATCCCACACCCCTCACGGGGATGCTTGGAAGACTTACAATCACGAAACATACACCCAAACCCGCAAGCGCTCGCTCTAAGGTCAAACATAAACCGCCCAAGAAACCGTTTGTGAAAGCTTCTGCGAACTTCATGCACTCGTGTTTCTTCCCTGCAACACCCGCCGAGCAGGCCGATGATGGACGGAAGGAGCCGCGTGCTGCGGACTCCCGTGTGGAGCGGGAGCGGGAGGAGGAGAAGGCGAGGGAGTGGGCAAAGACGATGGGTGCGTCCAAAGCATGGGTGCGTTGGAGGGAGGCTGCGGCAAGGGCGGCAAGGAAGAAGGAGGCTGCGTGGCGGGAGAAGACACGGAAGAGGGAGGAGGAGAAGAAGGAGAAGGAGGAGAAGGAGGAGAAGGAGGAGAAGGAGGAGAAGGAGTGGATGCGGGAGGGGAAGGAGATGCGCGAGTTTGACTATAAGATGCACGACCGGAAGATGGTTGCTTTAGAGAGGGGCATATCAGCGGTGGGAATGGAGGACATTCCGTGGCTGCCGTCGGGGACTTGGAGGGCGAACATGTTCGGGAATAGGAACAAGCTTCGGGCTGCTGCGATTCGATGGCATCCGGACAAGTTCTCGAATGTGTTTAAGGTCAGGCTGAAGAAGGAGGACGTGGAAGCGGTTATGGAGCGAGTTTTGGATACTAGTCAGCGTGTTAATGCTTTGAGGAGTACCAATTAATAGACCCGTCTTCTTTCTTTTTTGCTCTTTTGTTTTGGCTCTCTGTTGGCGGGTGGCGCGTGCTGGAACTACCTGCTTGTTTTCAAAAATATCATACTGACTGACCTTTTAGTACTGCCGAAATGATGGCCCGTGTACGAAATCCCAGATCCAACACGGACTGCTGATCTTCAACAACGACATTCCTCCCCCGCTTCACCCTTAGCGATGCAGTTTTAAGGCGTTCTTCGAGTCACTGTGCCTTCCAACCGTTCAGGGTCATACCCAGGTGTATTCTTGCAAAACGCGCCTCAACTAAAGCTACAACCCTCCCACCACCTCCTCCTTCGTTCACACATGTGTGCGTTCAGGCCGCCCCCCCCCCGCTGTTCGCTTTGACGAACTCCCTGACCTTGAGCTGCATCTCCTCCCTTCTCGTCATCATCTTCTTCCCCTTGGGCCTGAATCTTCTGGCCACAATGGTGGCCTTCTTGTAGCTGAAGAACGCCACGTCGCTGAGGCGGATGCTGTAAAAGCAAAAGACTGGCATCCCCAGGAACAAGGCGATGGGCACGATCCACTCCAGCGTCTGCCAGCCCGCGCTGTGACTCTCCAAGATGAGGACGTTGGCGAGGACGCCCCCGACGATCGTGTACAGAATCCAGAACAGCGGCGCGTACGTCATGGCCCACTTGACCATTTCGCTGGCCACTACATCATAAGCGCCCACCTTGACCTTGCTGCCCGCCAGAGCCTTGGCTTGCTCCTTGACGGCGTTCATCGTGCTCAGCTTCATGACAGGCATCATGAGAATCATGCCCGGCGTGCAAAGCGGCGCAGCGATGAAGCTGATCATGAAGTGCCCTAACACGTAAGGCGCGGTCAGCACGCCGTACTGGCCGACCACGCGCTGGATGAGCCGGAGCTCCTTGTCCAGCCACTTGGCGTCCTCCAGCTCCTGCATGAGCGAAGCTAGTGTTAAGAGGGGGGGGAGAGAGATGACACGAGACACAGTTAGGAGGTAAGGCGAGCGAACGCGAGCGAAAACCGAGCGAACGCGAGTAACGCAACCAGGAGCGAGGGTGCAGCGCTCTCGGCAGTGCGGCACTGCTAGCAAACAGCGCGCTTCAAAGAATGTTCGGAGCCTACTTTCAGCCCGTAGCGCGTCTTGAGCCGCGGGATTTGTTCCTCCTTCCGCCTCGCTTCGCCTCGCTTTGATCACTCGACTCACTTGCAAGTAGTCCTCCACATCCTTCAGCAGCTCCTTCGTATGAGGATCGTCCTTAATCTCCTCGAACCCTTTGATGAAACGTTCGTTGTACGCCATGTACTGCCTGCCGCTGAGCTTCTTGACGTCGTCCGGCACGTACAGTCGGCGAACGGTCTGCAGCTGTTTATTCGTTTTGTAGTCGGTCGTGTTCACAGTTACCTGCTTGAGTCTGAGCGAGGAGAGGGGTGAGTAGGGGGAGGAGAAATGGGGGGAGTCGAGTCATCCCAGTTCTGCTCTCATGATTTGAGCGTGTTCTGAGCGGCACCGTTCAGTCCCTCTTGGGGTTCAAGACGCCTTCTAAGTTCTGAGCCAGAGGTGTGCGTGTGTGAGTGCCGCCTCTCACCTCTCCGTAATGATCTCCAAAAGCTCCCCACAAGCCCCCCTCGCGTCCGTCTTGTACTTCTCCACCAGGTGCTTCGGGCACTCGAACGGCGTCCCAAACTGCGTCACCGCCATGCTCCTAAACCTATGAGCGTGAAAGTACGTCAGCCCGACAGGCACGATCCTCACCCTCGTGCCCTGCGCCGCCGCGCCCAACGCCATGATGGTCACGCCGGCCTTGAGCGGTATCAAGTGCCCCTGGTCGTGCGAGCCGCCCTCGGGGAAGATCCCGATGACGCCGTTGTCCGCGAGGTTCTTGTAGACGGTGTCGAAAACTAATCGAGCGAAGCGAGTGTTAGAACAGGCGGCGCGAAAGCGAAGCGAGTGTTAGAACAGGCGGCGCGAACAAAGCCTTCCAGAAATGCAGAGCGCGGTGGCTAGGAGCTGAAAAGGTAGCGCGCGAGGAGCGCCCGCGCTTCTCTCGCCACGAGCCGCTCGTGAGCGACCCAAACCGCGCTACGAGCTAATCAAACCACGCTTTGAGCGGTTCAGCGACTCCGAACGCGCTGCACGGGCAGCTCGTCGCGCACTATTCGCAGTTCGACTCGCGCCATTCGCCGCCTTTCTCACCTACTGCTTGGTCGATCTTCGGCAGGAGCTTCCAGTCGCAGGATCCCTGGGAGGCGAAGTCGTAGTTGAGGGGCGCGAGGGGCTTCTTGAGGGGCAGGTGCGTGTCGTCGATCGGAGGTCCAGTCACCATCAAGTCCCCCTCCCACCCTTTGATGCCCAATAGCTTGGCCCCTTTCTGGAAGATCTCGCCGTTGACGCCAGCAGTAAAGTTCGTGCCCTCTCCAACAACAATTAACGAGCCATCCTCCTTAGTCTCAATGCTGACAATCTTCCCCCCTCCCTTAACAGCAATGTCCTGCGGCCTCTGCACCGGCACAGCACAGAGCGCCTTCGCAACGTCCCCAATATACGGTCGGTCGTAGCTCTTCTTCGCAATCATGAACGATATCGGGCGGGGAGTGGACGCGACGAGGTTCATGCCGTCGATAAACTGGTTGGCGTGGTTGCCGACGAGGATCACGGGACCGGTCGCGGGCAGGATGGAGGCGTTGAGGACGTCGATTCGGCGGAAGAAGACCTGGAGGATGTAGCGGAAGATCGAGCGGATGACTGCAAAGGCGTACAGGGTGAGCCAAACATAAAGGGTGGGGAAAGGGAGGGCAAGCAGTTCCTGAAGCTCAGGAGAGCAAGTAGTTCCAGCAGTTCCAGCAGCTCAGCAGCTCAGCAGCTCAGCAGCTCAGCAGCTCAGAAGCTCAGCAGCCCATCAGTTCCAGGTGTAAAGATTCACTTCGCACTGTGTAGCTTATTGCACCCCAACCCCTCTCCCAGCTCACCTCTATACTTCCACGGCGCCCCCGGACTCACTGCATCAACAAGACTCTCTCTGCTACCCTCATCACCGGGGTACTCGACGGATTTGTCTTTGGAGAGGGAGATTGAGGAGATTCCGGAGAAGGTGGTTACGGGGTTTGGTGTTGTCATGGGGAGGGGGCTGGGGGGGGGGGGTTAGAGGGATGCAGGTGGTGTGATTGTGTGAGTTGTGGGTGTGGGTGGGGTTCGTCTGTGGTTAGACCCAGTATTAGATTGGAAATAAGTCTATACGTCGCAGTTTGGGGACCCCGGATATGTCAACTTCCGGCAGGAGATTGACATATCCGGGGGGGGTTTGGCGAGGGAGATCATAAATGGAGGGAGGCAGAAAGAAGACGGGAGAGTGGGGCGATGGAAGAGACGATGCGTGATAAGTATTTCGCGCGTTGTTACCTGGCGGGTGTTTCGTCCTGCGAGGAATATAGATCGATCCATCACGCCTCTCGCGGCGACGAGCAGCTCGCTCAGGCTCGTTCTCAACAAGACCCACACTGGGGCATGCACACTGGGGTCGTGTTTCGGGGGATGGGGGGGGTTGAACGTGTTCTGTTGAACATTCAGTCTCTCGTAAGGGCGGTAGCTGGTGTTGTCAGGGACGTGAGAACGGTGTGAGTTATCGGCGAATCTGATAATTATTGTCGAAAGCGAACAAGATATTCATCCAAGTGTGACCACGCGTACGCAAAGGGAAGTACTCACGCTCCATATTCGGAATTGGCATAACCAGTGTCGTACCCTCATTCAGTCACACCTTTCTAATTCGACCTGCTAAAACCCAAAATTTCTACCCATTAAGTGGTGGCACGTGTTCAGACTGGCAAAATTTCCACCCCTGAAAATCTGCCTGTAAAACAATAATTGTATGTGCGCACAGCATCTTCTTCAACCCCTTTCCTGTCGCCAACCATATCTCAACACTTCCGCAATTTGCCAACCTTTCACCCTCTTAACTGACACCAACATCCAACATCCAACATCCCGTGACTTATTTTCGCGCACTGCCTCCCCCCCCCCATCATCAAGAAGAAATATACCCCGCCCTTCAACATTTCATCGCCGTCTCTCTCTCTGTCTCAGTCTTTCCGACGACCCCACAACACCGCGAGCAACACCACACACCGCATCCCGTGTCTCTTACCACCTCGCTCTGTCAATACGAAAACGCTCGCCTACTTCCACACTTCCAGTTATCTCACCCCCAGGTGCCCAAGACGCTCAGATAACACCAGCTGCTGTTTGTGACGACACTGGCAATTCGTCCAACAGCCGTGCCCGAACGTCCCCGACATTAACACATGACAACAACTCCGACGCCGCCGAACGCCAACGAAGTTTTATGGTCTGAGGTTTCCCCCGCCACCCGATCTGCATCTAACTTCACCACTACCACTACCTCCTTGACAACCGACCCTGACTTAGACCCGACCAGCACCACCACTAACACGTTCCTCTGCAAGACCGCAACTTCCCTCATCCACACCTCCCCCCCCACCATAAACTCCACAATAATGCTCCTCTTCAAGCGAATAATCCAGTCCTCCACCATCCCCCTCCCCCCCCTCCCCCCCCCCTGCCCCGCCAAGAAAACACACGCCTTCAAACACAACATAACGACCAGTTACTCCGCCTCAGGAAAGCCCATCAAGACGTTATTCACTTTCAATCTCGCGCTGACATGCACGCACATTGATCATGACAATGATGGCAAGCACGATGAGTGGCTCAACAACCTCGTCGCATCAGACGCCCTTCCAGCACCCGCTAAGCAATCAGACGCCCCCCCCTCTGACCCTTACTGTCACCCCGGCCCCGGCCCCCCAACCAGTACTCACACCATCGCCATAGCAACCCCTCCGCCCGAAAGCTCACTCATCCGCCAGCCCGTCGTCGACACAACAACCGGCCTCCCCCTCGGCGCTTCCCTCATCCCCGAAAAAACCGCCCACGTCAATGGAACCATCACCATTGCCCCCGGCGATCATGGTACCGCGACAGTCGCCGCGAAACTGTGGGCTGAGGTGACTGATGAGCCGCCGCCTAGTCCGGAGAGTGATGAACGTGCCAGGAGTGATGAATGTACCAGGAATGATTCACCTTATAGTGATTCGCAGAGGAGTAGTGACAGGAATAGTGACAGGAGTAGTGACGCCAGTACCAGAGGGAGGGGAGGGGACGCAGGTGAGGCGAGCGTTCAAGATGCGAAACGAGCTGTGTGCGTGTTGCATGACTGGCCTGAAGCGCACCACACACACATGTGTGAACGAAGGAGGCTGCGGGGTGAACAGAGGGGAACGAGGGGGCGTTATGCCCGGAGTGCTGAGCCGCCGGACTGTTGAGCGATGCGAAACGAGCTGTTTGTGTGTGGCACGACTGGCCCGACGCGCAGTTCTGGAGCGCGCAGTTGAGCGTACCACAAGCCCCCCCCCCCCCCTTGTTCACAAAAGTGTATGTGGCCGCCAGTATGCTTTAACACCCCCCCTCACTCCCCCCCCCCCCCTGTTTACACTATCCGTGTTGCCCCTCTTTAACACTCGCTTCGCTCGTGCAGCAGCACCTGCTGAAGAAGCATATGTTTCCAACCGAGTCATCCCCTCGATCCATAGAGAGAGACTTGGCCACTCCAATTCTCTCTCCCCCCCTACTCTCCCCCCCCCCCAGAAGAGCCTCTCCTTACAGGATCGCATCAAAGCGGAGAGGAATGCCCAGGAAGTGGTCTGCGACACAAATCCACTCGACTTCGACGTGCCCGCTCACGCGAAGACGGACTGGATTACAGGTTCCGAGGGGACGAGCAGCGCTCGCACCGCCACTGGCACTGCCTCTGGCACCAAGGGTACCAAGAAGGGCACGATTCCGGGCTCTCGCAAAAAGGTCGCAAGCACGATCAAGTCGACGATGAAGAACATGATGAAGCTGGCCCGGTCCACTCAAGATTCTTCGACCGCCTCCCTTAACGCCGTGAGCGCGACCACCGCCACCAAGATCCTCGACCACCTCCTCACGATGATACCCACGCTGCACACGCACTACGCTCGGTACGCAGCCGTCGACGCGGCCGTGTACGCCCACTTTCTCTCTACGATCCCCGCGGCCCCGCCCATTCAACCCTACGAAACAGCCCTCGTCGACACGTCACTCACGTACGACGATCAGGCGGCGGAACTCGATCGCCGCGCGGTGCTTCATCAAAAACTTGTCGGAAGGAGCCTCTCCGGTCTTAACAGCAACCCCGCGGGTGCTCCGTGGAAGCGCATACCTCACACCATCACTTCCCCCGTCGCGTACTACCAGAAACTCGTAAACGATTCGTCCTTGTGGGGCAAGGCCGTCACGATCGTCGACGTGGGGGCTGACTACGCCATGAGCTACATATGGAACCTGCACGCCTACGAGCACACCCAGCGCCACATCAGGCTCGAGGGGGTCGACGCGCTCAACAGGATTGCGTACGCTCCATACTCCCACAGCATGCTCAGGGCGAATATCGTGAACTTCGGGATGGCCGCCCGCGCAAGAGTGTTCTCGACGTGGTTTGTGTGGCGCCAGGAGGACGACGGCTCGTTGTCGATTGCGTTTGCGCCCATGGCCGACTACAAGCAGTTCAACAGCGCCACCGTCGAGATTAACAACGCTCTCAGCGACGACGAAACTGCCGCCAACGCCATCCGCGGCACTGTCAAGGGCTTTTGGCGGTTCAGGCCGCTCGCGCCCGAGGTTTGCCAGATCACATACGTCGCTCAGGCACAGGTCGGCGGCACGATACCCAAGTCTCTGCTCAACAAGAGACTAAAAAAGACGCTCTCCGCCGTCCACAACATGCTCGACAAGTTCATGAGGAACGGAAGGGTCGCTGACGGGCAAGTTCGCAAGGCTCTTGGCAAGCGGTTCTGCCGTGTTGAGGATCTCTCTCCTGACCAGAGCGCAATTTACCAGGCTAGCTGTGCACTTGAGGAAACCCCGAACTCGCCGCCGCGTAGCTTCCCGACGGCCTTCCCACGTCGCTTAACCAGTCGCGGGGTACTCAACACTGTCGTGCGCGTCGGGACAGCGTCTCCTGATTCCTCTTACGTTCTCGGCGAGCGCATGAGGAAAGCGGCGAGGATCTCTCTCACCCGAGCTCTCGGATTGCAACGCAAGGAGTCCTCCTGGCAGGAGCTCTCTCCTCCCTCCCCCCTCGTGACAATGGGGATGCAGTACAAGGCGACCCGCCGCGGGCAGGATCCGATTTTACTGGCTCTGGCGGAAACCACTGTCGACTGCACGAAGGAGGACGCGTTCGCGTGGTTCATGATGGCCGCCGGGAGAGAGCGCACTCGTCACCACCACGAGCACGGCGACCTCGCGCATGTGCAACTCAGGGAGC
>Ga0307985_10001915_pt1 | contig 11795 bp, 4 predicted proteins | sample EllFjometageno80_FD_203155 | JGI IMG/M metagenome (GOLD analysis project Ga0307985, IMG submission 203155) | Marine microbial communities from Ellis Fjord, Antarctic Ocean - #80 | ecosystem: Environmental > Aquatic > Marine > Unclassified | place: Southern Ocean | collected 2014-10-09 | reverse complement strand
GAGATTTGAGACAACTTATCCTGCACCAGATACCGAATATCTCGAAATTCCTGCTGAAGAGTTATCGCCATCAGGTGCATCCATTACAGGGACCAATTCGATAATGATGACATATGGGCCATTTGAACAGGATGTATATATCGCCGGAATGCCCACTTTCCATATTCCAGTTGCACCACATACGACAAATGGTGCGCATGGTTATTTGGAAATGACCGATGATTCAGGAATGCATCTTGGACATGCGGTAATGGATTACAGATTCCATGCTGGTGGCCGTGATGGACAAGAATTACTTGTACCATTCTCACAAGTTACTGGATTAATGGAGTTCATGCCAATGGATGTATTCTTAGAAGCAGGAGAATCGATTCACATAACCATGACTCAAACCGGTTCTGATTATATCCCAAGTCCTGCCAGTATAGGTTCATACTCAATCGATTGGTCTGGTGCAACATTGACTCTTCCATTGGTTAACAGAACTTGTGAACAGTTATTCCAAGCCCCTATCCATGAATATGGTGGAGAAGGGCAGAGAACTTGCTGAGTCTCTAGGAGCTCCCGGTCTGTTCAAAACCATTGGCAATATTTTCTGGAGGAATAAATAATTCTTTTATTCTCGCGATGAAACTATTTACTTTGACTAAATCCAAGTAACTATGACTGAACGGTTGATAGATATTTGGCGATCAAAAACAAACTCTCTAACAGAGTTAGCGGTCCGAGAATTTTTACTGGCATATCGCAGCAAAATAACAATCGCTGATGCAAAGGGTGAGAAATCAATAGATTTGTTTCAATCTTTTGAAGAAGGGAGGTCACTTTATCGTGGATTACCCGAAATAAAGGCAGAGATTGAAGGACTTCGTGGAAAAAGAAGAAAAATAGGCGGTCAAAGACCAAGTATGACCGCATTAAAACCAAAGACGGAGATTGAAATTAGTGATGGATGGTTTAATGATGCTTTCATAGAAGAATTAGCTTCCGAAGGGTTTGTTGTTAAACTCCACTACATTTTCAAAGACAAATATGAGGTGTCGTATCTTTATAATACCCGTATTCCAAAAGAAATACTTCTAGCAATGGATGCGGCACAGCAAGGACCAATTCCAATGCCTTCAGGGGGCTGGACTAAATATCCAAAATATGAGAACATCGCAAATCGTCACATTACACTTTGCTGGGACTAAGTTGTCGAACTCCCGGACTTAGTTGACGCTTCAGTTTGCGTTTTCAGCAGATAACCGTGCGCTATTCTCTTAAACGGTTGGCAAACCATGGTAAGTATGGTATTGAGTACTCTCCCTGGTGTTGGAAAACAGTTGGCTCAGAAATTGACCGATCATTTTGGCTCTGAAGAATTAGCAGTTGCATCTCTCAAAAGCGGAGATTTAGCAAGGATTGCAGAGATTGACGGGCTATCCCCAAAACGAGCATTATCATTGGCGAGAGCAGTTGCAGGGGATAGCGGTACCTTCCTTGCAACTAAGGAATCAGTCAGCGTTCACAAACAATTACTATCGAGCATTAGCGCTTTTTCTTCTTGTCAAGCGAGCAAAGATAGAATGCAATTACTGACTCCAGTTGCAGACCCGAGTGCTCGGCGAAAGAAATCCATTCTTTCCCTTAACTTTGCATCAAGTCATCCAGAACTTGTTGCGGTTTTTTCTGAATCTTGGAAGTCACTTGCAATTACCCGTTCACCAAATAATCGATATGAGCGCGTAGTGGTCTCAAAGAAACCACTTGAACATCTCAAAAAGTGGTGTAGAGTTCTAACTCCTGGTAATGGGGAGACGTGGAAGGATTACACTGTTTTCAAGTCTATTACATGGATTGGAGGAGGAGCACCTGCTGAAACTCCAGATGGTTGGTTGGTCCTTGCCAACGATCCTGTTGAAGAATTAATTATCCCCGAAAAAACTCTTGACTGGTTTCAGCATAACAAGCGTACATTACAAGCGGTTAGAGAACTGATTGAATTGAAAACAGTAGATGAGGACTTCCATCCATTCCTTGATGCATTGTTTAGTTCTGTAGAAGGACTTAGTGAATTACCGGAATTATTGGATGAGATAGATGATGAAAGTGATTTAGAAAAAGTCGCTGAAGTCAAAGATTTACTGTGGGGTAAAGTCAAATCGCTTTGCGAAGAAGTCAACTTAGAAGTTGAGAACGCAATGAATGATGCAAAAATGGCACTGTCTGGTGCAGAACTATTAGAGGCATTATCCGATAGTACAGCGTTCCAAAGAAAGATACGAGATGCAACGAGCATGGTTATTTCCGATGCAATGGAAAAAGCAAAAACCACATTGAATCTATTCCTTGAAGGGACTGGAAGCAGATGTCCATTCGATTTGTTTACCGATGATTGGCCTGCCAAAGTCAATCGTTCAACCATTGACAAAATAGACGGACAATTAGAATCAAAATTAGTTGTCGATAAAGCGCAGCATATCTCCAATTTGGCGGCAAAATTAGGGCCGCTAAAGAGTCAGTGCGAATCTGCAATCCGTGAATTGATAGAGTTTGACCAATGGCTTGCAATCGCTAAATGGGCTCTGGAAAACGATTGCACAACCGCAGAGATTGTTGAACATGGAATCTATGTAGAAGAGGGGCGCCATTTACTATTGGGATGTCCTCCAGATCCGGTCACTTATGGGTTAGGTCAAGCCGCCGATGAAGCAGATAAACAATCCTTAGCATTGCTAACCGGTGCTAACTCAGGTGGTAAGACCACTCTGTTAGAATTACTCGCCCATGTTAGTATCCTAACTCACATGGGATTGCCAGTTCCAGCTAAGAGTGCTAGAGTTGGACTGGTTGAATCTCTTCACATACTGGCCAAGGCTGGTGGAACTCAAAGCGCAGGAGCGCTTGAGCAGACTTTGGTTGAATTAGCAGAAGTGGTTTCAGACCCGTCTGCAAAATTGATTCTCGCTGATGAATTAGAAGCGATAACAGAGCCGGGCGCAGGTGCAAGAATTATCGCTGGTATGCTATTAGCGGCAGAATCTCAACCTGAAACTACGATGATGCTAGTAACACATTTAGCACCAGCTATAATCAAGGCAAGTGGCCGTGATGATCTACGAGTTGATGGTATTGAAGCGAGTGGCTTAGATGAGGATATGGAATTGATTGTCGATAGAACTCCAAAGCGAAATCACTTGGCCCGTTCAACACCGGAATTAATTGTTAAGAGACTGGTTCAACGCTCACAAGGAAATGCCCGAGTACTATTCTCGGATATTCTTCAAATGTTCGATTGAAAACACCCCCCCGACCGTTCGTTCGCAAGCGGCTAAACCTCTCGTTTCGCAATCTGCTAAAGTTTGCAAACTGCATCGTGGGTATCTCTTGCCTAGGGTGAAGTTCAAGTCAAAACCCTAAGTGGCCCAAGTATGGCTCAACCAAACGCTGCTGGTGATTTGGATGCGGTTGCACTCGAAACAGCTCTGTTAGAGGCGTGGGGCCGAGAAAATGCTTTCCAATCTAGTGTCGATTCACGTCGCTCAGGAGCACCATTCATTTTCTTGGAAGGGCCGCCTACTGCAAATGGAAAACCTGGAATTCACCATGTAGTTGCTCGTACTTACAAGGACTTAGTTTGTCGATGGAAAACAATGGAAGGTTTCCTAGTAGAGCGAAAAGGTGGATGGGATACTCATGGCCTACCTGTTGAGATTGAAGTTCAGAAGAGATTAGACTTAATGAGTAATGAACAGATTGAATCTTTTGGAATGAAGGAATTCAATCAGGCTTGCCGAGAATCGGTTTGGACCTATGAGGCATCTTGGAGAGAAATGACCGAGCGTATGGGTTATTGGATTGACTTGGACAACCCGTATGTTACCTTAGACAACAATTATGTTGAATCTTGCTGGTGGGCATTGAAACAAATGTTTAGCAAGGATTTACTTTATCGTGGGCACAAAGTTTTGCCTTATTGCCCACAAACAGGAACTTCTTATTCCTCTCACGAAGTAGCACAAGGATACAAGGAAGTCGAAGAGCCTTCAGTTTATGTCAAATTCAAATTAGTCGGACAAGATGCATCAATTCTTGCTTGGACTACCACCCCTTGGACTCTTCCAGGAAACGTTGGATTGGCAGTTGGACCCGAGGTTACTTATGTTCGGGTCAAAATCACAGCAGATGCTGAAAATTGGCAAGGTGCTGGCGGCGCTTCAATCGGTGAAGAGTTAATCATCGCCAAGGATTTGATGAAAGAAGTACTACGTCATCATGCAGAGATTTTGGAGGAATTCCCTGGTAGTGAATTAGTTGGTAAAGCATACGAGCCGCTATTTCCTGATGCAGTGCCTCGTGGAGATTCGCAAACTGCATGGACTATTTTAGAAGCAGATTGGGTAACTACTACCGATGGAACTGGAGTAGTTCACACAGCTGTAATGTATGGTGAGGATGACTACAATCTCGGAATGGCTGCAGGTTTGCCCGCACACCACACTGTGGAAATGAATGGTTCATTTAGCAAAGGAATCCATCCTCAACTTGATGGCCGATATGTCAAAGATTGTGACGCTACAATCATTGAATTATTATCTGCTGCTGGTGGCTCAAATGGTAAAGGTCCACAAAGCGGATTACTATACCGAGAGAAACTCTACTCCCACGATTACCCACACTGCTGGAGGACAGACCACCCACTTCTCTACTATGCAATGGATTCATGGTTTGTTAGAATGACTGCGGTAAAGGAGCGATTAATTGAATTCAATAGTCAAACTGAATGGGCACCCGATTGGGTTGGCGAAGGTCGCTTTGGTGAGTGGATTCGTAATGTCAAAGATTGGGCTATTTCTCGCGAAAGATACTGGGGGACACCTATCCCTGTATGGAGAAGCGAAGACGGTCAAATGAAATGTGTTGGCTCTATTGCTGAACTTCAACACGAAGTCGCTCTTGCAGTAGCAGCAGGATTTGAAAATCCTGAATGTCCTGATGATGTAGATCTACACCGACCGATTGTCGATGAATTTACTTTCGTAAGTGATGATGGCAAACCAATGAAGAGAGAACCCTTCGTAATGGATTGCTGGTTTGACTCAGGCTGTGCATCTTTTGCTCAATGGCACTACCCATTCGCTAAAGACAACAAATTTGAAACTACTTATCCGATTGATTACATCTGTGAAGGAGTGGACCAAACACGAGGATGGTTCTACACATTGCTAGCAGTTTCTACAACTGTCTTTGATTCAATTTCTTACAAACGGTGCCTAAGTTTGGGTCTGATCTTGGATGCTGAAGGCAAGAAGATGTCCAAGTCGAAAGGAAATATTGTAGACCCTTGGGACCATTTCAACCGTGAGGGTGCTGATGCTACCCGCTGGTATATGGTGACTGCAGGAGCGCCTTGGAGTCCACTCAAATTCGACCCCAATGGTGTTAGGGAAACTTATGCAAAGATGTTCCTAACCCTTTGGAATGTTTACAAGTTCCATGCAGATTATGCAGCACTTGACGGGTTTGACCCAGAAACTTCTGTAAATGATGTTTCATCAAGGCCAGCTCTTGACCGATGGATTCTATCACGAATGTCATCAGTTGCAAGCGAATATCACAATGATTTCGTATCTTGGAATTTCCACAAGGCTTGCCGTGACTTAGAAGATTTCGTTGTCAATGATTTATCCAATTGGTATGTTAGACGCTCACGCAGAAGATTGTGGGATGAGGCTGAGAATGAAGACAAGGCATCTTGCCAACATACTCTTCACGAAATCTTGGTGGTAATTTGCCGCTTGATGGCACCTATCTCTCCATTTATGGTCGACGTAATTCATCGCAATCTTACTGGACAACCTGTTCATCAAGCCGCTTGGCCATTGGGCGTTCCAGGAAGCCTAGCGGGTGCAACATCGGATGAGTGGGACCTTGAGGCAGCAGCAGCTAGTGCAACAATACCGCCTTTGGATAAGAAATTAGAAGATACTATGGTTTTAGTTCGTGAACTTGCAGAGGCGGGAAGAAGGATTCGTGTTGATGCTGGTAGAAGGCAAAGGCTTCCGTGTGCACAAGGATGGATAGTCGCCGGGCCAGACCTATCAATTTTCCATGATATCTTGGCCGAGGAATTGAATGTTGAAGAAATTGCCATTGAGCAAGATTTGAACAGATTCCAAAAAGTCGAACTTGCTCCTAACTTCAGAACCTTAGCACCGAAAGCAAGAGCAGAGGTTAATGCAGTTTCTAACGAGATAAAGAATGCACAAAATCCTGACGAGATGCTTGCGGCTATCAAAGCCGGAGGAATGCAAATTCTAGGTGTTGACATAGATGAAAATGATGTTGAGATTCGTAGAGCAGAAAGAGATGGGTTCGCTGCAGAAACAGTTACTATCGGTCAAGGTGAAGATGCAATCCAAGTATCATTAGTACTGGATATGCAAGATACACCGTTGCTCTTATCCAAAGGATTAGCAAGAGATATTACTCGCAGAATCCAAGCCAAGCGTAAGGAAATGGACTTTGAAATAGAAGCGACTATCGACTTACAGGTATGGTTGCAAAATGCACCTGAGATGTTTGAATCGGACCAAACTTGGGTTGCTACGGAAACGAGAAGTGCAGCAGCAGTATTCCATTCTGAGGGCCAAGCCCCAGCAAATGCAGATTCATTCACAGTAGATGGAATCACCGTTCAATTCACCGTAGAGTGAATGGAATCGGTTAATCTTTGAAGCGATGCCTTGAAAGAGAGGATGCGCGAGGTTTTCTTATGCGCCGAGTGCTGCTTTGCTTGTTCATTGCAACTTCCACCTTAATGGCTGGTTGTTTAGGCGCTGGTGAAGGAATTGTCAGCGAAGATAAGTTAGCACCTATTTTTGATGATTACATCATTATTGATGAAGTCGGTCATGGCGATGCGAGAGAATTCATTACCATCGATTTGCGCACAAATGAAACTACCAATACTACCTGGGCAGTTTTCAATAAAGACTACGGTGGCAATTGTTGCGAGCATTATATCGCTACTACAATTGAAGGTGACATCATGAATATTGGTGGTGAATACCCCGTTTACACAGAAGACCGTGGCCATCAATGGACGACCTATACTCCAGGGGTAATACCTGATACACAGTGCAGAACTTTCGTTCCTACAAATTCTGGCCAAGAAGGACTTGGAGAAGGAAGCATTGTTCAAGCAACTAATGGCGATATAATCTCAATGTCTTGGTTCCCTTATATCGGAGCAGATGGTAAGATCGACAAATTCTATGCAATTTTGTATGATGATAGTGAAGAGGAGTGGTCATGGTGCTATAACCGAATCACTGAACCATTTTATGACCGTTCATGGCAAGTCGAAGTAGTAGGTCCAATTTCATCTAGTTTAGGAAATGGTGACTGGGCTAGCATTGTCGTTTCTAATTTTTGGCACCAAACTCAAAATGCTGGTGGTCAAATCAGTGTTGACGGATTGAATTATTATCCATTCCAATTCCCAAATAGAGGTGGCGGCGAGCCAACAATTGAATTAGATTTGAACTTCACAGAATCAGATTTACCAGCATACTATGATGTCAATAAGCCGCACAAAGAAATGCGTTCTTTCCCATTCCCATCAGGTGGGTTACTATTCCCTAATTACTATGATAATGGCAATGCTGCATACATGGATACTACATTGTCATGGAATGAACTTGAAGTTCAATTCCCTTCTGAGTATTGTCAAATTGATAGTACTGGCTCTATTCATTGCATGAAGAATACTGGAACTGATTTTACACATTTCATCTCGTATGATGGAGCTAATAGTTGGCAAAATTATACTTATCAAATGGGTAATGTTTCAACATCAATCGAAGAGTGGGAGTTCCAAGCAAATGGGGAATTAGACCTATTCGTTCTTAATATTCGCTACCAAAGTAGCGAAGGACCAGATGTTGATATGGTCTATCACGTACGTGGATATTCTGAAGACATGTCACCGGATACTCTGACCTATATTGGAGCAGGAGATTTAGATTCGACATCCGGTGCAGGAAACGATATTCGCTTTGACTTTGCAAGCCTTGCAATATTGTCCGACGGAGGGGTTGTAGTTGCCTTCCACGACTCAACTGATGCAGATCCATTATTCGCAGTTGAGTTGGAACTTCCTCAATATTAATATTGTAATAAGGGCTCATTTACACTTGTTAATCGTATAAATTTAATTGTCTCAATACAATCAATAATCGGCACTATTTGAGATTGAGTAGGGGTATCATTGAAGACCTTTCAATAACAGCGTCAGTCTATGGCGAGAGGAGGCTATGGCCATCGTGCAATTCTCCTAGTCGTGTTGCTATTGATTGGCGGCCCAGTTCAAATCGGTATTTCAGCGCAATATGATGCTACAATAGCCCAGCAGTCATTGATTGCTGAGCCTACAATTTTCCCTGCTTCTACTGGCTCGACACAAACCATTTCACTAGATGGTACAACTGTCAATGATGACTTTGAAGTGGAAGTTCTGAGCACAGAGCCACTAGTTGATATTAATCTAAAAATTTCACCATCGGTACAAGTCACTCAATCTGCAATTATTTGGGATGACAATAGCATCTGGTCACATGCTGATGCGCAATTAGATGGTGCCAAGCAATCCGGTGCAGGTTTATCTCTGAAAGGTGTAGATGCGGTATGGAACTTTAATTCAGGCAATGATGGTTGGACTTTCTCCAACAGTTACTCTGCAAGGTCAACCCTTCAATGTGGAACAAATGGTACTGGTGGTGGTTCCATCAGAACTTATGCAGGCTCAACATACGCAACCTCTCCAGTGGTCAATCTTAACGGATTATCGGCAGTTTCTGTCCATGCGTGGGTGAAACAGGGTAGTTCAGGATGCGGAGAAGAACCTGATAGCAATGAAAACCTCGCATTTCAATACAAGACAAGTAGTGGTACATGGACAACTTTCCAAACATACTCCGGTGCAACTTCAGGGGGTACAGCGGTTCAGTTGAATCAGAATTTACCCGGCTCAGCATTACATGCTAATAGCCAGATTAGAGCATATCAGAATTCAGGTTCAGGCACATGTTGCGATTATTGGTTCTTTGATGATGTATTCTTGGACATTCCTTCATCAGCAACATGGATCAGCCCAACTATCGGTTGGGCTAGCAATGCCTCATTCCCAGTTTCAAAATCTATGATGGCTCCAATGTATGTAGATGCCGATGTGCCAGCAGGGGCACGACTTGATTGGACCGTATTGGATGATAATGGGCTTAAAATTGATGGAATGAACGGTTCAAGTTCAGTGATTCCTTTACAACTTATCGATTTTGAGAATATTAACGAAATAAGAATTAAGTTTGAATTTAATGAATCAAATGCTGGAATTCCGAGAATTTTCGCTCTTTCCTTTGATGGAGCGTACAAGGATACATTACAACCACTTCAAACAGGAATTATCTGGACCAATAACGGAGCACTCTATACGAGTAGTGCAACACAATTCTCAGGTAATGCAAGTGCCAATGTTACCTCTCCTTGGTATAGTGCAGACTTTGCATCTGAAAGTCTAATGGTAGAAGGTCAGACAACAAATGCGCAAGCCCAAATACGATTTGACAGAGATGATAACTGGACTAATATTTCTTTGCCGTATACCTATAATTTGGATGAAACATTATATGGATTGCAATTACAATTCGCAGCCTTGGCTCCTGTCGATGGCAATATGAGTAATTTCACCTCTTGGCAAGTTGATGAAATAGAACTTAGGTTTAGTGGTGGCTCTTACCCAGCACAACCTGCTATTGATTTCTCAGGCGACGAACTTCTTGAATGGGGTGGCAGTGACGCCCGTGTCGGCTCTTGGGGTTGGCAAGACCGTTTCGCCAATGGTGAGACACAAGTAGAAATTATTGCAGGTATCTCAGGATATGCTACAACAAAAGCTTGGATCCCCAAGGATGATCTACAATCACTTTCGTTCTCCGTATTGGCACAAAGTGGAACATTTAACACTGTCAACATCGTTGTTGGAAGTACCACGGTCAGCACCTACTCATTTACCGATGCCAGAAATGCACGAATCGAATTAGGTATTTTAGAATTGGATGACCTTAGAACCGAATTAGCAGCATCTACCTCAGCAGTTGCCGCATTAGGGACATTTTTTGTAGAAGTTGAAATAGAAATTCTTGGAACTGGTAATCTCACTTATGGTGGATTAAGTGCACCATATCAGGCATCAATGACATTGGATGCCGGTCCACAATCAGCATTCATTTTAGCAATTAATTCTGCCCGAAGAGGATTAGTTCCCAATCAAGGGATTCATCACATTCCTGTTCCATTCATCGCATCATCCGCAGGTGACTTGAAAATTGAATTGATCTCTATGAACTCTTCATCAGAGGTTGTTCTTGTTGACACTAGCATGGAAAATGAGCCATTAACCCTGACTCCAAGTCAGCAATGGATGACTATGCACACATCTTATCAAGTGTTTTCTTCAACCGCCAATATGGTTCGCTTTGATGTATTTGGTTCTGAAAACGAAGCGACTTGGTTACTACCATTGAATGGAGGAACACCAATTGGGCAAGGAGATTATGACAAGGTTGAGTTACATCCAACCAACGCTCTACAATCATCTATCAATGGCACTGATGTCGATTTCAGTATTACCTTTAGACTTGAACCGGATTGGGATGATGAAGATTTATTGACAGTATCTTCAAGATTGATTCTCAGCAGTAGCACAGTTTCTATTCCTGCAACCTATTACTGGGGTGGATTAAACTATCAAGGATTTGAAAACGATTTAGAAATACATTCATTCAGTATCTCAACAGATGGAGGAGAAATCCCTCAGTCTGTTAATTTCTTACAATCGTCAGATGAGATACAATTTACAGTCGATATTGGATTTGAAGGCGTTGATAGTAATGCTTCATTTGCCGATGGTGATGCTTTGGTAGAACTTATCAGAGGGGGACAAGTGATTGCAAATACAACGAGTTTGAATGAAGATATTTGGATTGTCAACGATACTATTCCTTTCACTCATGGAAATCTAACTTGGACTATTAGAGTCACGCCATTAAGTGGCTCAGGTACAACACCTAATTCCGAAATTTCTAGAACTTTCTTTATCGATTCAGTGAAACCGAGGGTGCTTGAAACCAATGTTGGCTGGTATGACCATAGAGAACCAAGTACGACCCAAACAATGCAGATTCAAATTACTGACCAGCCTGAATTACCAACGAATGTTCATGCCAAAGTATGGCGCCAATGGCTCGATGATGACAATATGAATGGCTGGCCAGACCCAGGTGAATATTCATCAATGTCATTGCTAAAGCCTTCCAACCTCGGCACTTTAATCGGACAATACACACTGTTGTTGGATGATAGTGGTGGAAGTATCGGGCAGAAAGTTGCAGTCTATATCGTAGGCCAAGATACCGCTGGTTATGCAATCAAGGATGCTGGTTCAAATCAAACAGGTGAACACTTGTTGATGTATCAATTAGGACCAGATGGTCCTCCAACAATAGCGGCTAATGCATTCTCGTGGCAAGATGGCCGTCAAGCTTGGCTACACCCGGATATGCCATACGTTCTAGAGGTTGATATCAGTGAACCGAACGGTGGTTCCGATCTTGCTTCAGTAGCAGTGGCTTTGGCTGGAAATCAAGGTTCAGACCCACTTCTAATCACTTGGAACTTTGAAACTGGAAATTGTACAAGTGCTTCGACTCACATAATTTTAGATGATTGCAAGATGATGGGCGCTAATGAAC
>Ga0307985_10001914_pt1 | contig 11803 bp, 15 predicted proteins | sample EllFjometageno80_FD_203155 | JGI IMG/M metagenome (GOLD analysis project Ga0307985, IMG submission 203155) | Marine microbial communities from Ellis Fjord, Antarctic Ocean - #80 | ecosystem: Environmental > Aquatic > Marine > Unclassified | place: Southern Ocean | collected 2014-10-09 | reverse complement strand
CCAGAGCTTTATTTATCTCTGCGTTCTTCAATGTAATATCCATTGTATTTCCTTGTTAAGATTTAAATGTTTGGCTCGCATAATGTGCAACCATTAAGGCATCACTTTTGCCGTCTTGTAAGCCTCCTTTTGATCCTCTAATAGAGGCGTCAGGATAGAGGCGGTCACATATACTAGCCACTTCGTTTTTAATAGCTTTGCCTTTGGTTTTCACACCTACAAACTTTTGCCATACTTTAGGAGTTACTAAGCCTACTGATAATCCCACTACTTGTGGTATCACATTCACCCTTTCGACATTACGTCCAAAGCTAAAGTTAGACTTAGCTGACATTCCAAATAAAGTATGCACATCTTCTATCATAACTACTGGAATATCAAACTTATTTTTAGCGGAAGTGAGCCATTCAGCGATGTCTTTTGGCTTTTCCACGTTTGAGTAAAACTGCACATCTTTAGTGCTGGGAACTAAAAGGCAATAATACCCTTTAGCTCCCGGATCACATGCAATATATGCTGTAGGCTTGCTCATTAAGTGTTGGCAAATAGGCTTGAAGTTGCAGCGGGCGTAGCTGCTGTCGGTGTGCCGGCAGAAGGTGCGGCTGCACTGTCTCTACCAGTAGTGGATTTGTCAGGATAAGTCCCTCCAAATTTCTTTTCCCACTTATCAGTAAACGAACCTTCGTCAGCGCCTGCTTTAACTTCAGTTGCAGTTAGACCTGCAGCGTTAAAGAATTTGTCAATGACATTTATGTCTTTAACTTCACCATTTGGAACCCATTTACCAGAATCATTATTAATTACTTTATCAACTGTTTGCTTAATGATGCCTGCTAGAATTTCTTTACCTAGAAGTTCACTAATCACTGCTGTTTTTTGTGGAATTTCTGCCTTAGCCTCAAAATCCCAACGATTCACAACTTTTTCAACTGTTTCTACAGCATTCATTTTTGTTTTAAGAACAGCTTCAGTGAGTGAGTCAGCTAGTTTGTACCCTGGAAGGTACTGTTTTTTGCCTTTGGCATCAATGTAAGTGCTTTTGTTACCTTTGGCATCTCCGCTTGAGATCCAAATTACTTGGCGTACGTTTGAGCCGCTATCAACACCTGTTAAATGCAGGTTTAATGAAAGAGCGCCTCTTGCTGATTGATCAATGTAAGCTAGTTCGATATTCATGCGATGAAGACCTGAGTCAACTAGAAATGATCCACCTCCAACTGAGTCTTTGTCGCTTTGGATGTCGTCATTTGATTCAAGATTACTTAGTAAAGACATAATGTCTCCTTTATATTTAGGTTAAGATTATTTGTAATAACTGTGCAAGCGGTCAATGACCAATTGTACATCGTTATCAATGTAGGTTTCATCTATAGACCACATGCCCATAGAGCTTCTTATGGCTTCGTCCACTGTCTCTTTAGTGAGCTGTGTTTGGAACACATACTTAAAGCCTAACGCCTCCTCTTGAGGTGTTATGTTTAGAAGATCAGACTTGTATTCTTCTAGAACTTTTGTTGGCACTTTTTTTGTGCTTATTACGGTTGAAAAGAAACTTTCAATGCCGTTATTCATGAGAGAACCTTTTACTTTTACTTTGGTCTCTCGATCCAAAGTTTTCTCATCCATCACTGTAAGTGTATGACCGATGAAGATAATGTTTTTAGTTGACTTTGCCACATACTGGCTCATCAATACTTTAAAGAATTGAGCATATTCGCCCCATGCCTTCATTGTGTTTGCTGATGTTAATACGTGAACAGATTCAAACATATCCATAGCGAATGTAAGACTATCGATAACGATAGTGTGGATATTTTTATGTTGTTCTGCTGTCTCTAAAATAGCGTAGATTTGTTTAGGATCGATAATAATTTCTTCCCTAAACGCTCCCTTAAAAGGCAGCTTCTTATTGTTTTCACAATTAAGATAGATGACTCCTTTTGGATCACCGATATTTCGTAGAGATGCAGATTTACCAGTAGCAGTTTTGCCACTAATTAGTACAAGATTGTCGTTCATGATTATTCCATATATTTAAAAAGTTAAAGTAATCGCCGGAGGCGATATTACGATGAGTCTCGTTTGTGTATTGCTTTAGATGCAGTTACCAAAATAGTAGATAAGATTTCTGCTTCGCTCATTTTATCTGGTAATTTATTGTTAAGTCCAATAAGATTATTTTGTACGGCATTAATATCCATACCAGAGTCGACAAGCATTAGTGCGTACCTAATATATTGATTGCTACGGTTGCCTGTAGCAGTGTTATCGATAAACCATCTCTCAACATTATTAAGAGACTGTTGATCATTGATAACTTTCTTTCTTTCTTCATTTTTAGATGTTTTCGGTATGAAGAGTAATGAATCTAATAGCTTGCCTGAGTTATACTCATGCTTGCCATTAAATGTCTGCCATTTTCTAGATCGTTGATTAGTTTGCGTATCAACATCAAATGGAAGCCATTCAAAAATGTTATTCATAAATTCTTTGAACTCATTAGCATCTAACTTAAGTGTATGAGACATTGGAAGCAGCACTCTAAATCGATTAGCTGCATCTGTATGCCTCTTTGTAGTATATATTAATGAAGTATAGTCTCTTAACAGTAGCTGTACTGTGTCCATACTTACACCATCATCAATGTCTAATACTACCATATTAAAGCCAGAAATAACATGATCTTCTTTACGATAATTCTCATATAGATGATGAGAAACCCAATGGTAATTGGGCAGTTGAGTTAGTGTGTGAAGTTTGTCAAATGGGACATATTCACATTTGTAATTCTCTGCTAACTGCGTACCATAAGAGATAACCATCTTGGTTGTATCTGTTTCTTTAAGGGCTTCGCCAATAAGGAATTCAATACCGTCTGTGATACTTTTCTTAATGATGATATTATTCTTATAACCATAAGCAATGGCTAAAGTCATCATTTCCCGTTTTTGGTTTTCGCTGCCTTTGTAGAATGGCAGATCCTCCACCATATCAACGTGAGTAACTTCTCTACCAATATGCGCAATATAATTTGCAAGCTTGGTATAGTTACGCTCTCTCGTTAGTAGTGATTCAAATGCTTTGCCTGAATCTTCTACGACCTTGATAGCGTTATATAAGTGATCCTCAGTAAGATCTGGGCTATTATCAATGAATGCATATGTGCCTGCTAATTTCAATGTTTTGAAATATCTATGAGCTACTTCTGCTTTACGGATCTCTTCATGATCTGATAAACCATTGGCTGCTCTCTCACAGGCGATCTTGTATTCAATAAGTAGTAGGCTAACATTTTTATCGATATCTATTGTTGTACCAAAATAAGATGGATGAGCCAATTTACCTAAGTCATTAGACAGTGTCTGCAAGAAAGTATTTGCACTATTATCTGTAAGCATGTCATAGATTTCTTCAGGAGTAAGTGAAGTGTTCCTTGTGGATGATTTAACATATCCAAAGAGACATCTACGTGCATACCCTGTTTCCAACATAGCATAAAATTCTTCTTCTACTCTGCCGCCGTTAAGTAACTTGGCAGGAGTACCGAAGAGCATCATGTTTGTTGGCGTCTTACCGTCAATTTCTTCACCTCGAAGATTGTCGGCAGTATTCTTGGTTAGTTTTTGCTTAACTTTACCTACGTCAAATAATTCTAAGAATGTATTTAGTACATCGATATTACCTAGAAGGTTTGAGCCAATTTCGTCTATCTCCATATTCATGGATCCGCAATCTGACATCAAAAGCTTTTGACGCATTTGTTTTACAGCTGCGGTTGTACCACTATCAAACGAGAATGCGAAATTACCTAGGAGTTCAAATTCCTTGGTTGTCCTAAGTAATTCCTCACCTTCATCAACATTCTTTTTGATGGCTCGCTTAATAGCTAATTTGCCAAGGCTAGCTTCACTCATTTTTGGGAAAGTTTCTTCTAAGAATCTTTCTTTAAATGTGTTAATAACTTGTTCCTCAACAATATTGGTTGAATGCCCTTTGCCTTCACCTGAGTAGGCTAGGTTGAGGGCGTAACAGTTTACAGGTATTTTGCCTCTGTCATGAGTATTTACAGATGCACGCATCATAGATGCTACTTTAGTAAGGTAGTAAGACACCATTACATGAAAGAATAGTCTGTTAGTGCTTTGTGTTTTTTGGCACAGTACATCCACTAGCTTGTCAGCTATTGGGTGATAGTCCATTGCGTCATATGATCTCATTTTATTTCCATTCAAAGTATGCGTAGCCTGTTGCTAAAGAGTCTCTGTCGATACGGTCTTGCCATATACGAGCGATAGACGATCTAGATTTGGTCGTCCCCATTTGCTTATTAACTTCTTCAACAAGCGCTTGAACAGTCACTATTGGTTGTCCATTTAGTTTTGCACTAACATTATATCTTTTTCTTTCAGTATGCATGTGCATAATAAAATCAAAAGTATACTGAGTGAATGGGGTTGTATCGTGTAATTTACGTGGGTTATTAGAAGCTTTACGAGATAATTTTACGTTTTGGAATAGAGAATATCCTAGTAGAGCCGCTGTACTAGACAGCAGGTTGTTGAAATACATTTTCATAGTATTTTCCTTAAGTTACATTTTTAATGAGCCGTCAGCGATATAATTGTCTTTTTGTTTACAGACATCAAATGCGTCACAATATAGGCACCTTTTTACTTCGCCGGGGACTGTCACTACTTCGCCAACGCCGCCGTCTGCGGCTAGTCTACTAATGGCATCCCCATGCACGGCAAAGTTTTTAGTGCTTCGGGCTTTTTTAGCAGGATTCTTATAATATTTGTGCATTGGGGCAGATCTCCAAAGCTCTTCCTCCGTACAAGGGGGAATGTCTTCTTCTGAGCTGTTCCAATACTGTTCCATAGCATTAAGCTTATCCACAATATATCTTTGTGTATCTGCTATAGATAATAGCGGCAGTTCCACCGCCATGACTTTGCATGGTGGGTAACTTTGATCTGTTTTAGCTTGCATGGCTTTCCAATCTGTAAATACATACTGGATCAGCATATTATTATCAGTAATGATATCTGGACTAAGCCATCTATATATACTTCCTTGCATCGCAAATTTGTCATTGTTAGTTTTATTTACATAGGTATAGGTGCTTGTAGATTTTACATCTTCAAGCTTTCCATTAAAAACAATGTCATATTTGCCTGAAATAGTGTAATTACCTACTTTTTTATGAGCACGTTGCTCTAGATACACAGGGATTGGATCAGAGAGCTCTTTTAAGCGCTCTGGAGTGGCGTTAACAACAATTCTGTTAGCGATACTCTCTGGAAGACCTACCTTGCGTAAAAGAGGGACTACATCCCCTGTCCAAGCGTTTTCTACGCTGTCATGAATTGCTGTTCCAATTCTACTAGCAGCTAGGACATTTACATTTGCTAATCCCGGTTCAGTTTTAACTCTACCTGTCAATATAATTTGCTTGATAGAGTTTAATAAACCAGTAGCACTTATTGTAAGAGGATCAGTATTATGATCGTAAGTATCATTGGCTAACCATACCTGCATAGACAGGGATATATTAGATGGTAAATTCATTTGTTTTCCTTTTTGATCTATATTTTTTCTCTGCTTACTGGTTGAACGTCTTGCAACATCACTCACCGTCTTTTAGGGGAACGTGTAGTAATTTCATTATTTCGTCTAAAGTTATTTCTGCTTCATCTGGCCCCGCACGATTATGAAAAATTAAACTCTCCAAACTTGGTTCCGTCCAAGAACTAGTGCCTTTTTCTATGGCTCTTTCAATTCGCTCGTCAACACCCTCGCCCACACCGTAAAACAATTTATGGTGTTCGCGCATTTCTGCTTCGGTCATTCCATAGGTTACAGGTGCATCAACAACCGTTGACCATTCAAAAAATACCCCGTCTTTATGGCAAATATATCTACCCATTTTTATCGCTCTCTTGAACTTTAAGTTGAGATTTCAAATTGTTCCATGCAATTATATAATTAGAGTATGCATCCTCAACAACACTTATTGGTTCTCCCGTATTGATGTAATCCTCAAGAGCGTCAAAAACTTGTGACTTTGTTCTGCAAATATCTTTTAATGCTTCATCTTTGGTCATTGGCTTGTCCCTCCATCATTCATCTCCTTTATTTCTACTTCTGCGTCATAAGCAATCTTGTCCACCTTCGGGTCTTTAGTCGTAATGCGTATCATTGTGATTGCTCGCTGTAGCATACGGCTCTCATCCTGCAATCGTTTGTTCTCTGCGAGTGAGAAATCCTTGCCCTTATTGTATCCATAAAGGTACGCGATTGTTAAGTCATCGTCTGGTTCTTTATCACGCAGTTTCTTATTCTCTGCTTGGAGAGACTTGATCAAATCTGCTCGTTCTTTTGATATTGGTTCACCCATCATCCATCTCCTTTTTGCCTTGCTGTCTAATACGTTTGTTAGCACGCTTTTTAATTTTCTTGGCTACACCAGGCCGCCAACTCAGTATACGTCTTGATCTAAGTGAAAACCAATCCCACATATCTCCATCACATTTCTGTTTCATTATTCAACTCCTTTTAGTTATCAAACCAGAAAACCATACGTGAATTCCCTGGTGAGTGCTTTCCTTCATTTGATTGGGAAAATAAAGTATGTATTTCAATTAACCCACTCAATACATATCCGCCTACTCTTTCCGGTAGAAGTGTGAAGCCTAGTATATGCTTTTTTAGTTCGTCTAGGTAAATAAATGACGCCGAATGAGCATCTTGATCCCATTCTTTTTGGTAATACTTATGTAATTCTTCTGATATATCATCAGGAAGCCCCAGTGCGGGTAAACTATCTAATCTTTCTTTTCTAACCCCCGCTAGAAATCCAAATAAATCGTAGTTTCTGCCTATTATAGAGTAATATGTCCTATGATCTAATGGGTCTTCCGCGGGAATCCAAACATCATTGACTTTATGCTCAATATAGCAGTGTATATCACAGCCCATTATGGTTTCTCCTGAATGATTTGTTTAATAGTTGTCTTTGTAACTTTGTTAGGCAAAGTGTAGTTCTGATTCCAACTTGGATAGAATATATCAACTTCACCACCTAATTTTACTGTAGGGTGTGCGAGCTCTGGTAAATCTTGCCACTCCATACATTCAATCAGGTTGTCGTTAAACCATTTAACGGCACCGTAGGTGTCTTTCACTATAAAATATAGTGCATCATGTATCTGTGCTATAGGCATAATATCTAACGCATATTTAGAGGCTAGTGTTCTTTTCTGAAACTCTACGCCTGCCCTATTAGTTAATAGGCCATAGCTCTGTCCTAAAGAGTTGCCTGCAGTTCTACTCTCTGCTCTGGCTTCTTTAGGTGTAGACTTTTTATTTAAATATGTCTGGGATAGTATAGGTGTACGCACTCTAAGACCAAAAGCTACAGTGACGTGACCGTCTATTGTTGCTTGGTCTAGTTTAGAGGCTACCCATGCATCAGATACTTTATAAAGTTCATGGTAGTTAGCGTCTATTCTAAAGGCTTCTTTAGCTGACAATCCTACATTATCCATTAGACCGAAGGTCGTTCCTCCATAGGTCAAAAGGAATGTAGGAGCTTTAGAGTCTTGCCTAAGTTTAGGATATTTCTTGGCTATGCTGTTGATACTGGTGACTGTATCTACGATACCTGTCATCTGATCACCAAAATAGCTATAAGCTCTAAGGCAATGACCATCATAACCATCAGTATACACTTTAAGTTTATTAGGATCTTTAGTTGTTAGGGCTGATATTCTGTCTTCTAGAGAAGCAAAGTCAGCTCCCATCATTAGCCATCCAGGAGGGGCTTTGAAACATCCTTTTATATATTTAGCATATATAGTCCCAGTGCTTGGAATATTCTGTAAGTTTGGATCCGAGCTAGAAAGCCTACCACTGACTACAACACCTAGGTTAAAGTTTCCATACATATAGTAGAAACCATCTGTTTTCTTAGCGCTCTTGGCGTAGAAATTCTTAATAAAATTATTAAGGATAATGGAGACTTCTTGTAATCCAACTAAGGCTGTGAGGATTGTAGTGTGTTCGGCGTTCTTAGCTTTAAGTAGTAACTTTTTGATAGTTTTAGCTCCAACACCTGCTTCGCCGGTCTTGGTAAGATCAAGCTTATCGTAACCCATTACATTATATAATAGGTTCCTTGTTTGTAAGTTGCTGGCTGGGTTGTAAACAACATCATCAAAGTCTCCAAGAGGCTTAACTTTAACTTTAAGAAGTGCATTTTTCTTAGTACACTCTTCTTTACGTAGATGGAGTATATAATCTTTAATTAGATTTGTTTGGAATAAGGATTGGGTAAATGTTTTATGGATATTAGTTAGACTATGCTGATTGATGTCAACCTCTCTAATATCTATAGGCATTCCTACCAATTCCATTTGAAGAAGGTTTTTAATACTAGGTATTAAGACATTGCTGTATACACCTTCCTGTTGGTCTTGGACAAGAGTAGGCCAGTATTTCTTTTTAACATACCATGTAGATAAGCAATCAATTAAATTATATTGGAGCAAAGCATCATTATCAATTAATGTGATGTCTTTAATATCTTCTTGGGCGTAGTTACCAGCAAACTCTTGAGCCAAGTCTTTCAGACTACGGCTCAGACGAGTTGTGCTGTTTGTAGCGCAGTAGGCTATGATTTTGGTGTCATGGATGGATCGTGTCATTACTTCCAGACCTTGGAGCATAGCAGGATAATTTATACCTTCTGCTCTCATCCATAGTTCATAGATAAGCACTTTGATATCATAACTGCCGTTATGGAATATAAGTGTGCCTTTATAATCTGTGAAGAAATCTTTGAGCTTATCATATATCTCCTCTTTTTGTGGAGTATCTACCCGAAAGGCTAATCCATTATTTTCATTCCATGCAAATGCAATAGTGCCTAGTTTCGCTTCTGGAAGAAATAAGGAGAAGGTTTCAATATCACAAGCCAATTCTTTGTATTGGTGTAACTCGTTGAGCGCTATTGTTATATCTTCAAGAGTTGTTGGATAATAGGCTGAATGAATTATTGACGCTCCTGGGGATAAGTATAATCCAGATAACTGTTGTTGTACTGTAGATAGTGAAGCGTCAAGTTTTTCCTGTAATGAGGGGTTATAAAATAAAGCTTTGTAATTAATACCAAGCACTACTTTCATATGTTCAAATCCCTCAATAGCACAATCCATTACATATCCGTAATGGGGTTCGGCTTTGCGTTGTTTTGTAAGAGTCTTAAAGTATGCTGAATCACATACATAAAGGATTTTTACATCTAAGCCATTAGCTGCTTTTAATACATTCTGTAAATGTTTTTTAATAAGTGTTACCGGGGCTTTATCATTGATGTCATATTTTAAGTTTAAAGCTATAAAATCTTCTGAAGGAATAGTTGAATTATTAACATACTCTTTTCTTAAGTCTTTTTCCTTAAAGGCAATATCTTTTATAAGAATAGCTACTTTAAATGAAGTATTTGTTTCGAATATTATGTGCCGCATTTTACTAAAAATCCTCGTTTAATCCAACAGGCATATCCAGAAATCTGGATATAGAAAGCTCAAAGTTGTATGGGTCTCCTCGTTTATCACAATCGTCATCATGTTCCCCAAGCCTAATAAACCCATAGGCAATATCTTGATCAGTTAAGTGGCTCATGAATCTCTCTATTTCTGCTATGCTGACATAGCTCTCATACCATTTGATATGAGAGGCAGTAAGGTAAACTGTATTGCCAATGTCTGTTTTTTTAAACACTTTGGAATTGTTAAGTAAAGGGGGAAATGTATTTTCCAACAAAATTGCTGTAAAATGGTCTTCTTTATACATAGCAAAAACAACGTCTGATCTATATCCCATCCGTCAAGAGCTCCCCCATCAAATATTGTTTAAATAGATCTACCATTGCACGATGTTTAATTAGAAAATTGGTTCTAATGCTTTTCTCTAATCTAGTATCTTCACTGACATAAATATATCTAGTTTCGTCACGCAAACTTGTGTGATACGCCGGAGGCGTGAGTGCCAGTACATCACCAAAAGTTTCTGCTATCACAAAAACATCTCTTAAATAGCGCACTATGTTTTTTTTATCTTTTTGTAATTCCAATCTATTAGCGATTAACTCATCCATAGCAGGATGATACTCTTTAGGAAGCTCTGCACGTTTTTCCCAGACTTTGTAAACATTATTAATTCTATCGTAGACTTTGTTCTGGTGGAAAAACCCACAGACTGAGTTAGACCTAAATCTATTAGTGTCTTCACATAGGATTTTGCGGACTAATCTTTCCATACTTTCTTGATTAAGGGTAAAATCTTTTGAAAGAACTTTCTCAGATAAAGATAGATGAATCTCGTATCCTATCTGCTGATCTAATCTAATTGCCATGATTTATACTTCCGTATTTGGGGGGCAAGTTTCCATAAAGGATAACTTCCTTTGAGGCTCTTGAGACAGCTACATGAAGCAGTCTAGCTACAACATTAGGTTGATGACACCTGCTGATGTCATCTAAGTCTATAAAAACTTTATCATATGTAGAGCCTTGAGCTTTATGGATTGTTGATGCGTGAACAGCTCTAAGATCACCAAAGAAATCTTGAATCGAAAAGTACTTTGACCAGTCCTTAGTTTCCTTGGCTTTTATTGCTGCTTGTCTTACAAGTAATTTAATCTTTTGTGGATCTTTAGGTTGAAACACATGTGTATCATTACCTAGAGTAATCCACCAACCGGGAATGTCATGCTCTGTACCTGCAGTTATAGATGAAACTGTGGCTGCTTGTTCAGTATGATAAGCAGTACGCCCATTCTTTCCTACGATAGGCTTATTCGTTATAACTCTTTCTCCAATTTCAAACTCCTCAAAGGAGGTATGTAGCCCTCGAACATAAGAATTATAAGCCCGTACTTTAACATTACTCCAAGCCATTATCTTGGCGTGGTTTGCGTGGCTGTTACGAGCATATAAAAACTCATTGTTTATTTCATCTCTAAAGCTATCACCATTACAATGTTTAATGTGTTTACCATCGATGTTTATTACAGGGAATTCTCCTGTATCAATGGCGTGTCTATATCCTGTTGCTAGGGCGTCTATCGGCCCACCAGTAGTAAATCTTTGTGAGTTAGTCAAAGTTCCTTGTAATTTTATATCTGTAAATACAGGGCACATAGTTTCATGTACTGAAGTAAGTTGATACGGATCCCCGATATGAACCACTTTACAATTCATTGTTGAGTTTCTGATTGTATGCAGTAGATGAGTATCTTCTTGGCTTGCTTCATCAATAAAAACAACACTGTCTTCAACAACAGCATAACTGCTTGTTTTCTTTAAAGAGGTTTTTCCTGTGGATAAGTTGTTAGTAACTTTTAATCCAAGCAAGGCATGGATAGTTTGCGCAGGCTCACCTGTAAAGTCAGCTAGAACTCTGGCTGCTTTGTTAGTAGTAGCTGTGCAATGAATCTTTACACCTGTGCTACCCGGAGATAGCAGATTAGTAAGAGTATTAGAGTTACGCAGTAAATCTATCAGGTGTTTAGTTAGGTAACTTTTGCCGCATCCAGGGGATCCTAGGACAACCATTTCTTTTTCGTTTGGATTAGACACAAACTTCATAAACATATCAGCAACTGCTTGTTGGTCTATAGATAGTGGCATTAATGTTCCTTAATATTTTAAATCATAATGAATTAGCGTACCGAAGTTTACCTCGGCACTTTTGTTATTTACTGAGATCCATACTACAGGATAACCTGGATCTTCTATAA
>Ga0307985_10001911_pt1 | contig 11814 bp, 8 predicted proteins | sample EllFjometageno80_FD_203155 | JGI IMG/M metagenome (GOLD analysis project Ga0307985, IMG submission 203155) | Marine microbial communities from Ellis Fjord, Antarctic Ocean - #80 | ecosystem: Environmental > Aquatic > Marine > Unclassified | place: Southern Ocean | collected 2014-10-09 | reverse complement strand
GCAATTAAGAATGGTATCGTTCCACCAATAAATAAGCCAATTAAAACGTCTGCACTATTTAACTCGAGTATAAAGTTTAAACCCTGTCGCGCGTAATTAGCACTAACCGTCTCAGTAAAGGCAGTAATTATTGCAAGAGCAGCAAGAGCAGCAGCACCAATCGCAAATCCTTTACCAATAGCTGCAGTAGTGTTACCGAGCTCATCAAGAGAGTCAGTAATCTTACGTGTATCCTCTCCAAGTCCAGCCATTTCTGCAATGCCACCAGCATTGTCCGCAATTGGTCCATAAGCATCAATTGCCATAGTCATGCCGACCGTTGCAAGCATTCCTATTGCAGCAATACCTACGCCATATAAACCAACAAAAAGATTAGAGACATAGATAATTAAGCAAATCATAAATACTGGAATTACAACCGATTGCATTCCTATTGCTAGACCTTTAATCATTACTGTTGCAGCGCCAGTTTTTCCAGACTCTGCGATATCTCTAATTGGCTTTCCTGCAGTATAGTACTCTGTAACAAGTCCAATAATGATTCCACCAAAGCTACCCATGAGAACAGCCACCCAAATAGAATTTGAGACATCTAAAAAATCGATTAGAAAATAAGACGTAATAATAAATAATACAGCTGAACCAATAGTACCCATTCTAAGAGCAGATTCAGGTGATTTATTTGAAGATAATTTAACAAATAAAATTCCAAGGATTGAACAAATCAGACCAAGTGAAGCAAGAGCTAAAGGCAAAGACATTAACTCAGATCGATTTCCACCAAGTGAACTTAGACCATCAATAGCAAGAGTAGAGGCGATTGCAATTGTTGCAATCATTGAGCCACAATAGGACTCAAAAATATCTGAACCCATGCCCGCTATATCGCCTACATTATCACCAACATTATCAGCAATAACTGCAGGGTTTCGAGGATCGTCTTCTGGAATCCCTGCTTCTAATTTACCAACTAAGTCAGCTCCAACATCAGCACTCTTGGTAAAGATGCCGCCGCCAACACGAGAGAATAGTGCTACAACTGAGGCGCCCATAGCAAAACCATGAAGTGCTTCTGAATGCTCAGCACCAAAGAAGTAATAAAGTCCACCTAATCCTAATAAACCAAGGGCCGCAACTGATAAACCCATTACTGAGCCACCAAAGAATGCAACAGTTAGGGCAGCAGAGCTTCCACTATCATGAGCCGCTTGAGCAGTTCTTACATTAGCGATAGTTGCTGTGTTCATACCTATATAACCAGCAGTAGCTGAAGTAACAGCGCCGACAAAGAAACACAAGGCACTTAAAGGGCCAAGGAATATATAAAGTAATACTAATAAGACTAAAGCAAACATACTTAGCATTTGATATTCACGCTTCATGAAAACAATCGCGCCAATATGAATTTGTTCACCAATTTTTTTAACAGCTCCGCTACCACCATCTTGCTTACTTATCCATTGGTAGATAAATACAACGATAATTAAGCCCAAGACACCTAGTGCAGGTGCTATTAAATTTTGATCAAAATCCATTTCGTCTCCTTAATTTAAAATGAAGCGGGAATGATATCCTAAAGTGTTTAAAAATTGGAAAAAAAATACCAGTTTCGAATTGAAATGAACTAAATTAACCACAAATTTATCTTATAAAATTAATTCTATAAATTTTTGTTGTTTTGGATTCAAAATGTTTGTAATTCGATTTGCACTTCTATCTTCTCTTTTTTATGCTTTGAACGTAAGCATGTTGCCATTAATTTATACTTTTGAGATCAGCGCTTTTTTATTTTTATTTATACGTTTTGGTACAACCTTCATTACCTCATTAATTATTACCAAAAGTGTATTTTCTTTTAGCGAAATTAAGCACCACAAAATTGGCCCCTGGATTCTAATTCTTTCTGTTTTATTTGGTCTCCAGTCCTGGCTTTATGTTGAGGCAGTAAAATACATGTCAGTTGGGCTTGCCAGTGTAGTTTTATTTACTTATCCCTTAATTACTTATTTAGTAGTTTCACTCATAAAGCGAAGATCGCTTGATTTAATAACAATACTGATGTTCATAGTTGCAACTCTTGGAATTGCTGCGCTTTCTCAAAGCTCAGAAGGATTTTACAGCATGGCTATTGGGATAGTTTTAGCCTTGCTCTCAGCATTGGCCTATTCTTTAATACTAATTATGACGCCTAGAGTTAGCGGATTAAAAAATTGGGAAATTGTTAAATATACAACACTTATTCCAGCGCTTACCTTTTTGTACTTATTTATAAATGAAACTGGTTTTTATTGGCCCCAGAGCGAAGGGTTAATTCTTTCTCTCATTTCGGGCACTTTTTTTGCTACAGGAATGATGTTTTATCATATGTCAGTTCGTAAATATGGCCCTATAAGAACGGCCAATATTGGTTATACAGAGCCTCTATTGGTGCTATTTTTTGGTTTTATGGCATACTCCGATGCAATTACTATGACTCAAGGATTAGGCGTAATCATGGTTGCAATTGCTTCTATTACTATTGAGAGGCGACAGTTAACTCAGGGGAGGAGTTCTAAGGTATAAAATACTATTTACTAATTTCAAGAAATATAAATATGACATATAAATATAGTGACTTTGATTTATCATTTTCTCATTTTGAAAATAGAAGAATTCAAGCAGGTTCAGAATATAAGCACCAAGATATATTGAGTTTAGAGGCATTTGAACTGGCAAATAAAGAGATTACATCATGGGATAAATATGAACCAACTCCTCTACATATTTTTTCTGATATGGCTAAAGATGTCGGAGTTTCATCAATTGCATACAAGGATGAAAACCTTCGTTTTTCTCTAAAAAGCTTTAAGGCCCTTGGCGGTGCTTATGCTGTAGCTAATCTTTTAATAAAAAAATTAAAGGATATTGACATCAATGCGAGCTCACGCGATTTAATTGATGGGACTTACAAGCACGAAACTTCAAAAATTACTGTTTGCTGCGCTACTGATGGAAACCATGGTAGATCTGTTGCTTGGGGGGCTCTTCAGTTTGGTTGCAATTGTGAGATTTATATTCATCGAAATGTTAGCATTGGCAGGGAAGAGGCAATTGCGAAATATGGAGCGCAAGTTAATCGAATTAAAGGGAACTATGATGATTCAGTGCGCTTAGCTGCCGAAGTTGCCGATAACAATGATTATACGGTTGTATCTGATACCTCATATGAAGGCTACACAGATATTCCAAAAGATGTAATGCAGGGATACACTGTAATGGTGGATGAGGCTCTCAAACAGATGGATGAAATGCCAACACATGTTTTTTTACAAGGAGGCGTTGGAGGGTTTCCAGCTGCTGTAGTTTCCTTTTTGGTTGAAAGCCTTGAACATCCTCCTATTTTCGTATTGGTAGAACCAGCAAATGCTGATTGTTTATTTCAGAGTGCGGTCAATGGGAAGCCAACTGCTGTTCATGGTGAGCTTGATACCATAATGGCTGGTCTTGCTTGCGGAGAGGTATCTGTATTGGCATGGTCAATCCTTGAGAGTTATGTTCCTCACTTTATGTCAATAACTGATGAATCTATCCCTAAAGTAATGCAGCTTCTTGCTGATAGAGATACACCTATTGTTGCTGGAGAGTCTGCTGTTACTGGACTAGCAGGATTTCTCATAGCAAGTAATGACAGTGAGCTGAAAGAAAAACTATCAATTAATGAGAATTCAAGGGTTTTATTTTTTGGCACCGAGGGCGACACCGATGAAACGATGTATGAAGAATTAGTGGGCAGATCTTCATCTGAAGTTTTGAAAGGCATTTAATTTTATAGGAGATAAAGATATGAGCATCCCAAAAAGAGGATTTGAAGTTTCTGAATACGAAAATAGGCTTGATAATATTCAAAAGCTTATGTTTGAATCTGAGATGGATGCTATTTTATTGACTACCCAGGTTGATATTGAATACTACACAGGATTTAAAACTCAGTTCTTTCAGAGTCCAACGAGGCCTTGGTATGTTTTAGTGCCAAGTAATGGCAAGCCTAAGGCCATTATTCCTACGATAGGTGAGTCAGGAATGAAAGAAACATGGATTGATGATATACAGACCTGGACTTCTCCAAATCCAGAAGATGATGGCATAAGTATTCTGTTATCTTCAATAAAGTCTTTAATGAAGGTTCATAAATGTCTTGGCGTTCCCAAGACCCTTGAGAGCACGCTAAGGATGCCATTGGGGGATTATGAGTATTTAGTCAGCTCATTAAGTGGCATTGAAATTAAAGATGCTAATAAAATTCTTAGAAAGGTGAGGTTTGTAAAGTCAGCAGCTGAAGTTGCAAAGATTAAGCATATTTGCCAGATAACTTCTAAGGGCTTTATTGACCTAGAGGATTTCCTTAAGGTCGGTGAGAGTGAGCGTGAAAATTGTCAAAGATTCAAACAACACCTTCTATCTTTGGGGGCAGACGACACTCCCTATATAGTTTCAGGTTCAGGCAAGGATGGCTATGGCTCAATTATTATGGGGCCAACAGAGAAAATTATTGAAGAAGGTGATCTTTTTATTATTGATACTGGCTCAGTTTTTGATAGTTATTTCTGCGACTTTGATAGAAATTATGCATTTGGTCATATATGTGATGAGGCTAAAAAAGCTTATAGAGTTGCCTTCAACGCTACTGAGGCTGGCTTTAATGCTGCCCAAGTAGGTAATACAACGTCAGACATCTTTAATGCAATGAACGACATCCTCCAAAAAGGTGGTGCATTAGGTAACACTGTTGGTAGGCTTGGGCACGGACTGGGGATGCAGTTAACAGAGTGGCCATCAAACACGGCAACCGATAATACCGTTCTTGAGCCAGGCGTTGTTTTAACTTTGGAGCCGGGAATGGCATTTCTCCCAGGCAAAGAAATGGTTCATGAAGAAAATATTGTAATCACTGAAAACGGCCCTGAGTGGCTAAGCATAAGAGCTGCAGATGAATTACCAATCATTCAGTAGATTAAAATTATTGCTTCATAAGCTTACATAATGAGAATTACTCTTATATAATAATGAGAATCATTATTATTTGTATTTAAACAATGCTTAGTGTAAGTAATTTATCAATTTCATTTGACGAGAGTCAAGTTCTAGAAGGGTTTAATCTAAACGTTGAGAGTGGAGATATTTTTGCGTTATTAGGTGATAGTGGTAGCGGAAAAAGTTCAGCTCTTCGTTTTATTGCTGGCCTTGAAAATGCAATGAATGGATCGGTGGTTCTAGATGGCGCTGACTTAAGCCTTAATGGGGTTCATTCAGTAAAACCAGAGCTAAGAGAAATCGGCATGGTTTTTCAAGACTATGCTCTTTTTCCTCATATGACAGTGTTTCAAAATATTAGTTTTGGTATTGATCACTTATCAAAAAAATCTAAAACCGAGAAAGTTACCTCGCTTCTTGAATTAATAAGCCTTAAGGGAATTGAAAAAAAATATCCTCACCAGCTCTCTGGTGGAGAGCAGCAACGCGTTTCATTGGCTAGGGCTTTGGCAAACTCTCCTAAGCTTTTATTGCTTGATGAGCCTTTCTCCAGTCTAGACAAGTCCCACCGTGACGAACTTGTTAAAGATGTTCGCTCGATATTAAAGAAACAGTCGGTTACCTCAATCCTTGTAACCCATGATGAATCTGAAGCTAAGGTCTTTGCAGATAAAATTGGAAAAATTGAAAGAAAACAGTTGTTTATTAATTGATATTGTGTATCATTCGTAAATGATAATGATAATGATTATCATTTGATACAAAACAATAGTTAACTTCAATTATTTAAGGAAATAAGCAATGAATACAATACGTTTAAGCGTAATCTCTTTAGCACTTTCAACACTATTAATGGGCTCTGTAACTCAAATTCAGGCTGCGTCAGGTGATGATATTACAGTTTACAGCTCAAGAAAAGAACATTTAATTCAGCCTTTGTTTGAGCAATTTACAAATCAAACTGGTATTGAGGTAAATTACTTAACTGGTAGTGGAGGAGATCTAATAGAGCGGCTTAAGTTGGAAGGCCCTAATACTCCAGCTGATATGTTTATGACAGTAGATGCGGGTGATCTATGGTATGCCGGAACTCAAAATATTTTTCAAAGCGTCAATACAGAAACAATTAAAAGTAATATTCCTTCTTACTTAAGAGATCCAAAAGGATTGTGGACTGGATTGTCAGTTAGAGCTAGAACGATTGTCTATAGCACTGAGCGGGTTAACCCATCCCAACTATCAACTTATTCAGACCTAGCGTCAAGCAATTGGAATAAAAAACTTTGCCTAAGAACTAGTAAGAAAATTTATACAAAGTCCCTAGTTGCTTCAATCATTCATAATCAAGGTGAAGAAAAAGCCTCTCAAGTCATAAGTGGCTGGGTAGGTAATCTGGCAGCAGTTCCTAATGCTAAAGATTCACATGTAATGAACGCTATAATTGCTGGCCAGTGCGATGTTGGTTTGGTGAATACTTACTATTATGGGCAATTAATTGAGAAAACTCCAGAGGCGCCAGTAAAGCTTTTTTGGGCCAATCAAGAAACTACGGGCGTTCACGTAAATGTGTCGGGTGCAGGTGTTACTACACATGCCTCAAACCCAAGTGGAGCAACGCAGCTACTTGAATGGCTGTCGTCAGCAGAAGCACAAGCTATTTATGGTTCTTTGAATAAGGAGTATCCTGCAAATCAAAACATTGATTCTGATAAAATTGTCTCATCATGGGGAAGCTTTAAACAAGACAAAATGAATCTTTCCATTGCTGGAATACTTCAAGCGGATGCAGTCAAGTTGATGCAAAGGTTAGGTTATAAATAGTAACTCAAATATTGGCTTAACTTTACCCAGGGCTTCTTATAAGCCCTGGGTAATTTGTATTAAAATAAAAAACATTTTTACAGCCTTCTATCAATGAAAGAGATATTTTTCAAGTCAAACATTTGGGTAGGCGCTTTAGCTTTAGCTATAGCTCTCCCAATATTTGTTGTTGGCTCAGCTTGGCTCTTACCAGGCACTGATCTCTGGTCTCATTTTGCTCAAACATTACTACCTGAACTAGTCTCCTCGACGATAATTTTGCTTATCGGAGTTGGTATTGGGGTAAGTGTTTTGGGAACTGTATTAGCTTACCTTGTAGTTATGGTCGACTTTCCTGGACGAGCTTGGCTTGAATGGGCACTTTTCCTTCCATTTGCAATTCCAGCCTATGTGTTAGCGTTTGTTTATCTTGGGGTGTTTGATTATTCAGGCTATGTCCAGGTATGGTTAAGAGAATATCTAGGCATTCCAGGATTTGATATCCGCTCAGGTCATTGGGCAATAATATTAACATTTGTGCTCGTTTTTTATCCTTATGTTTATATGATGGCAAGGGCATCCTTTAAGCGACAAAAAATTCAAATGATTGAAGCAGGAAAAATGTTGGGAGCTAAGCCTTTAAGAGTTTTTTGGAGAATTTCTGTTCCACTCGCAAGGCCAGCAATTGCTGCTGGATTACTAGTAACTCTAATGGAAACTTTGGCAGATTTTGGCGTTGTTTCTTTGTTTAATTACTCAACCTTCACAACTGCTATATATTCAGCTTGGGGAGACTTTCGTTCAATTGAAGTTGCTGCGCAGCTTGCTTCTTTACTTGTAGTTGTATCTTTCTTTCTAATCTATTTTGAAAGAAAAGCCAGGGGCAAAGCTAAATATTATTCTTCTGATGTCTCTAATATCAAAGCTTATTATGCAAAAGGCCTTAAGGGTTGGTTAATTTTTTTATTTGTATTCGGAGTATTTATGCTCTCTTTTGCAATGCCATTATTTCAAATATTAATTTGGAGTGCTGAAGTGTTTACCTTGGAGTGGAGTGATCGTTATTTTGATTATTTTGCTTCTAGTGGAATTTTAACTATTAGTGCAACAGCTCTTATAGTTCTTATTGCTACAATATTGGCACTTCCTAGTCGTCGAAAATCAGAAAGTAAAACCCTTCAACTATTGATACGATTTTCAACCCTTGGTTACGCTCTTCCAGGCTCAGTAATGGCTGTAGGGTTGCTATACGGTGTTCAAAATATCTCATTGATCAGTATTTATTTTGGTGGCTCGTCAATTAATCATATTCTTTTTGGCTCGGTAGCATTATTATTATTTGCATATGTATCAAGATTTATGGCAATTGCATATAACTCAACTAGTGCTTCGAGCGAACAAATTAAACCTGTCTATGGGCAAAGTGCAAAGCTGCTTGGGGCATCAAGACTTCGCTTAATTCAAAAGGTTTACCTTCCAATGATGATGCCTGGAATTATAGCTGGAGGGCTTCTGGTAGCAGTGGACGTCATGAAAGAGCTTCCTGCGACTTATTTATTAAGGCCTTTTGGCTGGGATACTCTTGCAATTCGTGTTTTTGAATTAAGTTCTGAAGGACTTTACGAAAGAGCTGCGATACCAGCTTTAATTATGGTTGTTTTTGGTGCAATTATAATGCTTATATTTAATAAGCTAGATAGTGAGAAATATTAAAGAAATATTGGCTAGATTTTAAAAAAGAATAGCTGTTATTCGAATTAGGTAAAATAATTTTATTATTTACCCCTATAGTTTATTTTTATGAGTATTGATTTACTTGAAGTAAATGGCGTTAAATGCTCCTCTATTGCTTCTGGCATAAAGAAGAAGAATGATTTAGATCTTTCATTAATCTCGCTTATTGAAGGCACTCAGACTGCGGCGGTTTTTACTCAAAACATTTTTTGTGCTGCTCCAGTTACTGTTGCAAAAAACCATTTAAATTCAAATGTAAAATCATTGATAATAAATAGTGGAAACGCTAACGCAGGAACCGGTCAAAAGGGTTTGGAAATTTGTTTAAAGACGTGTGAAATTTTTGCAGGAAAGTTAGGCATTGAGTCAGATCAAATTTTGCCATTTTCGACTGGCGTAATTGGCGAGTTATTGCCGCTGGATCCATTTGAAAAAAATACAAAAAAGCTAGTTGATGGCCTTTCTTCAAGCAATATGAGTATGGTAGCTAAAGGGATATTAACTACGGATTTAGTAGAAAAATATTATTCTAAAATATTTGAATTTGATGGGAAAGTAGTAACCCTCTCAGGAGTTGCAAAAGGCTCTGGAATGATTCGTCCAGATATGGCAACCATGCTAAGTTTTATTTTTACAGATATTGGCGCCTCTCAAGCCACACTTCAAAACTGCCTAAAGATTGCAGTAGATCAGTCCTTTAATCGTATTACAGTTGATGGTGATACTTCGACTAATGATGCCTGCACGCTTAGCGCTACAAACCAATCTGGGGTTTATCTTGACGAGTGCAAAGAAGAGTTTCAAAATGCGCTTAATGAGGTTACAAAGAGTTTAGCTCAAATGATTGTTAAGGACGGTGAGGGTGCTACGAAGTTTGTAGAAATAAAAGTTAGCGGCCTTTCATCCAATGAGGACTGTTTAGTGGTGGCATATACAGTTGCTCATTCTCCTTTAGTTAAAACAGCATTATTTGCAAGTGATGCCAATTGGGGTAGGATTTTAGCTGCTGTAGGAAGGTCAAAAGTTGATGGAATCTCTATTGAAAATATTGATATTTTCTTAAATGATTTACAGATTATTTCTTCAGGTGAGATTAGTAAAAACTACACAGAAGCTGGGGGAAGCGCTGAAATGCAAAAATCTGATATTACAATTAGGATTGATTTGGGAGATGCGGTTACTAGTGAGAGTGTATGGACAACAGACCTTTCATACGATTACGTAAAGATTAATGCGGAATACCGTAGTTAAGCTTTATAGATATTTTGCAACCTTAGTATTTTCAATCACAAACTGCTTAAATCTCCTAGCAATTGGAGATAGCTCTGCATCAGCATGATGAACTATATGCCACTGCCTAACTATTGGGAATGGATCAACATTTAGCTGTCTAATGATTTTATTTTTAAGCTGAAGGCTAACAGAATGCATCGAAACAAATCCAACCCCTAATCCTGCTTGAACAGCTTCAACAATAGCTTCATTCGAGTTAATTTGAATATCTGAATTAAAATTTAAACCGGTAAACTTTTCAATAGTTATACGAGTGCCTGAGCCAACTTCTCTTGTAAGTAAAGTCTCTTTGGCTAAATCTTTAATTGTGACCTTTTTTTTATTTAACAGTTCATTCTGAGGGTGTGCGATTGCAATCAATGGGTTTTTCATAAATGCTTGAGAGATTAATGGAATATTTTTTGGCGGCTCTCCCATTATTACGAGATCAGCATTATTGTTTTTTAGGTTGTTAAGAAGCGACTTCCTATTTGTAACATCAATATAGAAGGTCATTTTAGGAAACTCTTTTTTAAACTTTGCAAGTAAGGTGCTAATAAATGAATTTGCAGTTGTCGCAACTGCTATTTGAAGATGGCCCGAATCTGGACTCAGTATTTCATCCATTTCAAGTTTTGAATTTTCAAGTGTGATAATAGTTTTTACTGCAGTTTCATAAAGTTTTTTTCCAAGAAATGTAGCGCTGATTTTTTTTCCATTAATATCAAATAATTTTGCTCCAATGCTTTCTTGGAGCTGTTGTATCTGCATATATACTGCTGGCTGAGTGATATGAAGCTCTTTACTTGCGCTTGTAAATCCCCCTAATCTAATGACTGATTCATAGCTGTAGAGCTGCTTTAATGTGTAATTAATCATAATATAAATTGATGATTATTTAAATAAATATTATTTTACATTATTTATTTCACCTACTATAATGATTTCATTTATATCTTAATATTAAGCAGGGAGAGCGATTATGGCTAAGAAAGGTTACGATGCAGGTGTAAAGGAATACCGCGACACATATTGGATGCCTGAGTATGAGCCAAAAGACACTGATATTCTTGCTTGTTTTAAAATTACGCCTCAACCAGGCGTTCCAAGAGAAGAGGTTGCAGCTGCTGTAGCAGCCGAATCTTCAACAGGAACATGGACTACCGTATGGACTGATTTGTTAACAGATCTTGACCACTATAAAGGCCGCGCTTATAGGATTGAAGATGTTCCAGGTTCAGATGATGCTATTTATGCTTTTATTGCATACCCAATTGATTTATTTGAAGAAGGGTCAATCGTTAACGTTCTTACCTCGCTTGTTGGAAATGTATTTGGCTTCAAAGCACTAAGAGCACTAAGGCTTGAAGATATTCGCTTCCCAATTGCCTATGTTATGACTTGTGGGGGTCCTCCAAATGGAATTCAGGTTGAAAGAGATAAGATGAATAAATATGGCCGCCCAATGTTGGGCTGTACTATTAAGCCTAAGCTTGGCTTATCGGCTAAAAATTATGGTCGTGCTTGCTATGAAGGACTTCGTGGTGGATTAGACTTTACAAAAGATGATGAAAACGTAAACTCACAGCCTTTCATGCGTTGGAGGGATCGTTTCGGTTTTGTTCAAGATGCAATCGAAAAAGCCGAAAAAGAAACAGGCGAAAGGAAGGGCCACTACTTAAATGTTACAGCCCCCACGCCTGAAGAAATGTACAAAAGAGCTGAATATGCTAAAGAACTAGGAACTCCAATCATTATGCATGATTTCTTTACGGCTGGCTTTACAGCGAATACAGGTCTTGCAAATTGGTGTCGAGATAACGGTTTGCTGCTTCATATTCATAGAGCAATGCATGCAGTTGTTGACAGGAACCCAAACCACGGCATTCATTTTAGAGTACTTGCTAAGTGCTTACGCCTTTCTGGCGGAGATCATATGCACTCAGGCACTGTTGTAGGAAAGCTTGAAGGGGATCGTGAATCAACCTTGGGTTGGAT
>Ga0307985_10001908_pt1 | contig 11826 bp, 10 predicted proteins | sample EllFjometageno80_FD_203155 | JGI IMG/M metagenome (GOLD analysis project Ga0307985, IMG submission 203155) | Marine microbial communities from Ellis Fjord, Antarctic Ocean - #80 | ecosystem: Environmental > Aquatic > Marine > Unclassified | place: Southern Ocean | collected 2014-10-09 | reverse complement strand
CCGCGGTCGACCTGGAACCAGGAGACGGTTATCTGTGGCGCTGCGACCGCGTCGATATCCCGCCGAGCGGCATTGCCTACACACACGTTCATCAGGGCCCCGGCATCCGGTGTTTGCTCGAAGGTGGTTTCAAGCTGGAGACCGGCGGCGAAATCCATGTTATCGCGGCGGGCGAGCCGTGGTTCGAGGCCGGGCCGGTCCCGGTGCTGGCCTATGCGCCCGATGACAAACCCGGCAATTTTTCGCGCACAATGATCCTGCCGCGCGCCCTCAAGGGGAAATCGTCGATTTCCTATGTGCACGAGGAAGACAACGACAAACCCAAGCGCCAGAAATACACGATTTTTCTGGACGAATTTATCGAGATTTAGATCATGGCCGACAGCAATTCTTCCAATCTCCGCACCGGCGGGCAGATCCTTGTGGACTGCCTGCGCCTCCACGGCGTCGACACCGTCTTCTGCGTGCCGGGCGAGAGCTATCTGGCCGCCCTCGATGCGTTCCACGACGTGCAGGACCAGATCAACCTGGTCGTTTGCCGACAGGAAGGCGGCGTCACCAACATGGCCGACGCCTGGGGCAAGATGACCGGCAAACCGGGTGTTGCCTTCGTGACCCGTGGCCCGGGTGCCACCAACGCGTCGGTCGGTATTCACACCGCCCATCAGGATTCGACACCGCTGATCCTGTTCGTGGGACAGATCGCCCGTGACATGTCGGAACGCGAAGCCTTTCAGGAGGTCGATTACCGCCGCATGTTCGGTGAGATGACCAAGTGGGTCGCGCAGATCGACAACCCGGCGCGCGTGCCCGAAATGGTCAGCCGCGCCTTTCACGTCGCGACATCGGGACGCCCCGGCCCGGTCGTGCTCGCCCTGCCCGAGGACATGCAGACCGAACGCGCCGATGCCGAAGACGGCCAGCCCTATCACAGCGCGCAGGCCAATCCGGGGGCGGCCGACCTGGCAAAATTCCGTGACATGCTTGGTGCCGCGAAGAAACCACTGGTGCTTGCGGGCGGCGGCGGCTGGACATCCGAAGCCTGTGCCGATCTGGCAGCCTTTGCCGAACAGAACGACCTGCCGGTCGCCGTGTCGTTCCGCCGCCAGGACCTGATGGATAACCGTCATCCGAACTATGCCGGCGTTGTCGGTCTTGGGATTAATCCCAGCCTGAAAGCGCGGCTCGACGAAACCGACCTGCTGATCGTGCTCGGCCCGCAACTCGGGGAAATCGTCTCCGGCGGCTACACCTATTTCACGTTCCCGAAACCGAAGCAGCCATTGGTCCATATCAGCGCCGGTGTCGATGAGCTCGGCAAGGTCTATCAGGCCGATCTTGGTATCAATTCAGGCATGGCCGAGTTCTGTGCGGCCGCAAAGGCAATGGAACCGGTTAAAGCCACCTGGGGTGGCGAAGCCGCCGCAGCCCACGCCGATTACATGGCGTTCTCGACCCCACCTGCCATGCCGGGCGACGTGAACTACTCGGAAATCGTCGGCTGGCTGAGCGATAATCTGCCCGAAGATTCCGTGATCACAAACGGCGCCGGAAATTACACCGTCTGGGTCCACCGGTTCTACCGCTACAAGCAATACGGCACCCAGCTCGCCCCGCAATCCGGTGCGATGGGCTATGGCGTGCCGTCCGGCGTGTCCGCGGCTGTGCGTCACCCCGACCGGGTCGTTGTGTCCTTCAGCGGCGATGGCTGTTTCCAGATGAACGGCCAGGAAATCGGCACCGCCGTCCAGGAAGGCGCCAAAGTGATCTTTGTCGTCGTCAATAACGGCATGTACGGGACCATCCGGATGCACCAGGAAACCCACTATCCCAAACGCAAATCCGGCACCGATCTCGCAAACCCCGACTTCGCCGCCCTCGCCCGCGCCTATGGCGCCCACGGCGAGACGGTAACAAAGACCGCCGATTTCGAAGCGGCGTTCGAGCGCTGCCGCGCGGTCGATGGGCCGTCACTGATCGAGCTTGTTATCGAGCCGGATGCCATTCTGCCAACGTCGACGCTGTCGGGTATTCAGGCGGCTGCGTTGAAGGCATAGTTGTTCCCCGGCCGATTCAGGGAGCCTTGAATGTATCTGGTTGGAACTGCTACGAACTGTGACTTTGTAAAACTTTAATACGCGCTCGTATGTTTCTCGCGTTACGAGCCGGTAGCGACCTCGGATGAGCGCAGTCATGTTCGAGCATGTTCAACGATACTTCTATTGCAAAGTCTGCGTCTTTTAGGCGTCCCATTTTCAGATAAACGGTGGCAAGCTGGTTCCATATCTGAGCGGAACTTGCGGAGTATTGTCGGGCTTCCAGATAATGGCGATTTCGAAGAACCGCGTCACGCGCCATCAATTCTGCATCACCAAGACGACCTTGTTGTACGAGATTATCAACAAGCGACGATCTTACGTAATTTAGATCAATTGTTTCATCCAGTCGTAGATAGAAGAATTGGTCTGTAACAAGTTCAAGCGCGTTCCTGATATTTTTTTCAGCAACCGCTAGATTCCCTTTTCCCGACGAAATATAGCCGCGCGCCAAATATATAAAAAACCGATAGCGGTCGCTGTATCTACGAGAGCCATAGATATGTGTGTCTGAACGCTCGAATGCTTCTCTCGCGGCCGACTTGGCGCCGATAGCCGACAGCATTAATCCTTTGGACGCATATAATGTGATGAGCTGCCGTTCGTTCGTAGTGGCCGCTATCGCCTTGTTGGCTATATAGAGGGCGGTACTGACGTTGCCACGGGTGGATTCGAATTCTGCCCGAATCGCGAACTGCGTCACGATGCGATAGCTCTCTGTCCAGTTGTATTCTCCGGTATTCTCTGCCTGTTTTTCAAAATCTCGAAGCTCTGCGCGACGATCACTCCAGACTAGCCAGCAATCAGATGGGACGCCCCGTGGCGGACCGATGTGTGTTCTCAGGTCAGCTGAAGACCGATGAGGCCAACCAGTGGCACATCCAGTCAAAACCGTCAGAATGACGACGAACGTCACGATCCTGAGCGTGGGTTTCGCGTGGTACTGCATCATACGCATCCGTTTTTTTTCAACGACGCTACCCCATCAGTTTGTTCATCTCCGGGTGGATGATGTTGTCCTTGCCCCAGCTCAGCGTGCCGGACTTCTGCATCTCGTCGCAGGCTTCGCGCAACTGGCTGTAGATCAGCAGCGAGAACAGCCCGCCGATACTGACGCGGGCCACGCCCATTTCCTGCATCTGGCCCAAATCCGGCGCCGCCGGGTTGGCGAGGAAATTGACCGGGCCGTCGATAGCGGCGACCAGCTTTTCCATCGTGTCACGATCGCGGACGAACGGCACGAAGACGCAGCCAGCGCCCTCTTCCAGATAGGCATTGCAACGGCGGACCGCTTCTTCGAACACGCCGTCACCCGCTCCGCCGAAGAAACCGTCGGTGCGGGCGTTGATGACGAACGGCACGCCGTAATCGTCGGCAGCCTTCTTCGCCGCCCGGATACGCGCCACCGACAAATCGTAATCGAGCAGAGGATGACCCGCCGCCTGGGAGGAGCTGTCTTCGATATTTGCACCTACCGCACCGGAATCCAGCGTGGCGACAACCGTATCGGCGACGGCTTCTGCCGCTTCGCCGTAGCCCGCTTCCATGTCCGCCGTTACCGGCAGATCGACGCCTTCGGCAATCTTTCTGACCATGAACAGCATGTCATCGCGGCTGATGATCTCGCCGTCGGGGCAGCCGAGCGACCAGGCAATGCCCGCGCTCGACGTCGCGATCACCGGATAGCCCTGGTCGGCAACGATGCGTGCACCGGCGACATCCCACACGTTGGGCAGCACCAGCGTTTCATCGGCATCAATCAGCGCCTGAAGTTTTTCGGCCTTCTGGCCAAGCATTGCCTTATCCATGATCGTTTCCCATTGTGTTGGCAGTTCAGATAACTATTTCCGGCACGGGGCCGCCATGCGCCATGCCAAGCACGCCATCGATAATCGCATCGACATCGTTTACCGCCGCGAACGTAAGCAGGTCACGCGCCTTTTCGATCATCTCATCGCGGCTCAGGGCAAGTTCCGGATCGCCCTTGCAGGCCGTCCGGGCCGCGGTGATCGACGCGCCGTCTTTGAGGTTCACCGTGACCTCGCCACCCCAGTCTTTCGGGTACGCGTTGCTGTAGATCTCACCCGCGCGCACCGAGATCGATTTGCGCAGTTCCGCCGCGCGATCACGCCCGGACGGATCGAAAGAGGCAAACACGCATTTTCCATCCAACAGGCTGATCGCGACACAATGCTGAACCGAGAATTTCGCTTCGTATTCGCTTTCCGGCACCGGGCGATCGCACACATCGATAGATGCCTGATAGACCGCGACATCGACGCTCTCGATCGCATTCACGTCGATCTTGCCGGAAAGCTCAAGCGCGGCATCGATGACCGGATGCGTATGGCGGCAGGATGGCCACGGCTTGATTGATGTCAGATGCACCTGCCACGGCGCATCCGGGTCACGAAGCACCGCATCGGGATCCGGATCCGGGCAGGCACCGGCATAAAGCCCCTGCGGGCCTTCGAGAATCGCGGGCGGGCCGGTAAAGCCAAGCTGCGCCAGTTCGGCAGCGACAATCCCCGCCTCCGCGCCGCGACCCGCATGCAGATGCTTGCTCATCGCGCCGGTGTTGAGGAACTGCCACAGACCGGCCGATTGCGTACCCGCATTTCCGAGCGCGTGCACGGTTTCTGCGTCGGTCAGGCCCATCAGCGTCGCCGCGGTCATGGCGCCGCCAAACGTGCCGCAGGTCGCGGTGTTGTGCCAGATTTTGTAATGCGCCCTGCCGACAGACATACCAACACGGGTACAGGCCTCAAACCCGAACAGGATCGCCTTGAGGAATTCCGTGCCCGACGGCATGTCATCGGCTGCGAGCGCCAGTGCCGCCGGTATCGTCACGCAGCCCGGATGCACGACCGATGCCTTATGCAGGTCATCGACCTCCAGAATATGGGTCAGCCCACCCATCACCAGTGCCCGGCGCCCGGTATCGCCTTCCTTGCCCTTCAGATAGGCGAGCAGCTTTTCACCCGGTACCGAGCGGCGTCCCGCCAGCATGTTCGCAATGCCGTCCAGCGTGAACAGCGCCATGGCATCGAGGTCCGCCTGACCGACCGGCTTGTTGCGGATCAGGGATACGAGCCCCTCGGTCAGGGTGCCGTCGAACTGGGGGTCGAGCAGCTTGATAGGGTCGGTATTCATGGGCGTAACCTTCTGGTCTGAAGCGCCATTATTACATTCTTCGCCTCCTTCATAAAAGCGATTGGCGGTGCCTTGCACAAATGAAACACGGCATTAGGTTGCGGCTCATGACAACACTCTCTTCTGCAGACGCTCCCTCCTCTCCCCTCGCGCACATGCCGCCGACCTTCTTCGGGTCGGTGATGGGTATTTCCGGCCTTGGTCTCGCGTGGCGACAGGCGGAGGAGATTCTCGACTGGCCGTCGCTGCCGGGCGATATCGTCCTGATCATCGGCGCGGTGATGCTGGCGGTTGTAGCACCGGCCTATATCGCTAAATGCCTGCTCTACCCGGCAATGCTTTGGCGGGATTTCGACCACCCGGCAAAAGGCCCGTTTCTGGCCGGCGCGCCGCTGGCCATCCTGCTCCAGGTGCCCGCAATCCTCCCGTTCCATACAGGCGCGGCACAGGTGCTGTTTTTCGGCGGCGCCGGGCTCAGCCTGTTTCTGACGTTCTACATTTTCTCACGCTGGTATCTCCACCCGCAGGAACTGGCGAAAATGAACCCGATCTGGCTGATCCCCGGCGTCGGCAGTTTCCTGACGGCACTGATGGGGCCATCCCTCGGCTATATCGAGCTGAGCTGGTTCTTCTTTTCAATCGGGGTAATCGTCTGGGTGCTGCTATCGGCTGTGCTGATGTACCGGATCATGTTCGGTCCGGGCCTCCCGCCGCCGCTGACGCCGAGCTATTTCGTGCCGATCGTGCCGCCGGCGCTGATGTCGATGATTTTCCCACTGCTTGTGCCGGGCGATATCTCGCCGTTTACGCGGATTATCTATTACTTCGCGCTGTTCCTGCTGCTGTTGAACATCTCGATGATCCGCACCTTCCTGAAGGTGAAATTCTCGATGGGCTGGTGGGCCTATTCGTTTCCCTTGGACACCATCGGCGCAGCAACCCTGATATACGGCAACGCCACGAATAACGCCTACCTGCTCGCCGCCGGACAGGTGATCCTGGTCGTTGCGACGCTGCTTATCGCCTATATCCTAGTGCGAACACTGATCGACGTCGCCCGCGGCCGGGTGCTGATCCCCGACGCGCCGCCGCCACCGTCACCGGCGAATTAAACCGGCGGCCGATAGTCCGGGTAGCGGTCTGAAACGTCCATGCCGTAAAGCTTTCGGGCATTCTCACCGAGGATATTCTTTTTCTGGCGTTCGTCGAGAAACGGGAGGTCCCAGATGACGCTCGGCAGGTCCATATCCCAGTGCGGATAGTCCGATGACCAGCAGAGTTGAGTCTCTGCCTTGATCATCTTGAACGTCATCTCAAGAATATCGGGATCGTGCGGCATTTCCATCGGCTGCGACGAATAAAACATGTCCTGCATGTATTCACTCGGCAGTTTGCGCAGCAGCGGTGCTTCGGATGACCGCATGCGGTAATCGTTGTCGAGCCGCTGCATCATCCACGGTATCCAAGCCAAGCCGGATTCGATCCACATCACGTCCAGCTTGGGGAAACGTTCCGGCAGCCCGTTGATGATCCAGTTGCACATATGGACCGCGTTATAAATCGTAAAGCCCAGCGCATGGGTGACGAGAAACCGGTTGGTGTTGCCCAGCAGACGGTCGTTCCAGCTGAACGACGCGTGAAATGCCAGCGGCTTGCCCATTTCCTCGATCAGCGCATAGGTCTTCATATAGGCATTGTCGTAAACTGGCTTATACCGGGTCGACACCACCATGAAGCCGCATACTCCAGGCGCATCACCGAAATCCTGAACCATCTTATAGGTCGCGTCAGGATCGTTGAACGGCAGATACAGCATGGTCTTGAGACGGTTTTCCTCCGCCAGTATTTTCTCCGTCAGCCAGCGATTATAGGCCCGCGACATGGCGACTTCGTATTCCGGCACCGGATGCAGGCCCAGCAATAGCATCGGCCCCGGGAACAGCATTGCGTAATCGACACCCAGCGCATCCATCCATTTCAGTGACAGATGAATATCGCGGTGGGTCCCGTCCTCCGGCGTCGGATCCATCTTGCGCAAGGGATAACGTGTGATCCGCCCCGCAACATCCTGCGCGCCGGGACTACCGACCATGAAGGGACTATTCCCAACCCCGCCCGCTCCCGCATAAACCTGACCGGTCCGCCGCAGCACAGGATCTTCGATGAATTCGATAATATCGGCCATCGATTCATTTTCGTAATGATGACAGTCCACATCGATGATCAGTGTATCGTTCAGTTTACGCTGATCTCGCTGACGCGCGGCGTTGACGAGGAGTTTCGAGGTATCGAACTCCTCAATCGCCATCTTGTGCAGATGATCTGTGGGTATTTCCATCCCGCTAGGCCACGCCGCGCTGCCGGCCTAGACCGGCGGCTTGTAGTTCGGGAAGCGGTCAGAGACATCCATATTATAGAGCTTCCGGGCGTTCTCCCCGAGGATGTTCTTTTTCTGGCGTTCGTCGAGGAACGGCAGATCCCAGATCACACTCGGCACGTCCATGTCCCAGTGCGGATAATCCGACGACCAGCAGAGTTGAGTCTCTGCCTTGATCATCTTGAACGTCATTTCAAGGATGTCGGGATCGTGCGGCATTTCCATCGGCTGCGACGAATAAAACATGTCCTGCATGTATTCACTCGGTAGTTTGCGCAGCAGCGGTGCTTCGGAGGACCGCATGCGGTAATCGTTGTCGAGACGCTGCATCAGCCACGGTATCCACGCCAAGCCGGATTCTATCCACATCACATCCAGCTTGGGGAAACGTTCCGGCAGGCCATTGACGATCCAGTTGCACATATGGACCGCGTTATACACCGTGAAGCCGAGCGCATGCGTCACCAGGAAGCGGTTGGTATTGCCGAGCAGCTGATCGTTCCAGCTGTATGAGCCATGGAAGGCCAGCGGCTTGCCCATTTCCTCGATCAGGGAATAGGTCTTCATATAGGCGTTGTCATAGACCGGCTTATAGCGCGTCGACACCACCATGAAGCCGCAGACACCTTCGCGGTCGCCGAAATCCCGGACCATCTTGTAGGTCTCTTCCGGATCGTTGAACGGCAGATACAGCATCGTCTTCAGGCGTTTTTCTTCCTGAAGGATCTTTTCGGTCAACCAGCGATTATACGCACGCGACATCGCGACTTCGTATTCCGGCACCGGATGCAGGCCCAGTAGCAGCATCGGCGTCGGGAACAGCATCACATAGTCGACGCCCATGGCGTCCATCCATTTGAGCGACAGGTGAATATCGCGATGCTTGTCGTCGTCCGGTGTCTGATCCATTTTTCGCAGCGGGTAGCGCGTCACACGCCCCGCGACATCCTGCGACCCGGGGCTACCCATCATGAACGGACTGTTGGCACCGGTACCCGCGCCCGAATAGACCTGCGCGGTGCGGCGCAGCACCGGATCATCGATATACTCGACGATCTCTTTCATGGATTCGTTTTCATAGTGATGGCAGTCGACGTCGATAATCAGCGTCTTGTCGAACCCGCGCTGATCGCGCTGACGTGCTGCATTGATCAGGAGCTTCGACGTGTCGAACTCCGCGACCGACATCTTGTTTAGGTGATCTGTGGGAATTTCCATGTCGTCCCTCCTTCTCAAATCGTCAAATTATTTGGCTCAAATCGTCAAAAATCAGGCTCAAATCGTCAAAATCTTGGCGTCAATACTTCAAAAGTTCTAGCCGCCTGACCAGGCTTGCCACATGCCAAGTTCAAACAGCTCGATATTCACGGCCTGTAACATCGCCGTCGACATAATCATGACCGACGTTACCGGCATGGCACGTCCGTTCACGAACGGGTCCCAGCGCTCCCCGGCCTGATAACGCACCGTATAAAGCCGGGTCAGGCCCGCAAGGCCCTCCTGGATCATTTCGTGACTGGGCGTTTCGCCTGCTTTCAGATCGAGGATCTGCCGCGCCAGCGCTTTCAGCTTTTCGGTCTCGACATCGACATCCGCCAGCGGGTCGCCGGTTTCCTGCGCAATCCGCGCCGTCGCCTTACCGTGGAACGGCGAATTCGCGATGTCTTCGTCAGTGATCTCGTCAGAGGGTGACATAAATGCCGTCATCCTTTTCAGACACTTCATATTTCTTCAGTCGGAACTTGCGGTCAGCAACCATGTCACCGGTCTCCAGATCGAATTCCCAGCCATGCCACGGGCAGACGATGTGCATTTCATCGTGGTTGAAGGTCATGCCCTGATAAGTTTTATCCTCGGCGATAACCTCTTCGACCTTCGCCATCAACAGGCCTTCACAGGCCGGACCGCCCTGATGCGGACACACGTTCTGATAGGCGAACAGATTGCCGTTCACCCGATAAACGCCGATCTCATAATTACCGTTAGGGACGATCTTGCGATCGCCGTCCTTAAGGTCGTCCGCTTTCGATACGTAAAGTTCTTTGGCCATTTTCCCTTTGATCCTTCTGCCGCAATAACGTTTAGTTTACGACGCCAAGACCGCCGGACGCACTCGCCCGGGCCTTTTTGCCTTTGGATGTTGTTGGCGCCATGTGGCGGTTTACCCGGTCCTGCAGTTTGGTCATTCCGGTATTCGCCGCCGCTGCCAATGCAAAGATCAGCAGGATGACCGCGTACATGGGTGCTATTTCGAATTGTTCATAATAGATGCCGAGCCTGTAGCCCAGACCGCCATCGGAAAATTTCAGTTCCGCCACAAGCACGCCGATAATTGTAATCGCAACACCGAGCCTGAATCCGGTGATCACGGGGTTCACCATTGCCGGCATGTAGATCTTGGTAATCATCTGCCATTTGTTGAGATTGAAGGTTCTGCCGACCCGGATAAGCACCGGGTTAATCAACATCATGCCCAGCGTGGTGGTGAAAACCACGGGGAAGAAAGCCGAGAGCGCGCCCTTGGCCATCTTTGATTCGAGCCCGACCCCGAACATCAGGAAGATGATGGGCAGGAAAATAATCTTGGGGGTCGATCCGATGGCATTCAGGTATGGCAGCATTGCTTCACGGATAAGCTTGTTCGTACCGAGCCAGATGCCGACGGCGACCGCGATCGCCGAACCGCAGATAAAACCCACGCTGTGTGCCGCGAATGTCATTCCGAGGTCGCGGTAGAAGCTTGCGGAGATCAGCTCGTAGCCGACCGCAATCACGATATTCCAGATATGGGGCACAACGTCGTTATACAGAATCCCGTACGATCCAAGCGTCGCGATAATTTCCCAAACGGCGACCAAGCCGATGCAGGTGAACAGTCGAATGCGTGAGACACGACCATCCATCGACCTCTCAACCGCCCCTGCGGCGGGAACGGTTCCTTTGATCACACTGGCCTGAGCCATCTCTCAATCCTCCCGAATCCCCAGTAGAAAAAAGCGCTCACCAGAATAACAGCTGCGATTGCCGCGTAGGTCTCCGGTATGCTGAAATTATCGTACATCTGCGAAACGATACGCCCAAGCCCGCCAAAATCGATCAGATATTCGATAGCAACAATGTTCACCAGCGTATACATCACGCCGATCCGAATACCGGTAAAGATCGTGGGCACGGCGCTCGGCAGCATGATTTTCCGAAACATATCCCCCTCGGAGACATTGAAGCTGCGCCCCACATTGAGCAGTGTTTTGGAAACGCCGAGCAGTCCCTGACGAGTCTGTATCGCGATCGGAATTGCGCCCGGAATACATCCCATAAGGATCAGCGTGAGATGGTTCCGGCCAAAGAGGACGAGAAACAGAGGATACAGCAGAACGATGGGCGTCGAAAACGCCGCCGCCAGCCAACCTTCATAGGCGATGCCATATTCTTCCCGCCGATACAGAAAGTAACCAAACGGTAACCCGATAAGCAGGGCAAGCCCTGTCGCCGCCGCCGTCATCCCCAGGGTAACAAAAAAGTTCCCGACCAGGTCCATATCTTCCTGAAGTGTCGGGAAAGACAGGACCGTGTCGGTCGGGCGTGGAACAATAATTTCCATCACCCAACCGAAACTGACGGCCAGTTCGAGAAGCACGGCGCAAACCAGCAACCCGAACAGGCCGACAATCATCGGAGTTTTGTGAAGCTTGGTCATCTAAACCATCACATCCACAACCTAGTTTTCCTCAATCCAATCAGGGCTTGTTCCCCATCGGATGAACAAGTTCCTTCAGCTGGGCAGCCGTCAGAAGTTTCTTGATCTTCTTGTTGTCGAGGGCGATCTGATTGATCTTTTCGAGACCCGCCACAGGCAAGAGTGTGGAAACGTCGGCAGGGGTATCCTGCGGCGCCGATTTGACGTCCTCATAGTTCAGCTTCCAGCGCTTGGCATATGCCCGCAGGCGCTTGTCGCTGCTATAGGTCATCTTGAGAGACTCATCGAACGCCGTCATCAGCCGCTTTGCCACATCACGGTTCTTGTTCAGCCAGTTCACATTCGCAACAGTGACCCGGATTGTCACGCCGTTCAGTCCGGCTGCTTCCTTACCTGTGCCGATAACGCGAATTTTGCCTTCGCGCAGCAGGTTTTTGTTCAGCGGGTAGACCGACCAGCCGGTCGCAACCTGACCGGACATCAACTGCGTGCGCGAACCCGAC